>Ga0209648_10000929_pt1 | contig 23275 bp, 15 predicted proteins | sample GraSoi2013_115cm_FD_185830 | JGI IMG/M metagenome (GOLD analysis project Ga0209648, IMG submission 185830) | Grasslands soil microbial communities from the Angelo Coastal Reserve, California, USA - Sample 9_17_2013_115cm (SPAdes) (version 2) | ecosystem: Environmental > Terrestrial > Soil >... | reverse complement strand
ACCTCCGAACGGGCGTTTCGAGTAGACCACCCAGTCGTTTCGGAACAGTGGTCTCAGCCAGGCAGCAAATGTTTTCGGCTGAGCGAGGAGCTTTAAGTCTCCATGAAAGTTGAGCTTGCCATCATGAAAGGCACTCTTGAGCGCTTCGTGGAACTTGCCGCGAAAGACGCGACTGAGCACCTCGACGGGAAGAAAGAAATCGTAGCGTGGTTTGATCCAGCGGGTGTGATCGACAGACAGGCCGCCGGCGGGCACCACGCAATGTACATGCGGGTGAAGTTCGAGTTTTTGACTCCAGGTATGCAGCACGCTGAAGAAGCCAATCTCTGCGCCAAGATGTTTGGGATCGCGGGCAACTTCGAGGAGTGTTTCTGCACTGGTTCGGAATAGGAGATCGTAGACGATTTTCTTGTTCTGCAAGACCAACGGAGCCAAATGACGAGGAAGCGTGAAGACAACATGGACGTACTGCGTCAGAAGAAGTTCCCGGCGACGCTTTTCCAGCCAACGTTCGCGAGCTCCTGCCTGACACTTCGGGCAGTGGCGATTTCTACAGGAATTGAAAGAGATGGCGCGATGTCCGCAGCGAGTGCATTCATCGAGATGCCCACCGAGCGCGGCCGTGCGACACCGCGCAATGGCCAGCAGCACTTTGACATGCTTCCAGGTGATCCACTTACCGCTTCGTTCGATGAAGGCGTCTCCCGCAGCGCGGACCAGATCGGCCACCTTGAGGGGTGGCCGGTCCATCTACTCGTCCTGTAGTGGCCGGTCTTTTAGCTCCAGCGAGTCCAGAGGACTCGCGGTCGCACTAAGGTGCCGTTCAGAGAGATGGAGGTAGATGGTGGTTTCTTCCAGATCGCGATGCCCTAGCAACATCTGGATGGTTCGCAAATCCGCGCCTGCTTCCAGCAGATGTGTGGCGAAGCAGTGCCGCAGCGTATGTGGGTGCACGTCTTTCTGGAGGCCCGCTCGCTGGGCGGCTTCCTTGCAAGCGTCCCAGACCACCTTGGTGGTGATCGGTGTATCACCGGTATGCCAGCGGTTGCCTGGAAACAGCCATGCGCTTGGCTTGTGCCGTAATCCGCGCCAGTGTTCACGCAATGCCTCGAGCAGTTTTGGGCTGAGCAGCACATCCCGGTCTTTGCGTCCTTTGCCGCCCTGGACGTGAACCACCATGCGTTGGCTATCGATGTCGCTGACTTTCAGGTGTGTCAATTCAGCGCGTCGTACTCCGGTGGCGTAGAGCGTCATCAACAGAGTGCGATGAAAAGGAGTCCGAGCTGCGTTGATGAGTCGCGCGACTTCTTCCCGGCTGAGGATCGAAGGAAGGTGAAATGCTTTTTTCGGGTAGGGCGTCTCGGCGATGCTCCACGTTTTCTTGAGAGTCTTGATGTAGAAGAATCGCAGAGCTGCCAATCGTTGCGTAACCGTGCCCGGCGACAACTTGCGCTTCTTGAACAGCTCGGCTTGATATTCGCGAATGTGCTCAGGACCCAGACCATCTGGAGAGCACTTGAATCGTCTTGAGAAATCTTCAACTGTGCGGATGTAACAGCGTGTGGTAGCCTCAGAATAATTACGACGCTCGAGTTCTTCGAGCATCATTTTGCGAAGTCGGGTCATGAGGACCTCCTTGTGACCCGACAATATCCCGATCACATCGACACTGTTCACCTACACGCACGCGAAGCGTCCGCCGCAGAGCGGCTTCGTTCAAGTCGGCTAGTAGGAAGCGATCTCCGCCGTTGGCATCTAGGTGTCATGCGAATGGTGATGAATCGCGATAAATGGTAATGAAAACTGAAAAGAGAAGGTGAATCTGAGTTACCTCCATTTGATCAGAACTTGCTGATTCCCCCCGATTTGTCTCGGCTCCGGCAAATTGTGATTAAGTTGGTCTCAAGGCTGTTAACCGAGAGGCTGTAGGTTCGAATCCTACCCGGGGAGCCAACCTCTTAATTCTCAGCGAGTTGAATCGCACCAGAACATTCGGGTCTCTGCCGAATCGTCGGGCATCTTTGCAATCGATTAATCTTGCGGGATCTGGATTGTTTCCGGTTAGCCTGTAATCGGTCCAGAGTCGACGCCAAGCGCGGAGATCACTTCCTGCAAGCCGACTTGAACGAAGCCGCCCGTGCGGCTTCGTTCTTAACGGGGAACCCGGAAGTTTTGAGCTCGTCCGTCGGATTAGTAACGCGCTTGTGTTGACTGGTCTGCCGGTCGATGATTCACGCCGCCATCATTTTGATTAATTGTTGAAACGAATTTCACCACGCGATCACTAACCCTCAAACGGACTGGGTCTCACTGGAAATCATCAGCGATTCGTCAGCTGCGGGAACGCGGCCGGCGGTACTCGCTTCGTCACCCGGGCAACGCTGTCCGGAACGATGACCCGATCCCGCAGGACGGCCCTAAGACAAGATTGTTGAGGCTTTCCATGATCCACGCCTTCGCGCACCATTTCCAACGTCGGCTTCTGCTGCGCTTCGCCGCCTTTGCAACTCTTGCTGCGCTCCTCGGATCGCCGAATCCTGCGGCACAAGATGCCGCGGCTGCCCTCCGCCAGCTCGACGCTGCCCTCGCACGGGCCTCTGCCGCGGACGTTCCCCTCTTTGCGCCCGCCCACTTCGCCACTGCTGTCCGGGATTACCGTGCCGCCGCCACCGCATTGCAAAACAAACGCCAAGCGGAAGCTCTTTCCGCCGCTCAAAGCGGACTCAAGGCATTGGTTGAAGCTGCATCCATGGCCGCCAAAGTACAGGAACTCTTGCAAAACGCTTCGAACTTGCGAACCACCGTCCTGACACTCGACGACTCCCTCGCTTCTCACACTGCAGGAGCTGACGATCTGTTGAAGCAGGCTTCTGCCTCTGCCGAAGCAGGAAACAAGGAGCGCGCTCTCGCGGAAGTTGCTAAAGCGGAGAATGCCTACACGGCTGCCGCCGCCGCTCTTTTGAAAAAGCAATGGCTGCCGAGAATTCAGAAACAGATTGCCGAAGCGCAAGGTGTGGCCCCGGCTGCAGACCTCGCCAAGGCAAAGGCGGAGCTCGAAAGCGCTACATCGGGCCTGGACTCCCTCAAGCCGGCACAACTTTCCCAAGTCATCGGCCGCCTCAAGGGCATCGATCAGTTTCTCTATCCCCCCTTTTACCACTTTCCGCCCTCAAAACTCGAAATGGCTGACTTTGTCCTTCAGGTGGTCCGTTATGACCATCTCCAATGGGATTACCTGAACGGACAAATCCAACATGCCAGTGGCACGGCGTGGCTGGTCTTCCAGTGCCAGCCGTTCACGCACCGGCCACCCTTCTGGCAGGTTGCGACCGTGGACAAGAACCTTCACGTTGTCGAGACCGTCAAGAATGCTGCCGAAGAGATTTCCTTGAGCGATGCGCAGCGCGTCGATTCCACTGCTGTGGTCGGCGCCACGCTGACGATGAAGTTGCCCGCCTACGCCGCTACTCCAGCGCAAATCTCGCAAGCAGTCCTGCAACAAGTCCAATGGCTGGTGCGACCTGCTGGCGCGATCACCGTCCACTTTGATGACCTGACCATAAAGCCCTTGGGTATTCCGGATACGGGTCTCGTCTTGGCTGGGACGGCGGCTTATCCCACGGCTCCACCCGACCCGGTCGACGCCTCCTTGGCAATCGCTGGGTTCCACTTGAACTTGCACTCCATAACCCTGACCCCGCAGCATGCCTCGGTCGAGGCTCAACTCGAGATGCCGGTTTCCATTGTGGATCCCGGCACTGGGCATCCCGGCCGCGTGGATCTTGGCACGTTCCTCATCACCAGCGGATGTGTCTTTCGGCGGGAACTTCCGCAACTGGCCTACGGTCCTTGGGGTGTCGGCAATACGGGAATGCAGATCAAAGGAACCGGAGTTACAGCTGATTTTGACCCGAGTTGGGTATCGCCGGCGGCGCCGGCGGGCTCTGCCGCCTCAGTTCCGACGTGGCGCGGCGCGATTCTTGGATCGGGGGGCACGCTCGCCGCTGTACCTGCGATTTCGAATTCCGGCTATCTCAGCGCCTCGTACTCGTATCCTGTCGCGATCGTCGATACATCGGGCTTGGCCGGACAATTCACCCTGGCGGCGCCTTACGAATTCGAATCGGTCGAACCTTTCGGATACCGTGTCTTTCTCTCCACCGGGCACCTTGATCTAGCAAGCAGCGCGGTCGCTGACGGACAGTTCGATAAAGATAAGCTGGTCCTGCCCCAGCACGCGGTTTTGACGACTACCGGCAGTCCGGTCGCCACTGAACATGCGCAGCTTCAGCTCGATTCCAGCCTCAACCTCCAAGGCGCCGCGACCTTGACGCAAGCGATTCGCTGGGGGGCTTTCACAAGCCATCCCTCATCTTCGGCCTTTTACGAGGCCAGCGGCTTTAGCTTTGGAAGATTTTATCTCTCGGGAACGAATCGCACGAACTACTTTCCACTCGATTCCGCCGACAACTTTCTCGAGCCAAACGCCCTGTTGTTTCCGCTCCCCGCGATTGGCATCCAAGGCCTGACTGTTTTCTTCCCTCAATACCTTCAAGTGGACACGCTCGACACACCGACAAAATCTCCTTTGAACTTCGTTTCCACAAACCAGTCCGATCGCCCCACCGCCGATTGGCTGAATTTTTCCTTCGGAGGAGTTCACGGGCGGCTCCAGAACTTCCTCTCCCAACCGGGAACGAAAACCGATCTGGGCCCCGTCTACCAGCCCTTCTATCAGGGCCTGAAACCATTTCTCGCAGGCCTTGGTTCCGGCCAAAACGAGAAGCTCGAAAAGCGCTACAGCCTCACGGTGAAGTTTGTTTCCAGCGCCGTTTACGACGCGAACATGCAGGGAGCCGTCGCTCTGCCCCAGCCCGTAGCAAGCAATCTCGACTTCGCCAACATGGCGTTCACCTCGACGGCCCAGATTTCCGGCGCGAAACTGCCGATGAATAACCCGCTCAAGCTGTCCTACTGGGGCCTCGATGTTGTCAAAAAGCCCGGAACGACTTCGGGAGGCGTTATCAGTGTGAGGACCGGCGAAGTCTTTTTCACCGCGGCCGGAATCCGGGAAACGCGCCACTTTGCAATACCCTTCTATCTTGTCTGGGGTGAGTTGCTGGCCAGCGGGGCCGTTCGCCGGCTCGAATTTGACTACAACGGCGCCGGCCAGAAATTCGACCGCTTCGGCTACACTACCTCGTTTGTGAAATTGTCCGACTACGATCCTGCCAAGCAGGCCTATTTGAAAACTGCAGGCATGGTTTCCTTCGACGTATTCGGCGCGAAATACATCAACATCAACGACGGGTATGACACCACGCGCCCATCCGATCCGTACGACAACCGCAGCGTCACGCTGGCCAACGATAGTGACCCGGCCGCTCCCTATCAGCCGACCGATCACGCGTTGCAAGCCAACTGGGGCGACGGATTCGGCAACTTCGCGTTCACCTATGACTACGATACAAACGCGCAGGACGGCTTCTTCGGGCCAGGTTCGATGACACTCCAATGGGTCGACCAAAGCCTGCAATCCTCCATTGTCATAAGGGCGGAGCGCACGTGCCTCTCGGCCAACGACACCAACCGCCATGACCTCACTCTGGGACCCTTTGCGCACTTCGGCGCCATGGATCGAATTACCGGCTGCGGGTGCATTGTCAATCACCAGCTCGAGCGCCTCATCCTAAGCGCCGAACTCGAAAACACTGCCGACGCCAACATCGCCGTCCGTTCCGCCAGCTACGGCGAGGTGCAAATGGTGTTTACACCCAGCATCTCGTCCGTGGAACTCTCGGGCGACATGTACCTAACGATTCCTCTTGGCGGCAACATGGAAGTGGTGGGCGATGCCAAATTCACCGTGAACCGCGACCAGGGCTATGTGGAAGGCGATGTCGACGGCCATTTCGATTCGGCCAGTGCCCTGGGACTCAACAGTGTCTCCGGCGACGGCCATCTGAACTGGCACGTCGGAATTCTCGGCGGTACCGGCTATCAATCGTTGCAAGGACAGCTGGCCCTGAGCGTAGTGACACCTCTTGCGGGTACCTCAGCCGAAGGGGGACTCTACCTCGGCATCAATGCTCCGCTATCGGAAGCCTGGGTGTTGCAAGCGGCCGGTCCACACTACAAGCTCAACACCGCGGCACTGCCCGCTCGGCTGACGGGCGTTTACGGCTACGTCAAAGCCAGCGAATCGATCAATCTCTACATCCTTTCCGGCGGATACGAGGAGTTCGTTGGCCTGGGCGGTTTCGTGCTGACTCCCCAACAAGCCCTCGATCTGAACGCGCAAAGCACAGCCAACGTTGTCGGTCTCCCGTACGTGATCGGGAATGTGGGCGCTCATGCCTGGGGCAGCATTCTGGGAGGTTTGGTTTCGGCCGATGGGTGGGCGGACCTCCAGGTGATTTTGCCCTATCCGTACCAGTTCCAAGGTGATATCGGATTGTCCGCTTGCGTGCTGTGGGTTGCCTGCGGCTCCGCCGACGTCACGGTCGGATTAAACAGCAGTCAGGGATTTTACCTCCAGTGAGGAAAGCTATGAAAAAAGTCCTCCTTCTCCTTGGGTTGGCCCTGATCGCTTCTCGCAGCGCAAGCGGCCAATCCATGCAGGCCGTGACTTCTCCGGCAGGACCCGGCCTTAAGATCGTCGTGACTTGGCCCACCTCCAGCGTTTCGAGATTCAATCTCTACCGTACTCCTGGCCCTGCGACTCCGCTCAATGCCACGCCCATCGCGCGATTGACTTCCTGCGCGCAAATTCAGGCCGTGATCTCCATGGGCTCGGACGACTGGAATCTCTTGAGCACTGGTCTGGCGCAGAATGGCACTCCCTTCGATCCCTGCGCGATCTCGACCATCGTCCCGGGCTCCGCGGTGGAACAGCGGCTGCAGTTTCTTGCTCGCGCTGATTGGCGCATTGCCATCGTCGCCGGACAGGCCTACCTTGACACCGCCATCACCGCCGGCACGGCTTACAACTACCAGCTTCGAGGCGTCGACGGGCTCGGTAATGAAACGGGCCCGGCATTCCCTCCCGCTTCGGTAACCGCCGGCAGTCCGGTTTCCGTCGCACCTCCGCCCTCGGTTACAGCCACGGCCGGGGACTACCGCGTTCTCTTGCTTTGGGGTGATCAGAACCAGGCTGCTGGCTTTCTCGTTTATCGCGCTACCAGCGCCGCGGGCCCTTACCAGCAAGTCAATTCTTCTCCCCTCGTGACACGCGTCACGAAGACTGTCGATGGAACTCCGCTCGCCACTCCGTCGAATGGCCTTCTCGATATCCAGCGTTGGGACGCGAGCGGCCAGCCTGCCACGCATCTCGTGAATGGGGTGTCGATCGCCGGTCCGGCCGACGGCATCACCTACTATTATAAGGTTGCAAGTATTGACGTGCTGGGACAGCCCGGCCCACTGAGTGCTGCCGCGTCCGCCACGCCTGCCGACAAAACAGCGCCGGCCACGCCGAGCGGGCTCACCGTGACCCCGCTCGAGCCACAAAGCCAGTTGGAGATTCGCTGGACCACCTCGACCTTGGATGTCGAAGGACACGCCGATTCTTCCGGTGTGACCGGCTATCAGGCGTTTCGTTACGATGCCGAAAATGCCCTGCTCTCGAGCGGCACACCGATTGGAGGAATCGTTCCCCAGCCCGGTGCGGGAGTTACTTTCGCAGTCTCCGTCGACACGTCCGGCAATCTGCGGCCACACTATGGAGAGAAAACCTATTGGTATCGTGTGCGCGCTATCGATGGCAGCGGCAATCTGAGCGCCTACTCGGCAGCGGTCGGCGGTCACCTGAAGGACATTACGCCGCCGGATCCTCCAAAAAACCTGGCCGCGGACGGAGCCGATACCTACATTCAATTGCAGTGGACCCCCAACACGGAACCGGATCTTGATCACTATCAGGTCTTTCGCAGCTACTGCCACAACGGGAAATGCAATCCCTGCGACCCTTCCGATGTAAAGGGAGCGCCTCCGGGCCAGCCGCAGATTCCTTCCGATCAAACGCAACCGTCGGCTAACCCGAAAGACGACACGGGAAAGGGCCGGACGCCTTGTACCGGGGAATATCTCCTCGTCGGATCCGTCTCCCTGACCCAGGCCAAGACCATGGGGAATCCTGTCGTGTTTCGCGACACCACCATCCCCGCCAATTCGCCCGTTTGCTATTCGTATTGGATTAAGGCCTACGACCAAGCACAGAACATGAGCGGTACTTGGCCCTTTCCAAGCGCCAACGAACAGACTGTGTGCCAGCGTTTGCGCGACAAGACTCCGCCCGATCCCGCCATCATCTCCGGACTCTTCGCTCGTGATAACGATGCCAGAATCGAATGGATCGCTGCGCCGGTGCAGGACATCCGCGCGTATCAGGTCTACCGCGCCGATCAGGAAACCGGCCCCTACAAGTTTGTGGGAGGCATGACCGTGGAACCCCCTCCGGCCGCGCCCCATGTTCTAACCTCACCTTACCAGCCTCCACCGCTCGTCAAGTGCGACACGATTCCTCTGGTTACGATTGATTCCATGAGCATGGGTTTCTTCGTCGACAAGACGACGCATGCCAAGAACATCTATTGGTACAAAGTGCTGGGCGTCGACCAGAGCGGCAATGAATCACCGATCGCCAAGGCTGTCCCCATGAGCACCTTTACTTACACCACGGCTCGACTCCCCGCACCTGTGATTACGTCCGTCAGCGCAACGACAGCCGCCCAGTTTGAACTCGTCGTCAGCTGGACTCCGGCGTTCGATCCGGCCACCACGAGCGGATTCGCCGTATTCCGGAGCGACTCCCAGAATGGCCTTTACCGACAGCTCGGAACCTTGCTGAAGACATCGGAATTTCACGACAACGTCGTCGTGAAGAATGTCACTTACTGGTACAAGGTCGTTCGCATGGACCTTTCCGGACAGATCTCCGAACCGTCCGGGGCCACGAGCGGCAGTCTCGCACCTTGAGGAGAGCGAACATGAAACCCCTCTTGAGAACAAAACTCGCAGCGCTGGTGCTCGCGCTCTCCATCGCGAGTCCCGGCCTTGCCGATGATTACGCGTCGAAAAATGGATGGCGCTTTCTTAATTTCTCCGACGCTACCTTCCCTTGGGATGTCTACCGGGACACCTTTATCGGCATACCCCCGGCTGAAGATCCATGGTCGTCCGCCTTCGATGTGCTTTTCTACGAGCAGGTTTACAAATCGAAGCTTTCCGCCGACGGCAATTGCTTCGGAATCTCTCTCATGAATCTAATGATTCAAAAAAATGGCGGACACCTCGGGTTCTGTGCGCCCGTTACACAGTATTCCGGGGACCCGAACTCCACGGCGATGGGACCTACCGATCCAAAGCTGCGCCGAGCTATCAATGTCATGCACGGCCACCAGGTCAACCTCCCAACGATTCAGTTTCTTCTCAATATTTTCGCTCAACATTTCAACCGTGATGCCGCCTACGCTTTTGACCAATTCAATTACTGGCAGAGTCGCGGGGATCTGACTCTCGTCAGCATCACCAAGGACATAAATCCATCCGACGGCGGCCATACGCTCATCGTTTACAGGGCATTGGACCTGGGGGGCGGCAACAAGAAGCTCTTCGTGCTGGACCCCAACCGGACATGGGGCAACCCCACGGATCAGAACTGGTACAACACGGAGAGCAATTTCATCCAGATCAACAACCATGCCTGGAGTTTCGATATGGGCGGCAGCACAGGAACCTGGTCAGGCGATCCCGGGTCGGGCGGAAATCTCGTAATTACGCCGGCGTCCATTTCAGGACGGCTCTCACGGTCTCCCGCCTCGCTGGGTGACACGGTCATCGGAACTCTTCTGAATACACTCTTACTGTCAGGTGACAGTCCTCACGTCGAACAAGTGACCGACGCACACGGAAAACGCCTTTACAAGCCTGGCACCTCGGAGATAGACACCGACCCAGCGACCGGAATGCTGAACACCGTCCCCTGGTTTCTCTCCGATCAGCAACGCCCCCACCAACCGGGCGGCGTCCTTCTGTTTCAAATGGGCGCATCCCATGGCGCACTTCGCATTTCCGTCAGCGCTGGTCCGGGCGGCTATACTCTCAGTTCGATGGGCGGCCGGACTATCGTTGCGGTTACAGCCCGCGGCGGCAGTGGCACTGACGTCCTCACCATCCGAAATCCGGGTACGGCCGATGCCGCCGTCTCGCTTGAAAACCAGCGAGGCGCTTCGGATTACGATGTTGTGTTCACACGCGCTCAACTTCCTCATAGCCGGATTCGAGTGTTGAAGTCTTCCCGCTTGCGCATCGCCGGGCAAGGCTCAGTGGAAATTGGCTTGTCGAACGCGGGCGAAGCTTTACGACTCTCCTCGTCGCAAGCTGTGCTCCGCTATGACCTAACGCTCAGTCAAGTCTCGAGACAAAAACAGGAAATGCTGACACAGAGCGAAGTCACGCAAGAACCGGGTGCGGCTCACAGCGTCCAACCTCGCGATTGGCAGAAGCTGAAAGAGACGCAAGTCGTCGAGCAGTGGCGCCCGCTAACGCTGCGATGAGTCGCGCGCCTTTCTGCTGGCGGGACTGTTCTATCTATCCATGTCCATCGTAGCGCTGGATGTTGACCGGCTTACGGATCTTTTGCCGAGCACAGCTTGCTGCCAGCAACTTTGAGGTGCGGTTCGATGTCGTTCCTTTGGGACATGTTGCTTTTGAGATCCCGACACAAACCGGCTCCGAATCGGGATGCCTGAGTCTGCGTCAAAAAACGTGCGATGAGTCCATACTTCAAGCGTTTGGTCGTCAGAGCCGCCCGAGGGCGATCCTGCCCCTGGGGTCCGCATCCTTCCAGGCAGACACGTCCACCAGAGTGAAAGACCCCACCACCAGCTGATTGAGAATCAAGCATTCGGTTCCAAGCTGAAGGCGCATTGAACCGGGATACTTTAGCTTTGCTGTGGGTGCAGGTGTGGGTGCAACTAAAGAGGGAAAAATGGCTCCCAATTTCTCGTAAGCGACACCAGATAGGGCACTTAGATTTTTGATCCTCTCGGCTGTTAACCGAAGGGTTGCTAGTTCGAATCTAGCCCGGGGAGCCAACCTCAGATTTTTCAGTCACTTGAATGCCACACGAACATTCGGTCCACTACCGAAGGGTCGTTGGTTCAAATCGGGCTCTTGAATCGAACAGCCTCTCGCCATTGAGGCCACGCCCAGTCTCACGCAGAATCGCGCGTGAACCCTCTAACGCGCGCGTCCAATTGGATCCTTGAGACGAGATTCGCGTCCAACTGCGTCCAAAATCCCGCTTTTTATAGGTCAATTTCGGGGGTGGAAGCCAGTAAAGCCAACTGCATCAACAGGGTTTATGGAGCGGGCGATGGGAATCGAAACCATCGCTAACGCTGCTAAGTTATTGAATCAACTGAGTGACCGGCTTCAATTTGGGTCCAACTGGGTCCAAAATTGAGGCCACTTTCTCAACCGCTTCTCTGTGCGCGTTCCCTACTACGTGTCCATAAATGCCGAGCGTGGTACGCGCGTCAGAGTGCCTTAACTGCCGTTGCGCTACTGCTGGCGTGGCTCCCCCTTCGAGCAAGAGACTTGTATGCGTATGTCTGAATGCATGGAGACCGCACCGTGGAATCCCCAATTTGTCGAGGATGGGCCACAAGCGATACTCCACCACATTGTTGGAAGAGGGAGGCCGATTGTTGCGCGTAACGAATAGAAACCCGTGAGGGTTTGGCTTCCACTCGCTACGGTAGGCGCGGAGAACTTCCGCGAGTGCTTCTGGAATCGGAAGAACGGTCTCACTCGCTTGACTCTTGGCGGTCTTAATCTGACCGTACCAAGCCGACCGGCTTACCTTGATGAGTCCGTGATCGAGGTCAATGTCCTCCCACTTCAAACCGAGAACTTCGCCAGCGCGAAGGCCGTTCAAAGCGAGGATGTAGAAGAGCGTTCGCCAAGGGTTGCACGCGGCTGCGAGAATCAGCCGTAATTGTTCCAAGGTGAAACGCGGTGCTTCGTATTTCAATCCACGCTTTGGAAGAGCCAGCTTTCTGACTTCGATTTGTTCGCAGGTGTAACCCCAATCCTTGGCCGTGTCCAGCATCGAAGAGAGCGTACCTAGAACGTTCAGCGCAGTCTTGCGCGACACACCCGCTTCCGATACGCGGGTCACAAAACTTTGCTGATTCTCTACTCCGAATTGGTCAAGCCTGAGCGTGCTGAGATGCGGAATGATGTAGCACTTTAGATGAGATTTCACTGCACGGATGGATGAAGGTTCCTGCTTAGAAAGAACCTCTGTTTTCCATCGCTCGATGAACTTACCTAGAGTCGCTACTTTAGCGGGACGATAACCAATAGCATTGACTCGCGCAAGAAATTGATCCATGCGTCTCTCGGCCAACCGCTTCGTGGGTAACTCTTTTTTGCCGCCAAGAACGATGGACGTGCGCTTGCGTAGAACCTTGCCATCAGCCCCGATTACATCTTCCCGGTATCTACCAATCCACACCGGATTCTTTCCTCTCAAAAACACACTGCCTGTCTGGTAACGCTTTCGAGCCAATGAACCTCCTTGGCTCGTTGTTCGTTGCCCTCGGTCGCTGAGACTACCTTGAGAAGCATCCTCGGGCAATGACTCTTTCGTTCCAGTACCCTCCTGCATTTTGGAAGTCTCGATTGGTCGAAAAACTGTAAGACGGAATCCTCCCGCACGGCCCGTAAAAATGTCGTAGCGCCCGGACGGAATGGATGAAAAAGTCTCGCTCATTTCTCGTTTTGTTTTTGGGCTATCCGCTCGACTGCTCTCATCGCTTCTTCCGCACACTGCCAACAGTAGACTGCACCTTCGATGAGCAAACCTTCCGGCTCTGACTCTCCGAGGCTTCCGGCTGTGCCGAGAAGAGAAACGGACTTCCTGCAATCCGTACACACTTCTGCATCACCTTCTGTCATCTTCGCCTCGCTCGATTCAAAGTCAGCCGGTAAAAATCTCGTGGCAAGTCAACGGAAGGACTCACGACTCCATGAGTTTTGCTTCCTGCACTGCTTACGTTGAGGGCGTCTCTCCATTCCCTTCTTCCATCCGGCGCGTGGGCGAATTGGTGAAGAAGTGTTCCGTCGAGAGTGCCGCCAAAGTGAACGAATCCGAGTTCCTTCGCGGCGTACTTCGCAGCGTAGAATGCCGCAGCTTGTTCTCGGTCAAACAGTCTAATTTCGTTCCGTCCGAACCTTCGGAATGCTTCCCTCCACCAAAATTTTCTCGTTTGATTCACGACTCCCGTTACTAGGAGATGGCAGTGATAGCGCCCGCCCATCCGTCCAAACTCTTCCGCGAGAAGCCAACCGATTTGTTTTCCGCCTACGGCTCCCTGAATATCGGCGAGCCATTCCTCGATTCGCACGACTGCCAGATCACGCACGGGAATCTCTTTGAACGTAATCGTGACAAACCAATCCCACTCCGCAAGAGTTGAAATGAAGTCTCCGTAGGCTTCGGGCAGCATCGCGTTTTGCCGCCTTTTTCTCGCCCACTCTTCCCTGACGCATTCGATGATCTGCAAGAGCCATGACCTGTTCCCTGCCGCTCGCTGCGCTCGCGGAAAACCCTCCTCGTTTGGACACACTCGTGGCTACAAGGATGGTGCACGGGCCGCAAGCTGAGCCGGGCAAAACTGCGCCCGGCCTCAGCTTGCTACATCGCGTCATCGCGCCGAAAAACCGCGTTTACCACCGCCCGGTTGCATGGGCATTGCCAAAGCTCAGGCCGGAGGCTCCGCAACCGGTACGGTGGCGAGTCGCACGCCTGCGTTGCTCGCGCTTTGTGCCACGGAGCCTCCAACCATCTCGTAGAAACCCTGTTAACAGGTGGAATTCCTCCCGCAGAGCGCAGATCACTCTCGCACGTGGGTCTAATAGCCACCTTGGAAGCAAAAGGGTGGGAGAGAATTTGCGCGGACTGAAATTGGGTCTTGCTATTTGGAAAACTTCAGCTATAGTGGCCATCGTCTTTTGGATTTCAAAATGCCCGACAGTTTCCGCGACCAAACGGCTGTCGGGTATTTTTTTGCTCTAGGCGAAAACTCGGAATTCCCCTCTCTGAACACTTCAACTATGAAGATCGTCTGATTGCTCAGCCTTCGTAAGCTCGTTTCCCAACGCCCGGAATTCCGCCGCGCCTACGCGGAATTCCAAGCGGTTCACGCAATCCCGGCACAAGTGACCAAGAGTTTTTCGACTGACCCCTCTTTTTTGATCCTTGCGTCGCGTTCCCTCGCCCAGCAATGCCGCGAGTGTCGTCACGGTGAAAAATGGGCCAGCGTGGGTCTTGTCTAGGTCGCACGCGATTGTGTTGTTCGCCGGGCGTAACTTGAGCAAGCCTTTTGGCATGGAGTGAATCTACGAAAACTATCCGAGCTTGTCAGGGACACGAAAATTTATTTCATGTCCTTGACAAGCGGCCTCAACGTTAAAGCCTTCCCGTTCAGTGGGTTGTGATAGCCTGTCAGACGTGTCAATGAGCAACGGGCACGACTCTTGGAAGGCGAAGGTACACCCGGCCTTTCTAAAAATCGGAAAGCTCTGGAACGATTTTCAGAAGGGCGCTGTCTCGTCTGGACCTGATGGAACAACCCGGAATGCCCAGGAACTCCGCGCCGAAGTTGCTCGAACCAGGGACGAGCTTCTAAAACAGTACCCTGACCTGCGACCTGGATCGCCTTCAAATCATGTCACCGCTGCGTCCCAACGTTTTCTTTCTCAGCGAGACATCGTAACGGGAATGATGGAATGGTTCTGCTGGCGCCGATTTGGACACCCCCTGGCTGCCCTACTAGCAGAACAGAAAGCCGGCAGCCTTGAAGCCCACAAGAGAGTCCTCCGAGTACGGGACGAATTCTGGCGCTTGGTGTACGGGAACGGCCCAGTCGTTCCGTTCAAAGGAAACTCCAACCACTCCGACATTATGGAACTAGGCTTAAACCTTGGGTTGGACAGGTTGACGGAGGAAGAATTGGCAGATTGTTTTGATGAAGTCTGTCCCTGTGGGAAGGCACATGATGCCGATGCGCTGAAGAAGCACAGGGCACGTGTGCGAAAACAACTTGAGAGGGCCCGCTATGAGAGCTTGCGTGCGATCCCGCCTCGCCAAAGATTTGCGGCGTGTGGCGCTCATGGCATAACCGCGAGGGCAAATCAGCCCGCAAGAGGGATTCAGTTCGTCGAAGTATCACATCACGGAAATAAACCGGAGTGTTTAATCTACCGGGATGGTACTGCACTCATTACGGAGAACTCACAGTTTTGGGGCCGCGATGGATTGGAACATCTGACTGAGGCATTTGGAGTTGAAGACCCCATTGAACTCTTCTCGATGTTTTTCCCAGAGTTCGAAAAACTTCCATACGCGCGCGCGCGTTGACTATCACATCAGCCCTCTTTCGGCTGCGCGAGACGATCAACCCCTTGGGTGAACAGGCCCACAGTGAGCGCGGAGGCGTTAACCGGCGCGGCAGGCCCTCAGGACGCCTCAGGACACCCTTAGCTATCGACGGACACCATTCCCGGGCCCCTTCGAGGAGCCTCACCGACGCTAACCTTGAGAACCAGAACGCCTCTCTGTTCTTATCCAAAAGATCAATATAAATAGACAAATAAAGAATAGCCAGCTACCCGTGATCGACTTGAAGTGTGAGATCAACGATGCGGGACATGGGTGACCTGGTACCAAGATGAAATGAATATCAGGAAACAATACATCGTAAGAATGGCCATCCAACGTCCTATTGACACTGGTTTCTCATCCTCAAGGGGCCACAGTTTCAGCAGTATAGGAATTACAGCCAGAACTCCAGTTTGCAGCGCCGAACGGATCGCTATATGGCTTAGCGTATCGCCGCGCGGAGATAACAACACCTCAAGGAATATCGCGACCCCCATAACAACGAGCATGCCCAAAAATTGGCCTACCTTCTTTCCTCGATCATTCAATTTGGCCGCTCCTTCCGATTAGTTAACCAAATGATGTACTGATGGCTGCACGACAACATAAACAGGCTATTCCATCTAGATGATCTACTTATGCCCACTCCCGCAGGAAGGAAACTGCTTTTCGCAATCGTGCTGGCAGTTAAGCCAGTATGCCGTAATCGTTACGAGACATAGAGCGCCCGGAATGCCGCCTTCCGGTATTGCAAGCATACATCCTACTACCCCTATAAGATAGTCACGAGTACATTTTGATTCGCAGTCTTGATAGCCATATTCCAATCCGAGGGGGTCCCGAAATCTGACGGGATCATTTCGTGCGTAGACATACCAGTTGGCTTCGCTTGGAACCTTGGCAGCAGGGCTCAAATTGTCCCGGGGGAGGCCTTCCCGGCGCGCGCGGAAGCGGGCTACCCTCTCCAATTGGAGAGGATCTTCGCTAAGGAAACGGCCGAGATTCTGATCGTAGTATCTGGCACGGTAGTAGTAAAGGCCGGTTTCTGTGTCAGATTCCCGCGCTGTGTACCGGAACGGATTTACCAGCGAGCCCGTGGATGCCGTCAGTTTGCCAAAGGAATCATAGGTGTAGGTGTTTGCTATGGACCCAGCAGCGCTGCTCAACGACGTGACGGAGCCGAGACCATCGGCGTGGTAGTAGCTCGTCGCCCCGCTGCGAAGCATGGCCAACGGTTGATCGATGTTCAGTCCATCGGAGTAGCGGGCAACAACAGCGCCCGATGAATTCGTCTCCTCGACAAGATTGTCGCCATCGTAGGCGTAGATGCTCGTCGCCGTGGACGATGATTTGTAGATTCGGCGACCGAGGGGATCGTACTTGAAGCTGACGGTCCCACCAGTGCCGGGCAGGGTCACTCCTGATGGAATCAGGATGACGATTGAAGTGTTGCTCCAGGAGTAGATCGCTACGAGAGCACCATTCAGCGTAACAATGCTCCCGCTTTGCGAGACTCCAAATCCAGAGCCCGAAATCACTACTTGGCTCCCTACGGAGCCGGTAGTGGCATAATTGGTGCGGGGGCTGAAGGCGTGCTCACCGACACATTGTCGAACGTGGAAGTGGCAAGTGCCGAGGTATTGCGACTGCTCACGGCCAATCCTATGTAAACGTTCTGTGCCATCGTGATCGTCTGGCTTGATCCCACCTGTACCCAGTTCACGCCATCCGCCGAAGCGTACCCTGTGAACGTGTTCCCGCTCCGCACGAGTTTCACCCAATACGGCAGCGTCATAGAGATGTAGTAGTTGAAAGTAGTGCTTCCTCCAGTCGTCGCCCGAACAAACAAAGAGATGAACGACTGATAATCAGCCGTCTGCATATTGGTAGCGCCAGAGGCCAACGTCTCACGAATCATCACACCTGCTTGCGTTCCCGCAGGCATACTGAGGAGTCGTGCCACAATCGTGCCGTCCCCCGAAATAGATTGGTATACGAAATGCATCCCGTCGGACGTGCCAGAAGTTCCTGCGCCCGCACCCGATACCGTGAATACCTCGTTTGCGAACGTGGCGCTCCCAGCAAGCCCTACCGAGCCAACGTCTTGATCCAGCCATGGAGTCGGCAGAGGCTGTGAAGTTATTTTGAAATTCACTGGATTGCTGTCGTTCATGCCTGGAGCGACGGAAACCACCAACGGCCCAGATGTTGCTCCCGAAGGAATTGTGATGACGATTGAGGCGTTGGTCCACGCAAGAACCGTCACCAAGGTACCGTTCAGAAACACGACGCTGCTACCTTCCGATGCCCCAAATCCTGACCCGGAAATTTGCACCTGCGTCCCTACAGACCCTGTAGTGGCGGAAACATTAGTTATGGCCGGAGCAGGCGTTGAAGGGGTACTAAGCGAGACGTTGTCGAAAGTGGCCGTAACGAGAGCGGAGGTATTGCGACTGCTTACGGCTAACCCGACGTAGACGCTCTGCGCCATGCTGATTGTCTGGCTCGTTCCAAGCTGGCCCCAATTCACGCCGTCCAACGAAGAATACGCAGTGAACGTGCTCCCGCTCCGCGCAACCTTCACCCAGTACGGCAAATTTCCATTCCCATAAGATTGATAAGTGGCACCCGCTCCGGTGGTCACGCGCTGCGACTGATAGATCAGCGACTGGAAGTCGAACGCATAAATGTTGGTTGCGCCCGCAGCTAACGTCTCACGGATCATCACTCCAGCCTGCGCAATCGAACTCGGTAGGCTAACGACTCGCGCCACAATTGTCCCGTCACCCGATAACGGCTGATACAAAAAATGTATCCCGTCAGCACTGGCCAATGTCCCCTGCCCGGCTCCCGCGACGGTGAATATCCCGTTCGCGTAACTCGCGCTCCCGGCTATGCCGACAGAACCTACGTCTCCGTCCGACCAACCCGAGGGAAGCGCCGTGACAGTAAATGAGGAAGTGTTCGCGGTTTGACCGTTCACTGTCACTGCGAATGTCCCTGAGGATGCTGCGGACGGGACAAGCACGGAAATCGTAGAATCACTCCAGGTGACGACGGCGGCGCTGGTGCCGTTGAGTGAAACCGTGCTACTTCCCTGCGCCGTCCCAAAATGCGTTCCCACGATTGTCACCAGTGTGCCGACCGGCCCCCGAAGTGGGCGACATGGTCGTGAACGTCAGAGCCTGGGCATCAGCTCGACCACAACACAAGAATAGGAGAGTGATTGCGAGGAAAAGAACCAGCTTCGACTTGTACGGGAGCATAAGCAGGACCTCCGACGAACCAAAAAATCCGTATCCAATTTTCAGGACTGATGACGCGACTACGACTGACAACAACCACTGTTTAGTGCGGGTACGAGACAGTTAGGGCGTCAACGCCTCCGGCCTGCGACGAGGTTAATCCCCGCCCGCCGCTGTCGTACGTGTGCGATTCGAAAATCTTGCCGGTAGAATCCTTCACGGCTGTGATGAAGGAGTTGATGTCATACTCGAACGACAACGTAGACTGGTCTGGATTCGTGACCGTGATTAACCGCCCCTGGCTGTCATAGGCGTACGACAGTGAGATTCCAACGTCTGAGGTCACGCCTGATATGAGAAAACTGAGGCTATTGGGATACGAGAAGTTGAGGTGACGCGAGGCAGCATCCGTGACTGTCACTAGGCGATTCGCAGAGTCGTATGACAGTTGCGTCGTGTTGCCGTTCCGGTCGATGATGGCGGTCAGTGATCCGGTTGTATTGTCAAAAAGCCTCTGCTCTCCATTCGGAAAGGTGATCGTCCACGTACTGCCGTTGGTCAGCGTGGCGGCTATATTCGCAGGAGCAGCAGCCTTCCAAACGAACGTTCCGTTGGGCCCCCAATACCAGAAACCAAAAGACCAGAAGCTGCCGTCGCCGCGTGAGTATTTCATAAAATTGTCACTGCCAAGGAACACTCGTTCTTCGAAATTCGAGCGCCAATTCGGTCCGAACAAGCCGACCTTAGACGGGCTCTGAGTTGCTGGCCATTTACTGTTCCAGGTCCTAACAAGCGTCAGGCCATTCGATAGGCCGGGAATTCTTACGTCCGTCTCTGTTGCCGGTGGCAAAGCTGACCGGTCTCCCGCCATTGTTCGACCCTCCGCCGCAGGTAGGGCAACTGTCGGCCGGGGGCGGACACGTGTAGTTGGGGACCCAGCAACTTAGAAGGTAGGGGCCCGCCCAGGTGCAGTTACTTCCGCTTCCGGGAATGACCGGTTCTGGGAATTGATAATCAAAGTATGTAAAACAACTGTTTGTCTGGGCTGCTACCTCGACATTCAGAGCGCACGCCAAGACTGCAAATCCGAACAGGACACAGCATGTTATCCGGATCACGAACCACCTCCATGCCTCAAGCACACTATTGACACAAAAATCTTGCGAATCGGCACACCACAGCGAGTGTGCCGTCACCCGAAGTGACACACCGTCGATGGAAGCCAAATGCAAAGACACTTCGCCGCAATCTGCGAAAAGAAGGCCGTTGTTAAGCCTTCGCAAATTTTCATGCGAAGTTATTCCTGTTAGAGTATATTCAGTTGCGTGTCAATAGAACTCACGACATAAATCTGTGAATTATCTGTGAATAAACCAGAGCGGTGAATGGCCCAATCTGAGCACTACCGAACAAAGGCGACTGCGCTAGGTCGAAGAATCTGGGTAAGCAGGGGTCGGCCTTCGTGTGAATGTGTGAACCTAGCTCAATCAAGGGAAAAACTCAGGTTTGCGCGGAGAAATTTGGGGCCAACTTGGGTCCAAAACCCAGGGCAATTGGCCCCATTTTCGAGTCTTAGCAGCGGAAGGGCAACTGAATCAACGAGGTTTATGGAGCGGGCGATGGGAATCGAACCCACGTCTGCGGCGCGCTAAGCTGCTGATTCACTGGGGGATAGGTATTGGATGGGGTCCAAAACGGTCCAGAATGGCTTGACTGGAGCGAAAAAACCGCGGTAGATCAGCTCGGACAACCGGTCGTATGATGATTCAAACAACGCAGCATGGAGCCCACGTCCGAAGCTTGGGAAGCTTTTATACTGGTACCGGTCGCGCTGAAGTCTCAAATGGCCCACTGGCCAGGTGTCAGCCATCAAGTTTCGCTACTCAACGAGTTGCAGGTTCAAGGCGATGCGCACGCCATTGACGAGGATGATGCTCTGATCAAGAAGCTGCTGGTTCGTGATTTCGGCGTTCACGAATTGCTTGACCGCGGCGCGCGGACAAATGAATTCGATGGCTTCGGAAGTGCCTTTGGGGCCGGGAGAGAGTTTGTTGAGGACGGAAAAGTCGAGGAACTGGAATTCCACGTCCGGGGAAATCCTGTCGGATAAGTCTTTCATCTGGGGGGCAAGGAAGAGGTCAAAACTTTGGGCGGCACGTTTGTAGATGGAGCCTTTGGCAGGGCCGAACTGGAGAGAGTTGCGAAGGGTCATCTGGAGGGCGATTTGATCGCGGAAAACCATAAAGGTTGGCGGAGCGTAATCGACAAAATGAAATTTCGCCGCGCCTAGCTTGGCCAAGGAAGCTAATTGTGCTTGGTACTTGTCGTTCAGACGATCGGCGTCGGCCGGCACCGAAGGAGGAAGAGCTGGCGGCGGATCAGAATCTTTGGGTGAGGACGGAGAAGGATTGGCTTTTGCGGGGGCGGGATCTGCCGGGGCCGCAACAGCGGGAGACACGGCTGGCAGTGGATGATTCAAATTGAGCAAGGGAGAGCGGGCCACCAAAGTCGAAGAACGGGCAGTGGACGTGGCATCGGGCTTAGCCGGGATGGAGCGAGGTAGAGCTTGAACGTTAAGGGGGTCGCGTTCGGTGAGGGAAAGGCCGAAGTCGGTTCCACTGACGTAGATTTTGTTGCGATTCAGGATTTCCTGGCGAACGGGATCCGTGGTGGCGCCGGAAAGGGCCCAGGCGTCAATGCGGTCAAGCACCAGGACGAGGTTTTCTTTTCCTTCGAAGTCGTAGCTGCGCTCCCTGGAGCGGGCGTGGTAAGAAATTTCAAAACCTATCCCGTCGCAGGCTATGTCTTGCGGCAGGGTGGTCGTCGTCAAAGCCAAGATGGGAAGCACCACGGTACGGAATGTATTGGCCGCACGTTCGTTCTGCGTCATACGATTGGTGTCGTAGGCAGCGTTGTAATTCCCAGTTACCTTCAGAATGACACGATCCTGGAAGCGGACAAACTCCAGGCCGCGTGAATCGGCTTCCGCCTGCTGCGCGGGGTCAATTCCAACGAAACGGCTGAGATAAAAAGGAAACGGGAATTTGGTTCTGGCTATGGATTGGTTGAGCGCTTTCAGTTGGGGGAAATAGGATTCTTCGAGCGCTTTCAAATCGGGGTTGAGGATTTCGGCGGGGCTAACCTGCGCGGAGGCGGATTGCGCGGAGAGAGCGATGGCCATTCCAAGAGTTGGAAGAAGCAAGCGGCGCCAAACGTTTTCAGCGAGGTTGCGTTTCATGTTTTGCAAAGTGAGTATCTCCTATTTTGAGGAACATTGTGACGCTGGGCGGCCGGGAGGCTGATATGGCGGCTGGGCTACGGCGCGCGTGAAGGCAATCACGGAGCGAATTTCTTCCGATGAGAGCATTTTGCCGTAGGGCGGCATCATGGCGGATTTGCCGAGGGCGCTGCCGCCGAGAGTGATGATGTTCTGCATGAATTCGTCGCTTTCGGCGTTCAGCGTGGCTCCGTCGTTCAGCAAGGGCGGGACGGGCGTAAGGTTCGAGCGGTTGGAAGGGCCAGCGGGCGTGGCGTCGGCGTGGCACCAGACGCATTGCTGATAAAAGATCCGCTTGCCCTGGGATTGCTGATAGCTGAGAGGAATAATTTTCTGCGCGTCGGTCCAATCGGCTTCCGTGTCGTACGCGGAGAGCAATGGATCAGGTTTGGGCGCTTCAGCGTGCTTGCGGCAGCCGGAGATTGGGGCGATGGTCATTAAGAGGAGGCTGGTCCAGCGGTGGAACTTCATTGGCCTGCCCCTTGAGCCGCGGCGCGCAATCGGGCTGCGCTTGCGGTTTTTTGTGGCTTGATGCTCTGGCGCAGGGTCATCAGGTACGCCGTCAAAGCAGTGACCTCGGCTTCGGTGAAATTTCGGCGCGGCTCGATGGTGTCAGGAACAAGCGACTGAGGGTTTTTCAACCAGGCCTCGATCCATGCGGGCGTCAACCAGCCGCCTGCATTGTTCAGGTTGGGACCAACGTACCCGCCAGTTCCGCCGATGGTGTGGCACGACTGGCACTGAAACTTCACTTCATAAAGCTGCTTGCCGAGAGCCGCCATCGCAGGCGTGAATTGCCTGGCGTCAACGGTTGCGGGATTCGCGGCGGGGTGCTGCAAGACCATGGTCATGTAGTCGGAGAGGATGGCGGCGTCCTTGTCGCTCATATTGAATTGCGGCATGCGCAGGATGAGCGTGGGGCGCAGGGTTTGCGGATTTTTCAGGAAGTCGACGATCCACTGACGCTGCGCGCGGCTGCCCTCGTAGGTTAGGTCGGGCGCCAAGTCTCCACCGTAGCCGTTGAATTTGTGGCAGGTATAGCATTTGTAGCGTTCATAGACTTCGGCAAACGCACCGGTGGGGCGGAACGCAACTTCCTTGCGCGGCACAACCAGATTTTGCAGTGCGCTAGTTGGCGGGGCACCTTTCATGCTGAGGAGGGCTGTCGTAATGGCGTCGAGGTCCGCCTGGTTCCAGTTGTATTGGGGCATGCGCGCGGCCGGATTGACGGAGACGGGGTCCTGCAACTTCGCTTGAATGTAGGAAACAAGGTTGTGCGGAATTTTTGATCCGCCGAATTCC
>Ga0209648_10000927_pt1 | contig 23328 bp, 16 predicted proteins | sample GraSoi2013_115cm_FD_185830 | JGI IMG/M metagenome (GOLD analysis project Ga0209648, IMG submission 185830) | Grasslands soil microbial communities from the Angelo Coastal Reserve, California, USA - Sample 9_17_2013_115cm (SPAdes) (version 2) | ecosystem: Environmental > Terrestrial > Soil >... | reverse complement strand
CATTGCGCCCATTTCAAGCGCAAGAACAATCAATAGTGCGCGGTAAATCCGGTTCATGAATGAGCGGAGCCCGTCCCGTCAGGAAGATGCAGGATCAGCGGATGGGCTTCTGAAGTGCCGCGATGCGTTCGGCCACGTCACGATAGTCGATGTTCATCGCGTAGACCTGGGAAAAACTCTTAAGCGCCGCTTCAGGCTCGCCCGCCGATTCCTGAGCTACACCCAAATCATACCGCAAGGCGAGCGTGCTTTCCGGATCATTGCCCGGAGTTTTTAACGCGCGCTCATACCAGATCGCGGCGATAGCCGGCTGGCCCTTGTCCATGAAAGCCAGGCCAAGAAGCGTGCAGCACTGCATGGTATAGCGGAAGGCGCGGCCGCGATCGTTGGCTTTGGCAACTTTCTGGAATTCGCTGATGGCTTCCTCGAGCAGCCCCATTTCACGAAACGCGATGCCCAGGTTGTAGTGGGTTTCGAGGTCTTCGTCCTCCGCGCCCATCTCACCCAGCTCGGCGCGAAATTCGTCGAATACTTCCTTGAGCGGGCCGGACTCGGTAGACGGCGTGGACGACGGCGCCGGTTTCGAAGCGGACGGCGGCTGGGCATTCGACGTGGTTCGCGAAAACCCTGGCGTAAGCTCGCCGATGCCGAGTTGATCGATTTCTTTGGCAAGATCGGCCAGAAATTGATCAGAGGCAAACCCACTGTTTGCAGGTGGCGGAGGCGCGGCTTTTTGCACGATCGGGCGCGATGGAACAACGGGCTTCTCGGGCGGCCGTTGGTCGTAGGCGGGAACGAGAGGCTCCGCTTCCAGGACGAGTTCATAGTCCTGGTCCAATTCGAATTCGGGCTCGCTAGTCTCAGCGGGCTTCTTTGGAGCCTTAGGCGGTGGAAATTGTTTAGGCTTGGCGGGTGTGGTTCTCGCCGCTGCTTTTTCAGCGACGGGTTCCGGCTCAAGAGGAATGGCGGGAGCGGCGGGTGGCGCACCGTCATTCGAAACGAGTTGGGGTTCCTCACCAATCTGAAACTCTTCCACGTCCCCGGGCTTCGCGTGACGTCCGGCTCCGGCTGCGGGTTTGGCCGGCCCGGACGGAGGAGCAAGAGCTTCAACAGCCCCATCGGCAGGACGCGATGCATCGAGCAGAGTCGCCCACTCATCGGACAGATCGACTTCCTGAACTTCGGCCTGGACGGGAGCAGCATTTACTTCGACCGGCTGCGGTTTCGCCTTCTCCACGGGGGCGGCCTTGACAGGCTCTGGAGCAGGCACGGGCGCCTCGGGGGCAGGTTCGGCGGCGATTTCGGGAATCGAACCATCCATCGGCCCGGGAGCGGCGGCCAGGGGGGCGGCAGGTTTTGCCGGCGGAACTGCAATAGCCAATTCCTGATCCGACAAACCAGCGGCACGCTGGAAGCGGCGGCGCAATTCTCCGAATCGTTCAGAACTGCGTTTGTCGCCGGTTTCGTTATGGATCTGTTCCAAATGCGCAGCGAGTTCGGCGGTGCGCCGATCGTCGCCCGCGCCAAGCACGAAGTCGAGCAGCTTTTCGAGGGTGGGAGTGTGGCGCGGTGAGCGGCGCAGGATGGCCTCGAGCAACCCAATGGCTTTCTGCGTGAGGCCGTAGCTGGCGAAGAGATCCACGTCCGTGAGCGACTGGGTGATGAATTTTTGCGTCTCTTCGTCAAGCGGCGGTTCGCTGGAGGTGACGACCGCAGGCTTGGCTGGTATTCCGCGAGCAGTTTCTTCTTCGTCGCGAGGCAGCTTGGCAGCTGGCGGTTGCGGAATTTCCGCTCGCAAGTTTTCCTCGGGTAAATCTTCCGCTTCTCCGCCCTCCAGGAGTCCCATCTTGCGGAGCACGTGATTGAGTTTGCGCTTGGCAGAATCACTTTCGGGGTCGCGATCGACAAGCTGTTCGAACGTTTTCTTTGCGCGTTCGTATTGGTGCTTGGCAACCAGGGCATCCCCGAGGTGGGCGAGAGCGTCGGCCATGCGGAAGGGATCGCTGGTGCGGCCATAGAGTTCCACGATCCATTCCAGGGGCTCAATGGCTCCCGGCGTACTGGCAGCAAGCTCGCTAAGTAATTTCCCGACGACTTCATGCTCCCCGGCGTCGATCATGGGCAGCCGCGACTTCTCCAGGATTACCTTGGCCTTCTCGCCATTCCCGGATTGCAGCAGGGATTCGACGACTTTTTGCATCGGCCCAAAATTCTTCTGGTCCGCTTCAAAGACGCGATGCGCGAGCGCCGAAGCCTCGTCCCAGTCGGAATTCTTGAGATAAAGATCGAGGAGAAGTTCGGTTTGTTCGCCGCCTTTTTCGAGACCGGCAGCTTGTTCCAGGAGCTGCGTGGCCTTGGTGAGATTGCCCTGGGAAGAATATGACCGCGCCTTGATAATAACTGCCGCGAGATTGCTAGGCTCGAGTTTCAGCGCTTTATCTGCGAGCTTTTCGCTTTCGCCCTGGTCACCGCGGGCCAACGCGCGCTGTGACGCAGAGACGTAAGCTTCGATGGCGTCGCGAGTCTGGCCCATGGCCTGGTACAAATCGGCGAGGCGGATCTGGATACGGAGATTGTCAGGTTCGGCCTGCAGAAGTTTTTTGAGCAGCCCAACGGCCTCCGGCTGGCGATTATTCTTCAGGTGAATCTCGGCAAGTTGGAGGAAAAGGGGGCGGGCCTCGCTCATGACGCCCTGCTGAACGTAGAGGTCGGCGAGCTTTTCGAGCGGGCGAATTTCTTCAGGGGCGAGCTTGGCAATGCGTTTGTAAACGGCGATCGCTTTTGTGAGGAAACCGTCGCCGACGAAAATCTGCGCGAGGCGTTCAAAGTAATCGATAGCCTGGAAAGTTTCGCCCTGGCGGATATACAGCTCGCCGATGGTCATTAAGGTGACCTGATCGCGAGGCTCGTACTTTAAAATATTCTGGTATTCCGCGATAGCTTGGGCGACCTTGCCCTGGTTCAGCAGTTTTTGTGCGGCTTCGACGTTTTTGCTCTTGTTAAAGGCCATGCGCGAACAGGGACAAACCTCCCGCAGGAGGCCGACCCACACGTTCTCCTCAATTTGCTACGGTAGCGGAACGGCTCGTAACGCTACTCAGTTACGCTAACAGGCGGGAAAAAGACAAGTCAACGAACGTAGGACCTAGTGTGAGCAGGCAGTTATCCCCTTTACGTTCTAGGAAATTCGTCAGCGAAGACCAGGCGAAGCACCGAGATTGTGGCTAGTCCAGGGCTTAGGGGAAAGTGACCTGTGGCCCAGGGCATGCGATGGGCCTCTCCAGCAATTGAAAGTGATACCATCGCGGAATAATCCTTGTCGAGGAAGGAGAAAACGGTCCGTGTATCCATTCAAATCCCGTCGTACCTTTATCGCCGGCCTCGGCGGGGCAGCAGCGGCCTCTGTTATTTGCCGCTCTGGCTCCGGCGCTTCAGGGCTGCCTGCGATCAGTGGCCACTTCAAACTTTCGGTGATCACCGATGAAATCTCCCAGGATTTTGGTCATGCGCTGGAAGTTGCGTCTAAGGAGTTCGGCCTGAAATATGTAGAGCTGCGAGGGCTCTGGAAGAAGAACATTATCAATCTGGATGAAAAGGAAATCTCGGAAGCGCGGCGGCTGCTGCAAAAGTCTGGCCTTCAAGTAACCGATATTGCCAGCCCGCTCTTCAAGACGGACTGGCCCGGGGCACCTGCTTCGAAGTACAGCCCGAAAACACCGCAGTTCGGGGCGGACTATAGTTTCGCACAACAAGGAGAGGTGCTGGAGCGTTCTATCGCGGTCGCCAAGGCCCTGAGCACGGAGCGCGTGCGCTGTTTCGATTTCTGGAGACTGGACGATCCGACGCCCTTCCGCGAGGCAATGAACAATAAACTGCGCGAAACCGCGGCGCAAGTGGCGCCGAAGAACATCACCCTACTTCTTGAGAACGAATTTGCATGCAACACGGCGACGGGGGCAGAAGCTGTGCGGACATTGAAAGCCGTGCAATCGCCGAACCTCAAATTGAACTGGGACCCAGGAAATGCGGCCTATCGCGGCGAGATCGCCTTTCCAGACGGGTTCGCAAAAATTCCCATGGAACGCATGGGGCACATGCACTGCAAGGATGTGGCCCGAAAAGCGGACGGCTCGTTTGAATGGGCGGCCATGGGCCGAGGCATCATCGATTACGTCGGGCAGTTCCGAGCGCTGGTGCAGGCGGGATACTCTGGAACCATGAGCCTCGAAACGCACTGGAGAGGCGCGGGCAGCGAGGAAGAGTCTTCGCGCCAGAGCTTCGCGGGAATGAAGGAACTACTGAGCAAGGCGGGCGCGCTTTGAGCGCCAGGCAGAACTGGGAATAAATAGTCTCCACCGAGACTTTCCAGAGGCGAAATACCTTTAAATCTCAAGAGGAAAAGATGTTTGGGTTGCCTCTGCAGCCCAGCACGTGGAATCGCGCACCGGCGCGAAGGACTGGCGATGCAATGGCGATGGACCATGCACGCGCAAGGCTTCGAGATGGTCGGGCGTGCCGTAACCCTTGTGGCGCGCCAAGCCGTATTGCGGATAGATGGCGTCCCACTCTTCCATGCGCGCGTCCCGATGCGTTTTTGCGAGGATGGATGCGGCGGCGATGGAGATGCTGCGGGCGTCGCCCTTGATCAAGGATTTCTGCTCGATCAAAACGTCGAGTTGCATGGCGTCAATGAGCAAATAGTCTGGCGGAATGGCGAGCTGCTGCAGTGCGGCGGTCATGGCCTGGCGGGAGGCCTGATAAATGTTCCAGGCGTCGATGCGCTGGGCGTCTATTTCCGCAACAGCCCAGGCCAGTGAGTGCGCCTTGATGCGCGTGGCAAGCTCGGTGCGCCGCTCAGCGGAAAGTTTTTTTGAGTCGTCGAGGCCGACAATGCGCCGCTTGGGATTGAGAATGACGGCAGCGGCAACGACGGGGCCAAACAGCGCGCCACGGCCGGCTTCATCAATGCCGGCGATGCGCATCCAGCCCAGCTGGCGCGCCGCTCGCTCGAAACGGGAGGAGCAGAGTCGGCTCATTACGCGGGGAATTTTAGCACGGCAGGTAGATTGTGAACGGCCAAGTGGAGGAAATAAAGTTTACTCGTACCGCAGGGCAACTACCGGGTCGACGCGCATGGCGCGGCGCGCGGGGATCCAGGCAGCAATTAAGGCTACGGCGAGCAAAACAAACAGGGCCAAAGCGAGAAGCAACGGATCGTGCGCGCGAACCTCGAACAGAAGGGATTCCAGAAGCCGCGCGCAGAGCCAGGCTCCCGAAAGACCGAGCAATGCGCCGGAAGCGGTCCAGCGCAGCATGCTCGAAAGAATCAGCTTTAGAACACTCTGGGGAGTAGCGCCGAGCGCGATTCGGATGCCGATTTCCCGAGTTTGTTGCGCCACTAGGAATGCGACGACTCCGTAGATACCAATCCCAGCCAGCAAGACGCCAATGCCCGCGAACAAAGACAGCAGGACCGCAGTGAATCGGGGCCGCTGCGCCAGCTTTCCGACTCGCGTCTTCATACCCTCGATGGTCACGGGAACGGCCGGATCGATGGCCGCGGTCTCCGAACGAATCCACTTGGCAACGGCTTCCGGATTGATCGCGGTCTGGATTATCAAATGCCCGGAGCGGAAGTATCCAGCGGGCTCATTTTTCCAGGGAACGTAAAACTCGGGGTCGGCGGGCGCGGCGAGCCCGTTGTTTCTTACGTCTGTGGCAATGCCGACAATGGTGCGCCACTCGTTTTGTGCGCCAAAGCGAAACGATTTGCCAATAGGCTCTTCTCCGTTGGGGAAGAGCTTTCTCGCGAGCACTTCACTGAGGATCACAGGTTTTTCCGCGGGCGAGCGGTCCTCTTCTCGAAAGCCGCGGCCGCGGAGGATCGAAATGCCGAGGGCAGGAAAATACGCGGGCGTGACGTAGCGATATCCAATCATTCCGCCGGTGCCCTCGCTGAATTTCGTGTGCCCGGGAATTTCGATGGCCGATAGAAAAGTAGCTTGCATGCCTCCGGAAGGAGGCAGTGTGTCGCTCAAGGCCAAGGAAGTAACACCGGGCATTTGTTTCAGCCGGGTTTCGAGTTGATTGAAAAAGGCGAGCTGTTTCGCGGAGTCAGGATAACGATAGTCGGCGAGATCGATTCCTGCTGTGATGACACTCTTCGCGTCCATGCCGAGGGCCACGGTTTCGAGCTTCCAAAGGCTGCGCAGGAGCAGACCGGCTCCTACGAGGAGAATCAACGAAGCAGCAATCTGTACTGTGACCAGCACCTGGCGAAGCATGCCGCGCGAGGTCGCATGGCTTTCTTTTCCAGTGAGTAGTTGGGGCGCGGGACGACGCAGCGCCGAAGCTAGGCCGAAGAGAATGCCGGACAGGAGCGATACTCCGAGGGCAAAGAGCAGCACGCGAACGTCGATCGTGGCCTGTTCCAGCCGAGGAATTCCGTCCGGTGCAATGGAAACGAAGAGACGAAGCAGGAGTTGGGCAAACCAACAACCTGCGAGGCCGCCAAGAACTCCCAGGAGCAGACTTTCCGTAAGGGCCTGGCGAACCAGACGTCCGCGCGTGGCGCCAAGGGCAGTGCGCACGGCCAGCTCTCGCATGCGGCTGGTAGCTCGGGCGAGGAGCAGGTTTGCCACGTTAGTACACGCGACGAGGAGCACCGCTAGCACCGCACCCAGAAGCACCCACGAGGCGACACGCGAGTCCTGGATTTGGCGGTCGCGGAGAGAACGCACACGGAATGATACTTCGTGCCGAAACTGGGGAGGAACGTATTCGAGGGAACGCTGGAAGAGAGGTTCCATCGCGGCCGCTGCTTGCTTGATGGTTATGCCAGGTTTGAGCCGCGCAAAAGCCCGCAGGATTTGTTGCCGGCCATTGGGGCCGCGGTCGGTGGAGCCATCGAGAGCAGCCGGAACAAGAATGTCGTCGTTGCCGAGGTTTGGCATTTCAAATTGTGGCGGGAGAACGCCGACAACGAGAGTGGGCCGGCCGTCGAGCGAGGTGGCGTGGCCGGGAAGATTGCGATCACTGGCGAACCGCGAACGCCACAAGCCGTAGGTGATGAGCGCGACATGCGGCGCGTTGGGCCGGTCTTCGTCGCTTGTGAAATTACGGCCGAGGAAAGGTTGAATGCCGAAGGTCGGCAGGAAAGTCGATTCGACGAGAGCGCACTTTAAGCGGACGGGGTTTTTTTCGGTGAGATCGCAATCCGCGCCGCCGGGGATGAAGGAGGTTACGGATTCGAAAGGAGTTTGCGCTTTCTTCCAGTCGACGTAATCCGGACCGAGGACGAATTCATTCGCTTCGAATGGCGCCTTGTCGCCAAAACTGACCAAGCGCTCGTCATGGGGATACGGAAGGCTGCGGAAAAGAATGCGGTCGACGACGCTGAAGACTGCCGTGGCAGACCCAATTCCTAGAGCGAGAGTGAGGATGGCGACCAGCGTGAATCCCGGACGATTCCTCAACCCGCGAAGAGCAAATCGCAGGTCTTGCTGAAGGGAGTCGAAAAGCTGGATGCTGTGTTGTTCGCGGTAAAGTTCCTTGGTTTGTTCGACGCCGCCAAATTCGCGCCGCGCGGCGTAGCGAGCTTCCACCGGGCTCATGCCGCGGCGGATATTTTCTTCGGTGAGCATTTCAAGGTGCGCACGAAGCTGGGCGTCAAGATCTGCCTCGAGATGCAGCTTGCGGAAGAGGCCGCGCAAGCGCGCGCCGAAAATACGGAGCCACTCCATGTCAGGCTCCTTCCGTACCGCCGAGAAGGCGCGCCATCAGCGCGGTCATGCGCTCCCAACTGGCGGTTTCTGCGAGCAACTGTTTGCGGCCGGCGCGCGTGAGCGAATAAAACTTTGCCTTGCGGTTGTTTTCGGAAGCGCCCCATTTGGATGAAATCCAGCCGCGTTGTTCGAGGCGGAGCAACGCGGGGTAGAGCGTTCCCTGGTTTAGTTTTAGCAAATCGTCGGAAACCTGCTTGACGCGCTGGGCTATGCCATAGCCGTGCAGTGGGCCCATGGCATGCAGGGTTTGCAGAACAATGAGGTCGAGTGTGCCTTGCAGAACTTCTCCACGCGGAGGAGCCATGTTTTCTCCTTTAGGCAAACAACAGGAGCATAGGCTTCTTCCTGTTGAATGTCAACAGGACACACCTTTCTGAAACCTTTTGATTCTGCGAGAGTGCCAGAGACAGGCATCTCGCGGTTCCTTCCTCGCGCTGAGCGTCGTCCTGCTGCGAAGACAAGTTGACCACAGAGCGCACAACGGCCTAGGATTGCCGGGCAAATTTCTGTGCTTGTTGAGAATCAGAGGAGAATTCCATGCATCCATGCTTGCAGTCTGTTTTGCTTCGAGCCAGTTTCTGCCTATCTTGCACAGTGGCTTTCCTTGTGTTTGGTGCAATAACTGTTGCGCAAGGTCTCACCAGCAGCGACCTTTTGCGGTTGCGTTCGGTGGGAAGCGTTGAGCTGTCACCCGATGGCCGACGCATCGCCTACAGTGTGACGATGCGCGACCGTCCGGGCCGCCCGTACGGCCAACTGTGGATCATGGATCTTGCTACGCAGAAATCTGTGCGCGTGGGGGCCGAAAAAGATTCCGGCGGTAGTCCACGGTGGTCGCCCGATGGCAAGTCGCTCGCGTTTCAGGGGCATCAAGGCGAAAAGGGTGGATTGTTTGTCGCGCGAGCGGACGCCACGGAAGTTGCTCTTCTTACTTCGCTGAACGGCACCAACAGTCCCTTGCCGGGAACGGGTAATGATTTCACCTGGTCGCCCGACGGCAAGCAGCTCGCATTTATCTCCTCGACTCCCGGCGTAGAGGCTGCGGAAGCTAGCGGCGACCCCATGGTGATCACGCGGTACCTCTACACGCCGGACGCCGGCGAGGGAATGACGCGCTTCAACGACAATCAGCGGTTGCACATTTTTGCGGTGGACGTGTCCACGAAACAGGTCCGCCAACTGACGCACGGCAATTTCGACGAGCATTCCATCGACTGGTCCCCGGACGGAAAGGAGATTCTTTTTGTTTCGAATCGCGAACCAAATCAGGATGAGTTTTTCAATTACGACATTTTCGCCTTGAAGGTTGCGGACAACAGCATTCGCCGCTTGACGGCGACGGAATACAACGAGTACGAACCGTTGTGGGCTCCCGACGGCAAACGCATCGTTTTTCGCGGAACGCGCCGTGGGCTGACCGACCGCGAGACAACCATGGAAGACACGCACGTCTGGGTGATGAACGCCGACGGGAGCGATCGGCACGAAATCGGCGCGATTTTGGACAACCGCCAGGGTGTCCCGCGATGGGCGCCGGACAGCAGCGCCGTCTATTTTACTGTTCAGGAGCGCGGCAGCAACCACTTGGTGCGACTGCCGATTTCGGGCGGCAAGCCGGAATACGTGGTGAAAGACACGGGTGCAGTGGGCGGCTGGTCCGTCGGAAAAGATGGAACGATCGCGTACGGATTCGCATCCCCGCGTGATCTTTCGCAGCTCTATCTCAAGGCCGGCAGCGTGGCGTCTCGCAAGCTAACGGATTTGAACTCGGAAGTTCTCGCTGGAAAACAGGTTACCGAGGTCGAGTCCTTCAGGTTTATCAGCAATGACAACAAGTTTGAAGTCGAAGCATTTCTCACCAAGCCACTGGGAATGACCGCCACATCGAAGCACCCTTTAATCGTCAATATTCACGGAGGGCCGGACGGGCAAAATGGACCGGCGTTCAATTACTGGAATCAGGTCTACGCCGCGCACGGATGGGCCACGCTGAACGTCAACTATCGCGGCTCCACCGGCTACGGGCAGAAGTTCGCTGACGCCGTCTTCGGTGACCAGGACGGCAACGAAGGCCAGGACGTTCTGTACGGCGTGAGCGCGGCGGTGCGGCGCTACCTGTGGATCGATCGCGAGCGTATGGGCATCGAAGGCGTGAGCTACGGCGGCCAACTCACGGACTGGCTGATCACCCAAACGAATGAATTCAAGGCCGCCGTGCCCATCGCCGGGATCGCCAACCTGGTCAGCTACAATTACATGACTTATTACAACCAGTATGAAGAGATGGAATTCGGCCAGTTTCTGCACCAGGGAAATTTGATGGACGTCGCGTGGGAACGTTCCGCGCTAAAACATGTGGCAGCCACGCACACCCCGACGATGCTGATGCACGGCGAGAATGACAACGATGTCCCCATCGCCGAGGCCGAGCAGTTCTTCATCGCCTTGAAAGACGTGGGCACGGAAACAGTGTTTGTGCGCTATCCACGGGAAGGCCACGGCCTTAGCGAAACCAACCATGTGATCGATTCCAAGAACCGCTGCATCGCCTGGTACGAAAAGCATTTCCCCAAGCCCAGCGCGGAAGGCGTCACTAACGTTCAGCCATGAGAGGAAAAGAAAACGCCCCGGTTGCCCGGGGCTTCTTCAACCAGTTGCAATTGAAAAGAGCGCCTTAAACTTTCGCTTCGGTGCCTGCCGTCGCTACGGCAGCCACTTCCTCGCGTCCCGCGCGCTTGATACGGGCAGCCTTGCCCTTCAAATCGCGCAAGTAGTACAGCCGTGCCCGGCGAACTTTACCTTTGCCTACGACTTCAATCGAACTGATGGTCGGTGAGTGCAGGGGAAAAATGCGTTCGATGCCGACGCCGAAGCTGACCCGTCGCACGGTAAAGGTGGCGCTGGACGCCCGCCCCTTCTTGGAGATCACCACCCCCTCGAATGCCTGGAGGCGCTCCTTCACCTTCTCGCCCTCGCCTTCTTGCAGGCGGACGTTGACGCGCACGGTATCGCCCGGGCGGAACTCCGGGAGGTCTTTGCGCAATTGCACTTCATGGAGTTTCTGAATTACCGGATTCATGTTCCTGTTTCCTTTTAGACCCACTCGGGCGGGGCCAACTCTTGTGAGACAATCCATAATTATAAACAAATCGTGACATTTTTCCTAGCGGATTCAGGCCGTGATTGCCGTTGCGCTTCGCCACCACCAAAAGTGAAGCGCGCCTGCGAATTGGCCGTTTCTTAGTTAGTCGTTGAGGCGGCTGAGATCAAAACCTGCTTTAGTTTGTTGAGCTTGTCGCCGCTTCCGTCCGTGTCATTGCCTCGGTTCCCAGGCACAGGAACCCCCCGTCAAGCACCAGTCTTACTAATTCTCGACACTAGAATTTTTAATGCAAAGTGCTATACTCCGCCCTAGAAAACCCTATTTACCCGTTGCCGGCCCGGCCGGCACCGCGGATCGGTTCCAACGGGAGGTCACCATGGAATCCACATCGCTAACGGGGCCACTGCTTTACCTTCTGATCGGCTGGGGAGTCGTTACCGCCGCATTTCTGGTCCTGTTGCTTCGGCGGAGTCTCCTCGCGAGCCACGAAGATGATCAAATCTTTCTCGATGCTGCTGAAGAACATATGGCCCAAGAGCAGCGGGAGCTTGTAGCGAAGATCGAGGCCCTATCCCGGCCCATCATGGGAACTGGGATCTTGGCTGGCGTTCTTCTATTGGTGATTGCCGGGATGTGGCTCAAGGAAGGACTCAAAGGTCTCTTCTAGGTCCGGATCTTCTAGAGCATTGCTGGAGAGTTTCAGGGCGACGCCGGCTTCGCAGGTTGCTGCCCCGCAGGTGCACTCGCAGGAGTGGCTTGCGGTGGCTTCGCGGCGAGAGAAGTGTGATTGAGCACGATGACCCAGCGGTTGTTGCGCTTCTCCAACACCACTGTCGTATGACCTTGAGATGCGGTCTGCTGACCATCGACGACCCCAACGAACTCCCACTGGTAGCTGGCCCAACCCGTCGTGCCGTTCACTTTGATGTAGGTATTGAAACGATCCATGCGCAGCTGCTGCATGCGCGCCCGCTGCTGCTGGTAAACGGCGAGATAGTTGGTCCAGCCAATAATGGGTGGCGCCCACGAGCCATTCACCATCGCAACATCGTCTGCATAGTCGGTGTGTAGCTTTTCGACGTCCCCAAGCTGCCAGGCTCCCAACATTTCGGAGAGCAAATAATCGATCTGCTGCTCGTCGTTCAGGGGCACCAGCAGTTTTGAGCTCTCCGTGGACAGAGGAGGCTCTGACTTCTTCTTTTTCTGCGCGGCAGCGGGGGAGGCGCAAATCAATGCGAGCGCGAATACCGCCAGCAGAATAAAGATGTTGTGAGCCATTCGCCCGGCAATGCAAGTTCCTTGATGATTGCTCATTCGCGTTTTACCCCTCGGTTCAAGAGAATATCACGGCGATTTACATGCGGCTGCGATGTGCCCAGTTGGTTTACTTGTTCCAGCAGTTTTAGCTGGGTCTTTGGGCCCGATGTTTTTTGGAAGCAGCCGGCCGGCCTAACTGACTTCGCGAAGCGCTCAACAAATTGATAAAGAGCCGGTAAGCCCCAGGGACGCCCTCCGGCAATTGGCGGAAGAAGGCCAAGCCTGTGTAAATGTAAGTGCCTTTGCCGAAATGGGCGTAGACCAGGCCACCGTTTAGTTCGGGCTCGCCGGGGTCGTTCATGGCCAGCAGGGAAGTGTATTTGGGATCGAATTGTGTCCAAAAATAGAGGCCGCGTTCCTGCGCCCAGCCCTTAAAGTCATCTTGGGTGATCTTGTTCGGCGCGTTGAGCAGCGGATCATCCGGTTTCAGGAATTTGACGGGAGAATTTTCGTCGGTGATGCGCGGCAACGGTCGCGGAGTTTGCGGCGCGCCATCCTTCGCGGGCGGAACCGGCGGTGAGATCAGCGCGGGATACGGCGCATATTGGAATTTATCCCAAGCGAAGTCGCGCTGGTACTGCACTACCAACGTTCCGCCTTTGGAAACGTAATCCAGCAAGCGCTGATTCGCTCCGGGCAAGTCCGGGCGCAGTTCGTAGGTGCGCACACCGACCACGATGGCGTTGAAGGAAGACAAGTCCCGGAAAGCCAGCGCCACCGCGTCCAGCATCTCCACATGAATGCCCAGGCGTTGCAGCGCTTCCGGCACCGGTTCGCTTTCCGCGGTGACGTAACCGACGCGAAAATTCGCGGGCACCAGCACATCAAACGCGTGCACGGCGCACTGGGCCGGTTCGCTCCAAAGCTGCGTCGGCAGCGTCGGTAAGGGTTCCAGCGAAGTGGTGAATTTTTCCGCCTTTTCCCCTCGGGCGCGGTCGGCCGCTCGTTCCGCGTACGCCGAAATCTTAAAGCTTCCCTTGCTAAGCTTCGAGGGCGGCGTCACCGTGAGCCTCGCATAGCGGTCGCCCGCTCCATCAAATTTCAACGGTACAGCTGCGCCGGTTTTCCATCCCCGCGGCACAGTCAGTCCTGCGCGAACCTCTCCCGCTTGCGTTGCGTAGGAATGTACGCGGAGAAGGACCTCGAACGGCTTGCCCTGCCTGGTTGTAATCTCGATGGCTTGTTTCGGGTCGACTACCAGCGTGTAGGCCGGAACGATGCGCAGGGGCACGCGATCGGCCCGCGTGGAAGTTGCTCGGAGCTGCTGGACCTGCGAGGTAACGGTAAACGAATAGCCGCCGACGACAGCTTCTTGGCTCACGGTTACGAGGGGCGGAGGTTCCGGCAATAACGCAACAGCGGAATTCGGTGTGCGCTGCGGATTTTGCGCGGCAGAAACCGTAAACCGAGTCGGCCCACTCGTTTCTTCTTCTTCCTTGGTGACGCTCCAGTTGGTAGGAAGCGACAGTACCGGCTTTTTGAATTCTCCGGCGATTTCCTCCCGATGATGAGAGTCGACTCGAACGGTAAACGTCTCTCCGGCAACGATCTCGCTTCGATCGGCCAGCGCCTCCAGGCGCAGGCCGGTGACGAGAGCCAGGGCCGCATCTATTTTGGCGCGTTTCCGCTTGATGCTTCGCGCCAGGGAGACGACCGGGGCGGGAACCTGGGAAGAAGCCGATGGCACAGGCACTTCATTTAATTTTCTGCCAGCGGCAACCAGGGAACTCGCGGCCGCTTTCCAGTCAAGCCGCAAGGCCGCGTCGCGCGCCGCCATCAGGGCGGCATCCACGGATCGCATGAGCGGGTCTACGCCCATGTTTCCCATTTCATAGTCCTCGTCCAGCGGGCCTAGCGGTTGTGCCAGCAAGACAGGATCCAGTTGCCCGCCGTCCTCGCGCTGAAGCCCGAGCGAGCGCCGCAGGAACGGTGAGTTCAGAAATCCGGTAATTCCCTGCGAGCGATGATTGGCAAACCCATCGAGCCCTATTTCACGCCAGGATTTTCCGTAGAGCGGCGAAATCTCATCCACGGGGAGCAAGTAACCCTTTGGCGCCTCGCTTCGGTCTAGGTCCAGCACGATCACAGGTTTTCGATCGCCCCAGGGCGCCAAGTCCTCTTCTTCCGCGGAGGAGCCGCGCAGTTTGAACGAAGGGTCCGCCGCGAGTTGCACGGCCTTGGGAGTAAGCAATCCCGAGGCTTGATGATGTCCGTGGCCTCCGTGCACGCCGCCCCAGCCATTAATCACAACGTTGGGGCGAAATCTTCGGATCACACGGACCATGTCTTCAAGCACCTGGTCGCCCCAGATCCGTTCCGTTTCCTCCGGAGTCTTCGAATATCCAAAATCTTTGGCTCGCGTGAAGTACAGCCTCACGCCATAGGCCCGCGTAGCCGCCAGCAATTCCTGGGTGCGGATCAATCCCAGTTGCGGAGCTTGTTCGGGGCCGAGGTCGTTCTGCCCGCCCTCCCCGCGCGTCAAAGTGAGCAGAGCGACATCAGCATGCAACCCGCGTGGAAGGTAAGTGAGTGTTGCGGCGCTCTCATCGTCAGGATGCGCCGTCACGAAAAGGATTCGCGTGGTAATCCGGGCGCTTTCTATGGCCTCGATCGTTTCAGGCAGGCCGGGACCCGTCCCGGGCGCTGGAGGAAATTGCGCGAGCGCGGAAGTCTGCCACAACGCGCTCAATCCACCGCCAATCAAGAATCCGGCCGCTATCCAAAGGGACAATCGTTTCACGTAACCTCCACAACAAAATGGATCGGTCTTCTTACCTTCAACTGCCAATCGAAGATCCCGGCTCGGTCGGGACCTTCGCCTGTGAACTGACAAAGGGCCATTGTCTCATTTCCCGCGCGCGAATTAGAAACGCCAATGTCCCCAACGCGATCTCCGCGAGGCCCCATTTCCGAGTCGCTCCGGTCTGCCAAAACAGCCAGGCCCACCCGATCATCGTTAACACAGCGGGGAGTGGATAGAGCCACATCTTAAATGGGATCCCTTGCGTGCCCCGGCGCCGTCGCAGCAATATCACTCCGACCGCCTGGCCGATGAACTGCACCAGGAGCCTCATGGCGAGAATCCCTGCAATGGCTTGTTTCAGTTTCAGGGAGACGCTGAACAAGAGCGCCAGGCCGGCCAGCACCAGTAGTGATATATGCGGAAAATGTTTCGTCTTATGTAGCTTGCCGAACGCCGGAAAGAAATTCCCGTCCTGCGCCGCGGAATAGGGCACACGTGAAGCGCCAAGTAAAACGGAGAATGCTGAAGCGACGGCAATCCACAAAATCATTCCCGTCACGAAGCGCGCGGCCGCGTGCCCATACAATTTTTCAACAAACAGGCTGGCGATGAAATCCGAATTCTGCGCCTCGCGCCATGGCACCACGCCCAGGATGCTGGTTTGCATCGCCAGATACAGGACGGCGATCCCCAGCACGGAAAGAAAAATCCCGCGTGGAATATTTCGCTCGGGATTCTTGATCTCGCTGCCGAGGTGGCAAATGTTGTAGTAGCCCCAGTAGCTGTAGATTGTTTTTACCATCGCGGACCCTAGTCCCGCGAACCACACCCAGGACAGATCGAAAGCCCCAGGCGGGAAATCAAACGCGATCTTCGCGTTGAAATGTGTGGCCCCTCCCCAAATCAGCCAGAGCATGGTCCCGACGACGCCTATCCACAGCAACACAGAAATTTTTCCGATCGCCGTGATTCGCCGGTACAACAAAATCACAATCAAAACGACAAGTCCCCCGGAAATCGCCTTTCCTTGTAGCGGTGTAAAGGGGTACAGATATCCCGCGTACTTTGCGAAACCAATCGAAGCTGACGCCACGGACAGCGGCGCCTGAACCAGCGTTTGCCACACGAACAGAAACGACATCAGCCGGCCCCAGCGCTCAGGACCATACGCTTCGCGCAGAAAGACATAGGTGCCGCCAGCTTTTGGCATCGCGGCGCCAAGCTCGGACCACACAAATGCATCGAGCGTCGCCAGAAGCGCCCCCGCCAGCCATGCGATCAGAGCCTGCGGCCCACACATGTCGCGAATCACCAGGGAACTGACCACAAACGGGCCGATACCCACGATTTCGATCATGTTCAGCGCGACAGCCTCTTTCAGGCCCAGCCCGCGTTCCAGACCGCTGTTCCCTGTTTTGTTCACCATCGCCATCAGTCCGCAGAGAATAGCAAATGCCCCGCGCGCCTCCTAACCAAGATTCTTGCTGCAAAAATCATTTCGAACTCTTCTAGAACAGCTTAAACTCGTCCGGCGCAGTTCCTGAACGTGCGAAATTTCTGATTCGGTTGGGGACGATGAATGCATTTCGAATAGCTCGCGGCGCCGGACTGGCTTGCCTCCTTCTATTGGCGCCCTTCGCCGTCTCCGCGCGCGTATCCGAATTCACTTTGCCGCCCGAGACGCCGGCTATCCTCGACAGGATTTATTCCTTCGACCTTGATGGTGCAATAGAAGCAGCGCAGCACATGCAAAACGAACAGCCCGGTCACCCGCTTGGATTTTTGCTGGAAGCCGAAGCAATGTGGTGGCGGACCTGGTGTACTTCCGCGGATTTCAAATTTGGAATGAGCGATGCCCGGCGCCGCCCCAAACTCGGTTCCGATCGTTATTATATGGAGCTGTCTACAAAGGCTTTGTCGCTCGCAGAAGCCCGCGTCAAGCAGAGCGAGTCCGCGGAAATGCAATTTTATGCCGGCATGGCTGAAGCCTCTTTGTCGCGTCTGTACGCGCTACGCGGCGAGAATCGCAATGCGGCTCGCTCCGGCGTGCGCGCGCGCGAACATCTCCTGCGCGCAAAAACTCTGGATCCCGATCTCGCTGACGCGGATTTCGGCTTGGGTCTTTACAATTATTATGTGGACACCCTCAGCGCCATCGCTCGTATCCTTCGTTTTTTCATGGGCATCCCAGGAGGGTCGAAACAAGAAGGAGTGCGCCAGCTCGAGCACGCCATCGCGCAAGGCGTTCTTACTCCCAGCGTCGCGCGTTTTTATCTCGCGCTGAATCTGCATCGCTACGATCAGCAATATGAAAAGGCTCTTACCGTCCTCGGTCCACTCGTTGAAAAGTACCCGGCGAACCCGCTATTTCAACTGGCACTGGGCGATCTCTATGCCAAACTTGGCCGGAAGCAACAGGCTTTGGCCTGTTATCGCGCCGCTGGCGAATTGCCCCTCCAGAATACGGAGTGCCGAGCCCATCTCCAAAATCTGGTGCGCGCATCCATTGCTGCACTGGGAGGGCAATGAGAGAGTTGTCCGCGCCCCAGTTCGCTCGGAATCCGCATTGACCTCATCCCCTCGCAGGTGATAATCATGTAGGGTTGCCCGAGTCCTCAGATTCGTGGCAAAGTGCGGTCTCACGCAGGGGTGGAGTAAGGGCTGGGTGGCATTCCCCGAATCCCAGCTTGTCGCGGTCAACGCGCAGCACAAATTTGGCATCTCACCCCCAAAGTATGCTGGCGGCATCGGCTCTCGCCGCTCGCGCGGGCAAGTTGGCTTCGGCACGGCTGAGGCCGTCAGAAAAGATGAAGGAGTCTCAATGAAGCGGTTTTGGACAGCGCTGGCTGTCGCGCTGGTGGCGATTTTCGTGGTGGCCGGCTGCAACGACTACGGCAATACTTTTCAGAACAACACAGGTGCAGTGATTTCCTTTCTCTCTCCTGCCCAGACCAGCGCATGCGTGTCGCCTCCACCGCCAGCCCCACCATGCCCAGATCTCACGTTGACCGTGAATGGCCAGGGCTTCGTGACAAAAACCGTCGTGCAATGGAACGGCACCGCTCTCAAAACGACTCCCACTCTCGACAGTCGTGGAAATATTCTTAATGAAACCGCCACTGTCCCCGCAGCACTGGTCGCCAAGCCCGGTGTTGCCACCATCATTACTCTGAATCCAGCCTCGGGCGCGGGAAACAATGGTCTCTCCAATCCCCTCGCCTTCATTATTAATCCGCTGCCGAATCCGATGCCCGTGCTCACGAGCATCACCCCCCAAACTAAAGCGGTAGCCAGTCCAGATTTCACCCTAACCCTCAATGGTTCAAGCTTCCTTCCCGCGAGCGACCCTTCGGGCGGTTCGCAAGTAAAGTGGAGTGGAGCGCAACAGCGCCAGTTGACGATTGTGGGTACCACGACTCCGAACCAGATTACGGCTACGGTCCCCTCGGGCCTACTCGCAAACTCCAGCACCTCGAGTGTCGCCGTCAACGTCACCGTTTTTAATCCACCGTCTCCACCTCCGCCGGGTTGCGTGACGGCCTGTACTGGAGGGGGTGGCGGCGGCTCGAGTGCTTCCGCAACCTTCACGATTTGTGGCAGCGGACAATCCTCATGCACACCGTTAGCCGCAGCAAAGGGCGCCGCCACGGCAGCGGAAATGGTTGCCGAAGAGGTCCCAGCGCTAAGTCTCGACGGGCGCTACGTTGCTTACACGGCTTTGCAGAATGACCTCGCACAGATCTTTCTGCGGGATACATGCGAAGGCGCCTCCGCTGGCTGCCAACCGCGTACCACTCTTCTCTCGGCGGCGGCTGACGGCACTCCAGCAAACGACGAAAGCCACACGCCTTCCATGAGCTCCGATGGCCGCTATGTTGCTTTCGGCTCGGCCGCGACGAATCTTGTGGAAAACGCGCCACCGGGTCGGCAGGTCTATCTGCTCGACACGTGCGCGGGAGCGGGAGATTCCTGCAGGCCGTCCACGCAGCTTATTTCTGCCGACCTGAACGGAGCGCTAGTTGGAACGGAAAGCATTTTGCCTTCTGTCAGCTCCTCGGGACGCTTCGTCGCATTTCTGGCCATTACTCCCAGCCATTCCTCCAGGCCGGCGTCCGCTCAGTCGAGGACCCCCGCGACGAGCGCCAGTAACAGCGGCTACCGGCAGGTATTCATCCGCGACACGTGTCTCGGCGCCACGAACTGCACGCCAAAGACGACCCGGATTTCGCTTCAGCCGGGTGATGGGACGGGATCCGCATCGCAGCAGGCAGGTCCGGCTTTGAGCGGCAGTGCGGGACACGTCGCCATCCCGGGCGCAAACGCAGCCATGCTCTTCACTCGTTCAGTTGCCGTGGATGATCGCATTTTTCTGGCGATTGCAAATCAGCAGCACTGAGCTTTTGCTTTTAGAAAAGATCGCATCCGGCGCTTCCAGCTTCAGTTGAACCGTACCTTAATATCCGGCCGCTTCTCCAGGTGCACCGAATCAATGAACCGCACCTGCCGTTCATCCAGCGTCAGAATCATCGAGCTGGTCCGCACACCTTCCCCAAAAAACCGCACGCCCTTCAGCAAGTTTCCGTCCGTCACACCGGTGCACGCAAAAATCATTTTCTTTCCCGGCGCAAGATCTTCGGTGTCGTAAATGCGCTTCAGATCCTTCACGCCCATTTTTGCCAGCCGCTCCGCGTGCTCCGGCTTGCTGACTACCAGCCGCGCAAGAATCTGCCCGTTCAAGCAACGCAGCGCCGCGGCTGTCAGCACTCCTTCCGGTGCTCCGCCCGTGCCCATCACCGCGTGCACTCCCGTCCCTACCACGGCGGCAGAAATTCCCGCCGAAAGGTCGCCGTCGCCAATCAACCGGATCCGTGCGCCCGCCGCGCGTATCTCTTCAATGATCTTTTCGTGGCGCGGCCGGTCCAGCACGATCACTACGAGATCCTCGACGTCGCGGTCCAGCCGCTTGGCAATCGCCTTCAAGTTGTCGGCCACCGGCGCATCCAGGTCCACCGCGCCTTTGCACGACGGGCCCACAATCAGTTTTTCCATGTACAAGTCGGGCGCATGCAGCAATCCGCCGCGCTCGCTCGCCGCCAATACCGCGATGGCGTTAGCCGCTCCCGTCGCGCACAGGTTTGTTCCTTCCAGCGGATCTACCGCGATATCCACTTGCGGAAACAGTGCTTTCGGAGCGTGCGTCCCCAGTCCTACCTTCTCGCCGATGTACAACATGGGCGCCTCATCCCGCTCGCCTTCGCCAATCACGATCGTGCCGTCAATCTCCACCGAATCCATCGTCTTGCGCATCGCCTCCACGGCCACTTCGTCGGCATGGTGCCGGTCCCCAAATCCCATGGTGCGCGCCGCTGCAATCGCCGCGTTTTCCACCACGCGCAAAAAGTCCAGGCTCAGTTGCTCTTCCATCAGCAGCTATCTCCCTTTTGCCCAGCGAGGACAATGCTCCGGCCGTCCCAGCGCGCGCCATCATAAGCCAAAGCGCGGTTTCCCGTCGACAATTTACGATTCGGCTCGGATCCCGGCTGGCACGATAAGCGGTCGATTTTTTCCGGCCGCGACACTCGGCTACAATGCTGCGCGGAGGATCCATGTCCAAATCCCGCAGGCATTTCTTGACACAGACTTCGCTCGGTCTCCTCGGCGCGGCCGTCGCCTCAGGCACCGGCGTGCACGTTCACGGAGACGAACTCGCGCAGGAGCCCACCCAGCTCCCGCCTGGCGCGCCGTCCGCTTTCGGCACTGGCCCGGCCGTCGGCCCCGAAGTCTCGCCTGCGACATTCGCGGAAGCGGAAAAGCTCGTACAGCTGAAATTGTCAACGCCAGACCGCAACCTCGCCGCTGAGACGTGGCGCGTAAACCTTGCCTCGCTCTACGAACGCCGCACCGGCCCTCACACCATCGCGCTCGAACCCACGCTAGCGCCCTTCTCGCGCTATCATTCCGTTCTCCCCGGCCAGCCCGCCGGCCCCGAGCGCAATCAATTTATCCGCACTAAGACCGACCCAGGCCCGCTGCCCTCCAACGATGCCGACATCGCTTTTGCTCCGGTAACCCAGCTCTCCCGCTGGATCGAGCAACGCAAACTCACCTCCGAACGCCTCACTCAAATCTATCTCCGCCGCATCGAGCAATTCGATCCCAAGCTCCGCTGCGTTATCACCCTCACTCGCGACCTCGCGCTCGCTCAAGCAAAAAAGGCCGACGAAGAAATCGCTGCCGGCAAATACCGCGGACCGCTTCACGGCATTCCCTGGGGTGGCAAGGATCTTCTCGACACCGCGGGCATTCCCACAACTTATGGCGCCGAGCCTTACCGCAACCGTATCCCTAAGGAGGACGCCGCCGTTGTGAAGCACCTCCACGCCGCAGGCGCCGTGCTCCTCGCAAAACTCAGCCTCGGCGCGCTCGCGCTCAACGACATCTGGTTCGGCGGGCAAACTGTGAACCCCTGGCTCCTCGAGGAAGGCGCGTCCGGTTCCAGCGCCGGTCCCGGCGCCGCCACCGCCGCCGGTCTGGTTGGTTTTTCTATCGGCAGCGAAACCGGGGGTAGCATCGTCAGCCCCAGCATGCGTTGCGGCATCACCGGACTTCGCCCCACTTACGGCCGCGTTCCGCGCACCGGCGCCATGACCCTCTGCTGGTCTCTCGACAAACTCGGCCCCATGACGCGCACGGTCGAAGACGCCTTGCTGGTTCTTCAAGCCATCTCCGGGACAGATCCGGGCGACCTCTCCAGCGTCCCCAGCCGCCTCGATTTTGATTCGAACGCGAGCATTAAAGGCCTTCGCGTCGGATACTTCCCAACCTGGATGAACCAACCTCCCGCCACCGATGTGGACCGCGCCGCCCTAGCCACTCTCCCAAAGCTCGGCCTCATTCCCGTCGAAGTCTCTCTTCCCAATTGGCCTTACAACTCGCTCAACCTCATTCTCTTCGCCGAAGGCGCCGCAGCTTTCGAGGAACTCACCCTCAGCCACGGCATCGACCAGCTCAAAGTGCAGACCCCCGACGCCTGGCCCAATCTGTTCCGCCAAGCGCGTTTTCTCTCCGCCGTGGATTTCGTCCAGACCGACCGCTTCCGCCGCAAAGTCGCCGAGGAAATGGCCCGCATCTTCTCGCAGGTGGATCTGCTCCTCGTCCCTTCTCTGCGCGACGAAATGCTCACCATCAGCAACAATACCGGCCACCCTTCGCTGACCCTCCGCGCCGGCTTTGTCCAAGTCTCTCAGGCGCGTTCGGACTGGGCTCCTGATCCGAAAAATCCCCTGCCAAAATTTTTTCCGCCCCGCCGCGTTCCCCACGGCATCACCCTCATCGGCCGCCTCTTCGAAGAAGGCACCCTCGGTCGCGTCGGCATCGCCCTCGAACGCGCCTTCGCTGTCGCCGCCGAGCGTCCGCCCTCCTTCTAATCCGCTGGATGGTCGCCTAACCGCGAGAAGACTCAATCTTGGTGTTATATCATCCGACTTTGAAGTGGCCGTGAACTACTGTGGTGCCGGTTCGCGAGGGACCAAAGTGATACGCTTCACTTGGCTGCGATTCAAGCGCTGAATTGCTCCGCCAACCCGCACTGCTACTTCAGTCGCCGATACGGATTCCACGTCGCCGACGAGAACGGACCCATCTCGCAGTTCAACAGTGTCGTGTGCTGAGGCTCCGAGTTCATAACTTACACTCCCTCCCGAAGTGTCTTGCGGAGTGATCTCGAGCGGAAAGTGCCCTGTATTGAAGCCTTCTTTGGTGAACTCCAATATGTGTTTGCCGGGGCAATCTGAACGATTTTCGGCGTCGTTCCCGCCTCCACGCCATCCACTTTCAGCCCCGCTCCTTGGGGCACGGAGTTCACCGTGATCGAAATGGACCGTGGAGGCAAGTAAGTCTCCAGTTCGGGAGGAAGCGACCGCGGGGCCAATGTCATCGAGACCGGAGTCCCGGATGCTTCGGCATTCATTTGGAATTTGATCAGCTGTCCCGGCTCAACGTCGCTGATCGATATCCACCCCTCGCCGATTCGCGTTTTATCTTTATCGAAGAGATAGAGCGAAAAGTCCGCTTTCGCTATTCTTTTTTTCCAAAGATTTTCAGCCGTCACGTCAATGGAATAATTGTGCTGTTTGCCCGAGGATCCGATCTCTTTGAATTTTCCCAAACTGAATCGCACGACCGGTTGGCCGGAGGTCGGCCATACCAATACCTGCGGGGCGGGGTCCCTCCCGCTTGCGCAGGTTGCAAGGATTAGTAAGAAAAATGCGCTCCAGAAGGCGCGCAGCTTAAATCGAATCATCGACCCACCTCGCGCTTGTGAAAGTATAACCAAATTAGAGGCGAAGTCGTTGTCCGCTCGACGGCCAACATGCGGGTCC
>Ga0209648_10000926_pt1 | contig 23331 bp, 22 predicted proteins | sample GraSoi2013_115cm_FD_185830 | JGI IMG/M metagenome (GOLD analysis project Ga0209648, IMG submission 185830) | Grasslands soil microbial communities from the Angelo Coastal Reserve, California, USA - Sample 9_17_2013_115cm (SPAdes) (version 2) | ecosystem: Environmental > Terrestrial > Soil >... | reverse complement strand
CCGCCATGTCCCGGCCACCCCCCGCGCACGCCATATCGACCTGCTCGCCACCGCACCCGGCCGGGCGATCGCGCAGTCGGGTCTTGTTCCGGCTGTTGCTCTGTTGGTCCGGCTCGCCGCGCTCGGCGTACTCATCGTCACGGTTCTCGCTGGATTCATCGGCGATCAGAATCCATATCGCAACATCGCACCGACGCTCGTCTGGGTCATCTTCTGGGTCGGCCTCGTCTACGCTTCGGCCTTGGTTGGCAACCTCTGGCACCTGATCAACCCGTGGCGGACGCTATTTGAGGGAGCGGAGCGGCTCCATCGGCTGGCCGGCGGTTCCGAACTGTCGCTGCGCCTGCCCTATCCGCCCGCGGTCGGCATTTGGCCCGCATGCCTGCTGTTTCTCGTTTTCGCATGGATCGAGCTCGTCTACCCGAGTCCCGCCGTGCCGGCCCATATCGCGTGTTTCGCGACCGCATATTCGATCCTCACCTTGGCCGGAATGGTCGCGTTCGGCCGCGAGGTCTGGCTGCGGCACGGCGAGGTGTTCAGCGTCGTGTTCGGCACGTTCGCTCGTTTCGCGCCGACGCAGGCCAAAGGGGACGGGCAGACGCGGCAATTCCTGCTGCGGCCATTCGGAGCAGGGCTCGACGACGAGCTCGTTGCGACACCGGTGATGGCTTTCGTGCTGCTGCTGCTCTCGACCGTGCTCTATGACGGGCTCATTGGCACCCCAGCATGGTCGAGCCTCGAAACCTGGCTTCGCACTGCCCTTTCCGGCACAGGCGCGGACGACACGATCGTCATCAGGACCGCCGGCCTCATCGGGTTCTGGCTCTTGTTCGTCGGCGCCTACCTCGCGATCTGCGCCATCGCGGCGGCGTTCGTGGCTTCGGGCGGCTCGCCGCTGGAGCTTGGCCGCAGCTTTGCGCTGACGTTCGTGCCGATCGCCATTGGCTATCACGTTGCGCACTACCTGTTGTTCCTGCTGATCCAGGGCCAGTACATCGTCCCGCTGGTGTCCGATCCCTTCGGCTACGGCTGGAATCTCTTCGGCACGGCCGGCTACCGCGTGGACATTGGAATGGTCGGCGCGCGCTTTGCCTGGTACGCCGCGCTCGCGACGATCGTGACCGGTCATGTCACGGCGGTCTATCTTGCCCACGCCAAGGCGATGCGGATCATGCCGGGGCGGTGGGCCGCGCTGCGTTCGCAGGTTCCGCTGACCGCGCTCATGGTCGTCTACACGTTCATCGGTCTCTCCATCACCGCGGAGCTCATCGTCGTCGAGCCACGCGGATCGGCCCCATCATCCGTCGCGGCGCGGGCGATCGATATTCCCGCCGACGCGGTGTTGCCCGAGCCGGGAGACGGCCGGCTGCAGCCGATCGGCCCAGGAAAATCCGCCGCGGCGAAAATGACCTTCCGCATGCTCGGCTCGGCTTTCCACGACGGCTCGCGCACGACCGTCGCGGATCTGCTCTACGCCTACATGTTCGCCTATCGGTGGGGCGTTCGCCGCGGCGGCGACAAGGCGCACTACGACCCCGTCATCGATGCCGCGACCACACCCATGCGCCGGTCGCTGGCAGGATTGCGGGTCGCCGGCGTGGACACCACCTCGAAGACATTCCGTATCGGCGATGTCAGTTTCGTTCGCGAGCTGCTGGCCGTCGATGTCTATCTGACGACCGTACCGGACTATTCGGACCAGGACGCTGTGGCGGCGGCGCCCTGGAGTACGCTTCCCTGGCATCTGGTCGTGCTCATGGAGGAGGCAGTCAGCCGCGGCTGGGCGGCGTTCTCGCAGGAAGAGGCGGTGCGCCGCAACATCGAATGGCTCGATCTCGTCCGCTCGGAGCAACTCAAGCGCAAACTCGTGCCGCTGGTGGAGGCGTTCGAGGGCGACGCCTATCGCCCGGCCTCGTTGCAATCCCTTGTGAGCGCCGACGAGGCGCGCAAGCGATGGGCGGCGCTCGCGGCCTTCTACCGGGAACATGGCCATTTCCTGGTCACCAATGGACCTTACCGACTGGTGAAATGGTCGTCCGACAGCGCCACACTCGGCGCGTTCCGGGACCTGACCTACCCGCTGGGGGTCGGATCGTACGACGTTTATGCGATCCCGCGGCACGGCTATGTCACCAAGATGGATCGGGACGGCGACCGCGTCACGATCTCCGGCGACATTGAGGTCATCGAGAAATTCCAGAGAAGCTATCGCCTGGTGCGCCTGCCGTTGCCGTCGATTGCGCCCGTCGTACGCAATCGCGCCGCACCGGAGTGCCGCTATGTGGTGGTCGACGACAAGGATCGGGTCGTGCTCGCCGGCGTCGCGCCGCTCGGCCAGGACGCGACATTCCGAATCGACCTTGGCGGCCCGCTGCCCGCTGGCCGCTATACGATGCGTGCCGTCATCGCGGTCAACGGCAACGTCATGAACCCGGACATTCGGCGCATTCCCATCGTGATCGCATCCAGCCGATGAATCGTCCCTGCCACCGTCCCAATGGGCCAAGCTGAGCAATCGTCGACCTTCCCCGCCTCGCGCAACGAAGATGTGTGAATACGACAGTCGCAAGCGTGGGGAGGAAGGGAGTCCTTAGCGCTTGGAGAACTGGAAGCGACGGCGCGCGCCGGCGCGGCCGTATTTCTTGCGCTCGACGACGCGGCTGTCGCGCGTCAGGAAGCCGCTCTGCTTCATGGCGCTGCGCAGGTCCGGCTCGTACTTGGCAAGCGCCTGCGAGATGCCGTGGCGCACCGCGCCGGCCTGGCCCGACAGCCCGCCGCCCGAGACGGTGGCGACCACGTCGAACTGCTCGCGGCGCTGCGTGACGTCGAACGGCTGCTGGATGACCATCTGCTGGGTCGGGCGCGCGAAGTAGACCTTCTGGTCGCGGCCGTTGATGGTGATCTTGCCGGTGCCGGGCTTCACCCAGACGCGGGCGACGGCGTTCTTGCGCCGGCCCGTGGCGTAGGCGCGGCCCTGCGCGTCGATTTCCTTCTCGCGATGGGCCGCGGCGATCTGCGTGCCCGGCCCGGTCGGGGCGGCCTTCTTCAGTTCAGCAAAGGACGACAGTTCGGTTGCCATATCAGCCGATCCTCGAATTCTTGGGGTTCATCGCGGCGACGTCGAGCTTCTCGGGCTGCTGCGCCTCTTGCTCGTGGTTGGGTCCCTTGTAGACGCGCAGGTTCTTCATCTGCGCGCGTCCCAGCGGGCCGCGGGTGATCATGCGCTCGACGGCCTTGACGATGACGCGCTCAGGGAAGCGGCCCTCCAGCCGCTTGCCCAGGGTCTCGCCCTTGATGCCGCCGGGATGGCCGGTATGCCAGTAGAAGACTTCGCGCTCGGCCTTGCGGCCGGTCAGGCGCACCTTCTCGGCGTTGATGACGACGACGTTGTCGCCGCAATCGATGTGCGGGGTGAAGGTCGGCTTGTGCTTGCCGCGCAGGCGCACGGCGATGATCGAGGCGAGGCGGCCCAGCACCAGCCCGTCGGCATCGATCAGCAGCCACTTCTTCTGCACGTCGGCAGTCTTGAGAGAGAAGGTTTTCATGGGTCTTTCTTCCGTGAGCGGGCGCTTATGGAGAGCGAGCCCCGGAATGTCAACCTGGCTTTACAATCTGACTTTACATCAATGGCTTAGAATAGCGGTATTATTTTACCTCACCGTCCGAACGTGGTGGAATCGAGTAGGTCACCGTGGCATGCGCCACCGGCTCCGCCTTGCCCTCGCTCCAGATCGTGAAGTCGCCCACGGCGAGCGAGCGGCCGAGCTTCATCAGCCTGCCCTCGCCTAAAAGGTCGGCGGGCTCGGGCTTGCGCATGAAATTGATGTTGAGGTTGGTCGTGACGGCCTGCGCGACAGGTCCGAGCCGCCCCAGAATCAGGAGGTAAAAGCCGAGATCGACCAGCCACACCAGCGTCGGACCGGAAATCGTGCCGCCCGGCCGCAGATTGCGCTCGTGGCTGGGCAGGCGCACGCGGATCGTGGTGTCGTCGAGATGCTCGACCTTGAGATCGAAATGCGCCACCTGCGGGAAGTGCTCTTCGAGGAACTTGTGCAGGTCGGCAGGCGTCATCATCGACATGACGGAACCCCTCCAACGCCATAGAATGTCGCCATGACCAACGCCCCCAACGAACCGGTCTTGCTGCGCCGCGACGAAGGCCGGGTCGCCATCCTGACGCTCAACCGCCCGCATGCGCTCAACGCGCTCTCCGGCGAGCTTATAGACGCGCTGCAGGCGGAATTCGACAAGCTCGCCGAGGACAAGGAGATCCGCTGCGTCGTCATCGAGGCCAAGGGGCGCGCCTTCTCGACCGGCCATGACCTGCGCGAGGTGGCGTCCCGTCGCGACTATGGCTTCCACCACGACCTGCTAACGCGCTGCTCGGCCATGATGATGTCGATCGGCCGCCTGCCGCAACCCGTCATTGCCAAGGTCCAGACGATCGCCACGGCCGCCGGCTGCCAGCTCGTCGCCGCCTGCGATCTCGCCGTGGCGTCGAGCGAGGCGACCTTCGCAACCTCCGGGATCAACAACGGCCTGTTCTGCGGCACGCCGTCGGTGCCGGTCGGACGCAACGTCGGCCCCAAGCGCGCTCTCGACATGCTGTTCACCGGCCAGTCGATCGACGCGGCGACGGCGCTGCGCGACGGGCTGGTGAGCCGGGTCGCTCCGCCCGACAAGCTCGACCAGGAGACGATGGCGCTCGCCGATCACATCGCCGAGCAGCCGCCGCAGCAGATCGCGTCGGGCAAGGCGATGTTCCATAAGCACATGGAGATGGACCTCGCGCAGGCCTATGCCTATGCGACCGAGTTCATGGCCGGCGCGGTCCAGCGCGAGGATGCGCGGGCGGGCATCGACGCTTTCGTGAACAAGAAGCCCAAGCCGGACTGGACGGGGCGGTAGCGCGCCCTGGCGATTCAGTTCGCTTGTCACCTCACACCTCATAACGCTCCTCTCCGCCGCGAAGCGGGAGAGAGGAAGGGGTCCATTGCGAAGCAATGGGAAGGTGAGGTGGTCCTTCTTAGAAGCGAGATGTTTCGGGCGCAGGCACCGAGCCTACCTCACCCTCCCCGCGCTACGCGCGGGTCCCCTCCCTCTCCCCCCACTTCGTGGGCGGAGAGGGCGTTTGAGGCGAGTTACCTCACGATGCGATGTTAAATTAGATGACTTGTCATCTATTTGTACGTCATTTAATTTCGAGGCATGTCCTCGCGCAAATCTGCCGACCGTGACTCCTTCGGCTCCCTGCTCGCGCGCGCCGGCCGTCAGTGGCGGCGGGCGGCCGATCTTCGCCTGCAGCCGTTCGACCTGACGGAAGCCACCTGGTTGCCGCTGGTCCACATCGCCCGCGCGCCCGAAGCGCCGCGGCAGAAGGACCTGGCGGCATCGATGTCGCTCGACGGTTCCTCGGTCGTGCGCCTGCTCGACAATCTCGAGGCGGCCGGCCTGATCCGGCGCAAGGAAGGCGAGAACGACCGCCGGGCGAAGATCATCCTGCTGACGGCGCGCGGCCGCGCCATCGCCGACAAGGTCGAGACGGTGGCGCGCCGGATCAGGGGCGATGCGCTGGCCGGCCTGTCCGACAAGGACATCGCGACGACCGTCCGGGTCCTGGAGCATGTCTGCCGCGCGCTCGACGCCACCGCCGAGGTCGCGGCGTGAGCGCTCCGCTCTGGCTGCTCACGCTGATCACCTTCAGCGGCACGCTCGCCATGCACATCTTCGTGCCTGCCCTGCCCGAGGCCGCGCGCGACCTGGGCGCCAGCGTCGGCGGCATGCAGATGACCGTGAGCGTCTATATCCTCGGTCTCGCGGTCGGCCAGCTTGCGTACGGGCCGCTGTCCGATCGCTTCGGACGCCGGCCGGTGCTGATGGCGGGTCTCGTGCTCTACGCGCTGGCCGGCCTCGCTGCGGCATTCGCGCCGGACGTCCACAGCCTGATCGTCGCCCGGCTGCTCCAGGCGCTCGGCGGCTGCGCCGGGCTGGTGATCGGCCGCGCCATCGTGCGCGATACGGCGCTGCCGCAGGAAGCGGCGCGCCGCCTTGCACTGATGAACCTGATGGTCGCCATCGGACCCGGCGCCGCGCCCATCGTCGGCGGCGCGCTGGCTTCGAGCCTGGGATGGCGCTCGATCTTCTTTGCGCTGGCCGTGCTGGGCATCGTCAACCTGCTGTTCAGCTGGCGGCTGCTGCCTGAAAGCAAGGCGCCCGCGTCGACGGCCGGACTCTCGAGCCTGGCGCGCAACTACGGCCGCATTCTCGTCTCGCCCGCCTTCCTGGGCTTTGCGGTCGGCGGCGGCTGCGCGACAACGTCGATGTACGCCTTCATCGGCGCCTCGCCTTTCATCTTCGCCCATCAATTGAACCGACCCGCTTACGAGGTCGGCATCTATCCCGCCATCGTGCTCGCCGGCGTCTGGATCGGCAGCGTGGCCGCCACCCGCCTCATTCCGCTGCTGCCGATCGATCGCCTGGCCGTCTGGGCCAATCTTTTAAGCGTGCTGGCGTCGTTCGCCTTCCTGGGCGCGGTGCTCTCCGGGCACCTCAGCGTGCTGCTCGCCATCGCCCCGATGTTCGTCTTCGGCGTGGGCGTGGGCGTGGCCTCGCCGGCAGCCCTCGCCCAGGCGATCAGCGTCAATCCGGAGGTCATCGGCTCGGCCTCCGGCCTCTACGGCTTTTCGCAGATGGGCGTGGGCGCGATCTGCACCGCGCTTGTGGGCATCGGCAGTGATCCTGCGCTCGCAGCGGGCCTCATCCTGGTCAGCGCCGGCGTGATCGGCCAGATCGCGTTCTCGATCGCGCTGCGCCACCGCGCGACGGCGCATTGAAACGGCAGGCGAAACGCAGTATTACTCGTGAGCAAAATCAGTAATACTTCGAACCGATCATGGCGCGGCGCATTACCTCCAAAGGGCAAGTCACCATTCCGCTCGAAATACGAAAGCGGTACGGCTTCGCGCCCGGCTCTTCCGTCGACTTCCGCGAGGTCGACGGCCACGTTGTCGTGGAGAAAGCGCGTGCGGGGCGCTCCAAAGGGCCCGGCCAAGCGGCCCTCGATGCGCTGGTCAAGGCGCGCAAGCACTGGCGCTCGCCCTATCGGAGCACCGACGACCATCTCGATGCCATGCGTGGCCATGACCGACATCCTCGTCGATACAAGCGTACTGCTTGACGTTTTGACCAATGATCCGGCTTGGGCGACGTGGTCGGCCGAGGCGATCGCGAGTGCCGACGGCAGGCTTTGCATCAATCAGATCGTCGTCGCGGAGTTGGCTCCCGGTTTTAGATCGCTTGCCGACCTCAATGGGCAGCTGCCGGCGGAAACGTTTCATCGAGAAGAATTGCCTTTCGATGCGGCGTTCCTGGCTGGTCGAGCGTTTGCAGTCTACCGTCGGCGCGGTGGACCTCGCACATCGCCAATTGCCGATCTCTACATTGGCGCCCACGCCGCCGTCGCCGGCTACCGATTGCTCACCCGCGACTCAGCAATGGTACGCACGTACTTTCCCCAATTGTCACTGATCGCACCGAAATAGGTCGCCGTTTACGGGAGCAGGCCCACCCTGGCTGCATCCTCAGGTTTTTCGGTGTCATCGGATCGCGGGACTCCCTGAGTGGGTCCGGAGACCCGCGGTCCATCTTGAGAGGCGCTCTACTGCCGCCAGTCGCTGCCCTTGCCCTCGATCTGGCGAAGCGCGGCCTTCCAGTCGGACACGCCGAATTCAGGCGAGGCGCGGTAGGCCTTGGCGCGCGCAGCGTATTGCTGAACGACATCGTCCTCGATGGGCGCGGGCGCTTCGTCGAGGCTGCGGGCGATAATCTCGACCTCGCAGGCGCGCTCCAGCATGTAGAGCCGACGCAGCGCGCCGGGAATGGTGGTGCCAACCGACAGAAGCCCGTGGTTGCGCAGCACGACGGAGCTGCCGTTCTGGCAGCTCACGCCCAGCGCATCGCACTCCTCCTGCGAGGTCGGCATGCCGTACTCGTGGTAGACCACGTCGTCGAGAACGGCGAGCGCGTCCTGGCTGATCGGGCGCAGGCCCTTCTTCAGGACCGATACCCCGGTGCCGGCCCGCGTATGCGTATGCATCACGCAGTTGCCGTCGGGCCGCGCCTTGTAGACGCCGCTGTGGATGGTGAAGCCCGCCGCATTGAAGCTGCCGTCCTTGCTGTAAACCTTGCCGTCGAGATCCATCTTCACCAGGCTGGAAGCGGTGATCTCGTGGAACAAATCGCCGTAGTTGTTGATCAGGAAGCATGTCGGCTCGCCTGGAATGCGCACCGACATATGGGTGTTGATCGTGTCGGTCCAGCCGTAGAAGTCGGTAATCCGGTAGAGCGCGGCGAGGTCGCAGCGTGCCTGCCACTCGGCCTCACTCATATTGACGCGATCCTGTTGAATGACACTGTCCATCGAACACTCCCTCCTGCGGCGACGCCCTTCGACCTGGCGGATTGTAAAGCAGTTCGCGTGCCAGGCGAAGGCTCGGAAGCCTATGCAAGCCAGCCATGTCCGGAGGCGCTGGTGAAGTCGAGGCCGACGATCAGGTCGTTGTAGTCCCGATCGCCGCCGCCATACGTGTCTTCCCAGCCCCAGGTGTTCAGGCCGTAATTCCACAGATGCCCGACGGGTTGGCCGTTCACCATCTCGTTGGCCTGCGCGAAGCCCAAGTAGCTATTGCCGTGGGTGTTGTTGGTGAGCTGCATGGCGACAAGGTCGCCCGCGTTCACGTGGCTTAGCCCCGCCTGCTCGAAATTGCCATAACCTGGACCGCCGATCGACGTGCCGCCCGAGGTCATCTGATAGGCCCGGCTCTGCAACGCCGCCTGATAGCCGGCATCGCCGGGATGCAGGCCGTTGATCGTGCCCGAGAGATCGTCGACCCGATAGAAGGTGATCGACAGGTTGTCCTGGCCGTCCTGGCGCAGCCGGACGATGGCGGTCTGGTCGTTTGCGCCGTCGGCCGTCTCGGCCACTGCGACCGGCCGCGCCACCCGCACCGCGCCGTCGCCCGACAGGAAATCGGCAAAGCCGAACGGGCTGCTCAAGGTGGCCTGGATCGCCTGGGCCGACGACGCGTTGATCGATACCGCCAGGGCCTGGCCCGTCGAGAATTGCGTCTGCGCCACCGCGCCCTGCCCCTGCTTGTCGAACAGCATCACCAGGTTCGGGTCGAAGTCAGGTTGAAGCGCTTGCTCGGCCAACTGGCTCGTCCAGGCGAAGCTGCCCGACGCCGCGCTGAAGAAGCCGAAGGCGTCGGGGCCCGTATGGACGCCGACCTGCGTGGCGGCGTCGGACATGGTCTGGAACAACAGGCTCTGGTCGGCGCCGCTGCTCCACCCGCCCTGGCCATTCGAATCGAGCATGTCGGGGCTCGAGCCGAACCACGTCTCGGAATGGGCGATATCCGTCAGGGTGCGGGCCAGCAGCGTGCCGTTGGGCGAACCCAGGCCAGTCGTCAGGTCGTATCCACGCCCCGCGTGATAGCCATAGCCGGTCAGCGTGAGGGGATCTCCGTTGGCGTCGATGATCGGCCCGCCATGCAGGAACGACGTCACGTTGTTGCCCATCGTGATGTCGTTGAACGACGCTGGCGCGATCGCCGCCGCGGTATAGAGCAGGTCGTTCATGTAGCCCAGGTTGGGCAGCCCCTGATCGTGGAAGATGGTGTCGATCTGCGACACCAGCGTGGCCCAGAGCGGCGTCGACGCGCTCGTGCCGTCGTCGTGCGACCCCGGCATCATGTCCTTGAGCGGCGTGTTGTAGAACATGTTGCCGCCGGCATCGGCCGAGACGTCCGGCGCGCCCCGGCCGGTGCCACCCGACGGGTTGACGCTGGTCGGGACGAGGCCGAAGGCCGACTGGTAGGCGGGCGTGGGCTGGGATGTATCCACGCCACCGTCGCTCGCCCCCAAGAGGGGCGTGCGATCCGAGCCGGTCAGGGCAAAGGAATTCCAGACCGATTCGAGCAGGGCATTCTCGACGCCGTCGGTACCCGATGCGGCGCTGGGCAGCTTCATCAGGCCGCCCTCGACCAGCTGCCAGAGCGTCGGCAGGTCGCCGGCCATCGCCAGGCCGTTGAGCTGCGCAAGCGTGGGGTCGTCGAAGGCCGCCGTGAGGGTCGTGAGCGACGTGCCGCCGACCAGGATGATATAGGGCGAACTCGAGTTGATGGCCTGGTTCGCGATGCCGTCGCCGAAACTCCAGCTCGAGCCAAAATCGTTGTTGGCGTTGGCCACCGTGATGTTGTGCAACGCGGCGTCGATGAACAGCTGCTGGACGGCAAAGGCGAACGGCGAGCCCGGCGCCGTTTGCTGCAGGATCGAGAAAGAAGAGGACACGACCGCCGGGTCGTGCGCCCCGTCCCAGAACGCCGCCTGGAAGGCGGTGAAGACGTTGGAGTGGGCGGCGTCGTGGAAGCCCGAGCCGGCATAGAGGCCGATCGTGCTCCCCGGATTGGCCGAGGTGACGACGCCCACGTCGAGCGAACGCTCCCCGCTGTTGCCGATCAGATAATCCTGGCCGTCCGTGGCGCTGGACACGAGGTAGTAGTTGCCCGGCGTGGAGATGCCGGCGGCGTGACGAAAGGCGTCGAACCCGTGCTGGAAGGAGACGCCCGGGGGGACCGCATCGCCGATGCCCGGCTCGATCAGGCCGATCGTCGCGGTGGGAACGGCGATCCCTGACAGGGGGAAATGGTAGAACGAGTCGGCGATGTCGCCGGAGAAGTTGTTGGTCTGATGGCCGTTTGCCGACAGGGCGTTACCGATGCTCTGCGGGCCTTGAGGCGGCGTCACCCTCGCGCCGCCGGAGAGATCGGAATCGGCAGGAGGCGTGCCAAAGTCGGGCGCCGTGTCGAACCACAATCCCGCGACGGTCAAGCCGGCCGGCACCGACAGGCTGCCGTTCCAGTAATACATGCCGCCGTCATGGGTGCTTTGATAAAGCGGCGTGCCGAATACGGTGTGGAATTCCGTCGGGGTGAGCGACACCCAGACGGTCCGCGAGTCCTGCGACGTGATGTAACCGTCGTTGCCGTTCAAGCCGAGAAGGGTGCCGTATCCGGCCAGGGCGTTCTTGGTGTTGGTGTAATCGGTCGCCGACGCGCCATAGGTCGACCACAAGGTGCCGCTGTCGTTGAGATGCTCGAGCGTGGCCTGGCGCGTGCCCCAGTTGCTCGCCAGATGCGCCGTCGGATCGTTGGCGCGCGGCAGGATGAAGGCGACGTTGATCGACGCCTGGGCAGGGATCGGCGCGCCCGACAGGCCGTAGGCGTCGGCGACGGTGGTCGCGGTCGTCGTGCCGTAGCTGGTGAAATCGAGAAACGTTGAATTTGGCAGCAAGGTCGCCATGGGCGTCGTCCAACCGTCCGTCCAACTCAGCCGATATTCATACCCTTCATATATGTCGACGGCACGACGCTCTTTGCCGATTGCGCGCGCTTGGCGAGCCAGTAGGCCTGTGCCGGCGGCACCGAGCCGAATTGCTGGTCGACGCCCAATTTCTGGGCAGCGTCCATCGGCCAGTTAGGGTTGTAGAGCAGCTCACGCGCCAGCGCGATCAGGTCGGCCCTGCCCTCGCGCAGGATCTGTTCGGCCTGGTCGGCATGGACGATCAGCCCGACCGCCATGCTCATGATGTCGGCGTCCCTCCGCAGGCGCTCGGCATAGGGCACCTGGTAGCCGTAGGTCACGGGCCCCGCGCTCACCACCGGTGAGCCGCGCATGCCGCCCGAGCTGCAGTCGATCACGTCGACGCCCTTGGGCTTCAGGATCCTGGCCAGCGCCACGCTCTGGTCAGGCCCCCAGCCCGAATCGTCCTCGACCGAGAAGCGCACGAACAGCGGCTTTTTAGCCGGCCAGTGCGCGCGCACGCTTTCCACCACTTCTATGCAGAAGCGCATGCGATTGAGCTCGCTGCCGCCATATTCGTCGTTGCGCACATTGGAGAACGGCGACAGGAACTGGTGGATCAGGTAGCCGTGCGCGGCATGAATATCGAGCACGTCGAAACCCGCCTCGTGGGCGCGCCGCGCCGCCTGGCCCCAGCGCTCGACCACTTCGGGGATTTCGGCGCGCGTCAGCGCCCGCGGCGCGGGGTCCGTCGCCGGCGCGTTGATGCCGCTCGAGGAGACCAGTTCCCATTGCTCCCAATCGTCGATCTCGGGCGACGGTCTCAGCGGCGCGCCGCCCTCCCACGGACGAAAGCGCCGCGCCTTGCGGCCGGAATGGCCGAGCTGGATGCCGGGCACGGAATTGTGCAGCCGGATGAAGTCGACGCAGCGCTTGAGGCCGGGCACGAAGGCGTCATCCCAGATGCCGAGATCGCCCACCGTGCCGCAGCCGCGGCGCTCGACCTTGGTCGATTCCATGATCACCAGGCCTGCCCCGCCCGCGGCGTAGCGGCCGGCATTCATCAGGTGCCAGTCGGTGGCGAAGCCTTTTATCGCCGAATACTGGTGCATCGGCGCCACCACGACGCGGTTCTTGAGGGTCACGTCGCGCAGGGAAATCGGTTCGAACAACAACGGCTGCGCCATGTATAATTCCCTCATGTCCGCCGTGAATCACGACCGCTACGACGACGCCTACCTGCGCAAAATTCTGCGCGATAGCAAGACCATCGCCATGGTCGGCGCCTCGGCCAACTGGAATCGTCCCAGCTATTTCGCCATGAAATATCTGCTGGATCGGGGATACAAGGTCATTCCGGTCAATCCCGCCGCCGCCGGCCAGGAAATCATGGGCCAGAAGGTCTATGGCTCGCTGGGCGAGCTGCCGCAGAAGGCCGACATGGTCGACATCTTCCGCAACTCCGAAGCGGCAGGACCGATCACCGACGAAGCGATCGAGCACGGCGCCAAGGTAGTGTGGATGCAGCTCGGCGTGCGCAACGAGGAGGCCGCCCGGCGCGCCGAGGCGGCCGGGCTGAAGGTCGTGATGAATCGCTGCCCCAAGATCGAGCACTCCAGGCTCGCCGGCACCATCGAGTGGCACGGCATCGCGAGCGGCGTGATCAGCAGCAAGAAGCGGGCGCTGTAGCTACAAATATATCGTCATCCCGACCGAAGCGAAGCGGAGTGGAGGGACCTCGTCTTTATCGAACACATGAGGAGGTTCCTCCACTTCGCCTCGCTACGCTCGGCTTCGGTCGGGATGACGGAATAATTTGGCTGAAGGGATTTAAAGCCTCGTTTCCACCAGCAACATATCCGTGCCCGTCGCGCGAACCGCGATCTCGACCTTGGCCTCGCCGTCGAGCGCGATGCTGTCGCGACGCGCCAAGGTCGCCTCGGCGATATCGGCCTCGCCTTCGAGCACGAAGGCATAAAAGCCATTCGCTTTGGACGGGCGGTAGGTATGGGTCTTGCCGCCGTCACTCAGCAGGCGCGAGACCTTGGAGGTCTGGCCGATCGGCAGCGCGCCCGGCTCGTCGCCGACCAGGCAGGTGATGCGGTTGGCGCCGGCCGCGCGATCGAAATGGCCATGTCGGTAGGACGGCGGCGCCAAAAGCTGGCCGGGCAACACCCAGACGTAGATCACTTGCAAGTCTGCCCCGCCGATGTTGAGCTCGCTGTGCCCGCCGAGAAGACGTAGTAGTCGTCGGCTGAAAGCTCGTCGATCTTGCCGATCGTGTTGATGTGGGTGAGCGCGCCGCCCAGCACGAAGGCCATGATGATGAAGTTGTGGTGCGGATGCATGTTGTAGCCCGTGCCGTTGGGCGTGAAGGTCTCGTCGCCGAACACCTTCATGACGCCCAGGCCCGGGATGCCGGACTGGTACTCATGGAAGTTGAAGCTCGAATGGCGCGTGATCACACCGTCGGGATGGCCCGCGACGTAGCTGGCGTTAAGGCCCGCGGCCGGCAGGTAGGAGTAGCCGCGCTCGCCCGCACGCAGGATGAAACGCACGCTCATGCCGGCCGCGCCTCGTCATGGTAGGGAATTTCGACCATCTCGAAGCCGGACTTGGGCGTTCCGCAGTCCGGACAGACCCAGTCCTCGGGAATGTCGGCCCAACGCGTGCCCGGTGCGATACCATGCTCGGGCAGGCCACGTGCCTCGTCATAGGAGAAGCCGCAGCCGAGGCACAGATACTTCTTCATGCGGACCTTGTAGCATCGGTCAAAATGGGGGAAACGGATGAAGTTCGGCGTCTTCGACCACATGGACCGCGGCCGGCAGTTCGACGAGCGGCTGCGGCTGATCGAGCTTTACGAGCAGGCGGGCTTTCACGCCTATCACCTGGCCGAGCATCACGCCACGCCGCTCGGCATGGCGCCCTCGCCCAGCGTCTTCCTGGCGGCGGTGGCGCAGCGCACCAAGACGCTGCGCTTCGGGCCGCTGGTCTACACCGTGAACCTCTATCATCCGCTGCGGCTGATCGACGAGATCTGCATGCTCGACCAGATGAGCGGCGGCCGGCTCGAACTCGGCGTCGGCCGCGGCATCTCGCCCTATGAGGTCGGCTACTACGGCGTCGACCCCGCGACCGGTCCGCAGCGCTTCGCCGAGGCGCTCGAGGTTATCCTGAAGGGGCTCACCGAGAAGCGGCTCACGCACGAGGGCAAGTATTTCACCTTCAAGGACGTGCCGATGGAAATGCAGCCGGTGCAGCGCCCGCATCCGCCGCTGTGGTACGGCGCCAATTCGCTGGAGAGCGCCGATCGCCTGGCCGAGCAGGGCCTCAATGTGGTGGTCGGCATGAAGGCCGAAGGCGTCGGCCAGTTCGCTGCCCGCTATCGCGCCGCCTGGAACGCGCTGGGCCATGACGACGCCAACCTGCCCTTGATCGGATTGAGCCGTCATGTCGTGGTCGGCGACACCGACAAGGAGGCGCAGAGCGCCGCCAAACGCGCCTTCGCGCTGTGGTACGACGCCTTGATCCATCTGTGGCGCGCCCATGGCGTCGGGCTGCCGCGCCAGATGATCCCCGCCGAATTCGAGCCGGCGCTGGAGGGCGGCTACATCGTCGCCGGATCGCCCTCGACGGTGCGCGAGCGGCTGAAGCGCGACAACGACGTGGCCGGCATCAATTACTGCATCTGCCGGCTGGCCTTCGGCGATCTGTCGTTCGAGGAATCGAAGCGCTCGGTCGAGCTGTTCGCACGGGAAGTGATGCCCGCCCTTTAGACGGCTCGAGCTATGCGCGCCGTGGCGGCGACTTTCTTCATGGCTGCTGATAAGATGAGGTCACAAGGAGCTGTCTTAAAAGGAAAATATGAAGTTCGCCGTCTTCGATCACCTGGACAGGTCCGGCCCCGACCTGGGGCGCCAATATGAAGACCGCCTGAGGCTGACCGAGATCTATGAATGGGCGGGTTTCCACGCCTATCACGTGGCCGAGCACCACGGCACGCCGCTGGGCTCGGCGCCCTCGCCCGGCCTGTTCCTCGCCGCCGTCGCCCAGCGCACGACCAGACTTCGCTTCGGACCGCTTGCCTATCCGCTCGGCCTCTATCATCCGCTCAGGCTAATCGAAGAGATCTGCATGCTCGACGTCATGAGCGGCGGCCGGCTCGAGCTCGGCGTCGGCCGCGGCGCCTCGCCCTACGAAGCGGCGTTCTTCGGCATCGATGCCGCCACGGCGCAGGAGCGCTTCGACGAGACGCTGGAGATCGTGCTCAAGGGATTGGGCGCAGAGCGCCTCGACCATGCCGGCAAGTTCTTTACCTTGAACGACATTCCGATGGTGATGCAGCCGGTGCAGCGCCCGCATCCGCCGCTGTGGCACGTCACCCGCTCGCTGGAGAGCGCCGATCGCCTGGCCGGGCTCGGCTGCAACGTGGCGCTCGCCATGCCGACGCATGACGCCGGCAAATTCACCAAGCGCTACCGCGCCGCCTGGGAGGCGCTGGGTCGTGCCCCTGCGGACATGCCGTTCGTCGGCAACACGCGAAACGTCGTGGTCCTGGACAGCGATAGCGACGCCGTCTCAGCCGCCCGTCGCGCCTTCCATGTCTGGTACGACTCGATGGTCCATCTTTGGCGAGCCAACGGCGTCGAGCTGCCGCGCCAGGTCTCCTCACCCGACTTCGACGAAACGGTCGAGCAGGGCTACATCGTCGCCGGCTCGCCCGCCAAGGTGCGCGACCGCATGCTGCGCGATCAGTCCATCTCGGGCATCAACTACAGCATCTGCCGGTTCGCTTGCGGGGATCTGTCGTTCGAGGAGTCGGCGCGCTCGGTGCGCCTGTTCGCGCGCGAAGTGATGCCGGCGCTGCTGCCGAAGGACGACACAGGCCCGGTGCGCGCCGCCACCGGCACCCTGGCCCGCGGCCTGCGCTGGCTGGGCGACGAGGACCTCTCCGAGGTCGGCTTCTTGTTTCGTTAGATCTTCGCTGGGGGCACGCCACTCCAGTGGCGCGATCTTCCGTGTGCTCCGAATATGACGCGCGACTGGAGTCGCGCGCGCCCAGCAAACTATAAAGAGGCCCGCGGTTCCACTTACGCGCGAACCGCGGACCTCCGCCCCCTCCGTGAACGCGCCCGTGTGCGGTTGACCGCTAGGCGTGGCGCGCCCCCCTGTCGAAGCCTGCTGCATAAAACAAAGCCGGCGGTGGTGGGGCCACCGCCGGCTCGTCGAGAGGATCAGCTACGCCGCCCGGGGAGAGATAGCGACGAACCTGGTCATCCCCTCCCGATAGATTTTCATCAGCACCGGCTTGCCGGTCTTCTTGGCTTCCTTGAGCTTCTCGGCAGCCATCTTGGGGCTGTCGACCATGTCCTTGCCGACCTGCTGCAGGACGTCGCCCGCCTTCAGGCCCTGGTCATCGGCCGGGCTGCCCGGCTCGACCGCCGCGACGACCGCGCCCTTGATCGAGTCGTCGAGCTTCAGTTCCTGGCGCGCCTCGGGAGAGATCGGCGCCAGCGACACACCGTAGGACATCGGCTCGGCCTTCTTGGCGTCCGCCGGCTGGTCGGCCTTGGTCTTGACGACCGCGGCCTCTTCCTTCTGGTCGCCGACCTTGGCGGTGACGGCCATGTCCTTGCCGTCGCGCCACAAGTCGAGCTTGACCGACGTGCCCGGCTTGACGGCCGAGATCATGCGCGTCAGATCGCGGATGCTCTCGACGTTCTTGCCGTCGACGCTCTTGATCACGTCGCCCGACTTGATGCCGGCCGCCAGCGCCGGGCTGTCCGGCTGGACCTGGGCCACCAGGGCGCCCTTCTCGCTGCCGAGCGACATGCTCTGCGCGAGTTCCTCGGTCACCGGCTGGATCTGCACGCCCAGCAGGCCACGCTCGACATGACCGTTGGCCCTGAGCTGAGCCACCACCGGCTCGGCCAGGCTCGACGGGATGGCGAAGCCAAGGCCCACGCTGCCGCCGGTCGGCGAGAAGATGGCGGTGTTGATGCCGATCACATGGCCGTCCATGTCGAACAGCGGGCCGCCCGAGTTGCCGCGGTTGATGGCGGCGTCGGTCTGGATGTAGTCGTCGAACGGGCCGGAGTGGATGTCGCGGCCGCGCGCCGACACGATGCCGGTCGTCACGGTGCCGCCCAGGCCGAACGGATTGCCGACCGCCATCACCGGCTGGCCGACGCGCACCTTGGTGGCGTCAGCGAAGGTGACGTACGGCAGCGGCTTGTCGCTCTCGACCTTGATCAGGGCGAGGTCGGTCTTCTCGTCGCCGCCCACCATCTTGGCCGGCAGCTTGCGGCCATCCGCCAGGGTGACGGTGATCGAGTCGGCCTTGCCGGCGACGTGGAAGTTGGTGACGATCCAGCCGTTGGCGTCGACGATGAAGCCCGTGCCGACAGCCTGCGCCTTCTGGCCGGTGCGCGGCTTCATCTGCGGCTTGCCGGGCTGGCCCTGCTGGCCGAAGCGCTCGGCGAAGCGCTGCATGAACTCTTCCATCTGCTGCTGCTGCGAGCGGTCAGCCATCTGCGTTTCGTCGTCGTCCACGGCGCCGGCCTTCATGGTCACGGCGACATTGACGACCGCCGGGGTCACCTTGGCGGCGAGGTCGGAGAGATCCTGCACGGCGGCCTGGCCGGCGATCGCCGGGGGCGCGGTGAGCAGGGGAACAACGAGCACCGGAGCCGTAAGCGCGGTGGTGAGCGCGAGGGCTGCGAGAATGGTCTTGGTCTTCGTCATGAACTACCTCCTTCGGGGGCTTGGCAGAAAGAAATATGGGACTCGACCCATGGCGACCGGATGGCCGCTTCATTGAATGTTTGTATAGTTGGGGATCGTTGCGTTTGGCCTCGAATCGGGCCACACGCCGGTGCAACAAGCGCTGTCCCGAAGCCCAGGCCCCGTGAAAATCCTCCTCGTCGAAGACGACAAGCAAACCGCCGACTACATCGCCAAGGGTCTGCGCGAGCACGGCCATGTCGTCGACCATGCCGGCAACGGCCGCGACGGGCTCTATCTCGCGACCGGCGAGAAGTACGACGTGATGATCGTCGATCGCATGCTGCCCGCGATGGACGGGCTGTCGCTGGTCAAGGCGGCGCGCGCGTCGAGCGTGCGCACGCCGGTGCTGTTCCTGACGACGATGGGCGGCATCGACGATCGCGTCACCGGCCTCGAGGCGGGCGGCGACGACTATCTGGTGAAACCCTTCGCCTTCGCCGAACTTTTGGCCCGCGTCGGCGCTTTGGCGCGCCGGCCGCCGATGGTGGCGGCGACGTCGCTTGCCGCCGGCGACCTCGAGATGGATCTTCTGGCGCGCACCGTGACGCGCGCCGGCAAGCGCATCGAGCTTTTGGCCCAGGAATTCAAGATCCTGGAATACCTGCTGCGCCACGCCGGCGAAGTGGTGACGCGCACCATGCTTCTCGAAAAGGTCTGGGATTTTCATTTCGATCCCAAGACCAACATCGTCGAGACTCACATCAGCCGGCTGCGCTCGAAGATCGACAAGGGCTTCGACAAGCCCCTGCTCCATACGGTCAGGGGGGCAGGCTATGTCATCCGCGCGCCTGATTAGGATCCTGCGCTCGGCGAGCTTTCGGTTGCCGCTGATCTACGCCGTGCTGTTCGTGCTGTCGGCCGGCGCGCTGTTCGTCACTGTGTACTGGACGGCGACGGTGGCGATGCAGGACGACATGGCGGCCGTACTGCGCACCGAGGCCTACCAGCTCGCCGAAGTCCACCGCCGCAGCGGGCTGGCCGGCCTCGCCCAGCAGATCACGCGGCGCATGAACTTCCGCACGCGCGGTCCCATCTTCTACCTGCTGCAGGCGCCCAGCCGCCGGGTCGTGGTCGGCAATCTGCCCGGCATGCCGCCGGTCGAGGGCGTCGTCGATTTCGTGCCCCAGCCGGACACGCCCGAGCCCGAGGCCCCGCCGTCCAAGCTCACCGGCTTCGGCCTCACTTTGTCCGACGGCTCGTTCCTGCTGGTGGCGCAGGACGCCGACCGCCTGACCGAGATGCAGCATGCGATCGTGCGCGCCTTCGTGTGGGCGAGCGGGCTCGCGCTGCTGCTCGCGATCGCCGGCGGCGCGCTGATCGGCACGAGTTTCCTGCGCCGCATCGACACCATCACGCGCACCAGCCTCGCCATCATGGAGGGCGATCTGTCGGCGCGCATTCCGGTGCGCGGCACCCAAGACGAGATCGACCAGCTGGTGGCGAGCCTCAACGCCATGCTGAGCCGCATCCAGCAATTGATGGACGGCCTGCGCCAGGTCTCGAGCGACATCGCCCACGACCTGCGCACGCCGCTCGGCCGCCTGCGCCAGCATCTCGAGGATGCGCGCGCGCGGGCGACCACCACCGCCGACTACGACGCCGCGACCGATGCCGCCATCGAGGAGGCCGACGAGCTTCTCGAGACCTTCTCCGCCCTGCTGCGCATCGCCCAGGTCGAGGCCGGCGCGCAGAAGCGCGGCTTTGCCGAGGTCGACCTGTCCGACCTGGTTAAAAGCGTCGGCGAGGCTTACCAGCCTGCCGGCGAGGACTCCGAGCACACGCTCGACTACCAGATCGAGGACGGCATCCGCCTCACAGGCGACCGCCAGCTGCTGGCTCAGATGATCTCGAACCTGGTCGAGAATGCGCTCCGCCACACGCCAGCCGGCTCGACGGTGTCGCTGGCGCTGCGCAAGACCGCGACCGGCTTCGAGATCGAGGTCGCCGACGACGGGCCCGGCATTCCGAAGACCGAGCACGAGCGGGTGTTCGACCGCTTCTACCGCCTCGACCGCAGCCGCTCGACCGCCGGCAGCGGCCTTGGCCTGGCGCTGGTCAAGGCGATCGCCGGCCTGCACGGCCTCACGATCCGCCTCGAGGATCGCAAGCCGGGGCTTGGCATGGTGCTCGCGGGCTGACCAAGCGCGGACGACACGACGATTGTCGCGACCGCGGGCTCTCGCCACACTCGGCGTATGAAAAGCACCCTCCGCGGCAACCGCCCGCTGTTCGCCTATGTCGGCAGCTACACCACGCCCGAGCGCGGTGGCCTGGGCAACGGCATCAACGTCTATCGCGTCGACCGCCGCAGCGGCGCCTTCACGCACATCCAGCATCTGGGCGGACTGGAGAACCCGTCGTTCCTCGCCCTCAATGGCGCCGGAACGCATCTCTACTCGGTGCACGGCGATCGTAGCGAGGCCAGCTCCTTCACCATCGACCAGCGGACCGGCCATATCGCGCCGCTCAACCGGCAATCGACCGGGGGCTACAATCCGGTGCATCTCGCTTTCGACGCGACGGGACGCTTCCTCGCGGTCTGCAACTACAGTACGGATTCCCTCGCCGTGCTGCCGGTCTCCGCCGACGGCAGCCTGCTGCCCTACCGGACGCTCACCACGGTTACCGGGACGTTGGGGCCGCACCGCATCCAGCAGCGCACCATGTGCGTGCACCACATCCCGCTCGATCGCAGGGGCCGCTTCTTCTACGTGCCGTGCAAGGGGTCCGATGTCGTCATCGCCTATCGCCTCGACCCCAAGCGGCGCGTGCTGGTCGAGGCCAACCGCGTCACCGCCCGTCCCGGCGCCGCGCCCCGGCACATCGATTTCCATCCGAAGAAGGCGCTGGCTTACGTCACCAACGAGCTCGACTCGACCCTCACCACCTATCGCCAGGACCGCCGCAGCGGCGCGCTCGCGCCGCTGCAGACGATCCCGTCGACGCCGGCTGAGTTCACCGGCTACAGCACCGGCGCCGAGATCGCGGTCGATCGCGCCGGCCGCAATCTCTACGTCTCCAACCGCGGCCACGACAGCATCGGCGTGTTCGCCATCGATCCGGCCAAGGGCACGCTCGCGCCGCGCCAGTGGGTGCCGACCCATGGCCGCACGCCGCGCTTCTTCACCTTCGATCCCGCGCAACGCTTCCTCTACGTCGCCAACCAGGACGGCCGATCGATCGTCGGCTATCGCATCGCCCGCGACGGGCGCCTGGCGCCGATGCGCATCCGTGTCAGCGTCGGCAGCCCGGCTTGCATCGTGTTCTCGCGCCTTGTTTGAAGTCCGGAGATCCGGCCTTTAGAGTTGGCGAAGAGCGGGGAGACGACCATGGACGAACTGGCTGGCACCCTCGGCTACATCGTGAAGCTCATCGCCGCCGCCGGCGCGTTGGGCACCGCCGCCTTCGGCCTGGTCGATGCCAGCAAGGCGTTCTGGGGCGGCATGTCCAATCCCGGCTTCGGCTATATCCGCAAGGCGGTTGAAACGTTGCTGGCCACCGCCGGCGGCGCGGCGGCTTTCGGACGCCGGGAGATCATGGCGACGCTGCGGGCCAACTGGCTGAACGGCGTGCCCAAGGCCGTCCAGAAAGCAACCGCCAAGTCGCTCATTCACCTGATGCTGACGCCCCAGACGGCGCCCGCCATGGCCGCCGCCGTAGGTGTCAATGCCGATCATCTGACGCTCGCGGCCCAGCACGTCCAGAACGACGAAGCGGTCACCGAGCAGGACATGAGGGTGCTGGGCATCTATGACGTGATGGCCAGCGCCGTTCTCGATTTCGGCTACGAACGGGCCGACCAGTTCTACCGCAACACCACGAAGCTGGCGTCCGCCGGCTGTGCCATCGTCCTGGCGGTCGCCGCGCGGTGGCTCATGGACGGCGCATTCAATTGGCATTCACTGCTGATGGCGGCGATCGTCGGCGTGATCGCCACACCGCTGGCGCCGATGGCCAAGGATCTTGCGACCTCGATCACCGCGGCAGCGAAGGCCGTCGGCGCGCTGAAGCGCTGATCGGCGATGACGCTCTATCTCAACTTCCGCTCGCAAAGCGTCGGCGGCGCGATCGTCGCTCCCTACCTGCTCGAGGGCAACGGTACGACGGCGCCGCCGGCACTGAAAACCGTGGCATGGGCCGATATCGCGGCCAAGGTCGCCGGCAAGGACGTGCTGCTGGGCGTTCATGGCTTCAACGTGAATTATCGCAACGGCGCGAACTCGTTCGGCCTGCTCGACGGCAGTCTTGGCCTGGCCGGATCGGAGATCTTCATCGGCGTGCTGTGGCCGGGCGACTTCTGGATCCCGGCGGTGAACTATCCGTTCGAGGGCAGCGACGCGATGGAGTGCGGCCGACGGCTCGCCGACTTCTGCACGCGCTGGCTGTCGGAGGCGCAAAGCCTATCCTTCTTCTCGCACAGCCTGGGCGCCCGCCTCGCGCTCGAGGCCGTGACCCATCTCGACCGCCGGGCGCGCATGCTTTGCCTCGCGGCCGCGGCGATCAATCGCGATTGCCTGACGGCCGAATACCGCAGCGCCGCCGCCAACGCCGATTTGATCTTCCTTCTGGCGTCGCACAGCGACACGGTCCTGCGGCTCGCCTTCCCGATGGGAGACCCGATCTCCAACATCCTCGATCACGACCACACGTTCTTCCGCGCGGCGCTGGGCTACGAGGGCCCGCCCCCGCCGGCCGATCCGCCGGTGGCCTTCCCCTGGCAGATCCAGGACGGCTACGGCTACAAGCACGGCAGCTACCTGCCGCCGACCGATCCCGCGCTGTTCTCGCAGCGCGTCATCGACTTCGTGCGGCGGGCCTTCCGCGGCCAACCCCAGCCCCGCCCGGGCGCCCTCGACTAGTGTCGACTTCTTGCGGACACTGAGGCCCTTCCTGCCGCCAGACCTGGAGAATTGCGGTGAACGACAAGACCTACGGCTTCGAGACCCTGTCGGTGCATGCCGGCGCCGCCCCCGATCCGACCACGGGCGCCCGCGCCCAGCCGATCTACCAGACCACGGCCTACGTGTTCGAGGACGCCGACCACGCCGCCGCGCTGTTCAACCTGCAGACCGTGGGCTTCATCTATTCCCGGCTGACCAACCCGACCAACTCGGCGCTCGAGACCAGGCTCGCCACCCTGGAAGGCGGCCGCGGCTGCACCGTCACCTCGTCCGGCCATGCCGC
>Ga0209648_10000925_pt1 | contig 23334 bp, 21 predicted proteins | sample GraSoi2013_115cm_FD_185830 | JGI IMG/M metagenome (GOLD analysis project Ga0209648, IMG submission 185830) | Grasslands soil microbial communities from the Angelo Coastal Reserve, California, USA - Sample 9_17_2013_115cm (SPAdes) (version 2) | ecosystem: Environmental > Terrestrial > Soil >... | reverse complement strand
ACACCTGACGGTGTTGATCCGAGTACTGGAAAGCGCAGTGCGGGGAAACTCGCCCGCTGCGTTTGGACGGGGGGAAGGGGCGTAAGCCCTTACCTATCCGTACCTCCTCCTTTTGACAGGTAGGAAATGCCCTCCCATGTAGCAATAGGTAGGGCTCACGCCTTTCCCCTGCTCCAAACCGTGCAGGCCACTTTCATGGCACACGGCTTTCCGTACTCGCTCCTGTGATGGATGTTCAACCCCATAGCGATCTCGCTCATGAGCACGGCACAACCCGTCACGTAAGGTCCCCCGCTGTGCCGGAGAACAAGGCCTTACTACTCGTGGCGCCTTCCGATTTAAGCGGTCTACTTCCATCGGTGGCTTTCCTGGCGGACCTTCACCCTGTCCAGGCCATTACAGCCTGGTATTTGATTACTATGCCGCCTCCGCCCTCTGTCCTGCACGCTGGCATTTTCGCGTCCCTTTCGGGTCAAGCAGTTGCAGAGTTCCCCGGTTCCGCATGAACGTGTTGGTGCAACCCGTAGCTCGCCTACTATACGCCGGGTGTTTGGTGGAAGAACCCTCACTGATGTGTAAGCAATGAGGCACACACACCGTCACCATTTTGGTCAAGTGTTTCAGCCGCTTTCACTTGTTCGAATTCACGACGCTTCAGACGCAGGTTTCTCTCGTCGGCCTAGGTCGCAGGGGTAGCCCGCTGCTTCTCCGTTCGGCTACGGACGGTCGGTACGTTGTCGGTGGGCTTCACACCCTGAGGAGTGCCACTCCTCAACGCATGCCACTTCCCCCTCGCATCGTTCTCCTGATGGGCCTTTCTAGGCGACACGTTCACCCGTTAAAGGGCGCACTACACAAAATTCGGTATAGCATCGGAAATGTCTTGCATATCTGGGATCTGATCACGGCAACAAAAGTAAGAACCATTTCTCTGACGTCTCATCCAACAGATATTCAGTGGTTGCACGATAGAAGATATCTCAATGTTACCTATGGTGGTGAGAAGGAAAATTCAGTGAGCGAGTTGTACGATACTTTCACCGGCGAGCTGATCACAACCTACCAGGGAGATTACGCGGAGCTATCAAGCGATGGTAAGTACATTGCTAGTGAGGATAATGTGCCTGATCCGCACAATCAAAATGGTTCTGTGCTGGATAGCCTTGTAAAGGTGCAGGCATTTCCCTAAAATGTCTTGACCCCTACTTGAACTGAAAGAGGTCATTTGCAGCAAGCAGGCACACTTAATGTGGGGGAGAGCCCCACATTAAGTGTCAAAAACAGCTTAACTCCTTCTTCTCCGACTGGTATCCGAAGAACCGGTCAGTGTATGTGTAATCGTCGGCTGCTCGTTGGGAGAGCAGCACATTACGCTTCATGGCCTCTCCATACTATTCGGATCACAAATCCTCGCAGCTCTGAAGCCCCTGCTCAAGCTTATTGAGCAGGCAAGGGAGATTGTGTTCTCTCAGCTTTGCATGATAGGAAAGCACTGCTTTTGTCTTCTTCTACAGCATGTGCAGCTCAGAAGAGACACATACGACGCCTTACCGTCTATTTTGCCCCGAAAACTATAGCGAGACTTCATTGGTAATCACCTCCTGGACTGTATTTAATTGACACAGCATGCAGATGTCTGAAGTATATCAGATGAAGTCGTTATCGACCTGAATCACGGCTCCGCACACTCAACTCTCAAGAATTACGAGAGCGTCAAGGGCGTAAAGCCCGGCAGATGTGGCACGCAGCGGGTTGATGTCCAGTTCGGCAACCTCAGGGTGGGCAGGAAAGGGATCAGCCGTTTGGCACAGATTTGATTGCCGGCTTTCCATGCCAGGAGAAGGGCTTGTTGGACTTCTAGCCCGTAGTGGGGGAGACGTGCCTGCTGGCTTCGTGGTTTCGGCTCCTCTGGATGATTGAGCAGCTGAATGGCGTATTTGCGCACATAGCCGGTGAGGGCAACGAATTGATCGAGCAGAACGATTTTTTGTGCCCGGGATGCCTCCTGATAGCGGGGTGCCATCTGCTGAACCAATTCCCGCCTTGATTGATAGCTCAATACTGATCTCACTGAACCCTCCCTTGTCAAGCGCTGTTGGGGCGACATTTCTGGTGAGACAGCCCACAATCGCTTGCCTCACGAAACATCTTACTCTACAAGTGGGTGCTCTTCGATAGATGATTTCCAGGAAAAGAGGCCAGTTCTTTTGAGGTTTTCTAGCGGCAATGGCTTGGGATAGCGAACAGCGGGTAAGATTTTTGGTGGAGCAATGCAGGAAAAGAGGCAGGATGTCGCTGCACGCCTTTTTGCGCATAAAAACATCGCCTCCTTGCTTGCCCAAACGCTGCCCGGTTGTCGCCAGGCGGCTTCTAGCCGGCCTGCAAAGAGACGATGTACAAGTTGGAGCGGGAGACGGGACTCGAACCCGCGACAGCCTGCTTGGAAGGCAGGCGGTTGCGCTCTCGCCGCTCGCTTGCTATACATCGGCCTTACAGCCGGTTTCATACGGTACACATGCACTGTGAGCGGGCCTGGCAAAAGATGTCGCGCGCGTTTTTTGCGCCATTCGGCAAAACATGTCACGTGTTTTTGCCGTTGATTTCGGCAAAAGACGTTGCGAGCAACTCGGGGCAGGCGGTCACGCTACTGTATACACTATACCTTCTCTCCTCATCTTTGGCAATGTTTTCTAGGAAATAAGTTCTAGCCATAGGCATTGACGCTTCGCTTGAGATCGGCTTTGCGAGGTAGCCAGGAAAGACCAAAGCCGTAAAAATAGCTCTGCAATTTCTGATCCACCACATATGAGGGAGTTCCGATTTTTCATGAGGCAATGCAATGCCTGCCGCCTTCTCGGCTTGGTTCCAGTATCTAACCATCAATTTTGATTTTGCCGGGTTCGGAAAAATCAAAATAGCGTATCTTGCCCTTTGTCTTCCACCTGTTTTTGCTGAGCGATGCGCTTGCGTGTTTTACGTCTCTTATCCTCAAGAAGGTTACGCAGATCTGTAGCGCGAGGAAGGTCCTCAGGCTTTTTCTGATGGATGCGTTCGATAGCCGTTCGTACTTCATGACCGACATCGTGATGTGTGAGGATGGCCTGGTTCTCATCGGAGACATTGTCTCGCTTCAATTTTGCATCGGTCTGAGTAATTCTGAAAAGATTGGCGGCGAGGCCTTCGGATCCCATGACATTCAGGATCTCTGTACCCTCCGGTAGATTCCAAAAGGTGCCTAACTCAGCCGAAGTCATGCGGTACATGCCCTCATAGCCGGCGTCATGAAAGAGGCCCATGTTTTCGCTTTTGACTCCAGACTGCATAGCAGTGGAAGAAAGATGCGTGTTTTCTTCAGTTACCTTAAGGCGAAGTTGCAGTCGTTGTTCCTGCTCTAATCGTGCCTGCTGCATGTCAAAAACTTCAGCTGTGAATGCGAAATAGTTCTGTGCGGCGGCGATTTGCGGCTTGTGGGGATCGCCGTTCTGCGCGACGAGGTAGCAGGCGCGTTTGCTCAAAAAATACTCTGTGATGGGCCGTGTAGCACGTCCTTGTTTGACCGTCTTCTCTGTTTCGAAAAAATGCTCCTGGAGGTCCAACCCAATTTCTGTAGCGGAGATCATTGCTTTCTTAATGACTTCTATGAAATTCTTCCACTGATCATAGCCGAGGAGCGGCATCAGGTCTCTTGCGCTCCAGTAGTCATAGCCCAGAATGTTTATCTGCTTGATCGAATCGAAATCCGGTGTTCGGCTCATCGACATAACCCTTTTCACATAATCAAAATGCTCTGTGTTATACTAAAAACAGTAGTCTAACCGCGTGTGATGTGCTCTCAGCTTTCCAGGGCCTGTCCACATCGCACGCGGGGCTACGCAACGGCCCCTTCTGCTTTCCGCTCCATGCGCTTGTTGACCTGCACATTAATCCCTGTGACATTGTGCAGTGAAAGCGGAATATTATAAATCTCCGAGAATGCACGCAGCAGGCTATTGACTGTGCTACGGCGAGCAGGTTTCCCATCGCGTATCCTGGCGACAGTGACTTCATTCAATCCACTCTTGTCTCCCAGCGCGACCAATGTGCAGGGAAGATCCTCGAAAAGTTCTTCTAGTGTGTATCTATCTTTTTGCTGCAAGGCCCTGGCTCCTTTCCTTTATGTATAGGTTGCCTTCTCTAAACATATTAAGCCAAATTTCTTGAATTGTCAAGAAAGTACTAGCAAAGAGATTGAAATAATCGATAATTGGCTTAATGTTAGGTATACTTTGCTCAGTGAAGAGAAGTTCTTCACAATGTAAGAAAGCGACCCGCTAATAAAAAGCTGCTTCTCTAGTCCGGTTGAGTCCCAGAGAGCCTGTTTGAAAAGGCCAAGTAGCAGCAAGCCGTCGGACCGTCAAACGGGTCATGGCGATGTAAATCATGGCTTCGCTACTCTCAAGAAGGACTTCATAGTCTGGGCCTCGCCGCCGACATTGGGTGAGCCAGGCACACGACCCAGTGCCTGGGCAGGACGACAAAGCCTTTCTGGTCATCGCAGTGCAGCACGGGTTGCAAGCGAAAGCGACCATGCAGGATGACCCATTCGAGCAAATGACCGCGGTAGGTTCCATCGACCCAGATACGGTGCCGTTTCTTGCAGGCGCTTCCCAAGCGCTTGAATACCAACTTGGCACCGGCATATCGGACAGGACCGCCGAAGTCACCACCATCGCCAAAAGCAGTCCGAGCGTATCGACCAGGGTATGCCGTTTGTGTCCGTTGACCTCCTTCCCGGCATTCTAGCCGCGCACCCCATGCTCGATGCAACCAATCCTGAGGAAGCGCGCGTCTGGCATGGGCCGCTCGTGGTATTCAGACCGATCAGACGGGACATCCACACAAAAAGTCAGCGCAAAATCAGCACATGTTGCGAGCAGAAATCCCAGGCAGCCTATACGAGGTCAGGAACGCGCACGGCTGGTCCCGTAGGTGCCCGATGGACCCTGACCAGCACTGGCGTAGCGAGCACCCGACCACCCTCCCTTGGGCGCAAGCGCCTCGAGCCGCTGCAGGTCTTCTTGGGAGAGAATGATCGCGCAGGCTGCGGCATTCTGCTCCAGATTCACGCGCCGCTTCGTGCCAGGAATGGGCACGACATCCTCCCCCTGTGCCAGCAGCCAGGCCAGGGCCAACTGCCCTGCCGTCACGTGCTTCTCTTCGGCCAGGCGGCGCACCTCGGCCACGAGCTCCAGATTGCGCTGGAAGTTCTCCCCCTGAAAGCGTGGGTTGGTGCGTCGGAAATCGTCCGGGGCGAAATCGTCAGGGCTGGTGATCTTCCCGGTGAGAAACCCGCGTCCCAACGGACTATAGGGCACAATCCCAATTCCGAGCCGACGCGCAGCGGGCGACACTGCATCTTCGAGGTCGCGCGTCCACAACGACCATTCGCTTTGCAGCGCCGCGATCGGGTGGGTGGCCGCCGCCCGCTCCAGGCTATCGACGCCGGCCTCAGAGAGCCCCAGGTAGCGCACCTTCCCGGCCTGGACGAGTTCTGCCATCGCCCCCACGGTGTCTTCAATCGGGACATCGGGGTCGACCCGGTGCTGGTAATAGAGGTCGATGTACTCGATGCCCAGGCGCACAAGCGACGCATCGCAACTGGCTTTGACGTAGGCCGGGCGGCCACTCGTGCGCAGGCTCCCATCATCAGCCATCAAGCCGAACTTGGTCGCGAGGATGACCTTGTCCCGCCGATCGGCGATGGCGTGTCCAACCAGGCGTTCGTTGTGCCCATCGCCATACACGTTGGCCGTGTCAAGGAAGCGCATGCCGAGCTCGATGGCCCGGTGGATCGTGGCGATGGACTCTTGTTCATCTGCTGGTCCATACGACTGTGACATCCCCATGCACCCCAGACCCAGGGCTGAGACGACCAGGCCCTGTTGGCCAAGCGCACGGGTGGGGAACATAGCGTCCAATATGGTAAGCTCCTCTCCCGATCACTCGCTGAAAAAGTTACGGTGCTGGCAGCACCGGGGCGTAACGAATTTCGAGCATCAGTACGCCGGTCTCTGAACGCCACGGCCCGTGCACCATGCCAGGCGGGCGACAGGCATACATCCCTTGTCGAAAGGTTTGCCCGAGATGCAGGTCGGTCAGATCACCCTCAAGGATGAACACCTCTTCCCAGTAATCATGCACGGCGGGGCCATTGGGGGACGTGTCTGTGCCAGGTTCATAGTGGGTTAAGCCGGTGTACGATTTCGTCGCAGGATCGCTCGCAAGCACCTGTTGCCAGATACCAGTGACCTTGCCACCGGCGGGAAGCCATTGCGCGCTGGGAGCGTGAAACTCGTACTCAGGTTTGGGCATACGTCGCTCACTTTCACACACTGGAACACAACAAGACCCCATCGGGCGCATTCTATCGCGCATCAGTATACAATGTTTTGGCGGCGCAGGGAAGAGCTGCTCGCCGCGGAGATCGCGCTGAAGGACCAGGTGGAGCGCGTGGCGGAGACGCGTCGTGCGCTGCCACCTGGGAGGCGCGTCCCGAACTATATTTTTCGCGAAGGGCCACCCGATCTCGGCCAGAATGACCCGGCGGACGTAGTCGATGTGGCGCTCGCCGACCTCTTTACCGACGGACACGACATGCTCATCGTTGATCACCTGATGTTTGGGGCCGCAGACGACGAGCCGTGCGTGATGTGCAGCATGTGGGCCGACGGCTACAACGCGGTCGCACCCCACATCATGCAGCGGGCGAGTTTCGTACTCGTGGCAAAGGCGGAAATCGGCATACTGCGCAACTTCGCGCGGCAGCGAGGCTGGGAGCGCATTCGCCTCCTCTCCAGCCATGACAGCACCTTCAATCGCGACTTTGGCATGGAGAACGCCGACGGCTCTCAGAATCCCGGATTGAGCGTTTTCACGCGCACACCAGACGATGGGGTCTTTCATCGCTACACGATCGGCGCGGAGTTCGATGAGCAGAACAACCGCGGCATCGACCCCTATACTCCCGTCTGGAATCTGTTCGATCTCCTGCCTCGGGGGCGCGGCGACTGGTACCCGACCCACGGCTACAGGCAGCGCCATCAACACGTGCATGAGCATAGGGCCGATTGAAGCAGCGCTGGTGAGACAACAATTCGCCTGTCTTCATCATCAAAACGGCCCCAAGAAGCTGGAGCTGTTTCTGGTATCTGCACTTGCTACTTGCTGCATAAAAGCTGGTTTATCCTTTCTTCGGTGCAGCATTGCTGGTTTCCAGAGCGACCGCCAGGGTCGCTCTGGAAACCAGCAATGCTATGCAGTGGCTTGGGTAAATGCATCAAGCAGCACCCTTTTCTTTGAAGACGATACCTGGCGATACTGAGGCACTATTTGCTGAAGTAATGCGTGCTTTGTGTGAAGACTCAATTCCATTCCCACGCTCACTTCCCTTGGAACAATCTTGCGCGAGACACCTCCGCCGAAATGAGGGATACTCTCCTGGTTGCCTCACGAGAAATCTGCCTCTGTGAACGCATTGTATCTGCTTCCTGTCTTTTTGGCGAGGGGAGATTGGGGACGTTGTGGCCTTGCTGAACAGGCAGAAAATGATTCACGTAGAGAGCGTTTAGTGAATGGGACAGAGTCAGATTCTTCGTGAGGCAATGCGCATCTCGAGGCAGGTGGTCACGCTGCTGTATACACTCTACCTTATCCCCTCATCTTTGGCAATGTTTTCTAGGAAAGAAGTTCTAGCCATAGGCACTGACGATTCGCTTGAGATCGGGTATGCGAGGCAGCCAGGAGAGGCCCAAGCTTAAAAAATAGCTCTACCATTCAGTACTCATCAGATATGATGGAGTTCCAACGTACTTGACAGAGTTGGGCAGTCGGCGTGAGCAAAAAAACCTTGCTCCCTGCGTAGGTGAAAACCCTCTTGTAGAGAGAACCAATCCGGGATAAGATAGCAGCTGAGGAATGTATTTCTGTGGCTTCGGCCCGTCGCCCATTATCAGGAGGAGAGAGATGAGCGAATCGAGATCAGCTGACCCGCCAGAGGTGGTGCTTCTCACCGCTGGTGCGGATCGTTTTGGCGAAGAGCGCGGCCTGGGCATTAGCACCATTGCCTTCAAGGTGACCACGCCGACGACACCCGATGTCTGTATTCTGGAAAACACCTTCCTGGCCAAAGGTGGCCCGGCCCGTCACCTGCATTACGAGCAGGAGGAATGGTTTTACATCCTCGAAGGGGAGTTTCTCTTCGAGGTGGGAGCAGAACGGTTCCAGCTCCACCCAGGGGAGTCGCTGCTGGCGCCCCGCCGGGTTCCCCATGTCTGGGCCTTTGTCGGAGAGGGGCGGGGGCGGGTTCTGGTCGCGTTTTTTCCTGCCGGGAAAATGGAAGCCTTTTTCCGAGAGGTGACCAGGGCCAACGCGATGCCTCCTCAAGATCCGGGATTGTGGCGTGCTTATGGCATGGAGTCGACTTCGACCGCCTTTACCAGTTGAGTAATGACAGGAAGCCATCCTGTAGGGAAAGGGGTATCGTCTCTCATGTCGATCGTGTCCAACCAGCCAATCAGTTCTCCCGTCCTGATTGGCCGAGAGAGAGAGCAAGCTCACCTGCACGCGCTCATCGATCAGGTGGGGCAGGGACATGGGCAGGCGATTCTCCTCAGCGGCGAGGCAGGGATCGGGAAATCACGCCTGGCTGACGAAGGAAGAAGGCAGGCGAGCGAGCAAGGGTTTCTGGTGCTCCAGGGCACCTGTTTCCCCACTGATCGCTCCTCTCCCTATGCCCCGCTGCTCGATCTGCTCTCTTCTTCGCAGACGCAAGAGCTGCTCTCCCTCTCCACCGCCAACCCGGATCCACTCGCACGAGAACTGGCGAGGCTCTTCCCTGGATTGGTGGATCGCGCCTCTGACGACACCTCTTTGCGTGGGATCGAGCCAGAACAGGAAAAACGCCGCTTGTTCGTGGCTCTCACCCAGTTCTTCACGGGCTTGGCCTCCAAGCAACCGGTTCTGCTCCTGGTGGAGGATCTCCATTGGAGCGATGAAATGAGCCTGCAGTTCCTGCACTCTCTGGCGCGAAGCTCGGCTCGCCACCCACTGCTCCTCGTTCTGACCTACCGCACTGACGAGATCCACTCCGAACTGCGAAAGTTTCTCGCCCAACTAGACCGCGAACATCTGGCGCACGAAATCTGCTTGGTCCCCCTTTCGCGGAGCGAGGTCGAGGCGATGCTGCGGGGCATCTTTGATTGGAAATCCCCGATGCCGACAGCAACCCTGGATGCCATCTATGAACTGACAGAGGGCAACCCCTTTTTCCTGGAAGAGATCCTCAAATCACTCCTGCTCGCCGGGGCGATTGTTTCCGCGAACGAGACGTGGGACGGCTTTCCACCTCATGAACTGCCCATCCCACGCAGCATTCAGGCTGCGGTACAGCTTCGCCTTGATCGAGTCAGCCCAGCTGCACGGCAGGTGGTGATCCTGGCAGCCGTGGCTGGCAAGCGTTTCGATTTTGCCTTACTCCAGCAGATCACGGGCCATGAGGAACAGGAACTGTTGAGGCTGATGAAAGAGTTGATCGCCGCGCAACTGGTGGTGGAAGAATCGGAGGACCAGTTTGCCTTCCGTCATCCACTGACACGAGAAGCCATCTACAGCCAACTCCTGCTGCGCGAGCGCAAGGGAGTTCATCGCACGATCGCCGAGGCGATAGAGCAACGCTTTGTCTCTTCTCTTGATATCCATCTCAACGAGCTGGCTCATCACTTTTACGAGGCGGGGATCTGGGAGAAAGCGTTCTCGTATGCACAGCAGGCCGGGGAAAAGGCGCTCAGCCTGTACGCACCGCGGACGGCTGCTCTGCACCTGACTCATGCGTTGGATGCGGCCCATCGCCTGTCCATCGCACCACCAGGTCAGCTGTATCATGCGCGAGGGCAAGCCTATGAAACCCTGGGAGACTTCGAGCGCGCGTATAGCGATTACGAGCGCGCGTTAGCTATTGCTCACACGGCTTCCGATGGCGTGATGCAGTGGCGCAGTTTGATGGCACTCGGCTTTTTGTGGGCGGCGCGTGATTATACGCAGGCCGGGGCGTGGTTCCGGCGTGCCAGCGCGTTGGCCGAGAGCCTTGACGCTCCCGCGCTGCGTGCGCGTAGCCTCAATCGCTTGGGAAACTGGCTGGCCAATACCGGACAGATTGAGGAGGCGTTGCAAGCCCATCACGAAGCGCTCCGCATTTTTGAGACACAGCAAGACACGCAGGGGATGGCTGAAAGCTTCGACTTGCTTGGCCCAACATATGGGATGCGTGGAGACAGGGTCAAAGCGGTGGAACACATTGGGCAAGCGATTGCCCTGTTCCGTACGCTGGGTGACTCGCAGAGCCTCATCTCGAGCCTGGCCATGCGTGCCATCCAGTCCATACCGGGGTCAAGTATCACCACCTTGTGTCCGCTGAGGACACGCGATGCATGTGTCCACGATGCAGAAGAATCGTTGCGCCTCGCACGCCAAAACGATTCGCTCTTGGGGCAGGCCTTTGCCGAAGCTGCCCTGGCTCATACCCTGCTCTCCTTTGGAGAGTTCGGTCCGGTACTTTCCCATGCGCAGGCAGCCCTGCGCATTGCCAGCGAGATCGAACACCGGCAGTGGATGGTCTCCAGCTATTTCGCCCTTGGCAACATCTACTTGCTGCTGCTTGGTCCTGCTACCCCAGCAGTGACCGCCTTGCAAGCGGGTTTGTCGCTGGCGCGGGAACTGGGCTCAGCGTTCTGGATCGTCACGCTTATGGCTGACCTGGCATGGGCATACCTCTTGAACCACGATCTGCCACAGGCCCAGGCCACATTACAAGCGGTGATGCCACGCGAGCAGCACCCACGGACGATGGCAGAACGGCATATTGCCCTGACCTGGGGAGAACTCGCTCTAGCACAGGGAGAACCTGAGAGAGCGCTCCACATTACCGAACACTTGCTTGCGTCGGTACCAGGTCTGGTACCCGGCCAGCCCGCACAGCCCATTCCTCATCTGCTGAAATTGAAAGGCGAGGCTCTGCTGGCCCTCTCGCACCTGGATGAAGCAGTTGCGGCGTTAGAGGAGGCAAGGGAGGGAGCCGTGGCGCGGAACGACCGGCCTGTGCTGTGGACGATCCATCGTGTCCTGGGACAAGCATACCTGATTCTCCAAAGGGAAGAGCAAGCCAGGCAGGAACTTGCCGCGGCGCGGCAGCTCATTGAGAAACTTGCGACCACCATCGATGATGCGTCTCTGCGCGAACAGTTTGTGCAGACAGCGCTTGGTACGTTGCCAAAGGAAAAACCGCTGCTCCCAAGGGAGGCTGCCAGGCAAGCCTTTGGCGGCTTAACGGCACGTGAACGCGAAGTCGCGCGACTCGTTGCTCAGGGCAGAACGAGCCGGGAGATTGCTGATCTGCTGGTGGTCAGCGAACGCACCGCCGAAGGGCATGTCAACAATATTCTTGGGAAGTTGGGCTTTACCTCGCGGGCACAAATCGCCGCCTGGGTCGTCGAAACAGGGCTGGCGACCCGCTAAATTTCCAGGTACTGGCATCGCGAGTACTCCTCTAGAAATCCAGGTACCATCCGCCTCTGCATCCAGGTACTTTCCCCGGTGGCAACACCACGCTTTTCGACTACACTTCTCTTGTGAACGATGGGAGGCAATGGGCCTCTCGTGACGAAAGTCGAAAGCACACGAGATCGGAGAGTCACCTCATGAGTACAGCACAAGTCCAGGGCGAACTGTGGTCAGCACAGGCGCGCAACTGGGCCAATTTTCTAGAAACGTGGCATGTACCTCTTTACAAGAGTGTATTTGATCGGGTCGGTATCAGCCGCGGCACACGCCTGCTGGATGTCGGCTGTGGAGCGGGACTGGCGGCACAGCTGGCCGCAGAGCTCGGAGCCCAGGTCAGCGGGATTGACGCCGCCCCTGCATTCATTGAAATAGCGCGTGAGCGCCTCCCTGGTGGGGACTTCCGTGTCGGAGACATGGAAGAGCTTCCCTACGCAGATGCCAGCTTTGACGTGGTAACGGGCTTCAACTCCTTCCAGCATGCAGCCAACTTGGTCGCGGCACTCTCGGAAGCCAAAAGAGTTGTCAGGCGCGGAGGCCGGGTCGCGATGGTCGTCTGGGGGAGACCAGAGGACTGCGAGCATGCCGCAGTGCTCACAGCTATCAGAGCCTTGCTTCCGCCGGAACTGACGGGAACAAGCAGTCCGTTTGCGCTTTCTGAGCCAGGCCGACTGGAGACACTCCTGGAACAGGCCGGACTGCGAGCCGACGACAGTGGGGAGATCGCTTCTACCTTTGTGTGGGCGGACTCCGAAACAGCGTGGAAGGCCATCAGCTCGGCGGGACCGACGGTCATGGCGGTGCGGTATGCAGGGGAAGAGAAGGTCAAGCAGGTCGTTCTTGACTCCCTGCTGCCCTTCAGAACGAGTAATGGAGGCTACCGGGAAGAGAACACGTACCGCTATGTGATCGCGACTGCATAACGGAGGCAGCGCTCATGTGCTCTCGCGATGCGAGAGGAACCGCCATTACTTAGACAACAGTTACCATTCGCCTAAAAATGAGAGGAACTACAATGATTATTCTCCACATTGAACACCCAATCCGCGACTTCGCCACCTGGAAGAAGGCCTTCGAGAGCGATCCTGCTGGCCGGGAGCGGTCGGGGGTGCGCCGCTACCAGATTCTGCGACCTGTTGATGATCCGAACTACGTCATGATCGACCTGGACTTTGAGAGTACAACGACAGCGGAGGCCTTTCTCGCGACGATGCGCGAGGTCTGGCAATCAGCAGCAGCTGCGCCAGCCCTGGCCGGCAGCCCGCAGACACGGATCGTTGAGGTGGTGGAGCGCAAGGAGTACTAACAAGCAGTGGTGCAGAGAACACACTTGCGAACCAAGCAAGACGTGGGATACGTTCAAGGAGATGAATGAGGATGCCACTACAACGCATTCCTTTGCAGCCAGTTGATGGCGTCACGATCAGCATTCTGGCTGATAATCTGTTCGATGGCCTGCTTGCTGATCAGGGACCGGCGAAGCGGCCTCAGTTTGGTCCACAGATACCGCGTATTCCGGCCCCGCTTATGCAAGATGGGGAAACGCTCGTCCCGCTCCTGGCACAGCATGGCTTCTCTGCCCTGCTGACGCTCACCGAGCCAGGACGCACGCATCAGATCCTCTTCGATACGGGCGTGACACCGGATGGTGTGGTGGAGAATATGCGACTGTTTGATCTTTCACCCAAAGCCATTGAAACCGTCGTCCTGAGCCACGGCCACTTCGATCACACTACGGGGCTGGATGGGCTGGCTCGCGCGCTGGGCCGCGCCAAATTGCCTCTGTTGATTCATCCCGAGTTCTGGAATCGTCGCCGCATCGTCATTCCAGGGCGTGATCCGTTTGAGCTTCCCACCACCAGCAAATCCGCCCTCCAAGGGGTGGGCTTTGAGATCATCGAGGAACGCCAGCCTTCGTTCTTACTCGACGGTGCCCTGCTGGTGACCGGGGAAGTGGACCGGACGACGGCTTTCGAGCGTGGTATGCCGGGGCAGCAGGCACTCCGCAGCGGCGAGTGGGAATGGGACCCCCTCATTTTGGATGACCAGGCAATTGTACTCCATATTCGAGAGAAAGGGCTCGTGGTCCTGACCGGATGCGGTCATGCGGGCATCGTCAATATCGTGCGCTATGCCCGGCAGCTGACCGGTATCGAGCAGATCTACGCCATCATCGGTGGTTTCCACCTCGGTGGTTTGACCCCGGAGCCGCTCATCCAGCAGACCTGCGACGCTTTGGCCGCCTTTGCACCCGCCATCATTGTCCCCACCCACTGCACGGGTTTCCGAGCGATTCATCGACTGGCCACTCTGCTCCCTGACGCCTTCATCCAGAGTAGCGTCGGGACGCGCTTCGAGTTGTAGATCCACAACAGAGAAAGCAAAGCCTCTCTGTGATGTGAAAAGGAGACACGGCGTAGTCGTCATCGAGAGATGAGGAGATAACGACTACGCCCTGAAAAAGATGCAGGGCTTTTTGCGCGTCCCCGTTTTCCCTGGACAGGGTATGGCAGAGTGTCGTTCTTGTGTATCGGCCAACTCAGATGATGAGCCAATGATCAGACCATATCCAGACGACAAAGACGCGGTGATTGCCCGAGGCGCTCGGTTTATTTACAACATTTCATGTTGATACCCTAGATGGGGAGCGGTTTCTCCAGTGTCTTGCTGGTCGATTCCTCTGTTTCACGCCAATTCCTGTACAGTTTGACTTCCATTGTGCATCCGCTTGTGAGCTTCCTCAGCCCAGCATTGCAGGCTGTCGAGTCGTCTTTGGAGAGCTTCCCACTTTTTCGCGACCGCGGAGTTGCTGACCGGCGTTTTTTACCGTAAAAACATGCCATATGACTTCGAGAGTTGAATGATAGATATAAGAATCTGGTTAACTTCTACGGGTGCAGATGCTATAATACAGGCCGTGATCTTGCATAAAGGTGCACAACGACACCTGCGCGTCACCTGTTAGGCTGACGAAGCACTGTGCAGTGTGATCCAGGACTTCATCGGAAAGCAGCGAACATCATGGTGACACCATTTCAGAAGCCAGTGGTCTGCCCGGTCCTCATTGACCGTGTCAATGACCTCGCCACGCTCCGCGCGCTGATCGATCAGGCGAAGAGTGGCAGAGGGCAGGTCGTCTTGCTGTCTGGCGAAGCCGGGATTGGCAAATCGCGCCTGGTGGCTGAGGTCAAAGCCGAGGCTCTCGCTCACGACTTTCTGCTTGTGCAAGGCAGTTGCTTTCCGACTGATCACGCCATCCCCTACGCACCTCTCCTGGATTGCTTGCGCTCACACCTTTCCGGTCACTCCCTCGCCCTGCCCGCTCCCGCGGTGCAGCAGATCGCGCAGGCCTTCCTGCCCTTGCTCCCTGATGTCGGTCACGTGCTGCCAGCTATCCCTCCTGTGTCTCCGCTCCCATCGCTCGATCCTGAACAGGAGAAGCGTCGCCGCTTTGAGACCCTGGCAGACTTCCTGACGGCGCAAGCGGTCGAGCGCCCTGTCTGCCTGATCGTGGAGGACCTGCATTGGAGTGACGACACCAGCCTGGAATTCCTGCATTACCTGGCCCGCCGCTGCTCTGCTCACCCTCTCCTCCTCCTGCTGACCTACCGCAGCGACGAGGTGAGCCCCAGCCTGCGCCATTTCCTGGCGCAACTGGACCGGGAGAGGCTTGCCCAAGAGCGCTCGCTCGAACGCCTCAGACGAGAGGGAGTCCAGGCCATGCTGCGAGCCATCTTCGCGCTGCCCCACACCACACGCATCGAGCTGGTTGATCCTATCTATACACTGACGGATGGGAATCCCTTCTTCGTTGAGGAAATCCTCACCTCTCTCATCTCCTCTGGGGAGATTTTTTACGCCAATGGCCGCTGGGAGCGCAAGGAGCTGCGCGAGTTGCACATTCCGCGCAGCGTGCAGGATGCAGTGCAGCAGCGCACGGATCGGTTGAGCGCGCCCACCAGACAGATCTTGACCCTGGCGGCAGTCGCTGGACGCCGCTTCGATTTTGCTCTCCTGCAGGAACTCACCCACAACGACGAACTGCACCTGCTCCCGTTGATCAAGGAGATGATCGCTGCCCAGGTGGTCGTTGAAGAATCGGCGGAACAGTTCGCCTTCCGCCACGCGCTGACACGCCAGGCCATCTACGCCGACCTGCTGGTCCGCGAACGCAAGGCGCTGCACCTTCGCATTGCCGACACGATGGAGCACTTCTATGCCTCAAGCCTCGATGCACACATGGCAGACCTGGCCTATCATGCTTACGAGGCGGGTGCATGGGAGAAAGCGTTGGAGTATGGGCAGCGTGCCGGGGAACAGGCGCAGCGCCTCTACGCTCCGCGTGCTGCCATCGAGCATGTAACACGAGCCCTGGATGCAGCACAGCGCGGATTGATTCCGCCCCGACCCTCGCTCTATCGCCTGCGTGGCCAGGCGTACGAGACCCTGGGAGACTTCGAGTATGCCCGCCTGGATTATGAGACCACCCTGCACATGGCCCAGGGAACCGGAGAGCGCCATGCGCAATGGCAGGCCTTGATGGACCTTGGCTCCCTGTGGGCGGAGCGCGATTACGCCCAAACAGGCAGCTATTACCAGCAGGCACTGGCGCTGGCCCGTCACATGGACGATCCGGTCACCCTGGCTCATAGCCTCAACCGCATGGGTAACTGGCATGTGAATATCGAACAGCCCCACGAAGCGCTGCGCTATCATCATGAGGCGCTCGCGCTCTTTGAGCAAGCGCATGATCCGCAGGGGATCGCCCAAACCAATGACTTGCTGGGCATGACAGCTACTCTTGGCGGTGATCTGGTTCAAGGGGCAGCTTATTGCCAGCAAGCTGTTATCCTCTTCCGGGAACTCGATGACCTCCAGGGGTTGGCCTCTAGCCTGACGCTGTTGGCCGAACTCGGTGGGATTTATCAAGGCGAAACGCTGGTCCCAGCCTCCATCAGTTTCGCCGAGTCCCTCCACTTTGGTGAGCAGGCCCTCAAGACCGCGCGTGAGAGTGGTCAGCGCTCTGCCGAAGCTTACACACTCCTTAGCCTGGCACACTACCTGGGCCCACACGGCGAGTATGCACGGGCGTTGGAGATGGCGCAAGCGGGTCTCGCTCTCTCCGAGCAGATAGAGCATCGCCAGTGGATGACCTTTGGGTACTGGATACTGGGGACACTCTATCTCGACCTGCTCGCGCTGCCAGAGGCGCAGCAGCATCTCGAACAGGCCCTCGCCCTTGCCCTCGAGGTCGGCTCGTCGAACTGGATTCGTATCGTTTCGGGCTTTCTTGCCTGTGTATATCTTCTTCAACAAGACCTCGCGAAAGCCAGATCAATTCTCGCTGCCGCGCTTGAAGCTGATGCGGCCATGCAAACCATCGGGCAGCGACTCGTCTGGGCAGCACGCGCCGACCTCGCCCTTGTTGGTGGTGACCCCGTCCTGGCGCTGGACATCACGGAGCAGTTGATCGCGTCTGCTACCAACCTGTCGGACGAGCGCGTCATCCCTCGCCTCTGGAAACTGCGCGGTGAGGCGCAGGCCTCGCTTCACCGGACAGAGGAAGCCGAAACGATGTTGCGAGCCGCGCAAGAAGCTGCGCATACCCAGGGGCTGCGACCGCTGCTATGGCGTATTTGCGTTGCCCTGGGCAGGCTCTATCAGTCCCAGGCACGGCAGGAAGAAGCTGGGCAAGCGTTCTCGACAGCCCGCACGCTGATTGAGGAACTCGCTACCAACCTCCCGGACGGACAGGTACAGGAGCGGTTCCTCCGCCAGGCCACGGCCATGCTGCCGCAAGTGCGTTCGCTTTCACCGGACCGCGCCGCCAGGCAGGCTTACGGCGGACTGACCATGCGGGAGCGCGAGGTAGCAGCCCTGATCGCACAGGGGAATAGCAACCGCGAGATCGCCGTGTTGCTCGTGGTCACCGAACGCACCGTCGAAACCCACGTGGCTAATATCATGTACAAGCTCGGCGTTCAATCGCGCAGGCAGATCAGGGCATGGGCGCTCGAAAAGGGGTTGGCATCCTACCACTAAAGTAGAAATCTCCGTACTGCTTTAACATCATCTCCGTACTTTTCCACGATGGCAAACTCGCCTTTTTCGGGCATACTGCGACTAACGGTTGGAATCAGACAGTGACAACCGCGCCGACGAATAGTATGCAAGCAGAAAAAGGAGGTACGCTTATGTCACAAGCGAATGTGAGCCTTGTCCAGAGTTTGTACGATGCCTTCGCGCGAGGCGACATCCCCGCCATCCTGGGGGCGATGGACCCCGACATCGTGTGGGACATACCCCAGGCACCTGACTATCCCCTTGGCGGCACCCACCGGGGGCCGCAGGGTATCGCCAGCGAATTTTTTAGCGTCATCCCGTCGTACTATCTTGAGTTCGCCGCCATCCCCCAGCATATGGTGGACAATGGGGATCGGGTGATCGTCCTGGGTGAATATCGTGGCAAAGGAAAAGCCAGCGGAACGGCGTTCCAGGTACCCGTTGCGCATGTCTATGACTTCCGCGACGGCAGGTGGATTCGTTTTCAGGAGTACACGGATACGGGCACGATAGCCGCCGCGCTGAGGTGATACAAGCACGCAGAAAAAGGAGAAAAAGACATGACAACGCAACAGACTATCGATCAGGCGAAGGCCGAAGCATTCGTGGGCAAAGTACTGGCTGACACCGCTGGCCTGGCCGTGACGGTGATGTCGAGCATCGGGGACCGGCTCGGCCTGTTCAAAAACCTGGCCGGGCAGGGACCAGCCACGAGTGAAGAACTAGCAGAGCGTGCGCGCATCAACGAACGCTACGCACGCGAGTGGCTCAGCGCCATGGCCAGCGCTGGCTATCTGGAGTACAACCCTGTCACTCGTCGCTTCACCCTGCCACCTGAGCACGTTCCTGTGCTTGCCCAGGAAGGAGGTCCCGTCTTCTTCGGTGGGGTACAGGAGGAAATAGTGGGGTTGGCCGGACCGATCAACCAGTTGATGGAAGCCTTCCGCAGCGGTGGCGGTGTCCCGATGGAGGCCTACGACCCCAGCGCCTGGGAAGGCATATCTCGCTTTACCAGTGGCTGGTTTGAGAATCTACTGGTACCCGTGTGGATGCCAGCCATGCCAGATGTACAGGCCAAACTGGAACGTGGCGCCCCGGTCGCCGACGTGGGCTGTGGTCAGGGAAAGGCGCTCATCAAGCTGGCCCAGACCTACCCGCAGTCGCGCTACGTCGGCTACGACAACTTCGCCCCCTTCATCCAGCAAGCCACGGCCAATGCCCAGGCAGCAGGCGTGGCGGATCGCGTGCGCTTCGAGCACCAGGACGTCTCAGAGGGTCTACCTGAACAGTACGACGTGATCACGACCTTCGACGTCGTGCATGACGCGGTCAATCCACGCGGGTTGCTGCGTGCGATCCGCAATGGACTGCGCCCCGACGGGCGCTATGTGTGTTTGGAAATCAACAGTTCCGACAAGCTGGAGGAGAACATCGGGCTGCTCGGTGCGTTCTTCTACAGTTGCAGCGTACTCTACTGCATGACCACCTCGCTGGCGCATCATGGCGAAGGGCTGGGCACCGTCGGCATTCCAGAGTCGAAAATGCGCGAACTGTGCGCAGAAGCCGGGTTCAGCAATGTGCGCCGCGTTCCGATGGAGAATCCCTTCAACATCCTCTACGAGGTCACGCTCTGGCAGCACCATGCCTCGCATCTGTAAGAAAGTCGCGCAGTACAAATCAGGCCCCACGAAATCAGAAATGAACGAGTCGCCGGAGAGGAGACGAATGTTATGGCTCTTTACATGGTTCAGTTTGCGTACACTGCCGAAGCGTGGGCAACGCTGGCAAAAAACCCACAAGACCGGAGTGCACCCGTGAGGGAACTGGCACAGAAGCTCGGGGGTCGCTTGGTCGGCTTCTACTACTGTTTTGGGGAGTACGATGGAGTTGGGCTCATCGACCTGCCTGATGATACTGCTGCCATCGCCACGAGTGTAGCGGCAGTCGCCCCAGGGCACATCAAAGCGATCAAGACGACCAAGTTATTCACCGTTGAGGAGATGTTGGAGGCGATGCGCACGGTGGGGAGTCTCGCGTTCCAGGGGCCATCCAGAGGGTAGATCAATCGGATCTCTCAGGAATGAGTCATAGAAAAGAAAGGAGACAAACATGTACGGAACAATCGGGCGTTTACGCATCAAACCAGGAATGGAAGATCAGTTCAGACAGCTCCTCGAGGGGCAAGCGCGTGCGTTTGAATCTGGGCAAATACCGGGGTTCGTAGCAAGCTACACCTACCGCATGGATGCTGACCCAAACGACTACTCTCTCGCGGTGGTGTTCGAGAGCCGAAAGGCGTATTGGGCGAACGCGCAGAGTGCTGAGCAGGACGCCCGCTATCGCCAGTGGCTGCCACTGCTCGCAGGTGAACCCGAATGGCATGATGGCGAAATCGTCGGCGGCTATGCGCAGCAGGCGCGAGCGACAATGTAGGAGAACGATGCCTGTCCTGGCACCCCTTGACAGCTACCAGGACAGCTACCCCTACCTGGACCCAGTACAAGAAGGTAACCAGCACGGATGAGAGCAGACAGAGCAGATGACGGACCAATTGAAATTGCTGTGTGTATTGGCACATCCTGACGATGAATCATTGGGCACCGGCGGCATACTTCGCCAGGATGCCGCCGAGGGGGTTGAAACCTCTCTCGTGACAGCGACGAGAGGAGAGCGTGGCTGGACAGGCTCCGAGAGTGAGTATCCGGGCCTGGAAGTACTGGGCAAGAGACGTGAGGCCGAGTTACTTGCCGCGGCCAGCGTCCTTGGTATCCGCCGTGTCGAGTTCCTGGATTACATCGATGGTGACCTGGATCAGGCTCATCCAGCGGAGGCGATCGCGAAGATCGTGGGACATGTACGCCGCGTGCAACCTGATGTGGTGGTGACGTTTGGGCCCGATGGGGCATATGGGCATCCAGACCATATCGCCATTTGCCAGTTGACCACCGCTCTGTTTGAGGGATTGCGCTAAATGAAGCGGGAATGCGACATGGCAGAGGCAGCCTCTTCAGGCAAAGGAGATGACGAGTCATGGACAAACGAGACGCGCTGCGCTATCGCATCGCACCGCTCGAAATGACACCCAGTGAGTTCCGCAAGGTGGGTCGCCAGTTGGTCGAGCGCATCGCCGAATTCCTGTGTACGCTCCCCAACCTTCCTGTTGTTCCCAATGAATCACCCAGGGTGATTCGGGAAGCGCTGGGCACAGGCTCGCTTCCTGAAGAGGGCAGCGAGGCGAAGGACCTGCTCGAAGAAGCTGCTACCCTTCTGTTCGCGCATTCCACCTTCAACGGCCATCCGCGTTTCTGGGGAGTGATTACCTCGTCTGCCGCACCGATTGGCGCACTGGGCGAGCTGCTGGCAGCCTCCGTGAATCCCAATGTGGGTGGCTGGATTGGTGGGCCGATGGCCAATGAAATCGAGGCGCAGACGGTGCGCTGGATTGCCGAACTGATTGGCTATCCTCCTAGTTGTGGTGGCCTGCTCGTCAGCGGGGGTAATATGGGCAATTTCGTCGGCTTTCTCGCGGCCCGCAAGGCCAAAGCCACCTGGGATGTGCGGGCAGCAGGCTTGCTGGGCGAAGGAGCCCGCCGCCTGCGCGTCTACACTGGAGTCGAGGCGCACACCTGGATTCACAAGGCAGCCGACATGTTCGGCCTGGGCACCGAGGCCATTCGCTGGGTCCCTGTGGATACACACCTCCGCATGGACACGACTGCATTAAGGGAACAGATTCGAGCAGACATTGAGGCCGGTGATCTGCCATTCCTGGTCATCGGGACAGCAGGCACGGTGAGCACGGGCGCGGTGGATCCCCTCCCTGACATTGCTGCGATCTGCCGGGAGTATGACCTGTGGTTCCACGTGGACGGGGCCTACGGTGGCTTTGCTGCTGCGCTGCGAAATTCTGGCCAGGAAAGGGTGCCAGCAGACCTTCAGGGGATCGGTGAAGCCGACTCGGTCGCAGTAGACCCGCACAAGTGGTTATATTCCCCACTGGAGGCCGGCTGCACCCTGGTGCGCAAGCCTGAAACGCTGCGTGAGACATTCAGCTACCATCCTCCCTATTACCACTGGGCTTCCCAGGCCGAACCAACCATCGATTACCATGAATACGGGCCGCAGAACTCGCGGGGCTTCCGGGCTCTGAAGGTCTGGTTGGCCTTGCGCCAGGTTGGGCGGGAAGGCTATGAGGAGATGATTTCCGACGATATCCAGCTCGCCCAGGAACTCTACCGGCTCGTGGAGGCGCAGCCGGAACTGCAAGCCTTTACCCGAGGACTCAGCATTACGACCTTCCGCTATGTCCCGCCCAATTTCACCCCTGGTTCGGAACAGGTCGAAGCCTACCTCAACCAGTTGAATGCGGAACTGCTCACCCGTTTACAGCGAAGCGGCGAAGCGTTCCTCTCTAATGCGGTCGTGAGAGGGACGTTCCTGCTGCGCGCCTGTATCGTCAACTTCCGCACCTCCCTGGAAGATATCGAAGCCTTGCCAGTCCTCGTTACGCGCATCGGTAGGGAGGTGGATGCGGCTCTGCGGCCGGTAGACCTGCATGAATAAGCAGCAGAGCAGAGAAAGGAGCTTTTTTCCAAGGATAGGCATTGCTCCACTAAAAATCTTACACTTATCGCGGTGCTTGCGCTTCTTATGGCACTGCCGGGCGCTATCAACCACGCCTCGCAGCTACGCGATAGGTGGCACAACCGTAAGTAGGCAACGGTTGGATACTCGAGTGGCCTTGTTGCAGCCGAGTATCCACTCCTCGTAGTTCGCTTACCTGAGCAGGCGCAAAATAGAAAGCGTTATCCAAGCATGAAGTGCCGTTCCTCCCTGCTCAACTCCCTGGTTGCTGACTCGCCTCGACGAACCAGAGCCATGTATCGATGCCCCGGGCGATCTCGGTGAAAATGACAGCCGTATCAGCATCTTGCAGCTCGGTCGACTGTGCGCTGGCATAGCGTGTATGTCTCCCAAAGTCGGTGAGTGTCCTCGAAAGCGCGTCGATGTGGCTGTTCCCATCTGCACTCGAAAGCCGATGCCCGTCGAGCGAAGACCGACTAGTGACTGTCTGCGCCGTTCCCTCGGCCTTGCCGCCAAGCTGCACGATACGCTGTGCTATGAGGTTCGCATACTCCTCCGCTCCCCCGGCGACCTTGTCGAACAGCTCGCGCAGGGCCATGAAATGAGGCCCTTTGACGTTCCAATAGGCCTGCCTGCTTTGCAACTGCAGATCGATGGCGTCGGCTAAGCGGCGCGGTTCAGTACCTCGATCAGTTTGGCCTGCTGCGGCATCTTTTTGCTCCTAGCTGTGAAGTCAGCTCTCTTCTCTGTAGCTTCTCTACCCGCATAATAGCCGTAGAGCGTTATAAGAACCGTTAAATGGACGACGCAACCCATCCCCCTTTCGCCCTCACAAGTATATCGCTGTTACTAACAGTATCCCGTTGTGGAGACAATCTCATCAAGCAGTTCCCCTTTTTTTGAAGCGGATGCCTTTTCAGTGGGTGGAGAGGGAACCGGTTGTAAAGGCAGATGTTAGATGAGGCAATGCGCACTCTGGAAGCATGTAGCCCGCCGGTAGTGTATGAGCGAAAGCTATGGACCCCAGGTGAAGATTAGGTCACCTTGCGGGTCGGGCAGCACATCCTGCACATTCCATCCAAGCAAGCCCTGAAGCTG
>Ga0209648_10000924_pt1 | contig 23340 bp, 19 predicted proteins | sample GraSoi2013_115cm_FD_185830 | JGI IMG/M metagenome (GOLD analysis project Ga0209648, IMG submission 185830) | Grasslands soil microbial communities from the Angelo Coastal Reserve, California, USA - Sample 9_17_2013_115cm (SPAdes) (version 2) | ecosystem: Environmental > Terrestrial > Soil >... | reverse complement strand
TGCCGGCGTGATTCGCACTCCTGGCTCAGGCGGCGGACCGTTTCGCGCAGGCGGACGGCCAGGGCGGCGATGGTTTCCAGGCGCTGCTGGCCGCCATGCGGAAGGCGGCCGTCATTCTTGCGGCGAACTTCGGCGAGCAAGAGTTCGGCGTTGCCCAGGATTCCGGTGAGCGGGTTGTTCATCTCGTGGCGGAGAATCTCGCCGAATGCTTCCCCGTTCAAAACACCCTTCGCGCCGGCAAACTGTTGCGCGTCACTGGCCATTCGCTGTGCGTGGCGCAAGCGCCGCTCCACCATCTCCAGCGCGACAGGAAGGAAGCCGCCGCCGCGTTCGACGAAATCGGCAGCCCCGGCGGCGACCAGCGCGGCTAATTCCGACTGCAGGCCGCGCGCGCCAATCACCACCACCGGCGCATGAACAGCCAGAGCGGAAACCACGGAGTTCAGGCGCGGCATCCGTCCCACAGGCCCTTCGCTCTCCGGCGTGGCCGAGCTTTCCTCGAGAAGAATGACCGTAGGCGCGGCGCCTTCGACGATGCGGCGCGCGGCTTCCACGGTACGCACGGCGGCAACACGCAGGCCTTCCTCCTTGCCTTCGAATTCCCGGCGAGCGGCAGCGCACAGCTCGGCGTCGTCGCTAACCAGCAAAATGGTGTGTTCCCTGGTGTGGATCATCTATTCCTCGCTGCATTTTTTTTCGCCGCCGAAGAGCGTGAAGGCTCGCGCGGCGATGTGGCCTCGAGAACGTCACGGACCTTTTCCGTGAGCTCTTCGACGCGAAAAGGTTTTTCTACGTGGGGCAGGTGATTGCGCTCCAGAAAATCGCGGGTACGCGCGGCAAGGACGTCCCCGGTGACGAACAGGAAACGCTCGCGCAGAGGATTTTTGCTGCGGGCCAGGGCCTGGTAGAAGTGCTCGCCATCAAGTTCCGGCATTTTCATATCGCAGACGGCCAGCGCGTACTCTTCGCGGGCCGTGCGATCGAGGGCTTCACGGGCGTTAAGCAGGACATCGACGCGCAATCCTTCGTCCTCAAGAACGTCGGCGATGAGCCGCGCAACGGTGGGCTCGTCCTCCAACACAAGAACGCGGGCGCCGGCCCAGGCACTGAGAGTGGTGCCGCCGTGCGCGGTTTCGTGCGATCCAGCAGCCGGCAAGGATTCGAGTCGCGGGCGAGGGGAAGCGGCGATCCCGGTGGCGGGCAACAGCATCTCGACTGTAGCGATGGCCGGGAATTCAATCGAGAAGACCGTTCCCTGGCCGATGTTGCTGGTTAAATGCAATCGACCGCCGTGCTCGCGCACGATACCCAGCACAATCGCCAGCCCCAAGCCGGTGCCGACGCCGGCGGGCTTGGTGGTAAAGAATGGATCGAAGATACGGGCTTGAATGGCCTGTGGAATTCCTGGGCCGTCGTCGGCGACTTCCAGAAGCACACGCTTTTCGGCGATGCGCTTGGTCTTCACGCGGATCGTGCCGCCCTTGCCTTGCTCCTTGATGGCATGCCGCGCGTTTCCAATGAGGTTCATGAGCACCTGCTGGAGTTGGCCGGCATCACCCTGCACGAAAGGGAGCACGGGGTCGAGATCGAGCTCCACGCGGATCTTATCGTCCGCGCTGCTGAAGCGCTGCAGCTCGAGGGTGCGGGAGACGACTTGATTGAGTGAGACGCGGCGGCGTTCGGGCCGCGAGTCCCTGGCCGAAAGCAGCAGTTGCCGCAAGATGGCGCTGGCCCGTTCTGCTTCCTGAAAGATCTGGCGCGCTTCCTGGGAATCGCCGAGGGAATCGCGGCGCAAGAGCAGCCGCTGCGCATAGCCGAGAATGCTGGTAAGCGGGTTGCTAAGCTCGTGAGCGATGCCGGTAACCATCTGACCGAGTTCAGCGAGTTTCTCGGTCTGCTGCAACTTGGATTGAAAGATGCGCTGCGCGGTAAGGTCGCGGTAGATTTCGACGCGGCCGAGGAGCGCGCCTTTTGCATCGAGGATGGGGCGGGCGGCACGCTCCAACAGACGCGGAACCGGGCGAGCCAGATGCAGTTCCTCCCGCACGGCGCCTTCGCTGCTGAGACTCAATCCGTGCCAGTTCGTGGCGAACCTTCCGGCGTCGGCAATGCGCACACCAAGCGCGCCGACGAGATCGTCGAACGTTTTGATGCCCGCAAGCTCTTCCGGCGTCAGGCCAATGATCTGTCCGAAGCGGCTATTCAGTGCGCGAATTTCCTGGTTCGGGCCAACGAGCACCACACCTTCCTCGAGCCACTCAATAACATTCAGAATCTCGGTAACGCTGTGCTCAGTGTCTTTTTGCTCGCCGTGGTCCGGCTCCTTTTCCAGGGCTGCGAGGGCTTCCTTATGACGCAATTCCAGCTCGGCGGCCTCCTCGCTCCGCTTCAGCTGCAAAAGGGCCGTAACCGCCAGCCCAGCGCAAAGTTCCAACCGTTCCAGTCCGGCCAGCGAGGCTGTATTTCGACGAACGCCCGCGACCAGCGTTCCGAGGGCTTCACCGGCGGCCTCCAGGGGCCAGGCAACCACGCGCGCGACTTGTCCCTGGGGCGACGCTATCCTGGGTTCGCTACCCGCGACGCGATGCGATTCAAGTGCCTGGCGCCATACGCCGCTCAACTCCTCGCTTTCGAGCGCACGAATCCAGGCGGCGGCACCGCTCTGCCAGGCAAAACGCATGCTCTGCGGCTGCGGCTGAATAGAACTTTTCCTGGTCTTTGGTGAGCCGACAAGGCATCCAATCGCTGCGAAAACCGCGCTTGGCTCGGCTTGGTGATCTCCCTTGTGGGTACAGTCCTTCACGATGCCGGCCAGAATATCGTTCGGTGATTGCGAGCTAAGTAAAGCGGCGAGCATGCGGCGGGAATCCTGATGCTGCTCGCGGCCTAAACGGCGCTCCGCTTCGAGTTCCATGACGAGAGCCAGTTCGGCCGCCACGGATTCGAGCAGCGCTTGGGGCAAACGCGCCTGTTTTTGCCGACAGCCGGCGAACAAGATGCCACGAAGCTGTGCGTGCACCAGCAGAGGAACCCAGAGCACGCGGCGCATCTCGATCAACGCACCGATCATAGACTTGTTGGGCGAGTCATCAACGTCTTGCTCGATCGTCCGCAAACTCACTAGCAATTCAGCGGGCAAAGGAGCCTCTGGAGACAGCCTGGACCAATCCTCTGGCGTCCCATCCCTTTCTCTGTCCGCAACAATCCCCCGGAAGCTGCGGATTTCGCCGGTGTCCACGACGGCATCCTCCGTAGACTCGACCCATACACCGACCCTATCCGCCTCACCACTAGCAAGTAATATTCGCACGGCCTCTCTCAGCAATTCTTTACGCGGCTTGCCTTCCGCGGCAGCGCGTGCCACGCCGATCACTCTCCCGCCCTCTCCTCGCGCCTTCCCCCAGCCCCACATGAGCTTGCTTCGATCTGCTCCTTCCTGTGACGGACGCTTCGCCGCTGATCGAGAAGCATCCGTTCCCACCGAACTGCTCCTGCGATCCCACATTGCACTAAAAGGCCCATTGGGATCGGACTGGAACTTGTTGAGAAATGGAACGTTAGGCGGAGGGGAGGGAGTTCCAATATCCCATGTCGAGACTTGGCGAGGATTCTGGTTCCGAAGTGAAAAAACAGATGCAGGAGGTTCTAGGCCAGAGCAGAGCTTCAACGCGCCGAGGGACTCAACGACGAGGACGGTAGCCTTGCGTTTTACTGACCACTCTGAATCCCGTCTTCAGCATCCAAGTGGTACTGCTTCAGTTTTCGGTAGAGCGTAGTCTTGCCGATGCCCAGAATGCGGGCCGCTGCGAGCTTGTCGCCTGCCATCTCGCGCAGGGTGCGCAGAATAGCGCGGCGCTCGAGTTCCTCGAGGGGCAGTAGTTCGTTCTTTTCCGGGACGCGCTCCGTCGTAGGGTATTGCAGATTGCTGGGCAAATCCGCCACATGGACAAGGGGACCGGAGCTGAGCGCCACCGCGCGCTCAATCGCGTTCTCCAGTTCGCGCACATTTCCCGGCCAATCGTAGGCGATCAACTGCCGCATGGCGTCTTCGGAGATGCTTCGCGAGGTCTGCTGCGAGGCCGAGAACTTCTCCAAAAAGGACATCACCAGGAGCGGTATGTCGCTCTTGCGCTCGCGCAGCGGCGGCAGTTTAACCTGCACCACGTTCAGGCGGAAATAAAGATCCTGGCGAAACGCTCCGGCTTTGATAGCTGAATCGAGGTCCCGATTGGTAGCGGCGATGATGCGTACATCGATGCGACGCCGATCCGTCGAGCCGACGGGCTTCACCTCTCGCTCCTGCAAGGCGCGCAGCAGCTTGGCTTGCAGGTCCACGGGCATATCGCCGATTTCGTCAAGAAAGAGCGTGCCCCCGTTTGCAGCCTCCAGCAAGCCTTGCTTGCCATGCAGCGCGCCGGTAAAGGCGCCCTTCACATAGCCGAACAGCTCCGACTCAATCAGCGTAGGGACCAGCGAAGAGCAATCGACGGGAACAAATGGCCGGTCTTTGCGCGGGCCCGAAAAATGCACGCTTTTGGCCACCAACTCCTTGCCGGTGCCGCTCTCCCCCAGAATGAGAACGGGATATTCGTGCAGGGTAACCTTCTGGACGATCTTGTAGACACGCTGCATGCGCTCGGAAACGCCGATGAGACCGCCGAAGCCGGGGCGCGTGCGCAACTGCTCGCGCAGCAGATGATTTTCTTGCTGCAGTTCGACGGCGCGCGCCGCACGCTCCAGGCGCGAGCGCAGTTCCTCGATGCGAAAAGGTTTGGTTACATAGTCCACGGCGCCGAGCCGCGTTGCCTCCACAGCCGAATCGATCGTTCCATACTGCGTTAGCACAATGACCGGTAACGTAGGGCTAGTGTCGTGAACGCGCTTCAGGAGATCCAGTCCACTGGTTCGCTGCAGCATCAGGTCCGTCAGCACAATGTCCACCGCGGAGTTTTCCAATACCTCCAAAGCCTCTTCCGCGCTGGCCACGGGAATGGCCTTCATACCCGCTTGGCGCGCGACCTCGGCGCAAGTCTCCCGGATCGACGGCTCATCGTCGACGATAAGGATGTTCATCGAGGCGGATTCGCGGAGGACGGCCGTCTCTTCACTCATGCGTGAGCCAACGGATTCCATCACTGCTCTCCGAGCATTCCCATTTCCATTTCAGGAAACAGCTATTTCTCAGATATAGTGCAGTATATACCAAATTTGTATACTACGGTGAAGTACCGATTCGGGAAATTTCCAGGCCCACCCCTGCCCACTGCATAGATAACGGCTTTGTTATCAAGTGCGTCCCAAAACGGAACGAAGAATTCGCATTTGGCACACGCCCTGTTCCCTTTCCCAATAAAAAAGGCTCTTCGGGAGTGATCTCGAAGAGCCCATTGCATGTATTGAATTATCCAGCCCGTGTCGCTGACACAAGACCGCCTCTAGGCGGCCTTACTCCTTGGAGGCCTAAGGTTTGGAGGACTTCCAGGTTTTCCGCAGTCCTTCGGTCGCGCGCTTTCGATTCCAGGATCGAAGGACACACGCTCCCAAGCGCAGGCAGACTCTCGCCCTCGCGTCGGAGGATATTGTGTTGTAGCTTACTGCGCGGAGCCGGGGTTTTGCGCTGCGGCGCCCTGCCCGCTGTCTGCGCTGAAGATAGTCACTTCCACGCGGCGATTCTTCTGCCGGTCGTCTCTGGTCTTTTCGTCGTTCACCGGCTTGTCTTTGCCGAGTCCCACGATTTGAATGCGGTACACGGGTACGTTGTGCTTCGCTACCAGATACGTTTGCACGGCTTCGGCGCGCCGGCGGCTCAGCTCGAGGTTGTATTCGGGCGTGCCGGTCTTGTCCGTGAAGCCTGAAATGGCCACGAAGTAGCGCTTCATGCTTCCGACCTTCTCGCCTCCAACCTGGTCGAGCTGCTGCTTGGCTTCGTCGGTTAGCTTCGCGGAATTAAATTTGAAGAGCACCACGACGTCGCCTGCGGGCTTGTAATCGTCGATATTCGCAATGCGCTCATTCAGCTCGCTGTGAAACTGATTGGTCAGGTCGGATTTCACCTGGTCGGTTTTCTTGGAAGCCGCGTCCGCGCGCCCGAGGGCGTCTCCCGCGCGGTTATCGGCGGAATCTGCCTTTTCAGCGGCGGCGCTGATCTTGGGCTCATCACTCTCTAATTGTTTCTGGGTGTTCTGCGCCTGCTTTTCCACATCGTTAACTTTGGCGTTGATGGGATCCGTTTGCTTCGCCACGTATTTCTTCGTCGCGCAGCCTCCCAACAGCAGCACCACGACGGCCACAACTGTTGTTATTTCAATGACCCGCTTCATGGGGTATTCCTCCATTTGAATTTGAACTGAGATCCCGTGTGTACAGTGTTCGATTCCTCTGGGCCGGGCAGAAGCGGGCTGGACACTTCGCGGAACTACCTGGCGCGGCAGCAGAGCCACCGGAACCATTGAGTCAAATCTTACTGTAAATGCCCGCAAGTTGCCACTACCGTTGTGCCTCTCCCGGCCGTGCTGCGAAGTACGCCGGTTCTCCGTGATTCCCCGAAAGGCGTCGGCTCCTTGCGACCGAGCAGACGTGGCTGGCCTATCGACCGAGGCTCGAAGAAAGGAGCCAGGCAATGTGGATTATAGGCTATGATTTTCATCCGCGGTATCAGCAAATCGCCGCGTTCGACAGCGCCACAGGGGAGACTGTGGAGCGGCGCCTGAGCAAAGGGAAGTCTTCCCATTGCGAGACTCGCCTAAAGTTGCGGCTCGCGCGGGTGGCTGCTAAAATTCACAATTCATCGCGAAACGGTCCTTCAATCAGGCCCGGCCGCAAACGTTCGATCAGCCTGGTTCCCATTGGCACTGAGACAGGTTCTACCTCTCCGGAAGGGAGATTGCGCGTGGCAAAGTACGACGTAGCGATTATCGGCAGCGGTCCGGGGGGCTATGTCGCCGCCATCCGCGCTGGCGAGCTGGGACTGAAGACGATCGTTGTGGAAAAGGACCCGTTCCTCGGCGGCACCTGCCTGCACGTCGGCTGCATTCCCACCAAAGTTCTACTGCACCATGCCGAGGTCTACGACCATTTTAAAAACGGCGCGGAGCTCGGGTTCGAGGTCAGCGGCCTGAAGATCAACTGGGGCAACGTGCTGGCGCGTAAAGACAAGATCGTCAAGAAACACGCCAAGGGCATCGAGTTCCTTTTCAAAAAAAACAAGGTCGAATGGGTGCAGGGCTGGGGCCGCTATGAAGGGCCGGGCCGCATCAGCGTCGAAAAGGACGGCAAGAAAGCGCAGATCGAAGCCTCGAATATTTTGCTGGTGAGCGGTTCGGAGGCGCGCGCACTACCCGGCATCGAACCCGACCACAAGACCATCCTCACCAATCGCTCCATCCTGGAGCTGCCGGAAATTCCCAAAACGCTCATCGTCGTGGGCGCGGGCGCCGTGGGCGTCGAGTTTGCCTCTATCTACAATTCCTTTGGGACACAGGTGACCATTCTCGAGGCTTTGCCCCGCGTGGTTCCCGTGGAAGACGAAGAAATTTCCGTGGAGCTGGACAAGACCTTCCGCAAGAAAAACATCAACATCTTCACGCAAGCCATGGTGAATTCGGTGAAGAAGGACGCCAAGGGCGTCACCGTCACCTTCAAAGACAAAGACGGCAAGAGCCAGACGCTGCAGGCGGAGAAACTGCTGTTAGCGGTTGGCCGCAAGCCTATGACCGACAACTGCGGCTTGGAGAAATCGAAGGCGAAGGTCGAACGCGGCGCCGTGCATGTTGGCCCGTTTATGGAGACCGCGGAAAAAGGTCTTTATGCCATCGGCGACATCGTTTTTGGTCTGCCGCTACTGGCGCATGCGGCCATGATGGAAGGCATTTCCGCCGTGACGCACATTGCCGGTAAACCCGCGCCAGCCATCGTCAAGGAGCGCATACCCAACGCCACCTACTGCGAGCCGCAGATCGGCTCCATCGGGTTGACGGAAAAGCAAGCGCGCGAGGCGGGATATTCGGTGAAAACCGGCAAGTTCCCGTTCGTCGGCAACAGCAAGGCCACGATTCTTGGCAACCATGGCGGCTTCATCAAAGTGGTTTCCGACGAAAAGTATGGCGAGGTGCTGGGCATCCACATCATCGGGCCGCTGGCCACGGAAATTCTGTCCGAAGCCGCCGCCGTACTGCACCTGGAAGGCACAATCGACGATATGATGAACATGATGCACGCGCATCCCACGGTGTGGGAAGGCATGGGCGACGCGTTCGCCTCCGTGCGCGGATTGCAGATCAACGTCTAGTTGATGGCCACCTGCCTCACTGTCGATCTTGGTCTCATCGGCTATGCCGATGCCTACGCCTTGCAAAAGCGCATTGTCGCGGCGCGCAAAGCCGGCGCTATCGAGGACGTTCTGCTGCTCTGCCAACACCCCCACGTGATTACGCAGGGGCGCAACGGCAAGCGCGAGCATCTGCTGGCCAGCGAAAATGTGCTGCGGCAGAAGGGCGTCGTCTTCTACGAGACCAGCCGTGGCGGGGACATCACCTACCATGGGCCGGGGCAGATCGTCGGCTACCCCATTCTGGATCTTGCGGCTATCCGGCGCGACGTCGTCTGGTACGTGCGCATGCTCGAAGAGGTGATGATCCGGGCTTCTGCTGACTTCGGCGTTGTTGCGGCGAGGGAGTCGGGGAAGACCGGCGTGTGGGTTACCGTCAGCGGAAAAGATTCACCACAGAGTGCACAGAGGTCGCAGAGCGGAGAAATCGCGTCGGAGAAACTCGGCGCGATCGGCGTGCATATTAGCCGATGGGTGACTTCGCATGGCTTCGCCTACAATGTTTCGACCGATTTGCGGTTTTTCGATCTGATCGTTCCCTGCGGCATTGCCGATCGCAAAGCCACATCGCTCGAGAAGCTTCTGGGCCGCAGTGTCGATTGCCGCGAAGTCGCTGCAAGCTTGACGCAACACTTCGCCGAAGTCTTCAGCCTGGATATGCGAGTCGTATCGGTCGACGCACTGCTGGAAATATTGCGCCAGCTAGAGCTAACGCAGGAAGTCGCCGCGCCAACGGCTGAGCCCATCCTGGCCGTGCAGGAGCGAGCCTGAACGTGAACCGTCGCCCCACCGCCGGAGAACGCATGAAGAAGGACCTGACGCGCCAGCAATATCTTGACCTGTACTACTACATGCGCCTCAACCGCGCGGTGGAAGACACCATGGTCAAGCTTTTCCGGCAGAATAAAATCGTCGGTGGGTTGTATTCCAGCCTCGGCCAGGAAGCCATTTCCGTGGGCAGCGCCTATGCGCTCGAGAAAAAAGACTGGCTCGCGCCCATGATCCGCAACATCGGAGCGCTGCTCGTCAAAGGCGTGCCGCCCCGCGATGTGTTCATGCAACACATGGCCAAGTACGATTCCCCGACCAAGGGTAAAGACGGCACGAGCCACTTCGGCGACCTGGACAATCTGCATATCGTCTCCCCCATTTCCATGCTTGGCGACTTGATTCCCGTGATGGCCGGCGTGGCTATCGCCGGCCGCTATCTCGGCCAGAAAATCGTGGCCATGACCTGGATTGGCGACGGCGGCAGCTCCACCGGCGTCTTCCACGAAGGTTTGAATTTTGCGGCCACGCAAAAAGCGCCATTCGTGCTCATTCTGGAAAATAATTTGTGGGCGTATTCCACTCCGGTGCGGCGCCAGGTGCCCCTCGAAAATCTTGCGGACCGGGCCAAAGCCTACGGCATTCCCAGCTACATCGTGGATGGCAACGACGTGGTGGCCATGTATAAAACCGCGAAGGAAGCGGTCGACCGCGCCCGCGCCGGCGAAGGGCCCATTCTGATCGAGGCGAAGAGCTTCCGCCGCATGGGCCACGCGCAGCACGATCCCGCCGAATACGTGCCCAAGGAGATGCGCGCGTATTGGGAAGCCCGCGATCCGATCCTGCTCTATGAAAAATTCCTGACCTCGGAAAAGCTGCTGGACGCCAGCGGCAAAAAAGAAGTGGAAGGCAAAATCGACGCCCTGCTGCAGAAAGAGCGCGACTTCGCGGAAAATTCCCCCATGCCTCCCGCGGAGTTTGCCGCCGAAGGCGTCTATTGCACCGGCGATGCCTGCCACAAAATTCAGCCTAAATGGGAACGCGACAAGCGCGAAGTCATGCCGCCGAGATCCAGCGTCCAAGCAGTTTGGATGGTGGAAGGATTTGGCGCCGGCAAAGGCTCAAGTGGAGGTATCGCGCCCATTCATTTTGGCGATACGCCTGCCGCCGCGGAAAAAGCCGAAAACGAGGAGAGACTGGCGCCTAAGTCCGCGCCCAAGACCATCGCGAAAAAGAAATCCGCCAAAGCCGCGGCCGTCACAGCAGGTTCGCGAAAGGCCCGGAGGTAATCGTGGCCGCTACCAACGCATCCAAAACGAGCGCCGAGCCGGTCACCTTCTTGGAAGCCATCAAGCAAGCTATGTTTGAGGAGATGGAGCGCGACCCCGCGGTCGTGGTCATCGGCGAAGACGTTGGCGTCTACGGCGGCGCTTTCAAGACCAGCGAAGGCTTGCTCGAGCGTTTCGGCTGGGAGCGCGTCATCGACACGCCCATCAGCGAAAGCGCCATCATCGGCGCGGCCTGCGGCATGAGCTATCTCGGTCTGCGCCCTATCTGCGAGATGCAGTTCATCGACTTCATCGCCTGTTGCTTCAACCAGCTCACCAATTTCGTCGCCAAGGGACACTATCTCTGGAACGCGCCGGCGCCAATCGTCGTGCGCGGTCCCTCCGGCGGCGGCGTGCACGGCGGGCCGTTTCACTCCGCCAATCCGGAAATGTATTTTGTCCACACGCCAGGCCTCAAGGTCATCTATCCGTCCACGCCCTACGACGCCAAAGGTTTACTAAAGGCCGCGGTGCGCGATAATAATCCCGTGCTTTTCTTTGAACACAAATTCCTCTACCGGCGCATCAAGGAACAGTTGCCCACGGAAGACTACACGGTGCCGATTGGCAAGGCCGCCGTGCGCCGCGAAGGCCGCCACCTCACCATTCTTTCTTACGCCGCCATGATGCACACGTCGCTCGAAGCCGCCGAAGCCCTCGCCAAAGAACACATCGAAGCCGAGGTCATCGATCTGCGCACCCTGCTCCCTCTCGATGAGGAAACGATTTTGCAATCGGTGAAGAAGACAAATAAAGTCCTGGTCGTACATGAAGACACCAAAACCGGAGGCATCGCCGGCGAAATCGCGGCGATTCTGTGCGAGAAAGCGTTTGGCGATCTCGATGGACCTCTGATGCGCGTGACGTCGCTGGATACCGCAGTTCCCTATTCGCCGCCGCTCGAGGAATATTTTCTGCCCAACGCGCAAAAGATTTTCGCCGCCGCAAAGGAGTTAGCGCGTTACTAAGAAGATTTCCTTCGCCACGGAGGCACAGAGAACACAGAGGTAAGTGAGGAACACAAGATATGAAGCGATATCACGCACTTTTCCTTTCCCTCTCCGTTCTCTGTGCACTCCGTGCCTCTGTGGCAAATCTTCTTTGCTGTCGACCGTAAACTGTAGACTGTCGACTAGAATTTTCGAGGAGAACCTAAAATGGCAGTTGACATCGTAATGCCCCAAATGGGCGAAAGCATTTTTGAAGGCACCATCACGAAATGGCTCAAGAAACCTGGCGACAGAGTCGAGCGCGATGAGCCGCTGTTCGAGATTTCGACAGACAAAGTCGACGCGGAAATTCCTTCCCCGTCCGCTGGCGTGCTGAAGGAGATCAAAGTCGGCGAAGGCAAGACCGTGCCAATTCAAACGGTGGTGGGCGTGATTGACGCCGATGGCGCCGGCGCGGCCAAAGCGACCGCCCCCGCTATAGCGCCTGCGCCGAAGGCAGCGGAGCCCGCGAAAGCCCCTGCTCCCCCGCCTGCCGCGAAGCCACAAATTGTGCCGCCAGCGCAGACTGCCCGGCCTGCCGCCCCAGCACCCACCCCCGTAGCGGTTTCGACGCCAAGTCCCGCACCATCTCGTCCAGCCGGAGAGCGCATTCACAGTTCACCGCTTGTCCGCCGCATGGCCAAGGAACACGGCATCGACCTTGCTTCCGTTCCCGGCACCGGCGCGGGAGGCCGCATCAGCAAGCAAGACATCGAAGCTTACCTCGCGGGCGGTGCTCAGCCTTCAGCCGAAGCTGTCGAACCGGCCGCAGCAGAATTTGCGCCACCGGCGACTGCTCCGCAACGCGCTGTTGCGCCGCCACCACCACCGCCAGCCGTTTCCGGCGGCCAGGCGCATGTGGCCTTCGAGTCCGCCGTGCCGCGCGAGAAGATGTACTTCGGCAATTACGAAGTGCAGCCCATGAGCATTATGCGCCAGCGCATCGCCGAGCACATGATCGCCTCCAAGCACGTCTCGCCGCACGTGTACTCCGTCGACGAAGTCGACATGACCAAGGTCGCCTCGCTGCGCGCCAAGTCCAAAGACGAATTTGAGAAGCGCTATGAGACCAAGCTGACCTTCATGCCCTTCTTCGTGAAAGCGGCCGTAGCCGGCTTGCGCGCCTTCCCCACCATGAACGCCTCGCTCGATGGCACCAATGTGATTCTCCACAAGGAAATCAACATCGGCATTGCCGTCGCGCTCGATTGGGGCCTGATTGTTCCCGTCATCAAGAGCGCCGATGAGAAAAACATTCTCGGCATCCAGCGTAACTTGAACGATCTAGCCGAGCGTGCCCGCAGCAAAAAGCTCAAACCTGAAGAAGTTCAGGAAGGCACTTTCTCCATCACCAATCCCGGCGTCTTTGGCGGCCTCTTCGGCTTGCCGGTCATCAGTCAACCCAACGTCGGCATTCTCGGCCTCGGCGCCATCGAAAAGCGCCCGGTCGTAATCAACGACTCCATCGCTATCCGCTCCATGTGCTACGTGACGCTGAGCTATGATCATCGCGTGGTCGACGGCGCCATCGCCCATCAATTCCTGCACAAGGTGAAAGAAACGCTGGAAAACTGGAGCGAGCCGCTCCTGTAACATCCGATCAGGCTGGCCACCATCCATCGCTCTCGTTGAGAGGCGGTTTTTGCCGAACTGCAGGCGTTTCGGCTCGCCGCAGCCATGTTCACAGACGATTTCTCAAGAGCGCTAAATAGTATACTTGCATTTGTGTTTACCACACGATACAATTCGGCTCCTTCGAGTGCCGCGCAGAACACCTGGCGCGATAAAGGAGCGACCATGCGCATGAAGACACAGGACCGTTGGCATTGCACCAATCCGGCTTGTCGCTGCGAGGTACAGGTCGAGCAAAGCTCTGCCGTAGAGGGGGCAAATCCCCTCTGTTCGTGCGGCGCGGCAATGAAAAAGAGGTATGCGTCGCCGGCCCTTACCTATCTCGATTTTCTCCGTCTGGACGAAACGCCCAAGGTCACCGCGCGCAAGGAATAGACGGTGCGCGGCTACCTCTTCGGCTGCTTGTTTGACAGCGGCTCGCGATCATCGCTGACGGCCCGCGGCCAATTACGGAATACCTTCGCAGGCCCCGGGTTCTGTCTAGGTTTGTCGATGCTCGCGCTTGGCGGCTACCTGATTGCAGACCAGTTGCAAAATCCGTTCGAGGCCCAGTCGGCAGGATTGCTTTTTGCCGCGCTGCTGATCGCCACGGCAATTACTCTGTTATTTGGCCTGCTGCATCCGTCCAGGAAACCGCAGCGCCGCGTCTCCGTCTGGCCAGCCACAGCTTCACAGGAAGAGAAAACTGTTTTGATTGCAAGATGCAGTACAGGACGGAGTAATGGACACACGAGCGGCGATCCGTTGCATGGCCGCTACGTGGACCGTGCCCGCATCCAAGTTCGTCGCTAAACACGATTCAGGCGCGAGGAATCGCCGGGAAGTACCGCTCCTCCAGAATCTCGCGGTGATGCAACTCGTGCCCGGCCACAATGAACGCCAACGCGCGCACGCTGACTTCGTTCTTGCTGGCCACGCCGCGCCGTTGCCAAGCCTCTTTCTGCAGCGACTTGAACAGCGCGATGCTCGCCGCCCGCACCAGCTCGAACTCTTCGACCAAGTCCACAAGTGTGCGCTCCGCGAAATTTCCGCCCCGCACGTAGTCATTCTGCTCAAATGCCGCAAGCGGCGTCTGGTCACCACGCGCAATCCGCAGCGCGCGATAAGCAAAAATACGCTCGGCATCGTTCACGTGGCCCAGCACTTCCTTCACCGTCCATTTGTCCGGTGCGTAGCGAAAATTGCCGTCGCGTTCGCTGCGCGCGGCAAAAAGGTGCGCCATCTGCAACCTCTGCGATTCGAGGATGCCAACAATGTCGCTGCCTTTAACTTTGGAGATATAAGTTTCGTAGTACGGCGCGTACTCGCCCGGTTCGGGCCTGCTTACTGCGGCTTTTTTCGGTTCCATATCCTCAGTATACCGCCGCCGCCTGCCATGAATTCAACGTCATTGCCCAGGCGCTGCCCCCTCCGAGAACCGATGGTGTTAACCCAGAAAGCGTTAAGAGGTCGGCGTTGGTGTCGCACCAATTTGCTGCTGCACGGCGCGGCGGAACTCCTGCGGATGCGCAATCATCAAAAACGGCTCCGGCGTGCCGCCGGTACCCCGCACGATCACCGAACCGTATCCGAGCATTCTTCCGGCAGCGCTTTCTTCCACACCAATGCTCTCGACGCGCGAAAGCATCAAGTCCAGTGTGCGCCGGCTCGTCATGCCCGTCTTGATCAGCACGCGCCGATTGGTGACCGCCATCTCCGTCGCATTCCGCTTTGCGACTCCGTAGCTAAACGTGATGATCGCGGCGACAACCAGGATGGCGCCGGCAATGGCCATCACTTTCGGACTGATCGTAGAGCTGCCGACTACGACTCCGGCGGAGTCTCGCATGACAATGGCCTCCAGCAAGAGCGCGACGCCCGGCACAAGCAGCGACAAACCACCGACGACGGGACCCACCAGCACCAACCAGTGGTGCCGGGTCCGGTAGAGCAGCGTCTCTCCGGGCACGAGATTTCTATCGACGTAGCCCATTCCCATCTCCCCGAGCGTATCGGTCCTTAAATTCCACTTTGTTTCCGGAAGCTGCGCGAATCATACTTGATGGCCGTCTGTTGTCAAAATGTTGGATGCTGCGCGGGTAAGCGCGGAACGCAGACACTGCCGAGGGCACGAAACCAAGAAAATGGAGCGCTCATTGCAAGCAAAAGACGAAAAGATTCGCGTCGCATTTCAGGGTGAAGCCGGCGCCTTCAGCGAAGCGGCCGCGGTTCAGTTGCTGGGCGAAGAAATCGTTACTGTGCCGCGCCCTACTTTTGACGCTACGTTTCGCGCCATCCCCGAAGGCGCCGCTGATGTCTTGCTCGTCCCGGTAGAGAACTCGCTGGCCGGATCGGTCGTTCGCGTCTACGATTTGCTTTTGGATAGTCAGCTAACCATTAGCGCGGAAACGATCCTGCCCATCGAAATGAACCTGATTGCCTGCCCGGGCGCTTCGTTAAGCGACATTCGCACTATTTCCTCCCACCCTATGGCGCTAGCGCAATGCGAGCGTTTTTTTGGCCAACATCCCCACATCCGGCGGTTGCCCGCAGAAGATACGGCAGGGAGTGTGCGCGAAGTATTGGCGCGGGGTGACAAAACTCATGCCGCGATTGCCGGCAATCGCGCCGCCGTACGGTATCGGGGAGAGATCATTGCCGAGCGAATCCAGGACAACACGGAAAACTTTACGCGCTTCGTATTGCTGCAACCCGCAAAGCAGGTAGGCAACGCTCAGCCGCCGGACGCGCGCAAAATGTCCATCGCTATGCGCCTCGCGCATCGCCCTGGCTCGCTGCTCTCATCGCTCGAGCCCTTCGCGCGCAATGGCGTGAACCTTCTGAAAATCGAGAGCCGCCCGATTCACGGCCGCCCCTGGGAATATCAGTTCTTTATCGACGTGGAAGCCGACACCGTCGCCCGACTCGAACAAGCGCTGCGCGAAGTGCGCGAAGCCGCCCACGAAGTCCGCGTCCTGGGTTTATATCCAGCGGCGCAAAATCGCTCCTGAAACACGAGAGGCCGGCGCGCACGCCGACCTCTCATTATTTCATTACTTCCCTACTTCGCTGCTTCAACTACTTCAGCAGTAGCTGCAGGCTTCTTCGCCCATCATGCCTGCGCTGTTGCCGTTTCGGCCCGTGACATCGTCGCTGATCCGGCGCAGGCGACGTCCGAGCCGCTCGGCAAGCTGGTGCCGCGCACGCCACAAGCGAGCCTTTAGCGTGTTTTCCGTCACGCCAAGCTTCTTCGCGGCCTCGCCCGTGGAATATCCTTCCACTTCGCGAAGCACAAACGCCGTGCGCAACAGCGGCGAGAGCTCGTCGAGATTCTCACTGATGATCTCGCGCAGCTCCGTCCCGGCGAATACCTGCTCCGGATTTGGTCCCTTCGCGGCGAAACGTTCGGTCACCGGCAATTCGTCCTCGCGCGGCGTCTCGTCCAGGGAAACGGCCGGCCGGGCCTTGGCGCTGCGCCGGCGCATCAACGCCGCGTTGATTACGATGCGTGTCAGCCAGGTGGAAAATTGCGAGCGGCCCTCAAACCGCTTCAAATTGCGGTAAGCGGACAGCATGCCGTCCTGCAAGGCGTCTTCCGCATCTTCGGCGTTGCCGAGCACGCGCAGAGCGGTCTGAAACAGCGGGCGGTGATAGCGGCGAAACAGTGCTTCCACCGCTTGCGAATCGCCTCGCTGGCCGTCGCGGATGAGCTTTTCTTCATTGAATTGCAGTCCAACTGCCACTTGTGTTGCCATTTGCTCCCCCATTTACTTCAAACTCTTTAGACGCATGTCGTGCGCCGCCGATTCAGTGCACCGGCACATTGCCGGATTGTCTGCTCGGCTTCTTCAACAGTAAAAGCACCGGAAGTACTACGAAAAAAACCGTGCCCAGCATCTGGAAATTGTCGATAAACGCCAGCATTTCGGCTTGCCTCTGCACCGTGCCGTAAATCATCTGCTGCGCCTGAGTGGCGGCGTGCGCAAGGCTGGAGCCCGCTGACACCAGCTTCATCTGGGTGCCATTCAGCATGTTGTGGTACGCCGCGCTGAACGTGCTCACGTGGTCGGCCAAACGCGCCTGGTGCGCCTGCGTGCGCCGCTCCAGCATCGTTGTGACAGTCGCGATCCCCACGCTGGCGCCGATATTGCGCGCCAGGTTAATGATGCCGGTGCCCATGTTGGTCTTCTCTCGCGGCACGTACGCGAATGCGGAGACGTTGATCGGAATAAACAAGAACGCCAAACCAAGCCCCTGCAACATGCGCGCGCGTACCGCGTGACCGTAGTCCAGTTGCAGATTCCAGCCGGCCATCACGAACAGAGAGACAGCCACGACGATGCAACCAAATCCAATCAGCAGTCTGGTGTCTACTTTCGACACCAGGAAGCCCACAACCGGCATCATGCACATAATCACCGCGCCGCCCGGCGACAGCGCCAGTCCCGCGAGTTCGGCCGTATAGCCCAGCATTTGCTGCAGGAATTGTGGGATCAGCACCGTGCTGGCATACATCACGAAGCCAAGGAAAAACATCGCGGTTGTGGCGATCGCGAAATTGCGATTCTTCAGCATGTGTAAATCGACCACGGGTTCCTTCTGCCGCAACTCCCAGAAAATGCCGGCGACGATGCCGATGAGCATCAGCACTGCGAAAACGCGGATGAAATTGGACGACAGCCAATCTTCGCGCTGCCCCTTGTCCAAAATAATTTGCATGCTACCCAGACCCAGGCTGATCAGTCCGATGCCGATGTAATCGATGCGGAACCCGCTCTTGATGCTGGCGCGCTTCATGTACGGTGGATCGCTGATCAGCACGGAAGTCAGCAAGAGCGAAATGATTCCCACCGGCACGTTGATGTAAAAAATCCAGCGCCACGAAAAATTGTCGGTAATCCAGCCACCAAGCCATGGGCCAATTGTCGGCGCGACAACCACCGCGATCCCGTACACCGCGAAAGCCATCCCGCGCTTCTCCAGGGAAAACGTGTCGTTCAAGATCGCTTGCTCGCTGGGCTGCAAACCTCCGCCGCCAGCGCCTTGCAGAATGCGGAACAGCACGAGCACGCCCAGGCTCGGCGCCAAACCGCACAGAAACGAACTGACCGTGAACAACGCCACGCAAGACATGTAAAAGCGCTTGCGGCCAATCAAAGACGAGAGCCAGCCTGACAGCGGAAGCACAATCGCGTTGGACACCAGATACGACGTGAGCACCCACGTCGATTCGTCCGCGCCGGCAGACAAGTTACCGGAGATATGCGGCAGCGCAACGTTCGCGATGGAGGTGTCCAGCACCTCCATGAACGTCGCCAGCGTCACGGTAATCGCGATCACCCAGGGATTGATATTCCCATCCGGCGTCCGCAATCTGGCTAAGATCCTGTTCAACATTGCCGCGTTTCTCGCCCTCTTCTCTACTTACTACGTTCCATTCTTCGTTTTATTCCACTTGCCTTTCGCTTCGGCGTGCTGTCACTCCGTGATGACGGTCGCGTCGACGTTCATTCCCGGGCGCAAAATCGCTTTCTCTTGCGGGATCGGATCAAGCACGATCTTCACCGGAATGCGTTGCACCACCTTGACGTAATTGCCAGTCGCGTTTTCCGGCGGCAGTAAACTCAGCATGGCGCCGGTCGCTCCGGCGATGGAATCCAGGTGGCCCGGGAAGGTTTCTCCGTAGGTATCGACGTGCACATATGCCTTCTGCCCCGGACGCATTTTGCGAAGCTGTGTTTCCTTGAAATTGGCAGTAACCCACACGTCCTGCAATGGCACGACAACGAGCAATCCCTGGCCCTGCTGCACGATTTGGCCGGGCTCGACTTGTTTGTGCGTCGCCACACCCGCTACCGGCGCGGCAATTTCCGTGTACCCGAGGTTCAGCTCCGCCGCTGCCAGGAGTGCGCGGGCTTGCTGTACCTTGGCGATTTTTCCCTGCGCGTCGGAGGTGCGCATGCTGATCTGCCGGACGTCGGCGTGCGCCGCAGCTACACCGGCTTTGGCTTGCTCGACGCGCGCACTGGCCGCGAGCGTCTGCGCCCTGGCGATATCAACCGCGCGCTGCGCTTGCGCCAACTTTTCCTGATCGGCTCTCAACGCGCTGGCAGTGGCATCGGCGTTGGCCTTCGCTGCGTCGTACTGCTGCTTGGAGATTTCGCCCTTGTCGAGCAGCGGCTTGTAGCGCGCCAGGTCCGCCTGCGCCAGCTCCGCATTCGCTTGACTCTTCTCGATATTGGCCTGCGCCCAAGCAAGGTCGGAGGTCCGTGCCTGCTCATAACTGACCCGAGCGCGATCGAGGTCGGCTATCGCTCCGGCCAATTGCGCGTCCGCGCTGGAAGTTCCACTGGCGACATTCTCGCGTGTGCGCGGTACATCGACGCCCGCCGAAGCAGCGTCGCTTTCTGCCAGTGTCAGCGCGGCCTTGGATTGGTCCAAACTAGCCTGGTAGTCGCGCGGATCAATCCTCACAAGCACCTGGCCCGCTTTCACCGGCTCATTGTCGGTGACCAGGACTTCCGCAACGCGACCGTAGATTTTCGACGCAATCGGAGTGATGTGCCCGTCGACCTGCGCATCATCCGTGGTTTCGCGATTGTGGTAGTAAACGAACAGCCCAGCCACTACAGCGAGCAAGACCAAGCCCCCAACCGCGAGCAAGCGCCGCACTGTGGGATTCTTCAGTCCCTTCGGCGGCTCGTCCAGTAAAAACTCCTCCGGGACTACCCCAACCTTCGCTGCATTTTCTAACCCGACCTCGATCTCAACACTCATCGTGTCCTCGTCTTAGTCTTCACTTCGCGTACACTTTTTCCATCTGGCCGATGGAGCGCGCCAGATCGGCACGCGCCTGATTGAAGCGATAAAGCGCGGCGATCTGGTTATCGTTGGCGCGCGCCAGGGAATCCTGGGCTTGAATCACTTCAATGTTGTTCGCCACCCCGGCGTTAAAGCGGTCGCGCGCCTGGTCGACCTCCTCCTTGGAAAGCTGCACTCCGAGATTGGCGACGCGCACCTGGCTGCGCGCGGAATCGAGATTTATGAGCGCGGTCTTTACGTCCAGCGCAATCTGATTGCGCAAATCCGCTTGCTGCTGGCGCAACTTTTGAATATCCAGGTCCGCGCGCACTGTCTCAGCGCGAATGCGCCCACCGGTGAATAGCGGAAAGCTAAGGGTGCCCGCGTAGTTGTAGGTCGGGATCACCCCAGAGGGGTCTGTGCCGAGCTGCGCCCAATTCCCGTTGAAGCGTATCGAGGGCAGGCGCTCTGCGGACGCCGCCTTTTTCTGATTTTCCGCGGCGCGTATCTGTTCCTGCAGCGATTGCCATTCGTGCCGCGCGGCCAAACCTTCCTCGATGCTGCCTTGCACATCAGGCTGCGGCGTCTCAAAGAAACTCAGAGAATCGCCAAGCTCGATCTGCTGCCTGGGATCGAGATTCAGAAGACGGCTCAAGCCGAACAGCGAGGTTTCCCGCGTGGCTTGCGCTTCCAGCAACCGCTGATTTTCATTCTGCAGCTCGACATTGGCCCGGAGCGTGTCAATTCCCGTCCCGACGCCTTCCTTCTGCAGGTCCGCCGCCTGGTTATACAGCGCCTGAGCCAAGTCCACGCGCGACTGTGAGGCTTCAACATCGGCTATCGAGCGCAGAGTTCCAATATATTGCGACACCACCAACAGAATGACTTGCTCGCGAGTGGAAAGACTGTCCGCTCTGCTGGCCTTCGCTGCATCCCTCGAAGCTTGGTAGCGCCTGAACAGTGTGAGATCGAACACCTGTCCATTAAACGAGGGACCCGCGGAAAAGATAGGGTAAGGTCCGACATGGCCCGCGAATCCCGGGATTCTCCTGCCACCGAATTGCGCCACTAAGTTGAGCCGCTCCCACTGCTCGGTCACACCAGCCTGTACTTGCGGCAGCAGTTCCGACAAGGCAATCTTCTGATCTTGCTGGCCTTGCGCTGCGGTCAGAACCGCGATTTGCGCAGTGGTATTTTGCTTTAGCGCAAGGGTCACCGCCTGGTCGAGCGTCAAGCGCATCACGCCGGCAGGCGCCTCCGCCGGCAGCGAACTCTGCCGCTGAGGGGATTGGGGCTGGGTTTCGGGCTGGGCCGGCGTTAGGGCGGGGAAAACCAACAGGCTAAAAAAAGCGATATAGAAAATGATGTGCGAGCGCTTGGGATCCTTCTTTGTATCGGCTTGCTCGCTGCGCTCGGCCTCTCCGGTAATTTCCTTAACGGTCTCCTGGTTCAGGCATCCCTGCGCCACCAAACGCCCTCCCTGACGATGGATTTCCTTCAGCAGCGTCTTCCCGGCCGAATCGATAAAGCTGACACCGCAAAGGTCAACGCTAAACTTTTCGCTCGGCGAACCGCCGTGCAATTCGCGCCAGCACTGCTCCAAGGTGGAAACCGATTCTCCTGCCAGCCGTCCCTCAACGGTGAGCAGGGTCTTGGAGCGCTTCTTCTCGGTAGTGATTCTAAACATTGCTGATTACCATTGGGCGGGGTGTAGGGTGCACGTCAGCCTCCAGTAAGCGCAAAATTTTTTTAAATAATGTAAGCCTTTTATTTACAATAGCTTGAACGAGACACTGCTACTTGGCGCAGTTATGCGATATGCCCATAGGTGGTCACAAGTGCTCGTAAAATGGCACAGAGTGAAGACCATATATGGGCAGACAGTCGCGTCAGGTTTTGCGGTGTAGTTGCAGAGACGTTGACAGAGTCGTTGAGGTCAGCGGGCAGGTCAGGGGGACGCCGAGGTCGACGGCGCCGAGGATTTTTCCGTGCCCTCTTTGCCATGGGCGGCGCGTGAAATTTCGGAGACAATTTTTTCAGTCCGCGATCTGCTTACAGGGCAATTGCGGTCGTAGATGCGGCACTGTGCCAGGGTGAACCCGCATCCACACGTGCAGCCTTCCGCATTGAATTTATGCAGAGCGATTTGCTTTTGCTGCGGAGTGAGACCGGAAAGATTCACACCCGGAAGCTCGCTGGCACGATCGGCGTGCGCGAGGAAGATTTGCCCGGCATCTTCAAACGTTTCCACTCGCGCATCGATGGGCAAGCCGAGTAACGCGCGAATTTCCGTCTCATAGAGCGCGGGATCGCGCAAACCTTCGTGCTTCTGCACCACGCGACCTTGCGTGTCCAACACAAACGACGTGGGCAGCGCCGCGATACCGCCATATTGCATACGCACTTCCGGAGGGGACATGGCCACCGGATAGTTGATGCGCGTTTCGGCGACAACTTCTTTGATCATTGAGGCGTCGTCGTCATCGACTGTTAGCCCGATTATCTGCAGCTGATCTCTATATTTCTCTTGCAAGACAATCAGATCAGGAATTTCCGCGCGGCAGGGGCCGCACCAGGTGGCCCAAAAGTTCAACAGAACGACTTTGCCGTGCAAGGCTGCCAGACTTAACGGCTTGCCGTCGACCGTGTCGAGTTTGAACTCCGGTGCGCCATCGGGGTTGCGAACGAAGCGAATCACTTTGCCTTGCTGCTGCGGCCTTGGGGATGCTCCGCAGACACCCGACAAAAACGCTCCAGCGGCGAGACAGGTACCTATGAACAACAGGAGTCGCGAGCGTTGCGAGTGCCGGTGTCGGTTCATGACGCGTCAACTTAGGAGAACACAAGGCCGGGTCCCTTGCCAAGTTGCCTCTGTTCGGGTGGATTCGCGCAACCGGTGACCGCTGTGCCGCAGTGGAACTTGCGTACCAAGCGACAATTGTGCAACAGCAACCCGACATGCGCCTGCATAGAGCCGGCGAGAGCGCACTGAAAGCTATTCTTCGTGGTCGAGCGGCTTGCCGTCGGGGCCGACCTGGACCTCTGACTTTTTGCCGCCCTTGGTTACTTGCGCTTCGTAAGCTACGAGCTTGTCTTTCTTGGTGATGGTTTCAACCTTGACGAGCTTGCCTTCGCCCGCTTTGGCCTGCAGGCCGGCTTTTACTTCCGCAGGCAGCGTATCCATTGCCACTTCTTCTTCAACTTCGACGATCGCGCCGTTAGCGTCCATCAGTATGTCTTTGGTATGTCCGTTTACGACCATCTCCGCTTCGTAATAGGTCTGCCCCTTTTCGTTTTCCTTGGAAAAGCCCTTAACGGTGGCGCCGGCGCTTTGCGCGGCAACGGTCTTTTCCACCGCGGCAGGAAGATCGGAACGCTTGATTTTCCTTTCTTGCGCGCCGGCTGATGCTGCGAGTACAAAGCCGGCGATGAGAATGACAGCGCTGGCGCTCTTCGTGTTCACGGGTCAACTCCTTGAGAATTTTCAAATGCTGCGGAAATCAGAGAAACATTATCG
>Ga0209648_10000923_pt1 | contig 23348 bp, 25 predicted proteins | sample GraSoi2013_115cm_FD_185830 | JGI IMG/M metagenome (GOLD analysis project Ga0209648, IMG submission 185830) | Grasslands soil microbial communities from the Angelo Coastal Reserve, California, USA - Sample 9_17_2013_115cm (SPAdes) (version 2) | ecosystem: Environmental > Terrestrial > Soil >... | reverse complement strand
TCGACGAAGGCGTTCTCCTCCTCGATCGACGGCGGATGCCGTCGCATGATGAAGCGCGTCCCCTCGAGGTCGTCGAACCAGGTCATCATCACGGCCGCGTCCTCGGTCTTCGGCGGGCGCAGGCGGACGAGCTTGCCCTGGATGACCGGCCCATACATGGCCGTCTAGGTTAGACCTGCGGGGCCGGCTGCCCGAGCGCCTGCTTGAGCCTTGCGAACCTGACGGCGTCGCTCGCCCGCCGCACCCTAGTGACCAGCGGGAGAACGAGCATCCCGCCTGAGCATGCCTCGGGAAACGCAATGAGCAGGTCGCTTCTGATCATCAGTCGCGTTCCGGCCTCATTCGGTTCGACGCTCGTGGTGGTGTGATTGCCAGGCTGATCGACAAGCGTGGTCGTGTAAGAACGGCCAGGCGCGATCGAGCTCACCCGATAGCGACTCTCGATCTGGCGGTATCGGGTTCGCTGGAACCCCGCTGGGATGTTCATGCGGGCGGCGTACTCGGTGCCAAGCTCGAGCGGGCCGTCCGGATGCTGGCTGACCAGCTCCAGGTCGTCTCGATAACGCGGCCAATTTCGAAGATCGGTGACAAACGCAAAGACTTGCTCCGGCGGCGCCGCAATCTCGGTGCCGCTCTCATAGTGCGCGATGCGCGATTGCCGTGGAATCCAGAACGCGATCCACACGATGTTGATCGCGACGTTCGCCAGGGCAAAGCCCGGCTCGAAGAGGTACAGCATCGCACTGAACCACAACACGGCTAGCGTCCGTACGATCAGCGCGCGCCGGTATCGGCGCGAGTCGTCCGCAAGTGGATACACGGTCGTCCTGGGCTTGCGGCGGGCACGGATCGAAACCGCTAGCGCCACCACGATCGCGACGTACAGCACGACAGTGAGTGCGACGACAGCGTTCTCTTGTGGCGGAGGCCCTGGCGAGAGCGCGTAGGCGCCGAAGCCTACGGCTGCGGTTCCAAGGAGGAGTGAAGTGACGAAAGCCGTGGAGAGCCGTCTGAATCGGACTGACGTCCACGTCCACGCGATCAGCAGAGCACCCGCCAGCAGCGCGGCGAACACCTGCCAGATGTTCAATCCGCCGACGGCTCCGAGCTAGCCGGCGACGTGAAGCTTCGCGGCCTCCTTGACGTCCACAGGCACCGACGGACCCTGGGTCGAGACCAGGTAGAAGCTGCGCAGGTACTGGCCCTTCGACGTCGCCGGCTTGTTGCGGATCAGCGCGTCGACGAGGGTTGTGAGGTTCTCGTGGAGCTGGTTCTGGTCGAACGACACCTTGCCGATCGGCACATGCACGATCCCGAACTTGTCGGTTCGGAACTCGACCTTGCCGCCCTTCGCGTCGCTGACGGCGCGCGCGACGTCGTTCGTCACCGTGCCCGACTTCGGGTTCGGCATGAGGCCGCGGGGGCCGAGGACCTTGCCGAGCGGACCGACCTTGGACATGATGTCCGGCGTCGCGATCGCGGCGTCGAAATCCGTCCAGCCGTCGGACACCCTCTTCACCAGGTCATCGCCGCCGACGATGTCGGCCCCGGCCTCCTGGGCCTCTCGCGCCTTGTCGCCCACCGCGAAAACCGCGACCCGCACCTTCTTGCCGGTCCCGTTCGGGAGCACGACCGACCCGCGCACCATCTGCTCGGCGTGCCGCGGGTCGACGCCCAGCCTGATGTGCGCCTCGACCGTGGCGTCGAACTTGGAGATCGACGTCTCCCGCACCATCTGACAAGCGGTCTCGGGATCCAGGCCGCCATTGCCGTTGCTCGCCACCGCGGCCTCGACCTTCTTGGCCGCCTCGATGTACTTCTTGCCTCTCTTTTTCGGCATTACTCGACCACCTCGAGACCCATGGACCGGGCGGTGCCCTCGATCATCTTCATCGCGTGCTCCGTGTCGTACGCGTTGAGGTCCTTGCCCTTCGTCTCGACGATCTGCCGGACCTGCTGCCGCGTCACACGCCCAACCTTCTCGCGGTTCGGCTTGGCGGAGCCCTTGTCGACACCGGCCGCCCGCTTGAGCAGCTGGACCGCCGGCGGCGTCTTCAGCACGAACGAGAAGCTGCGGTCCTCGAAGATCGTGATCAAGGCGGGCACGACGTCACCGGCCTGCGCCTGCGTGCGCTCGTTGTAGGCCTTGGTGAACTCCATGATGTTGATGCCGTGCGGGCCGAGCGCGGTGCCGACAGGCGGCGCGGGTGTGGCCCGTCCGGCCTGCAGCTCGAGCTTCAACACCGCGCGGACCTTCTTCTTGCCCATACCTTTCTATATGCCCGGCTAGTGGACTTTTTCGACTTGCAGGAGGTCGAGCTCGACCGGCGTCTCGCGGCCGAACATGTTGACCAGCACCTTGAGCTTGCCCTTCTCCGGGTTGATCTCGTCGACCTTGCCGTGGAAGTCGGTGAACGGCCCGTCCACCACCCGCACCGACTCTCCGACCTGGAACTCGACCCGGATCTTCGGGGCCTCCTGCTTCATCTGCTTCTGGATCGCCCGAACCTCTTTTTCCTGGAGGGGCACCGGGCTGTTCGCGGAGCCGACGAAGCTCGTCACGCCAGGGGTGTTGCGGACGACGAACCACGATTCGTTCGACATCTTCATCCGGACCAGGATGTAGCCGGGGAAGATCCGCTTCTGGACGTGGCGGCGCTTGCCGTCCTTGATCTCGATCTCGTCCTCCATCGGGACGAGCACCTGGAGGATCTTGTCCTGCATGTCCATGGACTCGATCCTCTTCTCGAGGTTCTTCTTGACCTTCTCCTCATGCCCCGAGTAGGCGTGGACGACGTACCACTGGGCATCGTCCTCGGGTGTGGCCTGCGTCCTCTCCACCGCCATCAGTGGACCCCGTTGTTGTAGAGGGTCCGCTTGGCGATCTCGCCCAGCATGTAGTCCGTGCCGCCGATGAATATCCCGAGGATGATCACGGTGAAGATCACGACCAGCGTGTAGCGGTAGAGCTCGCCTGGAGTCGGCCAGACGACCTTCCGCAGCTCGTCATAGACATCGCGTAGGAACTGGCCGATGCCCGGCTGCTGGGCCCTCGGCTCTTCGCGCTTTCGTGCTGTTACCGCCATGTGCTGGTTACTTCGTCTCCCTGTGGAGTGTGTGCTTGTGATCCCACTTGCAATACTTGCTGAGCTCGATCCGGTCAGGATCGTTCTTCTTGTTCTTCACAGTGGTGTAATTCCGCCTTTTGCAGACGGTGCAGGCGAGCGTGATGATCTCTTCCATGGTTGTCTCTTTGCTTGGAGAAAGAAAAAAGCCTAGGTTTCCTAGGCGTTGTCAATAGTAGCAGAGCAATCGGCGGACCCATCCTCGAGAGGCCTGCTTTCCCCGGCGGAACCTCACCGGCTGCTCCTCGTCCAGCGCTGGTGGCTCCGGGGAGGCCTCTTCCTCCTTCCTTTCGCCTATTCGTTCGACACCTACGACTCGTACGTGCTGCCGAAGCTCCTGTTTGCCCGCCTCGTCGTGCTCGGGCTGCTTGGATTTCTGGTGGCGATTGCCCTGACGCGCGGCCGGCTGGAGATCAAACGAACCCGGCTGGACCTGCCCTTGCTGCTCTTCCTCGTCTCGGCCGCGATCTCCACGGCGCTCGCGTACAACGTCAACACCGCGATCTTCGGTACCTACTCGCGCTACGACGGCCTTCTCACCACGCTGACCTACGTCGCCCTCTTCTGGCTCGCCGTCCAGGCCCTCGACGGCCCAGGCGACGCCCGCGCCATGCTGCGAGTTCTTCTGGCGAGTGGGTACGTCTTCGCGCTCCTGTCGATCGTCCAGGCGATCGGCGACGCCGCCTCTTTGCGCCCCGTCCATCCGGCCTGGGCCACGGTCGGCAACTCCAACGTCGCCGGCGCATTTCTCGCCATGTCGGCGCCGCTTGCCGCCTTCGAGCTGGCCGGCGCCACGACATGGAGCGGCCGCCTCCTGGCGATGAACTTGCTGCTGGCGCTCGGCGTCGCGCTCGCGCTGACGCTCAGCAGGAGCGCGTGGCTCGGTGTCGCCGCCGCCGGAATCGTCCTGGTCGCCGGCTGGCGCGGGTGGGTGCCCCGCGTCGCCGTGGCAGCGGCCATGGTCGTCACCGCCGCCGCGCTGCTGCTGGCCGGTCTCCAACCAGGCCTGTCCGGCCAGGAGCACGTCGTCGGACAGCGCTTCGCCAGCATCCTGAATCCCGCGGAGCTTGGATCCAGGCCGCACATCTGGCAGGACAGCGTTCGGCTGATCGCAAGCCGACCACTGTTCGGCTACGGGCCCGACAACTTCGGTCTCGTCTATCCCAACTTCCAGACCGGGAAATGGGAGACCTCGAATGGGGTCGAGGTCCCGATCGACAAGGCGCACGCCGAGACGCTGCAGGTCGCGGCGACACAGGGCCTGCTCGGGCTGGTGGCGTACCTCGCGATCCTCGTCGCTCTCGCCCGGTCCGTCTGGCGGAGCGACCGAGACGACCTCCAGGTCGCTGCCTTCGCCGTCGTCGTCGCGTATCAGGTTTCGCTCCAGCTGAACTTCACAGCGCTCGGCGCGGCGTTTCCGTACTGGATCGCGGTGGCTGCCGCGGTCACCCTGTGGAACAACCCCACCGCGCGCCTGGCAGCCACGCCGCGGAGCAAACCCACGGTGCGAGCGACTGCGGGTGTATCGGCGATCGCCATTGCCGCCTTGGCGGCGGGCGTCGTCGTTCTCCCCTACATCGCCGACACCAGGCTGCGCGACGCGGTGGGCGCTGACTTCGGCGGCCGTGGCGAGGCCGCTCGCGCGGCTGCCACCCAGGCGAGCGCGCTGGTGCCCTACGAAAGCGTCTACCAGGTGGAGATCGGAAACGTCGCTTTCGAGCGGGGGCTGTGGGCGGAGGCCAGGCCCGCCTACCTCTCGGCCGATCGACTTGGCACGTACAACCCCCGGGTACTACGCAACCTGGCGCTCGCCGACCGCAACCTTGGACTCACTGCCGAAGCCCTGGCGGCCGCCCGCCGGGCGCTGGCTCTCGACCGCTTCGACCCGGCTAACCAGGCGCTCGTCGACCAATTGCTTGTCGGTAGCCCGTAACCGGATCACACTGGCGCACGATTCATAGCCATGAGGTCGGCGCTCCACATGCTGGTCGGCGTAGTCAGCACCGCTCGGTTCCGGCAGATCGTCGCGGTGGTCGCGGTGACCCTCATCTCTCTGGCGATCATCGGCACCGCCGCGGTGACGCTGACGTCGGCCGGCTGTGGAGTGGCACGCTCAGTCGGGTTGACCCACGTCGGGGGCCGCTGCGTGACGGCGCAACCCGTCGCCGGGTTGACAAGCCCATCCCCCACGCGGTCGCGGCCCACGGCCGCAAGCCCAACCGCGACGAACCAGCCCGCCCAACCTCCCGCTTCCAACTACCCGCCATACAGCCCTCCCGCTTCCCAGTACCCCCCATACAACCCTCCCGGCTCGGGTTATCCCCCGCAGAGCAACCTGGGCTCTGGTTACCCGTTCTATCCCCCGACTTCGGGCCAATCTCAGCTTGGCCTGACCTGCTCGCTTCCTGTCTATGCAGGCCCGCCCGGCAGCGGAGGGTTCATCACGTTTCCGGGCGGCAGTTTCGTGGCGGATCCCAAGAGCGCCGTCACCCTCCCCACAGTGGCCGGCGCATCGCCCACTCCGCCTGGCTATGGCCCCGGCTACACGGGACTCACCTATAGCCGCGCTGTATCTCGCTGGCTGCCGGTGCCGTACCGGTGGGTTTCGCAAGATGGCGCGCACTACGCGTTCACGTCCGGCACGTCGATCTACTTCGTCACCATTGCCACCGGAGCGGTGGCCGAGCTCGGCGAGGGCAAGAGCTGGACGATCATCGACGTGCGCAACGAGGGCGTGTATGCGGGCGTGCTGAATGCGGCCGGTCTCTGGCTCCTGCCCTACGCCGGGTCGCCCCGGCAGATCGCCGCCTCGGGATTCTGGCAAGCGGTTGGACAACGATACGCATACGGGACGGCAACGTCGGCGGTGCCCCAGGGGGCGGCGAACACCATCGTCATGCTCGACCTCCAGCTTGGAACGAGGGGCGACGTGTTCAGCATGCCGGGGCAGCAGAGCCAGGTGACCGGATTTGACAAGTCAGGGACCCCGATCGTCTACAGCAGCGGACCCACCGGCCAGAGCATGTGGCTCCTCATCGGAGGCTTTACGCCTGCCCCAAGCTTGATCTCAAATTCGTCTAACGGCGGGTTCGTCTCCGCATCGACGCCGATCGCCGACAGCAACGGTATTTGGTTCGCAGGCTATTCGTATCCAGGAGGCAACGCGATCGTCCTCGTGGCCAATTCGACTCTTTATGGCATGTCGACACTGGGAGCGCAGCTCGCCGGTGGCTGCAGCTGACGGTCTGTAGGCGACAACCTCAGCCAATAACACAGGAAAGCCGGGTGCCGCAGCCCCTCTATGCGAGCAGTGTTCGAGTCAGGGTGTCGGCCAGCCAGGCGGCGTAGCGCTCGCGGGACCAGCCTCGCTCCGTCCTCAGGAGCCGGTGGACCTCCGGCCCTGCAAGCGTCCACACGACGGCGGCGGCCTCGTCCTGGCTGATACCGCCTCGGAATGACCCGTTGGCCGCTAGCCACGAGACGAACTGCCTCATGTTGTCGTACCGAAACCCGTGCATCCGAGCTCGGAAGGCGGCGATCTCTGGGTCGACGGCAGCCGCGCTGCGGATGATGTCGTCGACAGGGACAGCCCGCTCCTGAATCTGTGCGACGTCGGCGGCAAAGCCGGCGATCTGCTTCCTCTGGGAGGGCTCGGCGCGAACCTTCCGCGGCTCCGTCCGATCCAGAAGCGCGACCGGCAGGTCGTCCCCGCCCACCCGGACGTCCAGCAGCTTGTGCAGCAGCCCCGCCTTGGTCCCAAACGCGGCGTAGACCGTGTCGGTCGCCACCCCCGCCTCCGACGCGATGACCTCCATGGTCGTGGCGGCGTAGCCACGCTGGGTGAACAGCCGCTGCGCCGTGTCCAGGATGCGCGCGCGCGTCTGGCTCGCCTGCGCCTGCCTCAGCGTCGAGGTGTACTGGCGTTTCGCCTTGACTCGCGGCATGTGTTCAGTCTAGACTCCCGGTATTGATCCTAGTTCACCTCGGTTTAATTTGGGAGATTCTCTGACAATGGCAAAGCACGACTACGAGCAGCTGTACCGGCGCCTCATCGACGAGGTATTCAACCAGGGACGCATGGAGGTCGCGGACGAGCTGGTCGCTCCGCATGCCGTCGAGCGCCAGCGAGGAGGAATGGGCGATGGCCCGCAGGGCCCCCAGCGAACAGCCACAGTACTTCGCTCCGCCTTCCCCAACTTCTCCCTCACGATCCAGGACCTGGTCGTCGACGGTGACAAGGTGTGGGCCCGCCAGCGCGGGGGCGGCACCAACACCGGTTCCTTCTTCGGTCACCCGCCAACGGGAAAGACCGCCTACATCGAGGTCTTCGACGTCGTCCGGTTCGAGGATGGGCTGATGGTCGAGCACTGGGGCGTGCCCGACCAGCTCGGGATGCTGGCGGCGCTCGGGTTGGTAGTGCTTCCCGGTCGCCCGGCACCCGCGGCGGTCTGACCTGACGGCCCGGTCCATCGTGGACCGGGCCATATCATTCGACCGATGCCCGCCTCCACCATCGCCGTGCTCCATGGCGATCAGACCGGCGAAGAGCTGCTCGGCGAAGCGCTCCGTCTCCTCGACCCTTCGGTTATCGGCTTCAAGGTCGAGACCCGCGACTTCGACATCTCGCTCGAGGAGCGTCGCCGCTCGCGTAACGAGTGCGTGCTCGACGCCGCCGAGGCCCTGCGCCAGCTCGGTTATGGGATCAAGGCCGCCACGATCACCCCGGAGGGCTCGGGCGACGTCGGCAGCCCGAACGCCATCCTTCGCAAGCAGATCGATGGGCGCGTCATCGTTCGCACCGGCCGGCGCATCCCTGGCGTCCGCCCCCTGGCCGGCGTTCACGCGCCGATCTCGGTGATCAGGATGGCGGTCGACGACGCGTACGGCGCGCGCGAGTGGCGCGAGGGCCACGACCTGGACGAGTGGGCGTTCCGGACCGAGAAGATCAGCCGCCGCACCTGCCGGATCGTGGCCGACTTCGCGTTCCGCCACGCCGAGCGCATCGAGGCCAAGGTGTTCGGCGGGCCGAAGTTCACGGTCAGCCCGGTGTACGAGGGCATGTTCAAGGAGGAGCTCGACGCGGCCGCCGCCCGGCATCCCGCCGTCCGCTACGAGCCGCAGCTGATCGACGCCACGTACGCCCTGCTCCTGGCCACCACCGGTGAGGCCCTGGTGATCCCGGCGCTGAACCGCGACGGCGACACGCTGTCCGACCTGGTCATGCAGATGTTCGGCACGATCGCGGGCGCCGAGTCGACCCTGCTTGCCTTCGACGACGACGGCGCCGTGAAAGTGGCGATGACCGAGGCGCCGCACGGCACCGCGCCGGCCCTCGAGGGCAAGAACGTGGCCAACCCGATGGCGATGATCCTGGCGGTGGCCTCGCTGCTCGGCTACATGAAGGGCGACCCGACGCACCGCGCCTCCCGCGCGATCTACGAAGCGGCCCTGGAGGCCGTTTCCGACGGCGTGCGGACGGCCGACCTCGGCGGGCAGGCGTCGACGACCGAGTTCACGGCCGAGATCGTGCGCAGGGTCAAGACCAAGGTCGAGGTCTGGAGCGCGCTGGCCGACGTCGAACGTTGAGGTACATGGCGCTTGGCGACTCGTACACGATCGGCACCGGCGCCTCCGACCCGTCGAAGAGCTGGCCGTCGATCATCGCCTCGCGCCTCGGCGCCGAGCTGACCAACCCCGCGGTCAACGGCTACACGACCCTCGACTTGATCCGGGACGAGCTCCCTTACCTGGGAGCGATCAAGCCAGACCTCGTCTCGATCCTGATCGGCGTCAACGACCTGGTCCAGGGCCGCATGCCGGAGGAGTACCGGGACTCGCTGGCGCGAATCTACGACGACGTCACGGCGCTGATGGTGCGCCCTCGCGTCGCTGCGGTGTCGATCCCGAGCTGGTCTCACGTCCCGGCGGCCGCCGACTTCGGCGGCATGGAGCACGTCGCAAGGCAGACAGCCAGGTTCAATGCGGTCGCCGAGCAGGAGGCCCGCGCACGCAACCTCACCTGGGTCGACATCACCGAAGCGAGCACGTCAGGCGTCGGGACCGAAGGCTGGATCGCCTCGGACGACCTGCACCCCGGCGACGCGCAGTACGCAGCGTGGGCAGAAGTCATCTGGTCAGCCGTCCGAGACATATGGAGCACCACCCCCGGATAGTCCGGACCATCCGGTGTTCTCGCGACCGTAGACGTCGGTTTGTCCGGACTAACCGAGAACCGCCTAGACGGTGATCCTCTTGAACGACTCCGCGTACCGGTAGCCGCCCCGCTTCCCCACGTCGCGATGGCGCTTGCGCATGAACTTCTCGAAGTCCCAAGTCCGCCCCGGCTTCGCGATCTGGCTCTTGTGCTTCTTCAACGCCTCGATCTTGCGATCGAGCGTTGGCGTGATGTCGACCAGGTAGTCGCCGGTGGTCCAGAACGGGATCCAGACCTCCTTCACCTCGTGCGGCTCGAACCCCTGCTTGAGCAGCGAGCGGAACGCTCGAGGGTTGCGCGAGTCCGGATAGACGGCCGCCATCGTCGCCTCGCCCACCGCCAGGTGGTCCGGGTGCGAGCCGCCCATCGGGGCGTCGAGCACCCGCCCCGGGATATGCGTGATCACAAGCTCGGGCTTGTGCTTGCGGATCATCCGGACGATGTCGCGGCGCAGCTTGAGGTCGGGCGCCAGGTGGCCATCCTTGTAGCCGAGGAACTCCACCTTCTTCACGCCCAGGACCTTGGCCGCCGCGCGCTGCTCCTTCGCCCGAATCGCGACGAGCTCCGAGTCCTTCTGGGTCGGGTCCTCGCCGCCCTGCGAACCGTCGGTCACGATGACGTACACGACCTCGGCACCGCTGTCCACCAGCCGCGCGATCGAGCCGCCCGCGCCGAAGTCGGGGTCGTCCGGGTGCGCTGAGACGACGAGCACCTTTTGAAACTTGGGAAGTCTGCCGTTGCTCCGCGAAGTCGCCACGACTGAAGACGATAGAAGCTACCGCTTCGCCTTTGCAGGGGCGCTGAGCGAGACCAGCGGCACCGCCGGCTGGACCGGCGCCCACAGAGCCACCAGCTGCTCCGGTGTGAGGCGCGTGCGCACCGCCATCACGCGCCCGCCGAACGCAGCGGTCTTGACGGCCGCCCATCCCCCACTCCCGGCCAGCCGCATCGGGACGGTCACCACAGCGGACAGGGCCGCCGCCTCCTCGGCGGGTCGAGCGGTTCCGTCCGCGACCGCGCGCGCCAGCACGTTCGACAGCTCGTCATCGATCTGCCATGGCTTGGCCAGAACCGCGCACTGCATTGTGCCGAGCCTGCCGATCGCGGTGACGTAACGCGAGACCATCGCGCCGAGAGACCTTGGGTTCGTCACCGGTATGGCTGATGCGAACGGCGCATAGGATGCCGCGAATTTGATCGGCGTCAGGTGCTGGTGCTGGACGAGCGCCGAGACCGCGTGCCACGCCGCGACCGCCTCGTCATCGGAGCGACCGCCGAAGAAGTCGATCAGGGCGGCGCCTGCGTTGACCAGCGGGGCGACCGCCTCCTCGTTGGCCTCGGGCGCGGCCGCGGCGATCCGCTGCCAGTCTGCGTTCTTCAGGCCGGCGACCTTGTGGGCGAAGCCACCCCCGTTTAGCTCCCCGAACGCGATCGCGGGTTCGAATGGAGCCAGCATCTTGCTCACCTCGTCGAGGTTGAGACGGGCGTGCGACTCGATCGCGAAGCCGGCGCGCTCGACGGCGGCAAACGCACGGCAGCGCGCGAACATGTCGAGCTCGCGCGTCCCTTCGATGGCTGCCAGGATCGACCTCACCACACCGGCCGGCTCGAGGCTCCCCTCGCGCGTCACGCTGGCGACGAGCTTTCTCCGGTCGATCACACGCAGCCACTGGATCGGCGACAGCTCGGCGACGCCCTTGATGAACCCAGCGACCTCCGCGTGATTCGCTCCGTAGATCGCGGGCTCCACGGGCTTGCTCGCAACGGCGCGGCTCCGCGGAGGGCGCGTGATCGTCTTGATCGCGCTGCCCACCGCCGCGCGCACCCGCTCCACCGCGGGCACCGGCTCGACCTCGTCCAGCGACGCGAGCGGCACTGTGGCCTGCAGCGGCGCCCACAGCTCGACGATCTCCTGCGCGGTCAGGTCGCCCATCGCGCCGAGCACACGACCACCGTGCACCACCGTCCGCACGGCGGACCAGCCCTCATCGCCGGTCACGTGATTCGGGATCCTCCCCAGCGCCGAAAGGGCCACGGCCTCTTCGCTCTTGACCTGCCGGTTCTTCGCGACCGCCTGCAGCAGAGCTCGCGACGCGGTGGGTTCGATGCGCCAGCGCTTCGCGAGCAGGACGAGCTGGTCTCTGGTCAGGTCCTGGATCCGGGCGATGAAGCGGCGCGTCTTCGGGTCCAGGACGTCGGAGCCGGCGAGGGGGATGAACGCGGCAAACGGGGCGTAGTGGACGGCGAACTTCAGCGCCGGCAGCTGCGACCGCATCACAAGGGCGGTCATCGCCTGCCACGCCGCGACCTGCTTCTCCTCGCTCCTTTTCGCCAGCGTGTCGAACAGGACCTCGCCCGCGCGGGCGATCGGCTCCGAGATCGTCCTCTCGCTGCTGGTGATGGCCGCCTGGATCGAACGCGTCGAGTCAGACGAGCCCGCACCCTCTTTGCTGACCGAGGTGACAAGGCGTCGCGCCGCGAGGACCTGGCGCCACTGCCAGGGCGTCAGCTGGGAGGCCGCGACGATGAACGCCTCGACCTCGGCCGTGTGCGGCCCGAAGCGGTGAGCGGCGTTGTCGTTGGCCTGCTGGATGCGGCCCAGCAGACCGTGGGAGGCGGGCGCCACGGGGCCCATTTTCACCCCCAGGGTTCAAACAGTCTCGACTTTAAGCAGGTTCGTCTGGCCGGGCCGGCCGACCGGAACTCCGGCCACCACGACCACCCGGTCGCCGGGCCGGACCATGCCGCTCGCGAGGGCGGCGTCGGTGGCGTTGGAGATCATCTGGTCGGTGTCCTTGCCCGGGCTGACCTGGAGCGGAACGACGCCCGAGTACAGGGCTGTCCGCCGCAGCACCTCGAGGTGAGGGCTGGCGGCGATCACGGGCATCGGGGGCCTCGCCTTGCTGCAGCGCAGCGCCGTCGTGCCCGACTCGGTGAACGCGATGATGACCTTGGCGTGAAGCTCCGCCGCGGTGGAGGCGGCGGCGTGGGCGATCGCGCTCCCGACCTGGCCCGGCTCCCGCCAGATCTGGCGCGCCCGCTCGAACGCCGGGTGCTTCTGCGCGGCGAGGCAGATCCGGGCCATCGCCCGCACGGCCTCGACGGGGTGAGCTCCGATCGAGGTTTCCTGGGACAGCATCACCGCGTCCGTGCCGTCCCAGATCGCGTTGGCCACATCCGATGCCTCGGCCCGGGTCGGGCGGTTGGACGTGACCATCGACTCGAGCATCTCGGTCGCGGTGATTACCGGCACGCCCGCACGGTTGGCCCGGTCGATGATCTCCTTCTGGACCGCGGGCAGGTCGCCCAACTTCAGCTCCACCCCAAGGTCGCCTCGAGCAACCATCACCGCGCCGGCGACCTCGAGGATCTCGTCGAGGTTGCGGATCGCTTCGAGCTTCTCGAGCTTGGCGATCACCGGGATGGTGCAGTTCATGCCTGTCAGGTGCTGCTGGCACATCAGGATGTCCTCCGGGCGGCGGACGAAGGACAGGGCGAGGTAGTCGACCCCGAGCTCGACCGCGAGCTTGAGGTCCTCGAGGTCTTTCGCGGTCAGCGCCGGGAGCGGCAGCGGCCGGCCCGGAACGCTGACGCCCTTGCGTTCGCCCAGGAGCCCGCCGCGGATGACGGCCGCCTCGGCCCGGCCGTCCTCGACGCTCCTGACCGACAGCTCGATGCGACCGTCGTCGAGCAGCACGCGGTCACCAGGCCGCAGCGCCTGCACCAGCTCGACATGACTGACCGTGATCACATCTCCTCCCCACTCATGGGGAGGTGGCGCCGAAGGCGCCGGAGGGGCTACAGCTTGTCCTCCCCATTCATGGGGAGGTGGCGCCGAAGGCGCCGGAGGGGCTGCAACGAGCCCGACTCTGCGCCCCCTCACCAATCGCATGAACGAGGCGCCATCGAGCGCGCCCGTCCGGATCTTCGGCCCCTGCAGGTCCCCGAGCAGCGCGACCGGGCGACCCGCATCCTCCGCCGCCTCCCGCACCGCCGCCGCGGCGTTGCGGTGCGTCTCGGCGTCGCCATGCGAGAAGTTGAAACGCGCCACGTCCATCCCTGCCTGCACCATCGCGCGCAGGACGTGCGGCGACGAGCTCGAAGGCCCGATGGTGCAGACGATGCGAGTGCGCCTGACCAGGCTCATCTGTGGACCGCGCTGGCCGGACGGGCCGTAGCTCGGGGCAGGCGACCATCAGGTCGCCGGTCCGGGCGCCGAGACGAAGGAAGGGGTGGCACTAGGAGGAGCGCATCGTTGCATGCGCGACGACGACGGGCCGGGCCCCCTGACGCACGTATCGGCGTTCGGAGCCCCGAGATGCGGTCTGGCTGGTCAGCGCGGTTCACCATACCGCTTGACCCGGCGCGTCATCTCCGTCTCGGCTTCGATCACCTGGCGCTCGAGCTCGAGCGCGCTGATCACCGCCCCGCCCGTGCCTCGCACGAGGTCGCGCTGAAAGCGGTCCGAGGTCGCCACTGTGATCACGTCGCCGGAGCCGCTCGCCTCGTAGGCGATCCGCTCGATCGCGTGGTCCGCGGAATGTCCCTTGCGCGTGAAGACCACGCGCACCCCGTCCACCGTCTCTTCCGAGTTCGCCATCGCGGCGGAATGATGGGCGTCGAACACGACCGTGACCGACTGGCCGGTGACCATGCCGAGCACGGCCAGGCGCTCGACCAGCTGATCGCGCGCGGCCTCCAGCGAGGCTTCGGACAGCAGCCGTTTCAGCGACGGCCAGGCATGGACGACGTTGTAGCCGTCGACGATCAGCCTTTCCATCGCGGCTAGAAGAACCGCATGTTGAGCTGGCCGATGACGATCAGCGTCGGGTTGATGTTGACCTGCGCCGCCAGCTGCAGGACGGTCTGGAAGAAAGCGCTCCGCACGGGAGCAACGAACCACAGCACGATGAACACGCCATATATCGCGACCGTGCTGTACCGCATCGCGGTGTGCTGCACGGAGAAGGGCAGCCAGGGCCGGATCACGCCGAAACCGTCGAGGCCAGGGACCGGGAGCAGGTTGAGGACCACCGCGAGGATCATGAAAAAGCCGAGCAGGGCCAGCGCTGCGAAGAAGTTGGCGTTGGCGTTGGTGATCCATGCCGATGACGCGGCGATCGAAAACGCGGCGGCTATCAGGAGCGCGCACAGGAGCGTCCCGAGCGGACCCGCGACTGCGACGGCAGAGCTCCAGGCGCGCGTGCGCAGCGCGGACTGGTTGATGTACACCGCGCCGCCCGGCAGCGCGATCCCGCCCAGCAGCAGGAACACGATCGGCAGGATCAGGCTCATCAGCAGGTTCTGGTAGCGGAGCGGGTTCAGCGAGAGGTAGCCGGCTCCAACCACCGATCGATCACCACCCAGGTAGGCGACGAACGCATGCCCGAACTCGTGGATGCACAGCGACGTGATCCATCCCCCGGTGACGAAGACCAGCGTGAACAGCGGCACCGACCTGGGCACGAGATCGGTCCACAGGGCGGCGCCCGACGCGGCGGTGACCCCGACCGTGGCCAGGAAGAACGGGCTCACGCTCAGCACGCCTTTCAGCGACGGCCACGGCCGCCGCCGCAGGGACTTCTCGCGACGCACCTGGTCGCGCGGCGGTGGCGCGCCAGTCGGAGGCGCGGCCTGGCTCAGGGCCTGGAGGTGGCGGCGCAGGTCGTAGAGCGTCAGCCCCGCCTTCATCAGCGGCGCAGAGGTCGTCGGCGAGTCCGAGTAGAGCATCACGAGCAGCAGGTGGATCGAGTCCACCTGGTAGTGGCCCAGCACCTGGGCTTCGCGGTTCGCGTTGACGAGCAGCTGCCGCAGCGGAAGCGGCGGGGCCGAGCTGCCGTTGGCCGGCAGCAGTGCCGCGATCGCCTTCGGGTCGAATCCCATCTCCTGGATCTCGCGGTCGGCAAGGCCACGCGGCAGCTCGAGCGTCGCGTTGAGCACGTCGGCGGGCGCGACCTGCAGCGAGCCGCGCTTCGAAGCGAGATCCACGGCTCGCTCGAGGATCTCGCGGGCGTCGCGCGTCAGCGCGATGTCCGCCGACGCTAGCTGCAGATCGGTGGCGGCGTCAGGCATCCGGCCGTTCCAGTCTAGGAACCCGCTGCCGCATCACCTCGTAGAGGAGGGCCGCGGCAGCCGCCGAAGCGTTGAAGCTGGCCACGTGACCGAGCACGGGCAGCCTTACCCGGGCGTCACACCGCTCCTTGACCAGCCGGTGCACGCCCGGCCCTTCGCCCCCGACCACGATGCACACACGCTGCGTGAAATCGAACTCCCACGCGGGCATCTCGCCGCGGGGATCCAGCGCGACGCACCAGATGCCGGCCCGCTTCACCTCGACGATCGCCGACGGAAGGCCCGAGACCTTCGCGATGGGCAGCAGCTCGCTCGCGCCCGAGCTCGCCTTAACCGCGGCCGGAGAAAGCGGCGCGCTGCGGTGCTCAGGGAGGATGGCGCCGTCAGCGCCGGCGACCTCGGCGCTGCGCAGGATGGCGCCGAGATTCTGCGGGTCCAGGATCGAATCGAGCGCGACCAGGAGCGACGCGTTCGTCTTCAGCAGCTGGTCGAGGGTCCAGTCGCGACGCGGCTTCAGCTCGGCGGCGACGCCCTGGTTGACCCCGGGCGCCATCGCGTCCAGGCGATCCTTCGGCACCTCCTCGACCACTGCCAGGCGCGCGAGCTCGTCCAGGCGAGGGTCGTGGCCGAGGCCCGCCGCCCGGTACACCTTGATGACGCGGCCGGCGCGCGCTGCCTCGAGAACCGCATTCCTTCCGTGGATGAGCTGTTTCAAACTAGGGGCATGGTTGCAGACTTCATGGCCCAGGCACGGGAAGCGCTCGGGGGCGGCGTGACCGAGGAGCGCCTGCGCAAGGTCGGACAGATGCTTGCCGATGCGTCGCGACAGCCCGGCTTCGTCGACGAGGCCGAGATGCGGAGCCTGCATGGAGGCGACTCGTCCTTCACCATCCTGCAGCAGGACCCAGACGGATTGATGTTGATGCTGGCCCGGTTCTCCCACATCGAGGAGACGCCGGTCCATGACCACAACTCATGGGGAATCGCGTGCGTCGTCAGCGGCCTCGACCGCTATCGCCACTGGGAGATGGGCGCTGACGGTCGAGTGCGGATCCTCTACGAGAAGGACGTCGGGCCAGGTGAGTTCGTCACGTGGCTCGACCCACCGCGCGACATCCACAGTCAGCAGGGTGTCGGCGAACCGGCGTTGGAGCTCGTCCTGTTCGGCAAGGATGTGATGACGATTCCTCGCAACTACTACAACCCCGAGACCGGAGAGGTCAGGAGCGCCCTGCCTCAGTAGTCACGCGTCGCCAACGCACCCCGTCCTTCGAGTCCTCCAGCGCGATGCCGCGCTCCCGCAGGTCTTCGCGGATCCTGTCCGCGCGCGCGAAGTCACGCGCCTTGCGGGCAGCCTCGCGCTCCGCGATCAGCCGCTCGACCTCGGCCGCGAGCCCGGGCTCCTCGGCGCGCATCAGATCGAGGTGCTGGTCGACGTCGTCGATGAGCCGGAGCAGCGCGGTCTTGTTGCCCAGGCCCATGCGGTCCGCATCCAGCGCGGTGTTGGCCTCGCGGATCAGCTCGAAGACGAGGCCCATCCCCTGCGGCAGGTTCAGGTCGTCGTCCAGGGCCTCGCGGTAGCCTGCGCGCACCTGCTCGATCTTCCGCGCGAGCTCGGCGTCTTCCGAGCCCGCCGGCGCCGTGCGGTTCACGCGCTCGGCGAACTCGCGCAGGCGGCGCACCTGCTCCGCCGCGGCGTGCAGCGCCTCGGGGCTCAGGCGCACGCGGGCGCGGTAATGCGCGTTGGCGATGAGGAAGAAGCGGATCGCGAGCGGATCGTGGCCGGCCTCGACCAGGTCGCGCAGAGTGGTGAACCCGCCCGCGCTCTTCGACATCTTTTCCCCGGTGGCGTCGGTGAGATGCTCAGAGTGCAGCCAGACGCGCGAGAGGGTCTTGTGGTTGGCGGCTTCGGACTGAGCGATCTCGTTCTCGTGGTGCGGGAACATCAGGTCGACCCCACCCGCGTGGATGTCCAGCGTCTCGCCGAGGTACCGCTTGGTCATCGCGGAGCACTCGATATGCCAGCCGGGACGGCCGCGTCCAAACGGGGCGTCCCACGCGGCGCCGATCTTCTCGTCGCCCGGCTGCGCCTTCTTCCACAGGGCGAAATCACTCACATTCTCTTTGTCGTACTTGTCGCTCGCCACGCGCGCGCCGGCCTTGAGCCCCGCGCGATCGAGGTGCGAAAGTGCGCCGTACTTCGGGAAGCTCGCGATCCGGTAGTAGACGTCGCCGTCCGCGACGTAGGCGTTTCCACTCGCAATCAGGGTCGCGATCATGTCGACCATCTCAGGGATGTGCTCGGTCGCGCGGGGGTAGTGCTCGACCCGTTCCGCGCGCAGGGTCGCCATGTCCTCGAAGAAAGCCTCGGCGAAAGGCGCAGTGTACTCGCCGATCGTGGTGCTCGCGTGCATGGCCTGGTCGAGGATGCGGTCGTCGATGTCGGTGAGGTTCATCACGTGCGTGACGCGGTAGCCGGACACTCGAAGGTGACGCCGCACGATGTCGTAGAAGAGGAAGGCGCGCAGGTTGCCCACGTGCGCGAAGTTCCAGACCGTCGGTCCGCAGGTGTACATCCGGACGTGGCCCTGTTCAAGCGACTCGAACGGCTCTTTCACGCCGGTGAGCGTGTTATGGAGGCGAAGCGGCACGCGAGTAGTCTTGCGTACTTGCTCCTCCCCATTCATGGGGAGGTGGCGGCGCAGCCGCCGGAGGGGCCATGCGTCGAGCAGGTTGACGACCGACCAGCTGGAGCTCCAGTTCTCCCGCCTGGCCGCCGAGTTCGACCAAGGCGACTACTGGGACCAGGAGGGCTCCAACAGCCCGATCGATTGGATCCGCTTCAACTGCCACATAACCTCCAACGCCGCCGGGGCGCGGATCGCCGTCGGCGAGAACCTGGCTCGGATGGCGGAGAGCGCCCAGGCGATGCAGTCAGGCGAGATCGGCTTCACCCACCTCACCTCGATGGCGCGGACGGCCAATGCCGTCGGCCAAGCTTTCGACGAGAAGAAGCTGCTCGAGCTGGCGCGGGAGAGCTCGCCTGGCAAGTTCCATTACCGGTGCCTGCACTACCGCCACTCGGTCCAGCCCAAGGTCGTCGCCGCGGAGCAGGCCGAGCTGGCGGAGTGCAACTTCCTCCACCTCAACACCCAGGACGACGGCTGCTTGTTCTTCACCGGTTGCCTCGACCCGGTCGGTGGCGCGGTGGTGCGCAACGCGCTCGAGCCCTTCGCCCGCAAGTCGGGCGCCGACGACTACCGCGACGCGCCCAAGCGCTGGGCCGACGCCCTGGTCGAGCTGGCCTCCACCAGGACGAACATCCAGCTGCAGGTCACCAGCTCGGTCGAGACCTTGCTCGACCTGGTCGGCGCTCCGGGCGCGGAGACGCAGTTCTCCCTCCCTATCTCCTCCAAGACGGTGGAGCGCTGGGCCTGTGACTCCAGCCTGACCAGGATCCTGATGCAGGACTCGGTGGTGATCGACGTCGGCCGGGCGGAGCGGACGATCAAGGGACCGCGGCGCCGGGCGCTCATCGCCCGCGACCAGCACTGCCGGTGGGCCGGCTGCGAGCGCCCTGCCTCACATTGCGACGGCCACCACGTGGTGCACTGGCTGCACGGCGGCGGCGGCGAGATCGAGAACCAGGTCCTGCTCTGCCGCCGGCATCACTGGATGGTCGACGAAGGCGGCTGGCATCTTGTCAAAACGGACGACGAGGAGATCTTGACCATCGCTCCTCCCCATTCATGGGGAGGTGGCGGCAGAGCCGCCGGAGGGGCTCCCGATTAGATCTCCTCTATCACGGCGACCGCCTGCGCTGCGATGCCGGCCTTCTGCCCAAGTGCACCCAGCCCCTCCGGCGACTTGCCCTTGACGTTCACGTCGATCGTGCCGAGCTTTCTGGCGAGGTTGCTGCTCATTGCAGCCAGGTGCGAATGCAGCCGCGGCTCCTGCGCGACCACTGTGCAGTCCACGTTGATGACCCGATAGCCGGCATCGGCCAGCATCACGGCCACCGACCGGAGCATGTCGAGGCTCGATGAGTTCTTCCACTTCGGATCGTCGGCCGGGAAAAGAGTGCCGATGTCACCCAGGCACGCGGCGCCGAGGAGCGCGTCGATCACCGCGTGGGTGAGCACGTCGGCGTCTGAGTGTCCGTCGAGCCCGGTTGGATGGTCGATCCGCACGCCGCCAATCACGAGCGCACGACCTTCAACGAGAGGGTGGATGTCGTAACCGATGCCGACCCTCAACTGGCGGCGTGCTCGTGTTCCCTGATGAGCGCCTCCACCACCTCGAGGTCTTCGGGGGTGGTGAGCTTGATGTTCGCCGGCTCGCCGGGCACCACCGTGACCACGTGTCCCGTCGCGGCGACAAGCTGCGCGTCGTCGTCGCCGACCAGCCCCGCGTCCGCCGCCTCGCGATGCGCGCGAGCCAGCAGCTCGTAGGAGAAACCCTGCGGGGTCTGCGCGAGCACGACCCGCGAGCGGTCGAGGCTCTCGACCAGCCGGTTGCCCTCGACGCGCTTCACCGCATCGCGCGGCGAGATGGCTGGAAACGCCGCCCCGGATTCGATTGCCGCCGCGAGCACCCGCCGCACCAGCGCCGCTGTCGCCAGCGGCCTGGCCGCATCGTGCACCAGGACGAAGTCGCACTCACCAAGCGCAGCCAGCCCCGCGCGGACCGAGGCCTGCCTGCTCTCGCCACCCGCCTTCACGACCACCGGCTTGCGTGGGTGGAGCGCCTCCACCTCGTGAGCGGCGATTTCGAGCCGGCTCGGCGGGCCCACGACCACGATCCGGTCGACCTCGTCCAGGGCGAGGAACAGCTCGAGCACGCGGGCCAGAGTGGTGCGGCCGTTGAGGCGCACGAGCGCCTTGCTGCCCCGCCCCAGGCGGGAACCGCTTCCGGCGGCGGCGACGATCGCACCCACGGTCGGCATCAGGACGATTCCTCACGCGGTGTCGTCCGTACCTCTTCGCGAGGCTTGATGCGGGCTGGTTGACGCCGCGGATCCACGGTGGCAGGCTCGGCGAAGATCATGCGTCCTGCCGAGGTCTGAATCACCGACGTGACGACTGCGGTGATCGTCTGGTTCAGGAGCCGGCGCCCGTTCTGGATCACGACCATCGTTCCGTCGTCGAGGCTGCCGACGCCCTGCCCGGGCTCCTTGCCTTCCCGCGCCACGGTGACCAGGATCTCCTCGCCGGGAATCGCCACCGGCCGCATCGCCTGGGCGAGCTCGTTGAGGTTCAGCACGGACACGCCTTCCAGCCGCGCGATGCGGTTGAGGTTGAAGTCGTTGGTCATGATGGCCCAGCCGCGGCGCTTGGCGGTGCGCACGAGGTGCGCATCGATCTCGCCGGCGGGAGCGCCCTCGTCCTCCGTGACCTGGAGGTTGATCGACGGGTCCTTCTGCATCTCGGTCAAGACGTCGAGCCCGCGTCGGCCGCGGCGGCGGCGCGTTACGTCGGCCGAGTCCGCGACCGTCTGCAGCTCACGCAGCACCGAGCTGAGGATCACCAACGGCATATCGAGAAATCCGGTCTTTGCGATGTCGAGGATGCGCCCATCGATGATGACCGACGTGTCGAGCAGTACAGCGGGCATGCGGTGGTTGTCGGTCTCGGTCCTGGCGCCTCCGAAAAACAGCGATGTGATCTCTGCCCTCTTGGTCAGACCGACCGAAGCTCCCTGCGCCGCGAGCAGCACAGCAAGGACGAAGGAAAGCGGATATCCATACGGAAAGTCGCGTACGAAATAACCGGCGAGAGCGGCCAGGACAAGGCCGATGATCATGCCCAGCAATCCGCTCAGCAGGTCGGGCAGTGGAGTGCTCGTCAGCCGGAAGTTGATCGTCCGCCATCCACCCAGGACATACGGCGTGCCCAGGTACGCGAAGATCAATCCTTCCAGCGTGGTCAGCCCGATGATCGCCCAGCCCGGGTGGGCACTGCTGCCCAGTCCCCGGACCATGAAATAACCGAGCACGAAACCACCGACCACTCCGAGCGCCGCCCCGCCCCAGCGGGCCAGATGCTCGGAACGCTTCACGGTTACCTCCTCAAGAGACCGAGAGACCGGCCTCCTTTACGAATGCGCCGGACCGGATGGGATTAGGAAATGCGGCGGAGACGGCCTCCGCCAGGGTCCGGACCTCGACGACGTCGAGGCCGGAAGGCCGACCGGCTTTCGAACCGGACGGAATCAAAGCGCGCGTCAGGCCATGCCTCGCCGCCTCCTGCAGGCGGCGCTCGAGGTGGCCGACGCGACGCACCTCACCCGACAATCCCAGCTCTCCGACCACCAAGAGGCCGTCCGGCATTGGCCTGTTGCGGTCGTTGCTGAGGATCGCGAGTGCGAGACCGAGGTCGGCGGCCGGCTCGGTGATCCGAATGCCGCCCGCAACGCTGACGAAGACGTCCGAGGTTCCGAACGTCGGCTTGGGCTCGAGACGCTTCTCGAGCACCGCCAGGATCATGTGCAGGCGGTTGACGTCGATGCCATTGGCGATCCGCCGCACCATCTGGTTTTGAGTCTTGTTCACCAGGCTCTGCACTTCGACAAGGAGCGGCCGCGTGCCTTCGAGCACCGCGACGATCGCGGTTCCGGGCGCCGCCGGGGCCGCCGTGGCGAGGATGGCAGCCGACGGGTCCGAGACCTCTTCCAGGCCGGCTTCGCCCATGGCGAAGACGCCGATCTCCTCGGCCGAGCCGAACCGGTTCTTGGTCGTGCGGAGGATCCGAAGCTCCTGCCGCCGGTCGCCTTCCAGGTACAGCACCGTGTCAACGATATGCTCCAGGACCCTCGGTCCGGCTATCGATCCGTCCTTGGTCACGTGGCCGACCAGGAACACCGGAACCCCGATCTCCTTGGCCAGGCGCATGAGCCGGGCGGCCGACTCGCGAACCTGGGTCACGCTCCCGGCGCTGCCCTCCAGGCCGGGGTCGGTCACGGTCTGGATCGAGTCGATGATGGCGAGCCGCGGCAGCTCGCTCCGGATCGCTTCACAGATGACGTCGAGGTCGTTTTCCGCCAGGAGGAGGATCGCCGGCTCGAGGGCCCCCAGCCGCTGGGCGCGCATCCGGACTTGCTGGCCGGATTCCTCTCCGGACACGTACAGAACCTTGCCCGAGACGGCGACCTGCGCAGCGGCGTGCATCAGGAGGGTCGACTTGCCAACCCCCGGCTCGCCCGCGATCAGGGCCAGGCTTCCCGGGACGATGCCGCCGCCGAGGACGCGGTTGAGCTCACCCCAGGCCAGGCGCGACCGGGGCGCGTCCTCGGCCGCGATCTCGCTGAGGGGAATGGCCTGGGCCGGCTGAAGCGGCCTTGACCTCCCGTCTTTCGCGGCCCTTTTGACCTGGAACTCCTGGAGCGTGTTCCAGGCCTGGCAGTGCGGGCACTGGCCGGCCCAGCGGAGGGTTTCCCCGCCGCACTCGGTGCAGACATAGGTGATGGTCGATTTGGCCATGGGGAGACTGTCTACCGATGATCGCGGTTTTACAACCTCGCCCGTACCCTTTTACCGGGCCGGGCGTTTTATCTACGAGCGTCAAGACGCCGCCCTGACTACCCCGGGGCGGCGTCCCCATCCCGGCCGACCAGAGCTCGGGCCCGCCCTTCCTCCACCTTGTGCCGATCCCGCCCCCACCGGCACACCGCAAGCGATCTTGAAATTTTTCGAAAGCGGTTTCAAGCCAGCCTGTTAAGGGCGCAAGTCCCGAGCTCAACCGATTCCACACGTTTTGCGCAAAACGCGCCTTTGAACCCACCCCGAGAGGCGCCGTTGGCGCCAAACGCGCGCAATCCGCGCCGCCCTATCCTCCCCTCGTGGACCAAACCATCTCACCGGACCGCATTCGTGAAGCGGCGAATGTCATCGACCCCGTCTTCCTGCACACCCCCCAATACGTGTGCGAGCCGCTGAGCGA
>Ga0209648_10000921_pt1 | contig 23413 bp, 21 predicted proteins | sample GraSoi2013_115cm_FD_185830 | JGI IMG/M metagenome (GOLD analysis project Ga0209648, IMG submission 185830) | Grasslands soil microbial communities from the Angelo Coastal Reserve, California, USA - Sample 9_17_2013_115cm (SPAdes) (version 2) | ecosystem: Environmental > Terrestrial > Soil >... | reverse complement strand
ATCGGCAGCGTTACCACTTTTATTACGAGCTTGCATATCCAACGAGCTGCCCCAGTTGTGAAGTGCCAAGTGCTTATCAGGCTTGATTGCCATGGCGGCAGCGAACTTCTTTCCAGCAAGCGCCCACAGACGATCAGCCTCTTCACCACTCTTACTTCTGGCCTGAGCGTCCAGCGCATTAGCCCAATTGTTCAGCGCTTCATCCTTGTCAGGTTTGATGGCCAGAGCGGCCGCGAACTTCTCGCCCGCAAGCGCCCACAGACGATCAGCCTCTTCACCGGTCTTAATCCTCGCTTGGCGGCTCAGCGAACTGCCCCAGTTGTAAAGCGCCTCATGCTTGTCAGGTTTGATGGCCAGAGCGGCCGCGAATTTCTCGCCGGCGAGCGCCCACAGATGATCAGCCTCTTCTCCAGTTTTGGTCTCAGCCTCAGTTGCCAGTTCGTTACCCAACGAGATGTGTCCCCACGAAATGGCATCGCCTAGCTCAGCCGTTGGTGTCTTTGCGAAATCCGCTTCCATCTCAATAAGCTTGTCGAACTTCATGATTCGCGAGCGCCGCCGGTATTTCTATTTTCTCAATCGCGTCCCGTAACAATTTTTTCGGAATTGCTTCCAAGCTCGAATCTTTTCCCGGCAGCGCGTAAGGCGCCACGGGCGCAAGTAGGTTGTCGAGATGTGTGAATGGTGTCTGCACAAAGTCCGGGGGAAAACATTCCAGTCCTTGAGCCAGGGCTACGAAGAAATCGTCAGCATCGAATCCATTTATTGAGAAACAGTCCTTGCCGTCGACCAGCAACTTATCCTGAACGTGCTGCTCCGGTGCTTTGTCTTTGTAACAGATCCAGTAGAGGTTGTTATCGAACCTTTCAATTCTCGCCAGATGGCCGAAGACCGGGTCGTTATCACCGCTGTGGCCCGCGACGATCCAGACATGGCCGCGTGCCGAGTCGGTAAACACGGGCCCGAGATGTTGAGAGAGGCGTTCAACCTCTGCTTCGGTATTGAGCACTACAAAACCCGTGTGCTGCCCGTGAAGATAGAAAACCGATTGACGAGCAATAAAATCCGGCTTGAAGTTCTGTGATGCGGCGAAATCATAAACTGCCGGGAATACACCCACGAGCGCACAAGCCCTCATTACGAGCGGATCAAAATTGACGGTCAACACGCGATCGACATAGCCGTGTTTGATCAATTGCGCAATGGCTAGATGCGCCCAATTTAGTTTGGCCTTGTTGATGTACTCACTGATCAGGTCGTGTCGCTCAGCCATTGAAAGCTGGGCCAGAACGTGAGGATAAGTTTTTTTCTCAGCTCGCTCGTACGCTCGAGGATAAGCTTTGCGAATGATCTCGATGAATTCAGCGGCAGTCGGGATTCCAGCCTTGACCGAACATCCGGCGCCGATCAGCAGGATACAAGCCTTGTCTCGCTCTTTGGCTCGCTTGACAGTTTCGAGGACATCGGCAATTTCGCGCTGCATGAGAGGGCCCTCCTTGGGAACCAGTCAGACCTTGTCAGCACACTTAATTCTATTGGTGCCCCCGGCGCGATTCCAACGCGCGACCTCTCGCTTAGGAGGCGAGCGCTCTATGCAACTGAGCTACGGGAGCACATCAAACGGAATAGTAAATGGTGAAGAGTGAATAGTAAATACGGGCTGGTCTTTGGTCCTTGATCTTCGGTCTTTGGTCTTTGAAATCCAAAGTCCGAAGTCTAAAGATCAAAGATCGTATTAGCTTTGATACTTAATCAACGATCGCACGTCGTACCCTTCCAGCTTCTTTCGCCCGGGAAGAAACTCCAGCTCAACTACGAAAACCAGTCCTTCGATCTTTCCGCCCAGACCTTCGACCAAGTCACAGACGGCTTTCGCCGTACCGCCCGTCGCCAGCAAATCGTCCGCAATAATGACTCGACTGCCGTCGCCGATCGCGTCCCGATGAATCTCCAGAGTGTCCTGGCCATATTCGAGGTCGTAAGAAATCGAAGCCCGTTCGGCCGGCAACTTCTTTGGTTTGCGCACCGGCACAAAGCCCGCGCCGAGGTGATACGCGAGAGCGGGCGCGAAAATAAAGCCGCGCGCCTCGACGCCGACGACCACGTCGATCTGCTGGCCTTCGTATTCAGCGGCAAGCGCGTCCACCGTCCGCCGCAAACCTTCGGGGCTCTTAAGGAGCGTCGTGATGTCATAGAAATTGATGCCGGGCTTTGGAAAGTCCGGCACTTCGCGAATCAGTTGTTTCAACTCGTCCATAGTTGTCCGTCGACCAAATCAGGTTTGAATGCCAAGAGCCGCAGCGCGAATTGGAGGCTGTTTCCGCGGACGGCATGATACCATCCCGCGCGGTCTTCCCGGCTATCCCTAAACGACCGACATAAAGACAGAAGCACTGTGAGAGATTTAGCGGTTGACTGATACCACTCCACTCGTGTAAACAGGCCCCGCATCTTCCGAAAAAGTGAGGGAATCTCAGAAATGAAACGCCGTGAGTTCATGATCGGTAGCGCCGCAGCCAGCGTCGCCCTGGCATCGGCTCGGAAAACAAGAGGCAAGGCGCCGACAATGCTGGTTCCGGCTGCCGTTAAGCCTCTGGTAATTTCTTCGGCCAACGGAAACCGTTTCAAAAACGGCGGCGACGTTACCTGCGTCCAGAAGGCGTTCGGAATGATCACGCACGGCGCCGACGTGCTGGACGCGGTCGTTGCCGGAGTGAATATCGTGGAACTTGATCCGCTGGATGACAGCGTCGGCTATGGCGGATTGCCGAATGCCGAAGGTGTCGTGCAACTTGATTCATCATGCATGCACGGACCAAGGAAGCAGGCGGGAGCCGTAGCGGCGATCGAAGGCGTGCGCACTCCGTCACTCGTGGCCAAAGCCGTGCTGGAACAAACGGATCATCATCTGATTGTAGGCAAAGGCGCGCAGGATTTCGCGCGCGACATGGGTTTCAAAATCGAAGACGATCTGAACACACCGCACTCGCGAGAGCTTTGGCTGGAATGGAAGCGACGCATTGATCCATCGCATTACCTCGACCCAAAAAAGCGCATCTCGGCCGGCAGGCGCGCGGCGCTGGAGATGCTGGCTGAAGGTCTGCTCAGACCTGTAAGCTTCTATGGCACGATCAACTGCGACGGTATCAACAGCAAAGGTGAAATCTGCGGCGTGACCACAACCAGCGGTCTCGCTTGGAAGATTCCCGGACGGGTGGGCGATTCGCCAATTCTCGGCGCAGGCTTGTACGTGGATGGCAGCGTCGGAGCGGCAGGCTCGACGGGCCGCGGCGAAGCCAATCTTTACGGCCTGTGTTCGTTCCTGATTGTTGAAGAGATGCGTCGCGGTGCACACCCGAAAGATGCGGGCATGGAAGCGCTCAGGCGAATCAAGGTGAACACGATCGAGAAGCGTCTGCTCAACAGCAACGGCCTGCCGAACTTTGGCGTGAATTTTTATATATTGAATGCGCGAGGCGAGTACGCGGGTCTGACGATGTACCAGGGAGCAAACGCGAAGTTTGCAGTCTGCAACGAAAGTGGACCCCAGACACTTTCATGCGACGGGTTGCTTCCGGGCAAACCGGGAGATTAAGGGCCGCTATTCTATTGCTTCGAGGACTATCTGTTTCTTTTCGCGCTCGCGCACCAGTGAAACGACATGCTTCTTCTGGCGATTGAAAGGATATCCAAACGTCCAGGCGCCGCGGCCAATCACGCGGCCATCGATTGTTTCAATCACATCGCCCTCACGTAATCCAGCGCGAGCCGCCTGACTCTGCTGTTGCACAGATACAACCAGTAAGCCGCCCTGCGCGCCCAGTTGCGAGGCCATCTTGTTTGACAGCGCCATCGTTTCAACCCCGAATTGCTGTAAACCGTTTGGCGTCGCGGTGACCACGGGCATCTCAAAATGCCACTTGAACAGCGGCTCAAACGAACTACCCAGTTTTACGTCCACCAATATCGGTGACGGAGCGGTCGGCCGCCGCACAGTAAACCGAACATCTTTGCCGCCGCCGGCTTCGCCGAGCAACTTGGAAAACTCTTCCGCGCTGGCTATATCTTCCTGGTTCACCCTGACAATCACATCGCCCGGCTTTAATTTGGCCACGAATGCAGGAGAGCCCGGCATTACGGAAGTCAGCAAGATTCCAACCTGCTTCTTAATCATCTCGCTCAACTGATCTTCGTTCCAGCCGTACTGGAGAAAAGTCGAGCGGGCCGCAAATTCCAACGGCTCGCCCCGGACCCCAAGCAAGGGCCGCGGGACACTATTTTGCCGGGCCAGCACCCGCCGCGTAGCCGCGCGTATGGTTTCGGCTGAGACAATCTGGGCATCGTTGCCGTCAATCGCTTCGACAATGCCGAGGGTGTTTCCCAATTCGTCACAGGCTACTCCACCAACCATTTCGGGAGAAAGTTTGGCTGCGCTTACGGTCAGCCGGTCCATCTTTCCCGGACCTCGCCGCGCGAGTTTTGAGATCTTCGCCTCGAGCTTGCCGACCTGAACGTAGATAATCCGCGTTGAAGCCTCACCTTCCGGGGTCGTGCGTTGCGGGGCAAAAACCTGCACGCGTTGTCCTTCAACCAACTTCCTGTTGTTCTCCGCAGCCGGTGGCAGCGTGATCACTCCATTTACCTGCAGCACGGACAGTCCCGTCTGCCCATCGAGCCCGACATAATGTGCCAGAAGTCTTCGCCCATCGCGGGTAACCACCGTCAGGTCAGCTTCACTGCCCGGAACCGGTGGGGGCAGGTTAGCGGCTGCCGAGGCCCTGGCTTCTCCGGCCAGGCCGGTAAGCTCTGTGCGCGTCATTGGACCTTGGGGAAATTGCATGAACTCGATTTCAGCACCAGCCTGTGGCAAACGCGCGACTATGGTCTTGCCGTCGTCCAACGCCCAACCTGCAATGATACTGGCGTGGGCGTCGCTCGTAATCGAATCCCGATCGATGGTGAACAATGTGCCGCGGTCCCCTTCCTGCCTGAGCAGAAAACGCAGCATCTTCAGCCCACTCAAACGATGCACAATGGTAACCACTTGCGGAGCAACTTCAGTCCGGTCTGCGATCACGGTGACTCTGGCGGGTCGAGCCAGCGGCCGGCGCGGCGTTCGGGCGGGCGGGGTTCGTCCCGGCTGGGTGCGTTCGGGCGTGGGTGCCTGTGGAGCGCCCGGCGCTTGCGGGGCCGTCGACGCTGCCGTTGCCGGATCCTGCGCAAACGCAAAGACCGTCAAAGACATCATTACCGCAGCTACTAAAAAAGCGGGCCGCAATTGATTGAAAATCGACTTCATCGTTAATACCACTACCAACTTCGGCTATTCGTTGAACTCACCGGAAGGCGGTTGTCCACCAGCCGCTGCGAACCAAAACTTACGGGCGGCAATGAAATCCTGCGCTTCGTGCCACTAACGTCCTCCAGCGACACCACCAACGGCTTCACAGGCGCACTGAGCGAAACCTCGCCGGCTTGTTGTTCGCCCTGCCGGATTGATTCCGCGCCCGTCACATTAAAATCGGTTGCCGATGCGATCGGCCTTCTGTCGCCGCCAGACCTGCCACTGGAATCTCGGTAGAGATTCCGACCCCTCGGCGCTTCGGCGATCAGCGTTACCCCCGGATTTGTGGCGGCCGGAACCGTGGGTGAGGTGGCATCAGTACTTTCTGCCCGCTTGGCACTTGGAGTAATAGCCTGCTCGGTCCTCGCCGGAGCTCCCGACGCAATTGTCGATTGCTGATTCTTCTGGTGCTGTGCTAACCAGACAATCGCACCGGCCAACATCACCATGACCGCGGCCGCAGCGATTGCCGGTGTGCTCACCACAAATCTGTTAAAGAAAGAGCCGCGTGCGCTTTGTTGCCGGTCTGCGGCAATGCGAGCACGCAGCCGCACATCGAAATCTCCGGGCGCGGCGACCGGCTCAAGGCTGCCGATTAACTCGCGCAGACGAGTGCGCTCGAGTTGGAATTCCTGACATGCCCGGCACGTCTCGATATGCCGGAACGCCGGAACGCTCAAGCGCTGATGCAACTTCGACTCTTCAATTTCCTGCCGCGTCTCGCGGCATTCCCTGCTATTCATGATGACACCACCTAAATGTAACTGCGCATTTTGTCGCGCAGGAAATTCCGCGCGCGATTGATGCGCGACTTCACCGTTCCTTCACTCGTGCGTAAGATTGCGGCAATTTCGTCATAGCTCTTTCCTTCGACATCGCGCAGCACGAGTGGTGCGCGATATTTATCGGGCAGAGTGGCGATGGCCCGCTTGACCACGGCTCGCTTTTCCGCATCCACCAGATCGATATCCTGCAGCGGACGTTCGTCGGGCGGGTTGAAATCCCTGGCTTCCTGGCCGTCATCTGAGGCTAACAACCCGGTAAGCGAAACCAGCCGCCGGCGCTTCCGCTTGCGCAACTCACTGATCGCCAGGTTGGTCGCGATCCGATAGATATAGGTCGAAAATGCGTGCGTGGTCTGATATCGACTCGCCGCCCGGTACACTCGCAGGAATGTCTCCTGGGCCAAATCGACCGCGCCATCGTAATCGTTAGTCATCCGATAGATGTAACTCGTAATCTGGTTTCGATAACGACTCACCAACTCCGCGAAAGCATCTTCGTCGCCCGCCAGCGTTCCTTCCAGCAACGCATGATCCGTCGTCCGCTGAACCATGACAGGAGCCGGCATGGTGGCGGCGAAATCCAGCTCGTCAATGGAAGTCAGCGTTCTCATCGGGCAGGCAGGCTCTCGGTTAATTTGGCACGCCGGATCTCTGACTCCAATCCCGCGCAACGCCGGTGTCGGCAACGGCCTCATCGTGGACAAAATTATACACGGAGCCCACGACTGCCTCGCAATAAACACGCGCGGCCGGCCTCTGGGTTCCGAAATGTGCGTGTCAGAAGCCTGACTGTGAGGGAGGGCTCTCTTCAGGAAAGCCGTTATCGTTGGGTCTGGGTATCCTGCCGCCAGGCACCGGTTAGGGATTTCCGGCTGAACTGGCCGCTTCCGGGTTCTGAAACAGCGAGTCTTCCATCTTCACCCCATAGGTGACGGTAAGGATCCGAGTTTCCAGAACCAGCTTTCCATCTTCCATCAGGACGGTCCGATACGGCACCAGGGTGCTCTGGGCCACGCGGTAATCGTAGAAACGCTTCGTGTACTTGATCGGAGTAGCGGCGCCGGGTGGCGTCTCTTCGTATTCCAGCCACAGGACTCGGAAAGATTTCGCGCTGATAAAGTAGCGCGTTTTGCGATTCGCGGTGTCGGTCAGATCGATGACGTGGACATCGATTCCCTGGTGCTTGTCTCTGCCGGCCGAACTCAGCTTGGATTCATTTTCTTTGTAACGCAGCAGCGCGTCGATGCTGTGCGCTTGTTGCGAAATGAAATTTGCGCTGGCTTCTGCGCGCGGCGTAAAGGGTGAGCCGTTGATGATGCCAAAGATCCGCCCGGCGCCATAAATCATCGAATACTCTGACTGGGCCGTCTTGTTATCGACGCGGACCTTGTCTTTCTCAGACTTGTCGCCGCGTACAAAACGCAGTTCGTATCGCGCCTCTTCTGACCGGCCGTCTTCCATCATGCGGGTCGAACGCCCGCGCTCAATTCCGTTGCGACGGATCTGGTTGAGCACTGCGCGACCGTAACCATTGCCGGCAATTAGAATCACGCCTTCAGCAATTTGTTCGGCCGTTAGGGCCTTAGGGTCGTCGGCGCGGATTATCAACGAGCCCCCCAGCAGGCAAAAACAGATCGCGAACGCTGCCAGGCGCCCTAAAACCATGATGATTAGTCTAAAAGGCATATCTTAAAATCCGAGCTATGGTACAAGTTGGTCGGGCCGGACCGGAATTGTAGCACAAGACATTTAAGAATCAGGATGACCGCCCACGTTCATAGATGCCCGAACCTCACCTGCCCGATGCCCCGCTGGTCATGGCTGGCGGTTTGACAACAACTCAGGATGGAAGCTAGCTTGGCTTAAACCAACCAAATTGTTGCTGCCGGTTCAATACCTGACAGCAGCTATAGATGATGAAAGGACTCTGACTTAATGAAACGAGTAGGAATTTTAGTTGGCCGCGAAAAGACTTTTCCCGATGCCCTCATTCGCAATCTTAACGAACGCGGCCAGGGAGCGGTCACGGCTGAATATATAAAGCTCGGCGGCATTCGTTACGATTCGCCGCCGGCCTATGACCTGGTAATCGATCGCATTTCGCACGAAGTCCCGTTTTATCGCGCCACCCTGAAACGCCTGGCCCTGGAAGGCGCGATTATTATCAACAATCCGTTCTGGTGGTCGGCTGATGACAAGTTCTTCAATTTTTCGCTGGCGCGGAAACTGGGCGTAGCTGTTCCCAAAACCGTGCTCCTGCCACAGAAGGATTACATCCCCGGTATTGTCAGCGAAAGTCTCCGCAACCTCGAGTTTCCACTTGATTGGCAGGCGATCATCGATTACGTCGGTCTGCCCGCAATCATGAAACCGTTTGACGGCGGTGGCTGGAAGAACGTTTCTCGGGTGAACACTCCGGAAGAGTTGATTTCAGAATACGATCAGACGGGCACGCTCTGCATGACCTTGCAGGAGTTCGTCGACTTTGATCAGTTCGTGCGCTGTTATTGTATCGGCCAGGAGGAAGTGATGGTCATGCCGTACGATCCCCGCCAGCCATACCTGTCTGGCGATCAGTACATTTACGATCCCGACTATCTGGCCCCTGAACTGGCGAAGCAGGTTGTGAAAGATGTGCGGACGCTTTGCAGTGCCCTCGGCTATGACATCAATACGGTCGAGTTCGCGATCAAGGACGGGGTACCTTACGCGATTGACTTCATGAATCCCGCCCCGGATGCGGAACTACAATCAGTTGGCGAGTTCTATCACAACTGGGTTACTGAAGCGGTAACGAATTTGGTTTTCAAGCGTTTAAGCGAACCCGCTCACGCGCCAAACTATCGTTGGGACGCGATGCTGAATCCGATGCCGTCCCGGACCGAGGCTGTTGCGTCGCGATCAGAACAGGTGGATCGTACTGTCGTTCCGAAGACTGCGGCACAAAAGAAGGTCTCAGCCCGGGCGAGAGCAACGAAAGGCAAGGCGAAAGAAGCTTCACAATAGGGAGAGTCAGGCGTCGCTGGCTTCAGCGCGTCCGCGCGCAGCCAAAAGCTTTCTAATAACGAGCGAGCCTGACCAGCCGATGATCGCGGACGACGCAAAAGCCCAACCGAGGCCGGCCACCGCTTGATCGACTGAAGATCCGATCAGGGTGATGAGCAAAGCGGCGAAACTAAGTCGCGCGGTTAGTCGCTGCACCCGGCCGGCCCCCTCGAGCCAGTTCATCCGGCGCAGTTCGGCTGCCAGATAATCTTCATCATCATTCAGACGCGCGTAATAATCCGCCTCGCGTCGCGCCAGACGACCCGCGGCTTTGTCCGGAGCGACGCGTGCCGCCTCGTTGTAATGGTGAATGACATGCGCCAGCTTACCTTCGCTCAGGGCGACTTCGGCCAGGCCAAGCTGTGCCCGGTAAGCAAGCTCGTCGATTTCCAGAGCCTGCCGAAATGCTTTTGCAGCCCGCTTCGGCTCGCCGTACTCGAGAAAACTCTCGCCAATTCTCTGCAACAAGCCTGAATCATTGCCGCCCCGCATGGCCGCCAGCCTGAGCGCCGCGCAGGCGCGGGCCAACATTCTCGCATCACTTCGGGCGCTAGCCTGCGACTTCAGCAAGCGCGCGAATTCGTAAATCAACCAGCCGTCGCCAGGAAGAATCAGCAAAGCGCGGCGAAAGGCCTCGGCCGACTGGCGCAAACGACCCGCCACCCGCAAATCGTTCGCCACCTGGCGAAGCAACCGGCACCGTTCCGCATCCGCCGGTAAAGTCTCTTCTTCCGAAAGCTCCTCCCGGTGTTTGTCGACTCTCTTCCTGGTCGCCTCGCTGGTCTCCTCCAGCACGGATGCCGGCGCAATCCCCAACCGAACCGCCTCTGCCCGCACCAACTTAACATTGGCCAGGTGATCGCGAAGCTCGCAAGCACGCGCATCAAGTTTGTGATCGGGAATCCGACGAAGCAGGCTGTGCACCATCTGACGAAACTGTTCACCACCAGAAGCAAAAGCGATAAACAATCCCTTGCCGGCGAGTTCAACGCGATAGCGATAACGCACATTACCACCGCGACGGAGCGTCCTTAACGTCGTAACTTCAACTCGTTCGATCTCATCTACGCCAAGGCCTCTCGTGCGTCCGAGTAAGCGGCTCGCGATCAGCGAACTGAAGCCTGTCCGCGAGAGCCGCGCCCCATCAAAGCTAAGGCGATCGGTGAAAACCAACAACGGAATTACTGTCCACGTTCCCGCCACCAGGACCAGGGCTGCGAGATCTCTGTGCATTCGCACACAAACCAGAGCGATAAAGGTAAGCAGCGCCGCGGCCGCGAAATAACCACCGCGCGTCACGCGCACACCCGCAAGTTTCTTTGGTTTGGGCGGGGCAACGTGGGCGCGAGCCGTTTCGGCCAACGCTTCACGAAGTTGATTCTGGGACGAATCGCTCAAAAGATTTTTACTCGCTCACGCGCCACCTCAAGGTGTGGGACACTCAACCGGAATATCTACTGAGAAGTTCCCTCTTGACGCGCCAGGTTCAGTGTAACGTAAATCGGCAAATTGAACGAGCGTCTGCCCGATGCAGTTGTCACTTTCGACTCGGGCAATCGGGAATCTCGAGAAACCCAGCAGGATTTGCGCCCGGCGATCATGCGATGCCATTGACTCGATCTCTTCGGCACGGGCAGAGGGTTTTTCGTAACGCTCGATCGCATTAAGGCTGTTCGCTCTCTTACCATCGACGCTGGTCGTCAAGTCATTTGAAAATTTTCCCGGGCCCACGCCAACAAAAAAGCGATACATGGCCCGATCCGTCTCAGCAACGCACAGCCAGCGAAAGGGATTCGCGACCGTAGGCATCGCTGCGGCGCGGATAAATTGCTCGCCTCTGGCGCTCGAAATCTGATTCGCCAACTGGCTTGCGTCGTGCAGGGCGGCCTGATGTGTCCAGGCCAGCGCTCCCCAGTAGCAAACCACAAAGCTAAGCACGATACGCGGAATCAACTTCCCGAAGCGCTTCTCGAGTCCGATCATGCGGCCGAAGGTAATCGACAGAATGCCGATAACCCAGATGATCCGCACCACCATGAGATTGACCGGTCCTATCGCACGTTGGATCGGCGCGAGGAAAATAAAAAGCGTCATAACGCATCCGAGGGCCGACCACGCGACAATCTTTGGCCAACGGCTGCTGGTAAGGAGAAAGGCCGCGCCGCCCAGAGCCAGCCAAATGTAAGGATCGACAATGAAGACCAAATCACCATAGAACCAACGGCCATTCCATGGCAGCAACGGCCGCAGGCCATAGTTGTTAGTCCAATCCATCAACGGGTGTGTGGCCGCGGTGATCAGTGACGCGAGCAGCAGACCGCGATAGCGAATTCGCGGCCGTCGCCGGCGCCATTTCGCAAGCGCCCGCTCCGTGGCCCAGAAGATCGACGGAATCAAAAGGCCGAGCGTCAACGTGCCGACTATGGAATGCGTGATTCCGCGATGATACTGTAAGACGGTCCAACGATCTCCGAAGAGCCCGTAAACGACGTCAATGTCAGGTGCGTTAGCGGAGAGGACGCATACGGCCGCGGTGTACGGCGACCAGCGCTCGAGTCCGGCTTTGGCTGCTGTCAGGCCAAGCAGTGAATGCGTCAGGCCATCCATTCGTCTTAGATTCTGGATTTCATTGAGATTTCGAAATGAAGGACCCTCCGGAGTTTTGACCCGAACAACTCAGAGAAAAGTCTTTTCAGAATGAAAGGCCCATAGGCGGAGGTATTGGCGTCAGTTGCGCGTGACGAGCTGGATCTATCTTTAGAAGTTTCTGGGCAGCGTCCCGCGCGGCGGCCGATTCAGGCACCGGCTTTCCTTCTTTGTCCCGCGCCTTGCGACCCGTGTCAACGATATTGAAGAGCAGATCGGCAGCCTCTTTTTTCTTTCCCTGCTTCTCGTAAACCACCGCCAGGCGGACGTTGGCAGTTTCGGCAGTGACTATGGCTGAATCAAGCTTGGCTACCTCGCGATAAAGCCTCGCCGCCTCGTCAAAGTTTCCGTCAGCTTCCTTTGCCTGAGCCAGCGCGAATTTTGCCAACACCCCAATCTCGCCGCCGACCTGACTCATTGACACTAACTCGCTCTCAGCCTTGACCCGGTCCGTGACCAGGAGATTCGTCGCGATAAAGTAACGCGCTTGGGTGCGATACGGTTCGCCGTATTTGGCCGCCACTCTTTCAAATTCCTTAATCGCCCGTTCGGAACGCTCCTGCTGAGTGCTGAAAACCGGATCGCGCGAGCCCGCCGCGGGATTGGTTGAAATCTCCGCGCCATTGATAACGATCGCGCGGCCCATTGCTGCTTCGGCTTCTTCGGCATGTTTGTGGCGCCAGCGAACCACGCCGTAAGCTGCCGCCGCCAGGACAATCAATCCCAACAGCCCGTAAAGAATCTGCTTGCGGCGGCCGGCCACGCGATCAGCCAGCCGGTCGGCCAGCAGCATAGTGGTATCGCGAAACCGATCGTGCTTTAGTTCGCGCGCCCTTTTCTTCTTGTATTTCGCCAACGGATTTCCTCTTGCAAGTATGCACGGTCAACTGCGTTCAATTTAGTGTATGATCGCGGAAACAGCGAATTTAACGACCGCTCGGAACGTTGTCAAGCAGGCCGAGGGATCGTTGGTATCCTAATTTCAGAGCGTTTAGAGTCGCCACTTCAGTTGGGTTCTTTCCTGCTTGATAAAAGCCCGACTAAAGTCGGCCTCTGGAGACCGTTTTTCAAAGTAGGACACAACGGAAGATCGCAACGCTAACGAGACTGTCTGTCATCAAATGAGCGTAGAAGCGATGGCGATGATTTGGTGGGAACAAACGAAAACCGGCTGGTGTCTAAATGGGCGTCTGTCCGGGAAGCCATTGCGGACGGCGGCTTTTGAGCTTCCCGCCCAGATGGGTGCTGAGAGGGGTGCCGAGTGAGCTACGGAGAGCAAATCGCCCTCCGCGGACATGCGGACTTGGAAGAAGCTGCTCCGGCCGCTGCAATCGAAGTCCGCTCAACAGTCGAAGATCGGTTCCTTGAAAGATTACGACTCGGAGAGACGGCGGCTTTTGAGCGAGTCGTCGCCGAGCACTCTGGCGATGTTTACGCGCTGCTCTATAGATTGACAACCGATGCCGAGGAAGCGCGGGACTTGACGCAGGAAACCTTCTTGCGCGCTTTTCAAAGCATTGGCCGCTTTCGCGGCGACGCCAATTTGAAAACCTGGATCTATCGCATCGCGATCAACCAGGCACGCAATCGCTGGCGCTGGTGGCGCCGCCGCAAACGCGATGTCACGGTGTCGCTCGACGCCATCGACGACCGAAACGAGCAGCCGCTAAGCGCGAAATTGGTCGATGACGATGCGATTGATCCGGAACAAGAGATGCTGGCACGAGAACGAGAAGGTTATTTACGGGCGGCTTTGCTCGAGTTGAAACGACCGTTTCGCGAGGCCGTAGTTCTCCGGGACGTCGAAGGATTCAGTTACGAAGAGATTGCCGAAACTCTTCAGATCAGCATCGGCACCGTAAAGTCACGGCTGTCGAGAGGAAGATTAGAGTTGCGTAGCAAACTCCAGGGATCTTTGTAAATACGAATGGTTGGCCCGCCCCGGCTTCACGAAGAACTCGGTGCCAATGGGGTCGAAGTGACGATCTGGGAACGGGCGCAGGGCGATCTAGCCAGGAATGCAGCGATTTGAAAACGTGGCCAGCAACAACGCGTAGCTTTCGCTCCGGATCTGGAGGTAAAGCCCGAACCGCTCGCGGTTTCAGGTCGGCGTTGCTTTCCTTCGGGAAGCAGCCGGGGTCGGCCAGCCATTCGCCGGTGGAATTTTGAAATTTGAAATTTGAAATCTGAAATTTCAGAGCCTATGTCGTGTGACGAGATCCAAAAATCGCTTTCGCTTTATGTTGATGACGGTTTGACGCCAGAGACGCGGGCAGTCTGTTACCAGCATCTGGAAGTATGTCCGGTTTGTCGTGCTCAGATAGCGGACCTGCGCGGAATCCGTCACGATCTGGCAATGCTTTCGCGACCGGCGCCACCGGCCGATCTTATTTCTTCAATCAATAAAGCTTTAGTAACAGAGGCATCCGTCCAAAGGGCGCGTCGGGCCACTACGTTTGGAGACCTGGTCACCACGGCGCTGCAACCGCGGCTGATGCGTTATGCATTCAGTTCCCTCGCCTCACTGGTTCTTTTCAGCGCAGTGTTTTTGGCTTTGCGACCCCATATGCTGGCCCTTCACGACGCAGCCCGCGCTTTTGATGAATCGTCCGCAGTTGCGAGCAATTCGGGCAATACTTTGCGCCTGGGCTTCGACATCAACCAACCAATCTCGCCTGAGAACTATGCCGCATTGCGGGCGCCTTTCAACACCGAATCACCCAGTCTCAATCCTGGTGGCGCGCTGGCAACACTGACCTGGGAACCGGCGCATCTCCACGACAACGGCCGCCAGGACGATGACGACATGGTCGTAGTCGCGGATGTTTTCAGTAATGGCAAGGCTTCATTAGCGGATGTGATGCAGGCGCCGCGCGATCGACGCATGCTGGCGGACTTTGAGAAGGCGCTCCGCCAGAATGCAGCCTTTGTCCCGGCCTCAATGGACCGCCGGCCCGAAACGATGCGCGTCGTGTTTTCCGTGCAGCGTGTCGACGTGCATGACACGAACTACTAACTAAGCTGGTCGTCCTGGCTAACTTTTCCTGGAACTCTTCGACTTCTTAAAGCGCGCTTCGATGATTCCGTTGCGCTTCTTTCCAACCTTTGCGGTTAAGGTGGGATAAGTCTCTCTTACCGCCGGTAGATCCTCCGCGCCGATCTTCTTCTCAATGCGGGCAATCTCTTTTTCCGAGCCTTCGATTTCCATGAACAGTCCGAACGGAAGTTCGTCGACGACGACTTCGGCCTTGCCGAGTTTCCATCGTCGGCGCCGCTTCTCGTAAATCAATGCGGGCCGGAATCCGAGAGACTGAAGAATTGCGTCAATTTTGCCAGCGTCGGCCACTTCGGTTTCCTCTTCGCGTTGATGCTTGATTGGAGAGTTGGAAGGAATGCGTTGCTTGAAGGTCAGAAGAGCGCGTTGGCCGACGCGCCGCAGACGCAGCGCACAGGCCCCGAAATCGAGCCGCCCGCCCCCGTAGAGAGTGTTCTCTTCATGCTCAACTTCATGTTTGAAGGCGCCAACTTTGCGCAAGCGACGTTCGATTGCCAGTCGCTGCTTCTCGTTCAGCCGGTATTTTTTTTCAATTTCAATGGGCATATAGAGCTTTTGAGATTTCAAATTTCAAATCCGAACAAACGTGCGGGACAAAACAGAGACTAAGGTCTGTCCTTACTCCCTCTCCCTATGGGAGAGGGTTGGGGAGAGGGCTTGAGTGTCGAGTCGCTTCCTACGCCCTCTTCCCCGGCCCTGCTCCCAGAGGGAGGAGGGTGATATCAAATTCGAGATTCTACGTTTGCCGCACCCAACGCCAGACTTCGGGAATCGATGCTTTCTTTCCAGTCATCAACATGCCGACGCGGTAGATGCGTGATGCCAGCCAAATCAAGCCCACTGCGGTCGCAAAGCCAATCGCCAACGACAAAGCAATCTGCCACATCGGCGGCGTCTCAGTCACGATACGGACCATCATGGTTATGGGCGCGAAGAACGGAAACATCGAAGCCCAAAATGCCAGCGATGAATTCGGACTGCGAATGATCGAAAACGAGAGATAAAACCCCGCGACCAGCATTAACACTATCGGCAAGGCGACCTGCCCGCCTTCCTGGGTGGTCGTCACCATCGAACCCACGACGGCGTAGACGGTCGCATAGATGAAATAACCCAGCAAAAAATAGAGGACAAAATACACGAACATGATCGCCGGAATGTGCGGCAGACTGATCGGCACCCCTTGCGCCGCCAGCATACCGACCCCGAATAACGTGAAGAGCAGAAACGCCAGTCCCCAGATTCCCAATTGCGTCAGCGCTACCAGCGAGACCCCAATAAGTTTGCCCATCATCAAGGAAAATGATCGCATTGACGAAAACAGAATCTCGGCGATCCGCGTTTCCTTTTCCTCGATCACTGCTCCCAGCACAAACTGGCCATAGAGCAGGACACTCATATAGATCAACAGACCCATGCCGAAGGCCAGATAGAAACTCGCCTCGCCCTTACTCTCTTCGCCGCCGGCCCCAGTCGTTTTCAAATTCACCGGCTCAGACATCTTTTCCACAGCTTTTTCATCGATGTTGGCATCCACCATTCGCTGAGCACGAACGGCCCGGCTGATCGAGTTCTCGATGTAGTTTTGGGTGAACAGGTCCGCAGCGTTGCGCGCGCGAAATTCGGGCTGCTCATCTTTAAGAAGATTGCGTGGCAATACTATGTAGCCGTCGAGGTTCTTGTTCTGGATTCTCAAATCCAGTTCGCGCCTGATTTGATCAAGAGGGCGACTGTCGAGTTGAATTTTCTCGACCAGAAAACTTCCCTCAAACAACTTGCCGGCCTGATCGACCTGCTCTTTTGGATTGTTACTTCTGACCGGAGGCTCCGTTGGGCGCTCAGGTGTGCTGCTGTTCTTTGGCCTGCCGCTGGTCAACTCTCGCGCCACGCGCTCATACATCTTGCCCGTCTGGTCGATGACCGCCAGCCGCGTCGGTCCCCCGGCCTTGATGCTGAACATCAACGCCGGCACGATGGTGAAGCCCGCCATTACCACCGGACCCAGAATGGTGGCAATTACAAAAAACTTGGTTCGTACGCGCTGAATATATTCACGCTTGATTACGGCGAGGAGTTTTCTCATGCAACCTCTCTGACCTTTTCGATAAAGATGTCGTGCAAGCCCGGCTCGACCAATTCAAATTTCGTTACCAGAACTCCAGCCTCAACCATCCGCTTCAAAAGAGTCTGTGGACTCGCTCCCGGCACCAGCAAAACTTCAACGTCGTCCCCGTTCTGACGAATGTTGGCCACCAGTTCCGGATCATTTAAGAGGTGATCGCCGCCTTCGAATTGGAGGGCGACGGCGTTGCGCGAGAAACTGCGCCTGATCTCGCGCAAGCGGCCATCCAGAACTTTATGAGCGCGATTGATCATGCAGACGTCGTCACAAAGTTTTTCCGCAATCTCCATCTGATGCGTAGAAAGAATGATCGTCTTGCCCGCCGCCTTCTGTTCCAGGATCGTTTCCTTCATCAAGTCGACGTTGACCGGATCGAGGCCTGCGAACGGCTCATCCAAAATTACCAGATCAGGATTGTGAATTACTGCCGTGATGAACTGAACCTTCTGCTGCATACCCTTTGACAGTTCTTTGGTGCGCTTTTCCTTCCACTCGGAAAGTTGCAGTTTTCGGAGCCAGTCATCGATACGTTCGTCGGCTTCCTTGCCGCGCAGGCCTTTCAGCTCGGCGAAAAAGCGCAACTGCTCGCCGATCTTCATCTTCTTGTAAAGCCCGCGCTCTTCCGGCAGGTAACCGATGCGATCCTGCAGCGCGCTGGTCATCTGTTGCCCGAACAATGCGATGCTGCCTGAGTCGGGAATGATGATGTTGACGATCATCCGGATGGTGGTGGTCTTGCCGGCGCCGTTCGGTCCGATCAGACCAAAGACGCGGCCCGGCCGCACCTTCAGGCTGAGGTCGTTGACCGCAGTAAACTCGCCGTAGCGCTTGGTCACATGCTCAAGAACGAGCGTGGGTTTGGTGTCGTCCATGCTGACTGGTTGTTACGAGAGTAAGCAGGTCACAGTTTCAATGTTCAATGCGAAAAGATGAATACAAACCCGTGGGATCGAGATTAATTTCCTCGACATGTTGGACCGCCGAGAAACGGGGGCCGGTCGCAAGTTCGTGCTTGAACGCTTCAACGTTCGGCGCCGGCCCCTCCGCGAGAACCTCAACTCGCCCGTCGTCAAGGTTCTTCACATAACCGACTACCTGGTGACGCGCCGCCGCGCGCTGAGCGAAGAAACGATAACCCACACCCTGCACGTCGCCACCGATGAAAAACCTGCGCGCAACTTTATTGGTCATTGATTTTCGACGCGAGCGCCTATTTTAACGCGCACTAACCAACTCAACAACCGCGATCCCGCCGGCGGCGATGTTGAGTGTGACGCTGTCGGATGCACCCGCTTTTCGCGTCACCGCGAGAGTTTGATCAGAAATCCATTCAACCGCACTCAAAATTCCGGCGTTGCGCAAACCGATCGTCACGCTAACATTCGCGCTGCGATCGACCTGGGCCAGTCCCTGCTGTTGCTTGAACACTCCGTTGTCATTGAAGAGCGTGACAACCCATCCGCGCGAATTGCGATTGATTAAGTATTCAACGTCGCCTTCAACCTTAACCGGTGTCGCACCCGAAGCGAGATGAGCCAGGAGATGAGCGACGAAAGGTACCAGTCGTTCATCTTCACCCAGAAGGTGAGGGACTGTGACGACCACCACCTTGCCGCGACCGATCTTGTTCACGGTAACCAGGGGATCCCCGTTGGGTGTTACGATTAGAACTTCGCTACCTTTGGGGACCACCTTCCTGTAACGAAACGCCTGTCCGCTTAGATCCTTAGGCAGTTCACCAGCAGCAAGACAGTGTGCAGTATCTTCTTCGATGAGCGCGCCGAATTCCTGTACTCCCAAGAACTCGGTTGACAGGCCATTCGTCTGGGCCGTGTTCAATACCACGACGCCACCTTTACGGACGTAATCGGAGAGTTTCCGGGTCCAGTCACTTGTCCACTTGATATCTCCACCAACAACAATAGCCCGGTACGAATCTATCGCGTCAATTGGGGATTCAACACCGTTTGCACCTTCGGCGCTCAATGCGGACGTGACGTCCGCGCTCCCAGCAGTTGCTCGACCTTGGACCTTGGACGTTGGACGTTGGACGGGTGAAGCCACCAGCACATCAAAAATATTTCCAAAGACTCCCGGCACGAATGCCTGTCGCTCGCCACTGGCGGGCTCGCCTTCGCGCACGGGTCCGGGATAATAAGCAGCGCCCAACAACTCTCGCAGCGCGCGATCGCTGCGATTAATCTGCGAGACTCCAAATGGCCAATGCGGATAGTCAGTCATCTCCCAGCCGTGCGCGGGATCGAGCAGAAACGCGATGGGCGTATAAGGTGTGCCGCGGTCGGGATGCTTCTCAGCGAACCTGATGAACTCATCGGTGATGTGACCGAGCGGATTCAATTGAAACGGATGTTCGCCCGGGCCGGGCTTGAAAAACTGATCGAAACCCTGCTCGAGATAGATCGCCGACGCGCCCGACATGTAATAGAGGTAATAACTCTTGCGATACCACGAGAGCGACGGGCCCATCGTCGCGCCGTAACGCGAATGAAAAAAGTTGTCCGGGCCGGCAAAGTTCTGTTGCTTCGTAAATGTCGTCGCGCTGTCGCCAAAATTCGGCGCGTGATAATAAAAGAATTCGCCGCCGTACTGCCGGGCCGCGCCGCGCGTGAACGCCAGCCGCATCGCGGTCATTGGCTGCACGGCGGCCGTTTCCATTCCGATCACGCGTACGCCCCACTCAGTCAATGCATGTGCGAACGATGTGCTGGAAGTCGATGGCGCCGGAATCATCTTGTCCCACATCGGCCCGGTTTGCGTCTTGAACATAGCGCTCCACTTTCTCGCAAGCGCATCCGTATAAAAAAGCCGGTGCGCTTCGAGCAATTGAGCTCTCGTCATGTCCGGCGAGATCTTCAAATGCTGCGGCGCTTCATCCCACACAAAGCCGATGCTTTCGCCTGAGATCCAACCAAGAAATTGATCGCGCAAGTCGCCGTTCAGAAGTTTCCAGGCCGCTTGAGCGTCCGCGTCCGACGTAAAGTTGGCCGCACCGTAATTTATCAAGACCGCAAACGGCGATTTCGTTTCAGCCAGATAACGACGAAACGCACTCCCCTCTTTTATCAACTCCGGTAGGTCGTTAAGGTAGATCACCGGAACGACAAGCTTCGAAGCAAAGATGGGAACGTCACGTTTGCCCGAATAAGCTTTGACAAACTCGTCAATCGGTTCGGCGTTGAAGGGATATAGTGGACGCTCGCCGGGCGGCTTGTCGTAAAGCTGCCAGAACTCTTTCGCGATATTCCAGGGTATGAGAAAGTCCCGGGCGGCCAATTTCGGCGGCGACCACGCCGCCGGCAGATCCTTTCGCGCCGGCGCATCAATCAGCGGCGCGAGGGGCGCGTGCGTGCTTGACCACTCGCGCAGGTAACGCATCGCGGCAAAGTCAGGCTTGCGCCGGCCATCAGGCATGTATGCCAAATCGTTCGTAATCAGAAAGCAGTCGACTTGCCGACGTGCTTGCGCGGCCTTATTGATCTCGATTGAGACCCGGGCCGGGCCTTTAGTCAGCGTTGCCACCGCACCGTCCCAGGCAAAGGCCCAACTCCAATACATGCTCACTTCATCATGCGGATCGATTACGTCTCCGGTCCCGAACTCATGTCGAAAGACCTCGCGCCCGTTCTGCGAAATACGGATTACAAAGTTCTCGGTCTTATTAGCAAAGTCAGCGTAGCGCACCCAAATCTTGTATTCGCCGGCTCTCGGAACTTCGAGATCCTGATAAATCGTTGCCTGCGTTTCGTCCGCCGCAGCGGCGACCGAATTCCACTCGCTCTCACCGCCCTGCGACCACTCGGCGGAAACACTCGGCCCGCTAATCGACCATCCCGGAGCTTTGGTTGCGGGCAATTCCAGATAGGAAGGATTGAGCAGTGGTTCATGACGCGACGTTTCAGTCAGCCCACGCATGTTCTCAGTTTCGTACCAGAGGTATTCGTTGCCGGATGGGGAGACACTCGGAAGGGGTGATGCGGAGACTTGATCCATTCGCTCAGTGCGCGACTTGGACGGACGAGCGATAGCGCCAAACGCGAGTGTGCAGCAGATCGCAAGACATGTAAAGCGCGTCTTCAAGATGTTCTCAGTGTTCCCTCTCTGATCGCTAGTGCCCGATCTGCCACGTCTTGATGGCGCTAACCGGATGAATCAGCATGATAATTTCCAGCAGCAGACTGTCTCTAATCCAGATCACGAGCAGCAGCTCTGTCGCCACGAATACCACGATCGTTCGGCGCCATCCAAGCTTCCGTGCAATCATGAAGCCAAGCCCGCAGCAGATAATGTCGCCCAGCGAGTTGACGACCGTGTCGCCCTGGTAGCCGAGAGCTGCCGTCGCTTCACGATAGCGCTCAATCACGGTGTTGGTATTCTCGATCAATTCCCAGGCCGACTCGATCACGAGGGCCATAAACAACCGCCACCTCCACGACATTCCGCGAGCGATTAAAGCCAACACCCCGCAAAAGATCAGACCGTGGAGAATATGGGTGAAACTGTAGGGATCAAGAAAGGTTTGAGAAGTACGCGAGCCCCACGCATCACTCGTCCAAAGAAACCCGTGGCAGGCACACCACCACAAACGTCCCTGGTTGTGAAGCTGGAGGGCGGTGACCAACAGAATCACCAGGATCCAAATCACTGACCACAGATTTTTAAAATTATAGGATGAAGATTTTGCAGATTCGCCGGTGGAGCGGCGCGTGTCGTACAGCGCAGTCGGGTCCGGGCCTTTCGGTTCCCTCTGCATCAGCCAAGCGCGTCCAGACACTCCGCCAGAGTGCGCTGCCGGCAGGTGAACATCGGCGTGTCGCGCAGGGTGAAGCAACTCGCCTTGGTTTCGCGCAGTTCCTGAATCAGATCGAGAAAGTCTGAAGGCTTGTCAGTCTCAAACGCGACGACAAACTCCTGATCATCAAGACCGAACGAGTAAGTCGTGTGCAGTTTTACGGACCGATACTTCGAGCCGATACGAACATTCTCGTCCATCATCTCCTGGCGCTGCTCCTGCGGCCGCGAGTACCACTCGCGCGTTCGCTGCAAAGGGCAAACAAACAAATAGTCGGACTGACCTGGGATGATGTGTTGACGGTCCTCTGGGTGCTCGGAACAATTTTTTGTAATGTACATCGAACGTTTCGTCATTGAGAGAAACGATCTTGTCGGATCGACGTACTTGGCCATGACAGTGCGATTGAGCCGCTGGCTCATGGCCTGAATCGGTTCGAGGTCGCAACCGATACGCCAGATCAAAAAGTCCGCATCCGTGCGCAGCCCGACAGTGGAATAAGTATGAATCAGCAAGTCGCTGCGAAAATCATCGACGGTATGCGCGAACTCCTGTTTGCAGGCCGTCTTCTCGACTTCGTCGAGCATGCGCCACTCTGGCCGGGCGCGATAGAAAGTGAAGTTGACGTATTGACGCGGAATCTTGCGCTTGTGCTCTTCCAGTTCCTCTACGTTTGGCGCGAGCCGAAGCGAGCCCCGCGTAGAGTTGTTGGTTTGATCGCGTTCCGTGTCCATCGTCTCAAGTTGTTAGATCAAAAAAAGAGTTTCGCCCGTATCGTGCTGCGATTAATGAATGCCTGAGTTGGCGCACCTATTCTGCCTTTTATCTTCGCCTGTTTGCAACCGAGCAGAAGCAATGCAGATATCCTAACTTCATGCCGTTTAGAGTGCCGACTTCAGTTGTGCCTTTTTTCTCGCCCTGCAAACGCCCGACTAAAGGCGTTACTCTGAACACCGTTTGTCAAAGCAGTAGTGAGTGTCCCAGGTTTGGAATTCTCTGCGCCTTCGCGGAGACTACGCAGAGAAAAACTAAAATAGAACCTATCAAAGCAGGACACAACTGAAGCGTTCCGGAAACGGCGTGGTATACTCCGCTGCATCTCTTAAGAAGTTAACGCTTGATGGTTCGGAGAATCCGAGGATGAAACGCTTATCAATCGTGGTCATCGCGGCTGCCGCTGCGCTTTTTTCCGTCGCCTGCGACAAGACGTCCAAGTCGCCCAACTCAAACACCAATGGACCCACGACGGCCTCGGCGACGCCTGACGCTTTTGCGGCGTCACGGGCGACGTTTGAGAAGAACTGCAAGGAATGTCACGGCGCAAACGGTACGGGCGGTCCAGTGAAACTCGCCGACGGCACGAAGCTAAAAGTTCCGAGCTTTCGCGAAGGCCATGCCCTGCGTCATCCCGATTCGGATTTTGTTAAGCAGATCGAAAAGGGCGGAGACGGCATGCCTGCATTCAAAGATAAATTGAGCGCGCAGCAGATTAAGGATATGATCAGCTTCATTCGTCATGAGTTTCAGGGTGGGATGACGCCGCCCGCCGAGCCGACGATGAAGAACATGAACATGAAGTGAGTAGTAGTTAGTTGGTCTTTGGTCT
>Ga0209648_10000920_pt1 | contig 23431 bp, 22 predicted proteins | sample GraSoi2013_115cm_FD_185830 | JGI IMG/M metagenome (GOLD analysis project Ga0209648, IMG submission 185830) | Grasslands soil microbial communities from the Angelo Coastal Reserve, California, USA - Sample 9_17_2013_115cm (SPAdes) (version 2) | ecosystem: Environmental > Terrestrial > Soil >... | reverse complement strand
TTTCGCAGAATCCCCGCGACCTTCCTCTTTACGCGTTTTACTCTCTCGTTCGAATCGGCGTCGCTTACGCGCTGAGCCTGGTTTTTGCTCTCGCCTACGGCTACGTCGCCGCCAGCTCAAGGCGCGCCGAAGTCATCATGGTTCCGCTTCTGGATATCCTACAGTCCATCCCCGTGCTCAGCTTTCTACCGGGAGTCATGCTGGCCATGGTCGCGATTTTCCCGCACAGCCAGTTCGGCGTGGAACTTGGCTCCATCCTGCTCATTTTTACGGGACAAGTCTGGAACATTGCCTTCAGTTTTTATTCCTCGCTGAAGAGTGTGCCTCGTGAACTTCACGAAGCCGCGATCATCTATCGTTTCAGCCGCTGGCAGCGTTTCGCGGAGCTCGACCTTCCTTTTTCAACGATCGGTCTGGTGTGGAATTCCATGATGTCGGTTGCAGGCGGCTGGTTTTTCCTGATGGCTTGCGAAATGTTTGTCCTCGGCAAGCGCGACTTCCGGCTTCCCGGTCTTGGTTCTTTCCTGCAGACGGCCGCGAGCAGCGGCAATACCCGCGCGATTCTTTGGGGTGTCGGCGCCATGATTGCCGTCATCGTCTTCCTGGATCAAATTGTCTGGCGGCCCATCATCGTTTGGGCGGACAAGTTCAAGTTCGAACAGGTCGAAAGCTCCAGCGCGGCGCAGACCACTCTGCTCAACCTCATCGGCCGTGCTTCCGTCGTTCTGCGCCTATACCGGCTTCTGATTCAACCCGTTTTCAACTGGCTCAATCGTACCTTCACTCTTGGCGCTCGCCGTGCCGCGGAGACTTTTTCCGCTCCAAAGCAACACCGCCTGCGCGGCGGGATCGGCTATCTGCTTGCGGCAGGTGTTGTTGTTGGTTTGGGATTTGCCGTTTTCCATGCCGTCCGCGAATTGTCTGATCTTCACCGGGAAGATTACATCGAGCTTCTGGCAAGCGCCGCGCTCACTTTTCTGCGCGTGAACACCGCGCTCATCCTCGGGGCGTTGTGGACTGTTCCTGTGGGCGTCGCCATCGGTTCGAGCCCGCGCCTGGCGCGCTACGCACAGCCGCTTGTGCAAATGGCTGCCTCCATTCCCGCCACGGCGCTCTTTCCGATTATTCTTCTTTTTCTTCTCCGCCTCCGAGGCGGGCTCGAGATTGCCGCCATGCTGCTGATGCTTCTCGGCACGCAGTGGTACATCCTCTTCAATGTGATCGCCGGCGCCATGGCTATTCCCACGGATCTCAAGGAAGCCGCGCAAATCTACCGCTTCGGATCCTGGGATCGCTGGCGCCACCTGATTCTGCCGGGCATTTTCCCGTATCTCGTCACGGGCATGGTGACCGCATCCGGCGGCGCGTGGAATGCCAGCATCGTCGCGGAATATTTTCATTTCCAGGGAAAAATTGTTTCGACCCCAGGGCTGGGAAGCACCATCAGCAGCGCCAGCGATTCCGGCCGTTTCGATGTACTGCTTGCTTCGACTCTGATTATGGCTACGGTGGTCGTTCTTATTAACCGGCTACTGTGGCGGCGCCTTTACCGCCTGGCCTCTTCCCGTTTCAAGCTGGGGACTTAGCCGCACATTTCCTTCCGTTCTTTCCGCTTGCTAATATAGTACGATATCGTATAATCGGAAACCGTATAATAAGGGGAGGGAAAAATGCCGGGCATTGATCTTTCCACGGCCGGTCCGCCGGAAAAGTCACCCTCGGGAAAACCCGCTACAACCGTTCCCGATGCCTGGAGCGATGAGGACTTCCGTGAGGCATTCGAATCGCTCAAGATTCCCAACGAGATGTTCCACCATCGCGAGCACATCCGCCTGGCGTGGATTTATTCGCGTCAATTTCCACAAGAAGAGGCTCTCGGGCGCATGGTGCAGGGAATTCAGGCTTTCGCGAAGCATCATGGCGCGGCAGGCAAGTATCATCACACGATCACTGTGGCTTGGATGCGCCTCGTCCGGCATGCTGTGCGCCAGTCGCCGCAGGCGCCAGATTTCAATACGTTTGCTGCTGCCCATGTTCATCTCTTCCATCCGCGGCTTCTCGAGGAGTACTACTCGAAGGCCCGGCTTCAAAGCGATGCAGCGCGATACGGCTGGCTGGATCCGGATCTTCGGCCCCTACCTTGAACCCCTGGTAGTGGGTCAGTTTCCGAGCACGCCGTCATCCAGGAGCGAATCGCCAGCTTGTCAGTGTGTCAGGACGACACCACTGCAGTAAGATCGCGCTGGGCGAGGCCAGATCATGCCTAAAATGAATGCAACAAATCTCGCCACCGAAACGGGGTTGGAACCGTAAGCGAGATTGATAGCCATGAAGACAGTATTCGGTCATAAGCTGTAGGCCGCTCGAGAAATATGCAATTGCGTCCTTTGCCATTTTCCGGGGGACCGATTTTCGCCCTGATCTTCTGGGGCGCCTGTGCGTCTTGGATACTGCCCGAAGTTGTTGCCTGGAGATTGAAGCGGTCAACCGACTCCTCAAAGGCTCGCGACCGTGGCTCTCTTAACCTCATCGCGGTTCTTTGGTGGAGCGGAATAGCGATGGACTTTTCACTTTCCTTGCTCCTGCCGCAAGCCGCCATACCGTGGAAGCGAACGTCGCTCTTCTTCGTTGGGATCTGCTTGATGCTACTGGGGATCGCGCTCCGCTGGTACTCCGCAGCGCTATTAGGGAAATACTTTACGTTTGATGTTGCGATACAGAGTGGGCAAATCTTGGTTGAAGTGGGGCCGTACCACTATATCCGTCATCCTTCCTACAGTGGTGCCCTCCTAACTTTGCTTGGATTCGGTTTGGCACTCGGAAATTGGGCAGGGCTTGCCGCCAATCTCTCCTGCATGGGGTTCGCCTATGCTTATCGTATAGCCGTCGAGGAAGCTGCGCTTGCTTCAGCTCTCGGGGAGGCCTACAAGCAATATATGAGGCGGACGTGGCGTCTCGTGCCGTTCCTGTTCTAGAGTAGCGCCGTTGGTGTCCACCCCCCCGCGAATCGATAGAGGATAAATGATTTCGAGACGTGAGTTCATGGCCGGTTCGGTTGCTCTGGCCGCTTCGAGTGTCTCAAAAAGGCTGACACCAGAACCTGAATCGATCCTGGTCAACGATATTCATTCTCAACTCAATCCCACTCGGGTGCTGGGAATTTCGCAACCACGATCTTTGGAAGATGTGCAGAGCTTAGTGCGTACGGCGCGCAGGGACCGAAAGGTAATCTCAGTTGCGGGTGGGCGGCACGCCATGGGAGGGCAGCAGTTTGGTACCGACACTTTACTGTTGGATATCCGAAAGTTGAGTCGAGTGCTCCAACTGGATCGCAAGAATGGGATTTTGGAAGTCGAGGCGGGAATTGAATGGCGAGAACTGATCGATGGTTATCTTAACTTGCAAAATGGGGATGCCCCGACTTGGGGAATCAGCCAGAAACAAACCGGTGCTGATCGATTTACAATAGCTGGAACAATTGCGGCGAACGCGCACGGCCGCGGATTGAAGCTGAAGCCCTTTGTCAGTGACGTCGAGTCCTTCGTTCTTGTCGATGCGACGGGAACGGTCCAGAGATGCAGCCGAAGGGAGAACCCAGAATTATTTCGGCTGGTTCACGGCGGATACGGCCTCTTTGGAGTCGTTACTTCCGTGCAATTGCGCCTCGCGCCGAGAAAAAAAGTCGAGCGGGTGGTGGAAATTCGGACGGTAGACGACCTGATTATCGCGTTTGAGAAGCGCGTTGCAGACGGGTTTCTATATGGCGATTTCCAATTCTCCATCGACCCCGCCTCGGAAGACTTTCTCCACAAAGGCGTTTTTTCCTGTTATCGGCCAGTATCAATGGACACGCCAATACCATCTGGAGAGAAGCAACTGACGGATGAGAACTGGAGACAACTCCTGTATCTCGCCCACACCGATAAGAAACAGGCATTCAACCGATATGCAGACTACTATCTCTCGACCAATGGCCAGGTGTACTGGTCAGATTTGCACCAGTTGAGCATCTACCCTGACAACTACCATCGCGAGATCGACGATAAGCTCCACGCTCCTTATCCTGCGACTGAAATGATCACGGAGATAAACGTCCCAAGACCTGCGCTGAAGGAGTTCTTCGATGAGGTGCGTGAAGACTTCCGAAAACATGGCACCGAGTTGATTTACGGCACTGTGCGTCTGATCGAGCGCGATGAAGTGAGCTTCTTGCCTTGGGCGAAGCAGCCCTATGCATGCACGGTTTTCAACTTGCATGTGATTCACAGCCCGGAAGGGTCTGAACGTTCGGAGTATGCCTTTCGGAGGCTCATCGACATGGCGGCACGCCGCGGTGGCACCTACTATCTGACGTACCATCGTTATGCCACCCGAAACCAGGTCGAAAGCTGCTACCCGCAGTTTACCGAATTCCTCCGGCTGAAAAAGAAGTACGACCCTGAAGAGCGCTTTCAAAGCGACTGGTACAGACACTACAGAGCCATGTTCGCGGACAGTCTTTGATCATTTTTCACAGCTCATTGCCGCCCTTCGAATCCGACGATTCCAAAACGTGTTGTCGGCGGCTCGGAAACTGACCCAATACCGTACGTTGATGCTCTTGCCGGAAACCTGCGGAGAAACGATAATTTCATGCGATCCCCATGCTGGCTAAGCCGCTTCGCCTGATTCCCGAAGTCCATCGCGCCACGCACCGCATTGGCATCTTCCTGGATAGTCTTGGGATTACACAGGGGGAAGGGCACATCCTTTCGCATCTGGCCGGTTCGGGCGACACAAGCATTGCTGAATTACATCGCGCGCTGGCGCATCGACGCTCCACGCTTACGAGCATTCTTGACCGGCTTGCCGAGCGCCAGTACATTTCACGGGAGTCCGACGCCAAAGACCGTCGTTCATTCATTGTTCGTTTATCCACAAAGGGGAAGACGGTCGCTGCGCGCGTCCATCGCGAATTGGCGCGCATCGAGGATGCCGCACTCAAAGGCGTAACCGGGAGTGAATTTCAGTCCGTCGTGAAAGTCTTACAAACTCTGGAAAAAACGGCGGACCGGGCTGCGCCGCGAAAACCGAAATAGCGTCTACTTCTGGTCGTCGGCCTTGGGCGCGGGCGCCTTTGGTTCGGGCGGTTTTGGTTCTTGTGGTTTTTCGCCCCAGATGTATTGCGCGAACCATTTTTCGTTTTCCTCCATCACCGCGCGCTGCTGTTTCGGTTTGGTGATGCCGTGGCCGAATCCTTTGTACACCACCATTTTCACCGGAACACCGCGATCTTCCAGGGCCTGCCTTAATTCGAAGGCGTTGGGGATAGGCACGCGGCGGTCATTCTCGCCATGCTGGATGAGCGTGGGCGTTTTGGCCTTCGCGATGTAGCTGATTGGCGAAGTCTTCTTGTAGATTTCCGGATCGTCCCACGGCGTGGCGTGCAGATATTGCGGCGTGAACGGCGTGATGTCCGTATTGGCGTAGTAGGTCATCCAGTCGGAAATTCCCGCGCCGACAGAGACGGCCTTGAAGCGGTCGCTCGATGCGGTGATGAACGCGGAAATGTATCCGCCCTGGCTCCAGCCCATCGAGCCTATGCGGTCTTTGTCCACCCAGCCCTTGGCGATGAGCGCATCCACGCCAGAAATCACATCGGCATAATCGCCGACACCAAGATTGCGAACGTTTAACGCGCGGAATTTTTCGCCGTAACCCGCCGAACCACGGTAGTTCGGCCGCAGCACCAGGGCGCCCTTGGCTACAAACCGTTCGATGGGATAGTAACGGTCGGGGTTCACGATCGGCTGATCCACTCCAGTCGGGCCGCCATGAATTACGACCAGCAAGGGATATTTTTTCTTCAAGCTGAAATCGGGCGGGGTGTAAAGCACGCCTTCGATCGCCGTGCCGTCGGCCGACTTCCACGAAATCACTTCACGATGAGCCAGTGTGAATCCTTTAAGCTGGTCGCCCATGGCGGTCAGCTTCTTGCCCACCCAGGGAGCGACATTCGACGAGTAGATTTCGGCATATTGATTTTCAAGAGCCGCCCGGTACGCCACCTGCTTGTAATCCTGCGAGAACGAAAATGAGAAGGACGCCATGTGCTCCGGCGCACTCAGTTTTTCGACGGCTTTTGTGATTGGATTCAGCCGGAAGAGATGCGCGTAAGTTTTCTGTTCCGCAGCGAAATAGATGCCATCCGGTCCCCAGCCGATGAGCCCGGGGTCTTCATCGAAGGCTTCCGTCAAGATCTGGGGCGTCCCGCCCTCCGCGGGCATTACAGCGATCTTTACATTCGTATAGTAGTAGTATTTCGCTCCAGCGGCTGTTTCGAAGGCAATCTTCTTTCCATCCGGTGACCACTTGGGATTGGTATCCGGTCCCGGCGTGCTCACGATCTTCTTCACTGCGCCGTCGCTCACCGTGACGACGTATAAATCAGCGGTCGCCGAGGAAATCAGGTCCGGGTCTTTCTGCGCGCTGAAAGCGATGCGCGCGCCATCCTGCGACCAGGAAAACTCTCCGACGCTGAATTTGTCCCCTTCGGTCAAGCGTTTCGGTTCCGAAGCCGGCGCGCTTCCGCCCGGAATTTCGGTGGTCCAAAGATGCGCCATCTGGTAATCGGCATGAACCACGGAATACTCGCCGTATTTTTCCTTGCGGTCTTTCAGCGCCTTGGGGTCGGCGTCGGTGGTCGAAAAAGCAATATGCTTGGAATCCGGCGCCCAATCGAATGCGTTCACGTCGTTTTCAGTTTTTGTGAGCTGTTGCGCTTCTCCGCCATCCGTCGAAATCACATATAATTGTTTTTTGCCCTCAGGAGTGTCCTTGATTTGCGCGGGCCGGTCGGAAAGAAAGGCGATCCATTTCCCGTCCGGAGACCATGCTGCATTGGTGCTCGATTTCTTTGCCGATGTCAGCGGGTGCGATTCGCCCGTTGTAACGTCGACAATCCACAAGTTTCTGTCGAACGCGTTATCTTCCCAATTGGCCTTCTGTACTTCGTAGACGATGCGCTTGCCATCCGGCGAAATTTTCGGATTGTAGGCGCTTTTCCATTCCAGTGACTGGTCGATCGTCGGTGTGGTGGAAGCGGCCGCTGGCGCGGTCTTTACCGGCTCTTGTGCCACCGCAGTAACCACAAGCAACCAAGACGCAGCCAACACAATAGGAAGCAACGAAACCTTGCGCATCGCTCCATACCTCCCATTTATGACGAGAAACGTGAACTCAGGATTCGCGGTTCCAGAGGATGAACCCAATGAAAAGACCAATTCCCACAATGGCGAACCCCAGATAGACATGCCATCCGTGCAACATCGTCGCCGATGCGATCGCGCCTATGGCAGACAGCGCCAGCAGCAGGGCAGCCCTGCCCTTAGTGAGTTTCTTCTGTTCGACCACTCGCGCTTCTGTTCTCGCCTTTGCGGAGCCCACTCTGCTTCGCACCGGCGTTTTTTCCTGGCCTTAAGTTCTCGCCAACTCGCGGCTCAGGTACACGATCTGCCCTACATGATGATACGCATGCCCCGCACAACGCAGGAAAATCTGGAAGCGATCAGCAGCCTCAGGCTCGCGCTCGGCAGTGTACGCTTTTCCCCAGTCCCCCGTCTTCTGTTTTCGAATCGTGGCCACCACCATGGCGATGGTGCGATCAAAGGCTCGCAGCGCTTCTTCCTTCGGTGGGGGCTGCTGGTCCGTAAACTCACGGTCGCGGTCGCGGACGTAACCCGTTTCGGCGACGCGTGCTCCGATGTAGTAGTTCAAATTGCCGGTTAAATGCAAGACCAGATGTCCAACACTGTTTCCGTAAGGATAGGGCTTGCGCCAGAATTGTTCATTCGAAAGCGGGTCTGCCCACATGTGCAACTGCTCGGCAACAAATTCGTAGTACGCCGCCAGCCCGGCTGCCACCGTTTCGTTGACTTCGGGCATGAAAGGAAACCTCTTTTGCACGGAGGCCGCTGGATAACTGGAAAAACTCCTGCGCCACCGGGTTTATTCCCATCCCGGAACGCCGACAATAGCGTTCCCGGTGGAAAAGTCAAGGATTTGCTTAGTCGCGTTCCGCTCCGCCACGCTCTCTGCCCTTTTACACGGAGCAGCGCGAAGTTGCGATGCCTCTTTCCAATAGAGCGTTAGCCCCGCTTTTCCACAGTTTTCCGTAGGGGGTGCTTCCGTACTATTGACCCTGTTACTACCGGTTTCAGAAACTGAGTACAGGATGGCTCGCTACTCCGCATTTCTGGGGCGTCGCGTGGAGGTGCAATATCGCGCCGGTGAGATTCTCTTGCCCGCCTCCGGCATTTTCGTGGCGGATTCCGGCCGGTCCATCTTTCTCGAACAGAATTTCGAGCAGCGCGGGCAGCACAGGCACTTCCGCTGGGAAATCCCTTACCAATATCTTGTGCGCATCGGGGAAAAACCTGACTCCGGCGCGGCTGCAAATGGCGCTTCTGTTAGCGCCACTCCGGAAGCTGCGCCCGAAGCGCCCGTCGCGGCCGAGCCCGGCCACAAGCCGCTAAGCGCCGCTGCGGCCGCTTCAGCTGGCGGAGCTCCGAGTATCCTGCCGCTACCCAATCGTCCCAAAACCGCGTGAGGGATTCTCAGATAGGCTTCTATCTGATTCCTGGTCTTAATTCGGCTACAATCGTCTCCTCAATTTAAGCAGAATACACGCTCGTTTCGTGTCTGCCACCGCCGAGGAGGCTCCTCTTGAAACCTACTATTGGCTTGATCGGTCTCGGACTCATGGGACGGCCCATGGGAATGAATCTCTTGAAGGCCGGTTATTCTTTAACCGTTTGGAACCGCACGGCCGCGCGCGCTGATGAACTCGTCGCCGCAGGCGCGAAGCTTACAAAATCACCGCAGGAACTTGCCGCCAACGTTGACTTTCTCCTCACCATGGTGAGCGACCCTGCCGCCCTCGAAGAAGTTCTGTGGGGCCCCAGCGGCGCCATGCAAGCCCTAAAGCGCGGCAGCACTTATGTGGACTCTAGCACTATTTCGCCAATCCTTGCCCGGAAGATTGCCGCGGCGTGTGGCGAGCGCGGTGTTCATTTTCTGGACGCGCCCGTTACGGGCGGTGACTGGGGCGCCAAAAAAGGCGAGCTGGTTTTCATGATTGGCGGCGATGCCGAGACTCTGAAAGAGGCCGAGCCCATTCTCGGCGTGATGGGCAAGAAATGGTTTCACCTTGGCCCGAACGGCGCCGGTCAGACGATCAAGCTCGCCATGAATCTTATCCTCGCCTTGCAAGTGGACGCTCTTGCAGAAGCCCTTGCACTTACAACGCGCGCCGGCATCCAAGGCGAAAAGCTTGTCGAAGTCATGCAATCGAGCATGGCGCGTTCCGGCGTGCTCGACGTTAAAGCCCCCAATCTGCTCAAGGGTGAATACGTTCCGAGTTTCCCGCTGCGCCTCATGCACAAGGATCTCGGCTTGGCGCTTGACCTCGCCAATCAGCTGGGCGTCGCGCTGCCCGCCACGGCCGCCGCTCGCGAAACCTACAACTTCGTTAAGGGCGCCGCCAAGGAAGACCTCGACTACTCCGCCGTGATGAAATTCTGGAAACAATGACTCAGCTGCGTCATTGAATTATCTGGAATTTTCCGCATCGAGAAAGAGGTGCTTCTTGAAAATCGGTTTCGTCGGTCTTGGCGACATGGGTCAAGCTATCGTTCCGCGTTTGCTCGCCGCCGGCCACACCGTCACCGGCTGGAACCGCACCAGGGAAAAAGCTGCGCCGATGTTCAAGCTCGGCATGCTTTGGGCGGACTCGCCCCGCGAAGTCGCCCGCGAATCGGAAATTGTTTTCTCGATTGTCACAGACTCCGCCGCGGTCCGCTCTCTCGCTCTCGGTGAAAACGGCATTATCGCCGGCTTGCGCAAAGACACTATCTACCTGGACATGAGCACCATCGATCCTGACGACAGCCGCGCCGTCGCCGCGGAGTTTGCCAAGGCCGATTTGACGATGATGGATGCTCCCATTTCCGGCACCACACTCACCCTTGCTAAAGGCAATGCCTCGCTCATGGTCGCCGGCGACAAAGCCGCATTCGAGCGGGTCCAGCCCGTCCTCCTCGCCATCGGCCCGAAAGTCACCTACATCGGCGCGCAAGGTCTGGCTGTGCAATTGAAAGTCGCTCTCAACCTGACGCTGGTCATCGAAGTGATAGGGTTCTGCGAAGGGATCGCCCTCGCGGAAAAAGGTGGCGTGCCTCGCGAAGTTGCCGTCGACGCCTTTCTGAAAAGTGTCGTTGCTTCCCCCGTCCTCAACTATCGTGCCCCGCTCATTCTCGAAGGCCACATTTCCGACGCCACCTACGGCAACGTGAATCTCCAGCAAAAAGATATGCTGCTCGCGCTCGATCTCGGCCGGAAAATGGGCGTCCCCATTCCGCTCGGCGCCGCCGCCAACGAAATGTTGAATGCCTGCCGCGGCCTGGGCCTGGCGCATCACGATTTCGTTGCCGTGTACGAGGTCTACCGCCGCCTTGGAGGAATGTCGAAATGAAGCCCTACCGCACCAATCTCCGCGATGTGCCCAAAGTCGGCGGGCTCTCGCGCGACGAAGGCTGGATCAACATGCAGGTGCAGTTCCTGATCGATCAAAAAACTGCCGGCTCGGACAAACTCCTCGTCGGCTGGACCGTGCTTCCTCCCGGAGCGCGCCACGACAAACATCGCCATCCCAACGTGGATGAATTTTTCGTGGTGATCAAAGGGAGCGGTTTCATCTACACAGACACTGGCCGCGAACCGTCTGGCCAGGGCGATGTGATTTTCACTCCGCGCAACCACTGGCACGGGTTCGACAACACCGGCAGCGAAGACGTCGTTCTTGTTTGGGGCTGGAGCGGCGCCGGCTCGCTCGAAGCCGCTGGCTACGAGATTCCGCCGGAAGGCTACTGAACGACATGGCATTCGAATCATGAGCGACGCCTGGGACGATCCGCGCATCTGCCGCGGGATGACCGAGCAACTCCGCCGCCGACGCGTGCTTCTCAGCTCCGGCCACAAACCTCTCGGCTGGAAGCTCGCCTTTGGCGGTCCCACGGCGATGGAACGCCTCCACACCGATGCGCCGCTCGTTGGTTTCTTAATGCAATCCGCGCTCGTGCCATCCGGCTCAACGCTCTCCGTCGATGGTTGGACGAAACCCGCAGCCGAACCCGAAATCACCGTGTATCTCGGCAAAGATTTGCCCGCCGGTGCTGACCGCGAGACCACAAAAGCCGCCATCGCCGGCCTCGGACCCGCCATCGAAGTCGCCGACGTCGATCACCCCTCCGACGATGTCGAAGGCACTCTTGCCTGCGACATTTATCAGCGCCACGTTATTTTAGGCCGGAGCGATCCGGCGCGTACCGGCGTCGTCCTCGACGGCCTCTCCGCGCGCGTCCTTCGCAACGGAGCCGAATTCGCCAACATCACCGATCTCCAGTCCCTGCAAAACTTGACTGGGGAACTCCTCGACATTGTGCGTCACACCGTCGACCTGCTCGCCGCTTTCGGCGAAACGTTGCAAGCCGGACAAATCATTATCGCCGGTTCCATCATCCCGCCCATCTGGATTGAACCGGGGGAAGAAATTGTCTTCAACCTCGCGCCCGTGGACACAATCTCTATCCGCTTTGCCTCGGCATCTCGAGAGACACTCTGATAAACTTCCCCCGCCACGGAGGTCACCTATGAGCGCGCCTGACATGTCAAAAATCCAAAAGTTCCGCGAGCATCTTCACCAAGAATGGACCGGCGACAAAACCGTTGCCGCCTGGCGCAAGTGGCACGCCCAGATCGCAACGTTCACGCGTGGCGCCACTGAAGCCATTATCGAGTCCGCTCACCTTCGCGCCGGCATGCGCGTCCTCGATCTCGCCAGCGGTGTCGGCGATCCCGCGCTTTCCATCGTGAGCGAAGTGGCTCCCTCCGGCCGCGTGACCGCCACCGATCTCGGACCAGGCATGATTTCGCTTGCGGAGGAACTCGCTCGCAAGAAAGGCCTCACCAACATCGAATTCCGCGAAGCCAGCGCCGAGTCCCTTCCCTTTCCGGATGCATCCTACGACGTCCTCACCTGCCGCTTTGGCATTATGTTTTTTCCCGATCTCCCCAAAGCGCTGCGCGAATGCTTCCGCGTTCTAAAACCCGGCGGCCGCGTGGTGTTCGTCGCCTGGGGCAAAAAGGAACAGCCCTTTTTCACCACGACTGCGGGAATCATTCTGAAGCACGTTCCCGTACCTCCGCCCCCACCCGATCCCGATGGCCCGAGCCTCTTCATGTTTGGCGAGCGCGGCCGGCTCCGCCGCGCGCTGGAAACCGCTGGCTTCAGCAATGTCCACGAGGAAGATCGCATCATCCCCGGCCTCTGGTCATCGTCCGTCGAGGAATACTGGGAACAGTTCAGCGAAGTTGCCGCGCCCTTCCGACCGCTCATCGAGCAACTCTCGCCCCAGAAAATGGCTCAGGCCAAGTCGGAAATCTTCGCTGCCTTGAACAAATTCTGGACTGGCAAAGAACTCAACATGCCCCTCGAAATCGTTATCGGCACTGGCACACGCCCCTGACTACAACAAGCTGGGGGCAGTAACGGATATTCTCGCCACCTGCTACATTCCATTTGCATCAAAGAAACGCCATGCTCCGCAAAACTCATCCTTGGGGCGCGCCGCCCTGGACCGTTGATTTTCGGCCTGCGCCGCGTGCTCTTCCGGATTATGTGGATTTCGCCATTGTTGGCGGCGGCTTCTCGGGCCTATCCGCTGCGGCGTGGTTGCGCAAGCTTGGGCCAGGGCGTTCCGTCCTTGTGCTCGAGTCTGCCGCGCTGGGTGACGGCGCGAGCGGCCGCACGGGTGGCATGGCCCTCGCGGAAACGGCCGCCGGCAAGCTCCCCGGACTTGGAGACGTGCTCGCCGGCTACAAGAAAATTCTCCGCGTTCTCCGGATCGACTCGCGGTTAACTCTGCCTGGCGTCTGGGAGCTCGGCCGCTCCGCTCCGGCCAAGCGTTCACCTATTGCGTGGAACGATTCCGGCGATCTCAAAGTCGTCAGGCTCGTATCTGGCGGCACCGTTGATCCAGGCAAAGTGCTCGCCGGCCTGGCCCGGGCTGCGGAAAACGCCGGGGCTCAGATTGTGGAGAACGCCCAGGTTGATGCAATGGACTTCTCGAATCCGCCCCGGTTGCACGTTCGCCACGACCTCCGTGGCCGCATCCAGCACAAAGAAATTCGGGCAGATCATGTGCTTCTCGCTACCAACGCCTCTTCCCTGAAATTGTCCGGACTACGAGCCGCTGCAGTGCCGAAGCTAACCTTTGCGCTTGCCACTGCCCCGCTGTCCACAGCGCAGCTCAAAGCCATCGGCCTCTCTTCACGCCGCCCGTTTTACACCATCGATTTACCCTATTTGTGGGGACGCTTGCTCGAATCGAATGGCGTCATCTTCGGCGCCGGCCTTGTCCCCGCCTATGTGGGGACGCCTTCTCGCTTTCCCATTAGCGCAGGTTCGATCAAAAACCGCGTGCACGATTTGCACTGCTATGATGTTCGCCGGGGCCAAGCCGCCGATCGTCTTCGCTGGCTGGAAGGTCGCGTACGCAACTTGCACCCCGCTCTTGCCTCCGTGCGCATCACGCACCGTTGGGGCGGTCCGATTCTCTTTACCGAAAAGATGCGTCCCGTCTTCCGCCACCACCCTCGCAGCAATCGCGTGATGGTTCTCGCCGGCTACGACGGGCACGGCGTTGCTCTCTCCGTTTACCTGGGCAAATGGGCCGCCGAAACGCTCCTCGTCCGCCGCCCGCTTCCGTGCTGGCGTTGATCCAAATCAACCGGCGCGAAGTCAAGAACGTCGGATTGGCGGGAATTTCTCTCACCGTTCATAGGTCTCTGAACACTAAAGTCATGGAACACTTGTCTCGATGATAGAATCCCCCGCGGTTTACCGAGGAGGAGCGCGATGAGCAAACAGATGCGGACTTGGATGGTTCTCTCACTGGTTGGCGTGGTACTACTTTGCGTGCCGGCAACGTGGGCTCAGCAGCAGCCGGACTGGTCCAAGGTTCAAATTAAAACGACCAAGGTTTCCGGCAACGTCTACATGCTGGAAGGCCAGGGCGGAAACATCGCCGCTTCCGTGGCCGAGGACGGCATCGTCATTGTGGACGATCAATTCGCTCCGCTGGCGGATAAAATCCAGGCGGCGCTGAAGGATTTGAAAATAACGGACAAGCCCGTGCGTTTCGTCATCAACACTCACTACCACGGCGACCACACCGGTGGAAACGTTCCGTTCAACAACGCCGGCTCCACGCTCATCGCGCAGGACAACGTCCGCAAGCGGCTGGAGTCCGGCGGCACCGCAGGAAACGGCGGCTCGATCAAGATGGACGCGAAGCCCGCGGAAAAAGCGGCGCTGCCCATCATCACCTTTGAACACGACGTGACCGTGCACTTGAATGGCGAAGACATTCGCGCACTGCATTTCCCTTCCGGCCATACCGACGGCGACTCCATCATTTTTTTCCCGAAAAATAATGTCGTGCACATGGGCGACGACTTTGTGCGCTACGGCTTCCCGTTCATCGACGTAGCCAGCGGCGGCAGCGTTCAGGGCATGATCGACGCCATGGAAAAAGCTACCGCGCAGTTGCCGCCGGACGTGAAAGTCATTCCCGGCCACGGCGCGATCTCCAACCTCGACGACGTTCGTGCGTTCACTAAAATGCTGAAGGAAACTTCCGCGGTCGTGCAAAAAGCCCTCAACGATCACAAAACGCTGGACCAAATGAAGCAGGAGAAAATTCTCGAGCCCTGGCGCGAGAAGTGGGCGCCGGAGAAGGGATTCATCAACGCCGACGCGTTCATCGAAACGCTCTACAACTCTCTCATCGGCCACAAAGGAGAATTTGTAAAACACAACTGAGAGAGGCGAATGTAGAGGCCGGTTTTAGCCTGGCCCGTTTTGAAAAAGCCGGCCGCCGATTCGAAACAAAGCGAGTCGTTGATCTATTTTCGAGTTTCGATTTTCCAGTTTTCACTTCATGGCCGTGCGTTCGGCGAAAAGAATCCGATCGGCAAATCGCGCGCGGTGCGCAGACCGGCCGGCGCATCCAGAATTACGGGAATCGAATTCACGACGACCGATGCTGTCGCGATATCGCCAGGCGAGCCGCCGGGAATTGTCAGGCTAATGGTGGGATGCCCCGTCAGCGTAAGCGTATCGGCGGGGTCCTTCGCGCCGAGGTACATCTGCAGTTCGAGGTACACAAGTTCTATGCCGTCTTTCGAGAGGCCGCGCGCGATTTGGTGTACGCCAGCCGCTTGCCCCGGCTCGACCGTCAAATATTCAGTCTGCACGCGCTCGCTGGCGACTTTCGCCTCGATGGTTTCGGTAATTTGCTCGACCGGCAAATTCAAGCTGTCCGCCACCATGGCCACGGACTCCGGCAGGCCGACGTGCTTGATGGCGCCCGCCTTCACCTGCGCGTGAAATTCTTCCACTGTCATTCCCGCGCCGATTTTTTTCTGCAGCGGCAGCCGCCGCTTTGATGCATCGACTACGCGCAGCGCTTTGGCGTGCTCGATGCGCTGCGAAACTGCCGCGAGCGTCACCACCAATTTGTCCATGACGAAACCGGGATTCACGCCGGTGCCGACCAGCGCCACGCCCCACTCTTTCGCGGCGGTGTCCAGCTTCGCCGCGAGATCTGGATGCGTTCGAAACGGGTAGGATAACTCCTCGCAAGTCGAGACGATGCATGACTCCGCTTCGAGGCACATCAGCAACTGGTCCATCACTTTCGCGAGCGACGACGAAGTCGAATGGATTACCACGTCGGCGGCCTGCTCCAACACTTCCTTGGCTTCCGCGGAAACGGTTACGCCCCACGGCGCATCTTTCGCTCCGACTACTTCGCCGAGATCGCGCCCGACTTTCGCTGGGTCGTTATCGATCGCGCCGATAATTTCAATGGCCTGTTTTTCCCGCATCAGCCGCGCAATCGATGCGCCGATTGGGCCCACACCATACTGGATGGCGCGAATTTTCTTTTTCACGTCGCTCTCCGGTTTCCGTTCGCATGCGCGCACGACGCGCAATTTGGCTTCAAAGCAAACCCCTACGATAATGGAATTCCCCCGCGCGTTCAACGAAGAATCGGCGTGAGCGCTCGAACGATCCGCAGTTCGCGGCCGCGAACCCGGAATTCTTGCGGCGTTATCGCTTGCGCCGCATAATGGCGGTGGAGATTTCAGTGTTTTCCGGAGGGATGCTCCATGCCTGCAAAAAAACTTTCCGATGCCGAAATTACAGCGCTGCTTCCCAAGGCCAAAGGGTGGACGGTCGTAAATGGGAAATTGCACCGCGAATTTGCGTGCAAGGACTTCGTCGCCGCTTTCGGCAACATGACGCGCGTCGCGCTCGTCGCGGAGGCCATGAACCATCATCCGGAATGGTTCAACGTGTGGAACAAGGTGGTCATCGACCTGAATACCCACAGCGTGAAAGGCATCAGCGATTACGATTTTGTGCTGGCGGAAAAGATTAATGAAATCTTCGAACCTTTTGCCCCGCTGCACCTTCCTGGCAGCGGAAAAGGCCAGTAATTGTTTCGCGCATGCCTGGTTTCGCTCGAGGGCACTCATTCCATGATGAGCGCAGTCAGCCAGCCACAAAAATCCAGTCGAAGTTGGATTTTTCTTGTGTTGCGCTGGGTAGCGGCACTGGTGATTCTTGGAATTCTTTTTCATTTGCTTCCAGTTGGCCCGTTGCGCAACGCGCTGTCGCGGATTCCTCTCACGCGCTTCATTGCCGTGCTGCTGATTTATATGGTGGCTTTGACAGGCGGCATCACCAAGTGGCACACGGTGGTGAACTCGGCCGGCGCTCAGATTAACTTTGCGGCCAGCGCGCAGTGCTACACCAGCGGGCTGTTCGGCGCGCTCTTTCTGCCATCGATTATCGGCGGAGACGTGGCGAGACTCGCCGTGGGAATTTCCCGCAGCCCGCGTCCGGCGGCGGTGATCACCGGCAATGTGGCGGACCGATTCCTCGATGTGGCTGCGCAGCTCACGCTCATCTCGCTCGGACTGATTCTGCTGCCAGGTTCCTTGCCTGTTTCACTGCAGGGGCCGGCGAAACGCGCTCTCTTTGCCGGAGTGCTCGCGGCCGCAGTTTTTCTCGGTCTCGTTGTTGCGTTGCGCCGGCCGCTCTTGCGCGGACGGTCCATTCATTTCCGGCGCAGGCTCGCGCAACTTAAACACGCGATCCGCGCGGTTTCGCGCCGTCCCTGGCGGCTGGTTTTTGGCTGGCTGCTGGGAACCTCCGTGCAAGGCACGTATGTCCTGCTCACTGCCCTCCTGGGCATCACTTGTGGGCTCCGTCTGCCCCTGCGCGTATGGCTCTTCGCGTGGCCGCTTGCCAAGATAGCCGCTGTGATGCCCATCACACAAGGCGGCATTGGGGTTCGCGAAGCGGCGCTGGTGGTGTTGCTCGCGCCGTTTGGCGCGCCAGCGCCGCAAGTCCTTGCAACGGGAATCGTTTGGGAGGGCGTAATCATTACCGCAGGCCTTCTCGCCGGACTAACTGCATTTCTTTTGAGGTACTTGCAGACTCGTACGCAAGGCTCTTAGCGTTTCCGTCACTTCGCGAGAACTTAGCTTGACTCCTGCCGCCCCTGCTGCAGAATGGACGAACCCCCTTCCAAGCAGTTGATGATCCAGAGGACTGCCCTCTTCAGTCTCGTGAGTTGAGCAGGCTTGCGATGATGTGTCACCGCGGGTGGACTGAAACCGCCTTCGAATCGATCTACGTTATTGCGACGGCCGATCTGCTGGCGCTGGGAGCCCGCGCGGAATGGTGCGGCGCTCATGAATGAGAAAAAGCTGCGCATACTTTTGGCAGAGGGAAATCCGGGTGAGGCGTCTTCCGCCTTGCGCATACTTTACCCGGAGGGACAAGACGGTTTGGAATTGACTCATGTATCTTCCGTCCCCACGCTGGTCGCCACCCTCGATATCGTTAACCCAGAGATTATTTTCCTCGATCTCGCGCTTGCCCAGCCCAATGCGCTAGACGTGGTCCGCCGCGTGCATCGCTCGGCGCCGGCGGTGCCTTTAGTCCTGCTCGCCGACGCCAGCGAGAAGGATTGTGCCATACGAAGTTTGAGCCAGGGGACGCAGGATTATCTGCTCAAAGGGTTTATCGACTCCCGGACGCTCGAACGTGTTCTGCGAGCGGCTCTGGAGCACAACACGCTAGAAGGATTGGCGGATCTTCTGCGGGATCCCCTGACCGGACTTTATACTCGCGACGGATTTCTCACCCTTGGGGAGCGCGCCATGGAGACGGCGAAGAGCCGCGCGAGCACGCTGGTACTGCTGTGCATGAGCATCGAAAATCTGGCAGCGCTGCACAAAGGATTTGGTCCTACGGCCGCCGAGGGTTCCCTGTGTGAAGTGGCCAAGTTATTAGCCGCTAGTTTTCGACGGACAGACATCGTCGCCCGGCTGGGCGAGGCGCAATTCGCGGCACTGGCAGTGGACGCGGTGGAGCCCAGCGCTCCGGTGCTCCGCCAGCGTTTGGAAAAGCGGGTTCTCATGCTCAATCGCGACGTGCGCCCCTGGGGTCCGCTCGAACTTCGCATGAGCGCGCGTTTCTGGTCTGCCAAGGAGGCCATGGTGTTTTCAGAATTCCTGGGCATTGTCGAGGCGGGATTGCGGTTTCCGCTGGTTCCATCTGCCGAAGAAACCGAGCCGCATCAGAGGATTAACCTGGCGAAGGAAAGATGAGGAGTCCGGGAGACCCATGAAGTCAAGCGCACTCTTAGAGTTCGGAACTACGAAGGCCACGGCACCTCTGCATTTGCTCATCTTGGAACACTCGCAAGACGACGCTGAACTCATTCTCCTGCAACTCCGGGAAGCCAGCCTGCGCTTCCACTACACCGTGGCTGGGAATCAGGAGCAGTTTCGCCGGGCGTTGCAGCAGGAAAACTTCGACGCAATCCTTTCTGACTATCGGTTTCCGAACTGGACGGGTATGGAAGCGCTCCAGGAATTGCGGGAAACTGGCCGTGACGTCCCCCTGCTTCTGGTAACCGGGGCGCTGGGCGAGGAAACCGCCGTCGAGTGCATCAAACAAGGAGCGACCGACTTCATCCTCAAAGACCACATCGTGCGGCTTCCCGCGGCGCTGCATCGGGCCCTTAACGAGAAAAAACTCCGTGCGGAAACCAAGCGAGCGCAAACCGCCCTGGCAGAGAGCGAAACACGGGCTCGCCGGCAATTTGCCGAACTCGATCTGCTGTATCGCTCGCTGCCCGTCACTTTGGCGGTTTTCGATCGCGACATGCGTTTCTTGCGCGTCAATGACGAAGTCTCAAAAGTCGATGGGATTCCCGCCTCCGCGCACATCGGTCTAACGGTTCAAGAAGTCGCGCCGGACTTCGCGAACGCAGTAGAAGGTTACTTGCGAATGGTCTTCCAAACTGGTAAATCGTTCGCAAACGTCGAACTGCAAGGCGGAACTCGTCGGGAGCCGCATGTCGTACGGAACTGGCTTTGCAGTTACTACCCCCTGCGCGCGGAGGATGGAACGGTATCAGCAGCCGTGATCATGTCCATAGACATCACCGATCGAAAGCGCGCGGAGACGGCGTTGAGCCAATCCGAGGCGCGGAACCGCGATCTGGTGGAACACTCCGTTTACGGAATTTCCCGCGTGACCGCGGATGGCGCTTTTCTGGACGAAAACTCCGCGTTGCTCTCCATCCTCGGCTGTAACAATGCCGAGGAGTTGCATGCACTTAATCTGATGCGGGACGTCTTCCGCTTCCCCGAACAGCAAGCCGCACTCATGGCTTTGTGCCGTCAACGCGGAGGGGTCCACGGCGCGGAAAGCGAATGGCGGCGGCGCGATGGCGGCATTGTGGCTGTGCGACTCCACGTACGCATGCTTTCGATTCCGGATCATGCCGGAGCTATCGAAATCATCGCCGAAGACGTCACCGAGTTGCGCGCCATGGAGCGCCAGTTACGGCAAGCGCAAAAATTTGAGGCCATCGGCCAGCTTGCGGGAGGCGTCGCCCACGATTTCAACAATGTGGTTGGTGCGATTCTGGGATGGGCGGAACTCGGTCTGGAGCAAAATCGTGCGAACCCCCAGGTTTCAGAACGCTTTTCGCGAATCCGCGAACAAGCTGAACGGGCCGCGGCCCTTACGCGCGAACTGCTTGCCTTCGCGCGGCGGCAGGTGCTGCAACCTCAGGCCGTGGACATCAATTCCATCGCCAGCGGGCTGGTCAGCTTCCTGGAGAAAGTAATCGCCAAAGATATCGAACTCAAAGTCATCACCGCTGCGGTCGATGCGGTCAAAGCCGATCCCACGCAACTCGAGCAGGTGCTCATGAATCTGTGCTTAAACGCGCGGGATGCCATGCCCAACGGGGGGCGATTGCTGATCGAGACGGAGATGGTGGAGCTGGACGAATCGTATTGCCGGTTCTATCCGTATGTCACGCCCGGCCGTTATGCGGTGTTGTCGGTTTCCGACACCGGCATAGGCATGGACTCCGAAACGCGCGAGCGCATCTTCGAACCGTTTTTCACAACCAAGGAGCGCGGGAAAGGCACGGGAATGGGACTGGCCACCGCATACGGCATCGTCAAACAACATGGAGGTTTCATTCACGTATACAGCGAGCCCGCGCAGGGAACACTCTTTCGTGTTTACCTGCCGGCATTCGAGGGTGTAGCGGCGGAAGGCGAATCGGCAAAAGCACCTGCACCTGCTCTTGGGGAAATGCGCGGCACGGAAACCATACTGATCGCCGAGGATCATGAATCTATCCGGGAGATGGCGCGGCAGACGCTTATGAACCTCGGTTACCTCGTTCTCTCCGCCTGCGATGGCGAGGAGGCACTGAGACTTTGCGAGAAAGAATCGCCGGCCCTCGCGATTCTTGACGTGGTCATGCCCAAACTTGGCGGGATCGCAGTGGCGTCGAAGCTCGCAGCTTCGTTCGCTGGTCTACCTATTCTTTTTACCAGCGGTTATTCGCAGGATTCGGAAAACATAGCACCTGCCACCGCCAACGCGTGTTACCTGCAAAAACCTTACAGCCCTACGATACTCGGCCGCATAGTGCGGGAAATTCTCGACCAAAGGAAAACACGAAGAGTGGCGGACTAAACCGAGCACCCAAAAACAACATTGAGCAAGAAACACACTCATTTACAGTCCCATTTGAAACAGGGAAAGGCGGCATTTTCCCACTCGCTCGATTCCATTTTTTACCGTTGACACCTGCGTTTTGCGGTGCTACAAACCGCAGAAAGACAAGCTCTTTGGTGGTGAGTCTCCTAACGAATTGCGCAAAGCAGTCGCGAGTGAGGCCGCAGACCTGCCTGGCAGGGCAGGCCTGCTGAGCCGCCGAGAGTATTGTCATGCAACACCCACCACCCCGGGAGGTGAGAACGAACCCGTTTTCACCTCCTTTTTATTTTTTGGACGGCAGACTTTGCCGCTTCCTCTGTCTCTTGCTTCCCTTGTTCCCTTGCGCAACGCCTCTGCTCGGTTAAGATGACGCTGTCATTCCCGACTGTGATCGCGGGATGGTTATCGCTACTGAGCTCTGCATGAACACTATTCCGGAACCGCTGCTCTCCCTTGCGCACATCACCGTAATGCGTGGTGACCGCGCGGCGCTTCACGACATTAACCTGGAGATTGCGCGCGGCGAGCACGTATGCATCTTGGGACCGAATGGCTGCGGCAAGTCGACATTAATCAAGACCATTACGCGGGAGTGTTATCCGCTTGCGCGCGATGGGTCCAGGATTTCCATACTTGGGCGCGAGCGATGGGACATTTTCGAGCTGCGCTCGCTGCTCGGTATTGTGTCGCCGGACCTGCTGGCTTCCTGCACCACGGACGCCACCGGCCGCGACGTGGTGCTCTCCGGTTTTTTCAGTAGCACGCGTATATTTCCGCATCATCATCCGGATCCGAAGCGTCTCGCCCTGGCTGACGAAGCGATGGCGCGGCTTGGCATCGCGCATCTTGCCGCTCGCGCGGTCGCGGAAATGTCATCCGGCGAAGCCAAGCGCACGCTGATCGCACGGGCCCTGGTGCACCAGCCGCAGACGCTGCTCTTCGATGAGCCCAGCAATGCGCTGGACATTGGCGCGCAACTGCAACTTCGCGACACCATGCGTGAGCTTGCTCAATCCGGCCTCGGAATCCTGCTCGTGACCCATCACGTTTCAGAAATCATTCCCGAAATTGAGCGTGTGGTCCTTTTGCGCGAAGGGCGCATCCTCGCGGACGGATCCAAGCCTGCTGTCCTTACCGAGGAGCATCTCGCCAATTTGTTCGGAGTTCCTATTCGCTTGGACAAGCACGACGGCTATTTCCATCTCTACTGAACGAAAGCGAGGTATGCCACGCGACGTTATCGGATCGATCCGCTGATTTCTCGGCGATGCCTTTTTAGCTCGTCTGCGCCAATGCGTAGAGCAATTCGACAAAGGAGCGGACAGCGCCATCCATTCCTTGGACTTTCGGATTCTTCGATTCAATGACGTAGTATTCGTCGGGAGCGTGCGCGCCGCTTCCATGGCCGAGACCAAAGGGTCCCGCCGCTAGGTGAAGCGGCTCGCCAGTGAATACGTAGCCGGGCCACGACCCTGCGCTCCGCGGAAGGATGACTGGATCGATCCCACCCTTGCGATACACCTCGGTCTCCACGCGGATCAGCGCCGCGTCGGCTGGGGTGCTATTGGGATCGTATCCGCCGGTCATGCGCACTTCGATGTCGCCGAACCCTTTTTTCGCAAGATGCGCTTTCAGCGCGGCGAGCGCTTCCGCCGCGGTCATATCCGGAACGAGGCGCAAATCAAGCTTCGCGATAGCTTTTCCAGGAAGAATGGTTTTTCCACCCGGGCCAGTGTAGCCGCCTACGAGACCTTCGATGTTCACCGTGGGCCTCGACATCAGTAGTTCCAGCGCTTCGCGCCAGCTCACGTCGTGAACCCAGTGCTCCACGCCAAGAAGTTTTTTCGCTTCCGCCTCGCTCAGGCGGCGCGCCGCTTCGGCGATCATCTTCTTTTCGGCTTCCGAGACCGGGCGAGCCTTGGCAGCAAAGCCTTCGATGGCCGGATCGTTGCCATCCGGCGACACCAGAGTCGCGAGCGCTTCGACGAGGTGCCACGCGGGGCTGTCCAGCCTGGCCTTGTTGCTGGAGTGCACATCTTTGCGCGGGCCGCGGCCCCAGCGCTCGCCGCTCGAAATCAGTTCGCACTCAATGACGCCCTTTGCGCCCAGCGTCATGGTGACTTCGCCGTCCAGCCCTTGCGAAGCGCTGGGCATGAAAATTCCAAGAGCGTTTTTCAGGGCCGCGGTCACTTCCGGCCGCCGCACAATTTGCGGAAAGTG
>Ga0209648_10000918_pt1 | contig 23442 bp, 23 predicted proteins | sample GraSoi2013_115cm_FD_185830 | JGI IMG/M metagenome (GOLD analysis project Ga0209648, IMG submission 185830) | Grasslands soil microbial communities from the Angelo Coastal Reserve, California, USA - Sample 9_17_2013_115cm (SPAdes) (version 2) | ecosystem: Environmental > Terrestrial > Soil >... | reverse complement strand
CTTCCGGTATTCTGCTCTCGCAATGCCGTAGCGAGCTTGCCGAAGCCCTCGACGATCTTTCCGCGCCTCCGATCCAGGAACATTGGCGTCCCTTTGGCTGGTTGCGCCGCTGGATGGCGTTGCGCCCCGCCTGGAGCGGCGCCTTGCTGGTGCTCTTTGGAATCGTAGTGGGAACTCAGGTTGTTCCATGGGTGCAGAACGGCAATCGCGGCGACGCGAGCGGTCAGGCTATGAACGTCACGGCCAAGCCGCCGTTTACGAGAGATCAACTGGATAATATGGCGATCGCCGGCCTCAATTTTTCTCCTTCGTCGGATGCCGGGGCACCAAATGTACAGCTCCATCTCAGTGCCGAGCAGCCCATGATTCTGACAGGCCGCGCCGATGATGGCGATATGCGCAGCGTCTTGACCTACGTGGTGGAAAATGGCGAGCGCTTCGACGCCGGCGTCCGTCTTGATTGCCTCGAAGCGCTAAAGGCGGCTTCACGAGATCAGCAAGTGCGCCAGGCGCTGATCACCGCTTCCCGCAAGGATCAAAATCCCGCGGTGCGCATGAAGGCTTTGGAGTCGCTCCGGGATGCGGCGTCGCGCGATGAGGTCCGGCAGGCGCTGCTCGATGCGCTGGAGCACGACGCCAATCCTGGCGTGCGCGTGGAAGCGGTGAACGTGCTTGTTGGATCTTTGCAGCATGGCGAAACAGTAGAAAACGCGCCCGAGCCGGATGATTCCAAACAATTGGTCAAGCCCGGCAGTCAGGAAACGGACCCGTCCGTGGAACGCGTGGTTAGGGTGCTGCAACAGTTGCAGCGCCGTGATCCGAGCCCGTACGTGCGGGTGCGCAGCGCCGCCGCCTTGCGGCAGATTGGCCCGCGCGAAGTTCAGTGACCGGTCAGACGGTCGGAAATCAAGTTCGACGATGAACATGCGTTTTTATCAAAAGCCTTTTTCCATGGCACGTCCTGTGTCGTTGTTCCGCATGTCGATGATTCTCATTTTTTTGGCGCCTCTCGCGCAGCCGGCCTTTGCAGGTAATACCAAAGAACCGGCGGCCCTCGAACACACGCAACCTTCTGAGCCAGGTTCGCAGCATGCCTCCGCTGTTCGCAACGGGGTGCTGAACACCAGAGATGGTCTTACCCTGCGGCTAACGACAGATCTCGGCTCGGTCAACATTGTTCAGCTTGAGGTTGGCGCCGCACCGATCGTGCGTTACACCGTACACATCGAAACCGATGCCCGCGGCACAGCCGCTCAGCGACTGCTCGATTCTTATTCCCTCAAGGCGAAGTCGCTCACCTCTGGAGTGGAGATTACCGGGATGCTTCCGCCGCAAGCGGCGCGCTCCGCGGATGCCCAGTTCTGGGTGCAGTTTGAGGTCGCCGTGCCGCGCGGCTACACCGTGGAAGTGAACACCGAGGCCGGCGACATCACGACAGGTGACATCGGCGGTACCGCCTCCCTGCACACATTGGGCGGAAACATTAAGACGGGACGCATCGGTGCTTCGGAACTGCACGGCGTTACCTGGGGTCGTTCCGTTGCGAAACTGGAGACGGAAGGCGGACACATCAAGGTTCTCGATGTGGCGGGCGACCTCATGGCCGTGACCGGAGGCGGACACATCAACGTAGGCAACATTGCGGGAGGTGCCTCGCTGCGCACCGGAGGCGGCCATATCCGCGCCGGTCAAATCGGGGGACGTGCGGAACTGGACACCGCCGGCGGCAACATCACCGTGGCACAGGCGGGAAGTTTCGTCAGCGTACGAACGGGCGGCGGCCAGATTGATTTCGGAGAGGTGCGTGGCTCGGTGCATGCCCAGACCGGCGGCGGCGGGATTCGCGTCATGTACGTTTCCGGCCCGATGGAATTGGAATCGAGCAGCGGCAGCATTTGCCTGACTCGGGTTGCCGGCGCTCTGCAGGCGGCCACTTCCGGCGGAACGATTAGAGCATGGATCAATCCAGATTCACCAGCCGGAGGCGGAAACGTGCACCTCGCAGGCGCATCACAGCTCTCCTCCGGCAATGGCGACATTATCCTGTTTCTGCCGCGGAATCTTGCGGCGAACATTGACGCCATGGTGATGAATGGAGGAGAAGGACACATCGAAGCCGATCCGGCACTGCACTTGACGGTACAGGTGTCTGCCAATGGTTCCGGCCAAGTACACGCCATGGGTGTCTTGAATGGAGGCGGGGCTCCCCTTAAGTTAAGAACCACTGCTGGAAAAATCCGTCTTAAATACCTGGATTCGGATGTTGCCCTCCACCAACTGCTGGTGAGCGAGCAAGTGGACCGCCTCAACAAGAGGTTGATGGAAAACGGGTTCCCCCCGGCCCCTTTTTCCCTTGAAGCTGGACCTCCAATTCCGCCCCGGTCTGAAGCGCCGACTTCACCTGATCCCAAAATGGACTGGCTCGAAAGCTGGCTTAACAGTCTGGAAATCAAATTCCGTGGAGGCATGACGGAGACTCCCGAGGATTTCCAGAAGCGGCTGGTCAATTTTCCGAAGCCTTCGTATCCGGCACTCGCGCAACGAGCCGGCTTGCAAGGATTTGTGAAGCTGCAGGTGCGGGTGAAGAAGGACGGCAGCGTCGAGGTGCAGAAACTCCTTGAAGGAGAACCGGCTCTTGCGGACGCCGCCATCGCGGCCGTGAAGTCGTGGCGGGCGAAACCGGCCTGGATGAACGGCCAGCCGGTCGAAGTGATTTCGATTGTGACGTTCAATTTTCAGTTGCACTGAACGGCAGCCGCCTTGGTGCGTACGGATTTTGGGTCCTCGGTTTTTGTTAGTTAGCACGTACTCGAAGGGGGTAGAACGTTATGCTTCGACCAGCTCTCCGCGCAACTGCTCTGTGTGTACTGCTTGTAGCCGTTGTTTGGGCCATTCCCAGCTTTGCGATCAGCAAGGAGTTTAATCAATCCTATCCCTTGCAACCCGGGGGTTCCCTGGAGTTGCAAAACGTCAACGGAACCGTGGATGTCCAGGGATGGGATCGCAACGAGGTCGAGGTTCGCGCGGTAAAGACCGCAAAACAGAAGGAGTCCGATCTGGAGCGTGTTTCCATCGAAGTTGACGCCAAACCGGACGCGGTTTCCATCGCTACGCGCTATCCGCAAAATGAGGGTGTGGAGGTGGTGGTCGATTACACCATCCACGTTCCGCACGGTGCGCGCGTGGAGCACATCGGCACGGTGAATGGAACGCTGCGCATTGCCGGCGTCGAAAACGTGGAAGACCTGCACACCGTGAACGGCAACATCGAAGTATTCGAGGCAGGAGGAACCGTTCACGCGCACACCATCAACGGCAATGTGCACCTGGAGTTGGCGCGTCTCCCCGACAAGACCGGCGCCAGTGCGGAGACTACAAACGGCTCTCTCGTCCTTGCCGTGCCATCCGATATGCAGGCGGATGTCGAGGCGCGCTGCCTGAATGGAAACTTTCATTCCGAACTACCCATGACGATGGAGAGTAATCAGCGTCCGCGCGAAATACATGGCAGATTGGGCCGCGGTGGAGCGCCGATTCTTTTGCGCACCGTGAACGGCGGAATCCGAGTAGTCGTTCTTCGATCGACCGTCTGACGCTTTTCTGTTTGGTGCGTCTAACCGCCAAGGAGGATGGGACGACAATGAACAAACGAGATTTGCTTGCCATTGGTGGAGCAGCCGCGCTCGGGCTGGCGCTGATTGCCCTGCCGGCCAGTTCCGCAAGACCCCAAAGGGCCGATGATTCCAAGATCGCCCGCTTGCAGCAACAGATCGAAGAACTGCAAGCAAAACTGCAGGCTGAGCTCGAGAACCGGGCAGATCAAAAGGTGGAATTCGACGACGCGGACGGACCTGTGGATTCCACGCAGGCTGTTGTTATTGAGCAGGACCCCGGGCAGATCGAAGTCCAGCCTAAAATCGAAACAGATGGCATGAATATCGTCATCGGGGACGACGGTTCGAGTTGGCTGGGCGTCGAAACCCACGAAGTCACTTCGGACAAGGCCAAGGAGCTGAAACTCTCCGCAGAGCGCGGTGTGGTCCTAGGAAAGATCGTTCCAGACAGTCCCGCGGCAAAGGCGGGCCTCAAGGAAAATGACGTGGTGATGGAAATCAACGGACAGCGCGTCGAAGGCGCGGCGCAATTTCGCCGCATGATTCATGAGATTCCCGCGGGGCGCAGCGTCCAACTCACGGTGTGGCGCGACGGGCGCGCGCAAACCGTTAGCGCAACTCTCGGCAAGTCCCAGGAGCGCCATCACACCATGAGAATGGTGGCGCCGACACCCGGAACTTTCGCGTTTCGCATGCCGGAAATTCCCGACATTCCTTCGATGGAGTGGAACGGCAACATGCTCTTCGGCGGCGGACCCCGGCTGGGGATTGACGCTGAAGATCTCAGCGGGCAGCTTGGCACATTTTTCGGCGCCCCCAATGGCGAGGGAATTCTCGTTCGCGACGTCAACTCCGGCTCGCCTGCGGAAAAGGCCGGCGTAAAAGCGGGTGATGTCATCACCTCGCTGAACGGCGAGCGAATCCGTACTGTCGGCGAGCTTCGCGAAAAACTTTCCGCGAAGCATGAGGATAAGGACCGCACAGTGAAGCTGGGTGTTCTGCGCAACAAGAGTGAGGTATCACTAACGGTTGATTTGCCTGCCCCGGCGGCGCATACCAAGCGCCTCATTTCGCATCGTACCAATATTTGACGGAAGCGAATGCGCAAAGGCCCCCGGCGCTGCCGGGGGGCCTTTTTCATTTTCACTTTTAGTACGACTCCGAGGGATTGCGTTCAAGACTCCTCTGCTGGCAGTGCGGAGAACGCTGCGTCAAACGAGGCATAGTGACGATGGTGCTCGTCCGGCTCGTTTAGTGCCACCCCCTTGTGTTCCACCCAAGCATGCGCCTCAAACCTTTCATTTTCTTTTCGAATGCCGATGCGCAGGTGCGAGGAGATTCCCTGCCGTCCGAGCAGCCACCAAAGAGTAAGCGATTTTGCCAGGCAGGAAGGATGAACCAGCCCGTGCCGATCCGCAGCATTGACCATGTGCGCGGTTACCGCAGTGTTCTTATCTGCCGGACGGTCAGCCGATTCCGGGCTGCCGATGGAAAGGAATCGCTGCAGGGCTGTCTGCGTGACGCGGAAGCCGCGCCATCGCAAACTCAGAGTCACCAGCGGCAGCAACACCAGGGCGCGCAGAAAGAGTTTCTGCGCCGGGCGCTCCAGCGCCCTAAATCGCCGGAGCCGTTCCCACATCAGCAGGAAAAACCTGGAGCAGCCCGCTATCCACGAGCCGGCTCAGCAATTCGATCAGGTTGGAGCGAAGCAATTCCGGATCGACATCGAATTCCGCGAGAAGCTCCTGGTAAGCCGCGTCAATGCTGGGCGAACCCGTCAACAACTGCCACATGCGCGTTCCAGTCTCGTCCAATCCGAAGTACTGCTCGGTCTCGAGGTTCAGCAGGACGGATTCTCGATCGAGAACGCGGATCAAAACGTGTGCCGGCGTTGCGGCGCGGTCCGTAAATGAAACTATCGGCACGGCTCTCCCAAGGGAATCCTGGCGCTCAATTCCATCGTGCGCGGGAGGATTGCCTCTCGAAAGCATTCTACTGGGGATTCTCGCAGTTCGCTAACCCACAGCCAAAAAAAAAGGCCGGCCCCGCATCGCGGAACCGGCAAGAGAAAACTAACTCGGCTTTGCTTAGGACTTCTTTTTCTTTATATTCACCTTGGTGTCGATGCCCGGAGCCATCAACTGCAGCTGTTCGAGCCCTTGCTTGGCCTGCTGGCCCCACGTTCCGCTAGGATCGAGTTCGACCGCTTTCTGGTAGGCCTCGATGGTTCCCGGCGCAAACTGGACGACCTCTTTATCGCCGACTTTTTTCGTGGTCATTTTATAGACCAGCGAAGCTCCCAAGAGGTACCAGGTCTGCGCATTCTTTGGATCGAGGTCCGCGGATTTCTGCAGCGGTTCGACGGCGTCGCCGAGCCGGTTCGCGTTGTACAGGCTGATCCCAAAGTTGCGCCACGCGGTTGCCGCATTCGGCGGGTCAAGTTCCGCGCTCTTGGTGTACGCGGCCTTGGCATCGTCGATCTTTCCCGCTCGTGCCAGCACGTTGCCCAGATTGTTGTAATACCCCGGCACGTCGCCCTTGGCGTTGATGGCCTGCTGGTATGCTTGAGCAGCGTCGTCATTGCGGCCCGCTGTGTCGTAAGCTTCTGCAAGCTTGAACCACACTAGATGTGCGTTGAGATCTTTTTCCCCCAGGTTCTTCGACGCTTCCTGGAATTCTTTGACCGCCTGATCCCCAAGGTCCGCTAACTTTTGTTTGGCCGCATCGCGTTGGTCCGCGGGTGCCTTACCTAAATCAATCTTCGCTTGCTTTTCCTGCTCGATGAGCGCGTTGCCGGCATTGAAGTGCGCTTTGAGCCCCTCCATTTTGCTTTTCGCTTCTTCCGCCTTTTTCACCTGTTCTTGAGCCGCAGCGCCCTGTTTGGCGAGAACATCCTTGAAATTGACATCTACTTTCGCATCCTCGCCGCTTTGCACTTTGAGCTTCGCAGCCTGGTAGGGTGCTTGCTTGTCATTTGGCGGCGGGAATACAACAAAAACGTCGTAAATGCCCGCGCGCAGGTTAGGCATACTAAATTTGCCTCCGCTATCCGTCTTGGCCTCCTGCTTTGCGCCCTGATCGCTTACCGCTCGAATGGTAACTTCGGCCCAGGGCTTCCCACTCATATCCATGATTGTGCCGCTAATCGATCCTGTTTGCGCCGCAGCTTGGGGTGCAAATGCGCTCGTCAGCAGGGCCACCAAGATTGCAGCAAGCACCCACGCCTTATGAAAGCTATTCATGCTCCATTCTCCTTATTCACGGGGGAGCCCTGCCCGGAATGTCCGGGCTACGTGCGCCCCATTATCTCTCTCACGCACTCTGATTCCAAGCCCGCTTGCGGCGGGCAGGCTCAGCGGCCGGCAGAAACGCTTTGGCGGTAGGTGATGGGATCCGTCGCGCCCGCTTCCGCAAAGGCGCGCAACCGCAGCAGGCAGCTATCGCATACGCCGCAAGCCAAATCTTCATTCTGGTAGCACGACCAGGTTAGATGCAGTGGCGCGCCCAGTTCGATGCCACGCCGGATGATTGCGCTCTTTTTCAAGGTGATGACCGGCGCTACGATTTCGATTTGTGTTTCCGGCCGCGTGCCCACACGGATCAATTCCTGGAACACGCGGTAGTATTCCGGGCGGCAATCCGGATAGCCGGAGCTGTCTTCGGCCACCGCACCGATGTAAATCGCTCCCGCGCCGATCGCTTCAGCCCAACTCACTGCTACGGATAGAAAATGGGCATTCCGAAAGGGAACATAAGTCACCGGAATCGCGCTGCCCTGTGGGCTGGGCGCACCCAATTCATTTTCCGGAACGGAAATGCTCTTGTCAGTGAGTGCGGAACCGCCAATCGTCCGAAAGTGATCGAGTTGCACGACAAGCCGCTCGCGCACGCCATAAAAATTGGCAATCTCCTCGAACGCGCGTCGTTCGCGCCCTTGCGTAAGCTGGCCATAGCCGGCGTGCAGCAAAGCAATGCCCGACGCGCCGTGGCGCTCCCGTGCGATCGCCGTACTCACACACGAATCCATCCCGCCGCTCAAAAGCACGACTGCTTTTCGCTGATCCGTTCCTGTCACCAAGGCAACCGCTCCTGCTAATGTTTTTTATCCTTAACTTCCCTTACCTCATTTACTTCTTTTATTTCATTTTCTTCAAACGCCCTTCGTCGCCGGATCCCAAATGAATTTGTGCAATTGCAGCCCGAGCCGCACTGGCAGACCGTCCGCGAGAATCCATTCCACCAGGATGCGCGGCTCAAGGCCCGGCCATTTCCCCTGCGGATCCTCGGACACCGGCGAGAACAAGACCTGTTTCACGCGTCGCGCCAGCCCGTGCCGCGCCGTAAAATCGCGCGCAAATTCATAATCGCGCCGTGTGGAAATCACGAACTTCACTTCATCGCGTCCGGACAACGCCTCCAGATTGCGCATCTCAAAAGTATCCGGCTCGCCGGAATCGGGACACTTCACATCCACAATCTTGATCACTTCTCGCGGCATGCCTCCGATGAATCGTTCCCCGCTGGTCTCGATCATCACCTTGTACTTCGCTGCCAGCAGCTTCTCAGCGAGCGGAACAATTTCGTCCTGCAGCAGCGGCTCCCCGCCGGTCAGTTCCACCAGCGGAACTACCGCTTGTGCGCCGGGGATTTCGACGGAGCGGCCCGCAAGTTCATCTACGCGAGCCAGGACTTCCTCGACGCTCATCTTCTTCCCGCCATGAAACGCGTACGCCGTATCGCACCAGGTGCATCGCAAATTGCAACCTGTCAAGCGCACGAATATGCACGGCAAGCCCGCGCGCGTACCTTCGCCCTGAATCGATTTGAAAATTTCCGTGATAACCATTTTGGAGTGCGGCGGGCTTGCTTGGCCTGAGCCTCGAAGGGCCGCCGCTTTTCCTACTGCATCCCAGTCCCAGTCTTCGCAATCTAGCGTAAGCTGGAATTCACTTTGCGCCCGCTTCGACGCGTCAACCAGTAAATCATTCCGAAAAAAAGCGCCGTCGCCACAAGCAGTCGCGGATATCCCGGTGCTATTCCCATGGTTCGCAGCACTACAATGTAGCCAGCCGCCACGAGCAACGCGGGGATCATGATTATGAAGAGCGCCCGATTCATCGCTTCACCCACATTCCAGCCACCTATGCTCCGGGCCGGTACTGTGCGCGGCTGGTATCCGTTTCCCACAAAACCACGTCTGTCACCCGCGCACCTGGCGGCAGGTCCTTCATTTGCCGTGTGACCTCATCGTAAAAGTATTTCGCCACATTTTCCGCCGAAGGATTCACGGTCTTGAACGGTTCGAGGTCGTTCATAAACTGATGGTCGAGCCTCCCCATGATTTCGCGGATCACCTGCTTGAGATGCGTGAAGTCCACCAAAAGACCGACCGCATCAAGTTGCGGCCCCTCGAGCGTCACACGCACTCGATAATTATGGCCGTGCACGTTCTCGCACTTGCCCCGGTAGCCCCGCAAGGCGTGCCCTGCTGAAAACGTCTCTTCTACGCTGACTTGGAACATGTCTCTCCAAACTGCAATTTCGCTCGCCACGGATCTCCCGGAATCGTGGTCCTTCAGGAACGACTTGCCGAATGGGCCCCCAGCCGCTTCGAGCCATGATTCGAATCTAGAAACCGGGCAACATCGGCCAGTTCGTGCGTCGTCCCGTAACGCGGCAGCGACTCCAGAAAAATTTTACCATAGGGCATGCGCTGGAGGCGGGTATCCAGCAGCGCAAGCACGCCACGATCCGTCTTTGTCCGAATCAGCCGGCCAAATCCTTGCTTCAACGCCAGAACCGCCTGCGGCACCTGAAATTCCGCAAAGGGGTTGCGGCCATCGTCTTGCAAAGCACGCACGCGCGCCGCTACGATCGGGTCGCTTGGCACTGCAAACGGCAGCCGGTCGACAATGACGCACGATAGCTGCTCGCCGGGCACGTCCACGCCCTGCCAGAAGCTTGCCGTGGCGAACAGCACCGCCGCTTCAGTATTCTTGAATCGCTCCAGCAGCACGGAGCGTGGCGCCGTGCCCTGCAGCAGGAGAGGAAACGACACCCGCGGGCGCACCCGTTCAAATAAATCGTTCATCTGCGAATAACTGGTGAACAGGCAGAATGCCCGGCCCTGGCTCAGCTCCAGCAACTGCACGATTTCATCCGCGGCCTTTGGCTGAAAGCCCGCGTCGCGAACATCCGGCATTTTTCGCGGCAGGTAGAGCAGCGCCTGCTTGGAGTAATCAAACTCCGGCGGCAACGCGCGATCCTTTGTGTGGTCAATTCCCAGGCGCTGGCGAATGTAATCGAAGCGCCCGCCAACCGTCAGCGTCGCGGACGTCAGGATCACCGTGTCGAACTGCTCGAACAGCCGCTCCCGCAGAATCTGGCTGACATCGATTGGCGTGGCGGTCAGGAAGACGCCTTTGTTCCTCCGCTCGTACCAATACACAAAATTCCGCTCGTTCGATTCGAACAAGAAGCACAGCTCCTGGCGCAGCTCGAAGCTCCGCCGCGCGATGCGCGTCAGCTCTTCCGGCTTGGCCGTAAGCGCGGCAAATTCCGTCTCCATGCTTTTCAGCGAAGACACCAGCGCGTCGTAGGCTTCGCGATTCTGCTCCAGGAAGGCTTCGCGTTCGTTCCTGACGAAGGAAAACCTCCCGTCGCGCGGCGGAAACAATTCAAAAAAGCCCCGGCTGCGTTCCCGGATTCTTTGCGTCTTGCGCAACAAGGATGGCGTGCCTAGATGCAGCAAGCGCATCATTTGATCGGCATCGCGCGCCAGCTCCTCGAACCGGAAATTCGAAATCTGCCGTCCGAAATAGTCGCTGGCCACGTCTTCCATCTCGTGAGCTTCATCGAATACCACCGCCGAGTATTCCGGCAGGATGCTACCAAAATCGTCCTGCTTCAGCGCCAGGTCCGCAAAAAACAAATGATGGTTTACGATGATCAGATCGGCTTCCTGCGCGCGCTGGTGCATGCCCGTCAAGAAACATGGATTGAACGACGGGCAATTCTTTCCCGTGCAAGTATCCCTTCTCGCGTCCAGCTTTCCCCAAAGCTCCGAATCATCCGGCAGAAATGTCAGCTCCGCGCGGTCTCCGGTTTCCGTCAACTTTGCCCAATCCTTAATCTGCCGGAAGGCATCCAGCTCTTCCATGCCTTTCAGCAGCCCCTGGTTCGCCATCTGGTTCAGCTTCGAGATGCACAGAAAATTCGCGCGCCCTTTCATCACCGCGACTTTCAGGTTGGGCGCAAAGTGTTTCTGCAGAAAGGGAATGTCCTTTTGGTAGAGCTGCTCCTGAAGCGACTTCGTGGCTGTGGAAATCACCACCCGCCGCCCGCTGCAAATCGCCGGCAGCAGGTACGCCAAGGTCTTCCCCGTCCCGGTGCCCGCCTCCACAATGGCGTGATGATGCGATTCAAACGCATCGTGCACCATTTCCGCCATTTCCAGTTGCCCGGGCCGGTGTTCGTAGTCGGAGCTGACTGTTGCCGGGTCAAACCCGCCCTTCATACACTTTTCGAGGAATCCTCCCGGACCAAACACCTCTTGCATCGAGGGCTTCGCCGATTCGGTATTGGGCTTGTCGGCCGCGCCTTCCCCTACCGTCGGATCGTCTTCGAGGGGCACATAGTCGGGCTGCGCAGTCTTCGCCGCTCTCTTGACCTTCGTTACGGGTGGATCGCCCGCTGCATTGGATACGCGCTTTGCCAGAAATCCGCCTTCACTCCCGCCTAGGAAAACGTGGAGACCAGTTACGATAGCATACCCTTTCGCGTTGCTCCGCTTGCCGCCCGCCCAACGCGGCTGCGCCTTACATCCTTCTTGATTCAAGGCATTTAAGAGTTGAACACGCTGCTTCTTATTGTCCCGCCGCGGCGCACTCCCGCCGCGTTACATTCGGCTGTGGGAATTGTTGGCGTTTTCCTGTCCGAGGGCGAACGCAAATCAATTTGTCGTGGGGGCCATATGAATCGCAGTAAAACTCGTTCGCTTCTTCCTGTTCTCTTGCTTCCCGTCTTTTGCGCATCTTCCTGCAGTGGCCCGAAAACGACCGTTGTTCCGCCTGGCGGCACTGCCACAGTAAGCTTGACTCTCGTCGCGGACTCTCTTCCGGCAAATCCTTCAATCCTATCGTTCAAAGTCAGCATTCTCGGCATCACTCTCACTCCCACCAGCGGCGCGGCCCTGACGTTTCAGCCACCCTCACCGATCGTCATCGACCTGATGCGCCTGCAATCTGATACTGCCCTCCTCGGCACCCTCATCAATGTACCCTCAGGGAGCTATACGATTCAGGTTTCGCTTTCCATGCCGGAGATCACCTTCCTAAACGACACGGGTTCAACCATCACCGCAAACGGCCAGACATGCTCGAACGGCGCTGTCTGCTCGGCTACTTTCACGGCCGTTGGCACCCCCACAATCGGGTCTTTCACGTTCAATGCCACTGCCAGCGGTCAGCAAGGCGTCGAGCTGGACTTCAACCTGAAAAACGCCATCTCACTCTCGACCGGAACTCTGTCCGTCAATTTCAATCCCGCTTCCCCCAACCCCGGCGTCCTCACCGCCTTCACCCTCCCGCGGACGAATGCCAATCTCGGCACGAATCAGCTCGAACTCATCGAGGACTTCACCGGCGTCGTCACCATCAGCGGTAACAACGTAACCATCACCTCCAACACTCGCGGCGCGCTCACCGCCACCAGCAATTCGGCCTCGTTCTTCGACCCCAGCCCCGATAACGCGCATTGCTTGGCTCCAACCAACTTCATGAGTTGTGTCGCCAAGGGCCAGATCGCCAGCGTCGACGCCTTCCTAAAGTCGGATGGAACGCTCGATCTGAAGGAATTCGAGCCGTTGAATCAAACCCAACAGGACTTCGTCGAAGGTATCGTCTACGCCGTCAACACTCCTACCCAATTTACCATCGCCGTCACCGATAAAGTTCTGGCCGCCACCAACCCCCTTATCGGCGGACTCAACACCGGGGATCGCCTCACTGTGAATATCGGCACTCAACCCTTTCTCGTCGACTCCAAGGGCCTTGGTGTGCAGAACTCTTTCGCAGCCGATTACAATCTCTTTGCCACTCAGACCACTACATCCGCCGTCCACCCGGGGCAGACCGTGGCCATCCATGTCTCCGCTCTCACTGCGGCAAACCCGGCAGCAAACCCGCCCACGCTTGCCATCGCCACTGTCGACACGGTCATCCTCCGCTGGTCGCGCTTCCGCGCCAATGTCGTGTCGGCCACCTCCACCACTGTCAATATCGATACGCTACCCTCTTATTTCGCAATTCCCGCTTCCACCACTCAGGAAGTCGTCCAGGCTTTCCTCACCGGTGCTCTGGGTACCGATGGTGTCACAAATCTAGATGGCGTTGCCAATACCACATCCAGTTTAACCGTGGGTCAGCCCGTGGGACTTCGCGTCCTCTATCTGCAGAACCCCGGCAATACTGCAAATCCGGCGTTCTTCGTGGCCAAAATACGCCAGCCCTAAATCTGGTTCTCCTCCGCCTCCGCAAAAGGCAAGTGGGCTCCCCGGCGTTATTCGGGAGCCCACTTTTTTTGAATCGTTAGAACGTTCCGTAATTCAACTCAGGCAGGCAGCGGTCCCCCTACCGTCGTGTTCGGCGGCATCGGCGGCGTATAGGGCGCCGAAGGCGCGTTAGGAGCTATCACTGGCTGGAAGCGACGGTAAAGCGCCAGCGAAATCGCTCCCATGCCCCACATCCAAATCCCCAGCCCGGCTAAGATTCCGAGCACATGAACATGCCCCAGCGGTGTGTAGACGATTCGCACAATGACGAACCCCAGCGCCATTCTTCCGATGGTGCCCCAGGTATCGGTGGTTCTGCCGAGAATCAAATTGCCAACCACCGCACCCACCACTAGCTCCGCGCAACAAACCATCAAAATCCAGAACCCTGCAGTGAAGATTGCCAGCGGTATGCCAACGACGGTGAAGCACGCGATGATCGCCGCAATGGGTACGCCGAAAAAAACCAGGATCCCCAGTCCAATGGGAGCTCCGTAACTTTCCGCGGCACTGATAGTTTCTCTTGCAAATTTCGGGACCAGCAGGAACAGGACCATCCCAAACAAAATAAAAGCGGCGGTCCAAATCACTCGCCAGATGTAGTAGTCGCTCCCCTGGTAATCGTGTTTCTTCTCAAAATATTTGAACTCGACTGGGGAAGCCAGTTTTGCCGACGAAGACACTTCCGGTTGCTTGTGCCCCTCGAAGCGGACCGGCCCTTCAATCACCGCCGTTGAGCCGATCTCCAGCGAGTCACCCTTGGCTCGGACAGCTCCCTCAATCTTTCCCGCAATGCTGCCGTGCGCGAAAAATGCAAGTACGTCGCGGCCGACGCTCCCCTCCAATCCGAAACCCTCGGCAAAGCTGGTCAAGCTTCCTCCAATCTTTGCGCCCGGTTCCAGCGTGAACGTCTCGTCAAACACCATTACATTCTTTCCAATCGTTCCCGTAATCGTCAGATTGTTGTTGGCTCCCCGGATGTTCCCGTCCACCTGTCCAGTGACTCGCGCGCTCTGCGAGAAGGTGAGGACGTCGCCCGTCACATGGCCGCCAATATCCAGTGACTGGCAGAAAACAATGAGGTCCCCGTCCACCGTGCCATCGACCCGTACCCGCGCTCCAGTAAGATACGTGTCGCCCTTGATGGTCTCGTCTTTCTCGACCTTTACGCTGTCCCCCTTGCGAAACTCCGTTGCTAAAGCTCCCGGCGGCACCGCAAGCACGGTGCAGAACCCCGCGAAAACTAGCGCCAGCGCCGAACCGCGCCGGATCCGCCGCCGGAAGAACATGGCTCCCAGTCCCGCCAGCGTCACCATCGCTAGTACCTCGAGGAACGTCACCATGGATTGCCATCCTTTCCACATTGCGCCCTGAAAAATCAGCAAGCCCAGCAGGTTCGATCCGCCGAATCCCGCTTTTTCCAGTTCCGTCTGCCAGGGCTGGATATATCCCGTATAAAGCGCATAGACTCCCGTCGCAGCCAGTCCGAAAACCAATCCCCAAATCCATTGCATGGACTTCCGAGCCCGTTCCTGAAATTGCGCCAGCCGCGAAGGCAGTGGTTCGTCTTCTTCCAGCATCGCGCGCGTCAGCAGCCGCGATTCGCGCTCCAGCGCCCGCAGCAGCGTACCGCACGCGTCGCATTCCTGCGTGTGCGCGGAGACTTCCAGCCCGCGCGCGCGATCCAGTTGCCGCTCGATGTACAGCAGGAGCGTCATCTCGTCCAAATGCTTCATCTTCTCTTCAGGCGTTTCGTTCATGAAGCTCCTCCCGCCGCCAGCGCCGCGTTGCCTTCTAGCGCTTGTCGCAGTTCGTGCCGGGCACGCAGCAGCACCACGCCTACAAAGGCGCGTCGCACTCCCAGCGCATCCGCAATTTCGTCGTAGCTCATGTCCGAGTAATAGCGCATCACCAGCGCCATGCGCGCACGGCCACTCATTTTGTCCAGCGCCTTGCGCACTTCTTCGCTGGTGCGCTGCTCGATCAGTAGCTCCAATTGGCTGGGATCCGGATGCTCCAGCGGCACGTTTTCCACATCGTCCGTTTCCTTGTCTTGCCGAATCCTGCGCCGCCGCAGCATATCCCAGCAGTGGTTCGCCGACACCTTGTAGAGCCAGGCCGAGAACGACCGCGTCGCGTCGTACTGCCCCAGTTTGCCCTTCAGTTTCATGAATATTTCCATGGTGGCGTCTTCAGCATCTTCCCGAGTCGGCAAGGCACGCCGACAGAAGCGGAATATCGCAGGTGCGTATTCCCGGTAAAGCTCGCCCCAAGCCTCGGCGTCACCCGCCCTGGCACGGGTGATTACCTCCGTCGGTTCCGTTATTCCCGGCGCGTTCATCCGGCCTGGTCTCAGCGTTCCCATAGACTAGTACGCACCGGGACTTGCAAATATTACACATTGCAAATCCCGCCCGGCACCGCTCCTGCCCCTAACCCACTTGTTTTTCAGCCACTTAACCCTGTAGCTCAGGCCTTTAGGCCCGAGGTCTTACCCATTTGAGGCCTGTCCAGCAATATTGCTGGACAGTTTCACCCTTGAGCCCGCCCTAACCGCGGCGAGGACTTGGCGCAAGTGCCAGCACTTTATCAGAAATGAATGCCAAGGCCCCGCAGGATAAGTTTCTGTTCTTCAACAAGCAAGGAGGAATCCGAGATGACTCCTCAGTGTGCGGGTGCATAAAAATAGTAATCCGCCGCGTAAGCCGTCCCAGCTTCCTTACCGGCATTCGATCCTTCGCAGGACTTGGCTTCCGGCGCTATGCCGCCCTCAGTGTGGATTCGCTGGATGCTCGTCACCCGGCTGAAAATCCCTTCACCACTGTGACTCGTGGCGCTCAGCAGCAGCCACGGTATGGCCTCCGGTTTCGGCGCGTCCTGCTTCGCCACCACTTTAGCCTTCACTTCGCTTCCATCGGCGTGCTTCCAGGTCGGCCCGGCGAAGTGATGCGCAATCTTCTTCCCTGTTGCGTCCGTCAACTCCGCTTCCGGCGCTTTGAATACCCAGCCGAACTTTTGGTCTGCCCCGGCTTGGCAAACATAGATTTGCGTTCCGGTGGCGTGTGCCACGAGAATCACTTCCTCGCCTGCCGGCGCTTTCAAGTTTTCTGGCACCTCCGGCCGCGCTAGGCCTGGACCCTGCGTGGCAAGCAGCACCCACATCGCAAGCAACACCTGAATTTGTTTGATCATCCCCCACCTCCCATGGTCTGTATACAATACGTGCCACAGCTTTGCCAGCAAGAAGGGCAAGGCCACAATCGTTGCAAGATGCGAAACGGGAATGGAATCTTTAAGGTGGGTTAGCTTGCGCCGATACGGTTGATTTCCTTTTGGATTGAGAGTTTGTCGAGACTCGACAGCGGCAGGCTGAGGAACAAGCTGATTCGGCGTTCGAGCAGCAGGTATGCGTCGCGAAAAGCGCGTTCGATTTGTTCTGGCGTACCCTTTGCCAACGCTGGATCGGGAACTCCCCAATGTGCCGTCATCGGCTGGCCGGGCCAGACGGGACACGCTTCCTGCGCTGCGTTGTCGCAAACCGTGAATACAAAATTCATCTTTGGCGCTCCCGGCTTTGCAAACTCCTCCCAGCTCTTGCTGCGTAACCCCTGCGTGGGCAGGCGTACGAACTCGATTTGCTTGAAAGCTTCGGCACGAACAACTGCCGAAGGATGGCTTCCCGCGCTGTAAGCCGTGAAATAAGGCTTTCCCTTACCGTTTAGAATGGCCTCCGCCATAATCGAACGCGCGGAATTCCCTGTGCACAGGAACAGAACGTTGTATCGCCCTTTCATTGTCGTCGATTTTCAGCCGAAAGGCTGAGTGCTGTCTTTAGTTGCAACATGTCGGCGCGCAACACGCTTCTGTCGCCTTCGCGGACTTTGCCTTCGTCGCGCGCACGAAAGCGCTCATGAACTTGCCATCGGCTTGCGGCGCAAGCGCATCCACGTCAAGCCCTTTTTCCGTGAGAAATTCGCGCGCGTCTGCAACGCGATAAATGCGAGTTGGCTCGATTTCCACCTGTTCGAATCCTGCGGACATCAGTTTGTCGCGATATTCAGTTTCTTCCAGCGCTCCCGCCACGCAGCCCACCCACAGAAGTATGTTTTGACGGATTTGGGGATCGACCTCGCCGCGCGTCACCACGTCGGAAACCGCCAGCCGTCCGCCCGGCTTCAGCACTCGGAAAGCCTCCCGTAGCACAGCATCCTTGTCGGCCGAAAGGTTGATCACGCAATTCGAAATGATCACATCCACTGAATTGTCCGGTAGCGGAATATGCTCGATTTCTCCTCGCAAGAACTCCACGTTTTCGGCTCCGGCCTTGCGCGTGTTCTCATTGGCCAACGCCAGCATTTCATCAGTCATATCCAGGCCATATGCCTTGCCGGTCGGTCCAACGCGCCTGGCGGAAAGCAATACATCGATGCCGCCACCAGAGCCAAGATCGAGAACCACTTCGCCACGATTTAGTTTGGCGAGCGCGGTTGGGTTTCCACAACCCAGCGAAGCCTGCAGCGCCTCACCAGGAATCTGCTCCTTCTGCTCCGCATCGTACAGATTGGAAGTGATCGGATCGCAACTCGTAGTCGCGTCCGCCGTCCCGCAACAACTCCCGCTCGTTCCCCGCAGGGCCGCCTGCCCGTATTTTTCCTTCACGATTTCTTTGATGTTTGTGCCGTCCATTCCGTCCTCCAAGTGTCTTTCAACTTCGAGCGTCCAATTCCGTATCTCGAATTTCATTTCGTATTTCGAGTTTCGCTTTTCGAATTTCCATTTTCTATTTTCTATTCTCGAATTTCCGCTTCGCCCTACCCACAAGCTTGCGCAATATCTTCCGGCTTCAGCGCTTTGTTCCGTGTGCAGCACTCCGAATACAGAAACTGCAGCAGTTCCTGAAGTGCCTCCGTGTTTGCCGTGTACCGTAAAAACGTGCTCTCCCGCTGCACGTTCACAAGCCCTTCATTCTTCAGCTTGTCCAAATGATGCGAGAGCGTCGAATTGGGAATCTCCAATTCTCCCTGAATGTCCCCAACCACCAGCCCCTCAGGATGCGCCGACAAAAGCAACTGCATGATCCGCAGCCGCGGCTCCGTTCCCATCGCCGAAAACATATCCGCGTACTTCGCCACCCGTTCCGCTCGCTTCTTGCTCGTGCCGCTTTCCATATTTCTATATTTGCAGAAATATGGATGATTGTCAAACGAATGATTCTTGCAGGCAATTATCCCCTCCGAGCAAGTAGCGGGGGGAAACTGGTAGTAGATGGTCGCCTCGGGAGTGTATTTCCGGGAGAGGGCTTGTGAAAGTGCGCTTAGAAATGCTTCTCTTCGTCCGGCGGCGCTGGCTGAATGATCTCGTGAAGTGTTGCCCAGCCAGTAGGGCTCTTTTCGTATCGCACCAGAACTACCAATGCCCGTCCTTTAAACAAAAACGGTTTGCCGCCTTGCTTCGGGGTTCCTTTGATCAATACTACGTCTTGCTGAATAGCTGTGTCTCCGTGGATTTTTAGGCTTTCTATTTTGTCTCCCAGGAATTCTAAATGAAAATTCTCGAAGGTTGCGCGCAAATCTGCCGCAACTGCATCTCTGCCGACTAGGTATTTGTTCCAAGCCAGCGCTTTATTCACTTCCGGGTGATGGTACAACATGATCGTATCAACATCGCCCCGGGCAAACGCCGCTCGGACAGCTAAACTTGTCTTCTCTATGGCGGCTTGGTCTTTGTCCAATTCGGCGCCGTAGCTAAGCTTGGAATAAACTGAAAAAATCAGGAGAATCGCGAGTAAGTTTCTTATTTTGGCCGTCATTTGGTTTAGTCTTCGTAAACGGTAGTATTTTCCCCAAGTAAGCCGGGCAATGCAAGGGATGGTGACGGCGCTTCCATCGGGCAGCTGACACTTCCTCGACCCGCTTGACACTGCCCCAATCGCTCAACTAGCTTAGTCACTTCCCGGCAGTCCCCTGCCGCGACCGTAGCCCATTACTCCGGTTCTCGTTCGGACGGAGAGGAGTGACAGATGACCACCAACCGGCGCGATTTCTTGACGGCCGCAGCAACGGCCGCTGGAGCAGCTTTGACTCCCGAGCTTCCCCACACGCATACGCACGACCACGAGCACCAGGTCGTTCCTTCGGACCCTGCTCTGCGCGTCAAAGCCCTCGAGTCTCTTCTCGTCGAAAAAGGCCTGGTCGACCGCGCCGCGCTGGACACCCTGATTGACACTTACGAGCACAAGATCGGCCCCCGCAATGGCGGACGCGTGGTAGCACGTGCCTGGATCGATCCCGCGTACAAGACCCGCCTGCTGGCCGATGCTAACGACGCGATGGCGGAGTTCGGCTACCTCAGCAAGCAAGGCGACCGCATGGTGGTAGTCGAGAACACCTCCAGCGTGCACAACCTGATTGTCTGCACGCTGTGCTCGTGCTATCCGTGGCCGGTCCTTGGCCTGCCACCGGTCTGGTACAAGTCCGCGCCTTATCGCTCGCGCTCGGTGATTGACCCGCGCGGCGTGCTGCGCGAGTTCGGGCTCGACCTACCCGCCGATGTCGAAGTCCGCGTTTGGGACAGCACTGCCGAACTGCGTTATCTCGTTTTGCCCGAGCGCCCCGCAGGTACCGAGCACTTAAGCGAAGAGCAGCTCGCAGCGCTGGTCACGCGCGACGCGATGGTCGGCGTCGCGAAGGTCACTCCGGCGACGCAGGGAGCCTCCGCGTGAACGGCATACATGATATGGGCGGTATGCAAGACATGGGCCCGATCCAATATGAGAAGGGCGAGCCCGTCTTTCACGCGCAATGGGAGTCTCGCGTTTTCGCGATGATGCTTGCCACGGGCGCCTGGCACAAGTGGAACCTCGACGCGTTCCGGCACACCAGAGAGGTCCTGCCCCCGGACGACTATTTGCGCGTGAGCTACTACGAGCAATGGTTCTCGGGATTGCTCGATTTGTTGGTTAGGAGGGGCTTGGTTACCGCTGCGGAGATTGAGAGCGGCGTGCCTGCACCGGGCACGGCCAAGGCGACCCCGCCGCTGACCCCTGATAAGATCCCGGCTGCGCTGCCCAATCGCATTCACGCGAACCGCGACGTACAGGTGACCCCGCGCTTCCAAGCTGGCCAGCGCGTGCGTGCCCGCAACATCAACCCAGTTGGTCACACTCGCCTGCCCCGGTACGCGCGCGGAAAACTTGGCGCGATTGATCGGGATCATGGCGTTTTTGTCTTTCCAGACACCAACGCCCACTTCCTCGGCGAGAAGCCGCAGCATGTCTACTCCGTGCGCTTCGCGGCCCGCGAGCTGTGGGGCGAGCAGGCCAGTCCACACGATTCTGTTTACCTCGACATGTGGGATGACTACCTTGACCCAGCTTGATCCCGTTCGCGAACCCCAGGTCCTTGCCGAGCTGCCGCAGCTTCCTCGCGATGCCGGCGGTCCGGTCTTTGCCGAACCTTGGCAAGCCCAAGCCTTCGCGTTAGCCGTGAAACTCTCCGAGCAGGGCCACTTCACCTGGAAAGAATGGGCCGCCGCCCTCGCCGCCGAACTCAAAGCCGCCGCCGATCGCGGCGAACCCGACGATGGCTCCCATTATTACGACCACTGGCTCGCCACCCTCGAGCGCCTCCTCAACTCAAAAGGTCTAACCGATTCCGCCGCGCTACTCGCTCGCAAAGAAGCCTGGGCCGACGCCTACCGCCACACCCCCCACGGCAAGCCTGTCGAGCTCCGCGCCGCCCATGCTGACCCGGACCATCAATAGACTCGGCCAGGCCAGAGGAGGTTTAGAGTTCATTAAGGGGAAATTTCCAAAGCCCGTTGAAATCTTCCTCTTGACAAACTGCTGCTTCTCAGGTAGTCTGAATGTTAGGTATAATTGTCGTTAATGCCTTGCCCCACGTCCGGTATCCATCGCCCCACTGCAAAACGGACAGCAAGTTGCACAATTTTCGTGCAATGTAAGTCCCTTTAGAATGAACACTTCCAAAAGTGTATCAAAACAGAAGACTTTATCTACCTTTAGAATGAACACTTAATGAAAAACAGGGGGGTGGGGGTAAATAAAACTCCTTTGGGAGTGAAGTTCTTGCTCCCAATTTCCGGCCTACCCTTACTCTATCTGCGCGCGTCGGAATGCGCTACATTGGAAGATTGCGCCACACGCCGCAGCGCCGATTGTGCGTCCGGCTCAGGAACAAATGCCCGAACTTCTCCCATCGCTTGTCATCGTCGGACGCCCCAATGTGGGCAAGTCCACGCTCTTTAACCGCTTGACCGGCACCCGTCGCTCCATTGTCACCAACGAGCCGGGCATCACCCGTGACCGCATCTACGGCAAGGCCGAATGGCGCGGTCGGGCTCTAGAAGTTGTTGATACCGGCGGCATCGTCCCCGACGATAAGGCCCTGATTCCGCAGGAAATTCTTCGCCAGGCGCACGTAGCCATAAAGAAGGCGGCGCTGCTCGTTCTCGTGGTGGACAGCCAGGCCGGTCTTACGCCCCTCGACGAAGAACTGGCGCGGCTCTTACGCACCACGGGCAAGCCGTTTGTGATTGCCGTCAACAAAGTCGACGCAATGTCTCAGGAATCGAACGCCGGCGTCTTCCATCGCATCGGCGCGCCGGTCTTCCCTATCGCTGCCGAGCACGGCACCGGCGTGGACGATCTCCTCGACGCGGCGCTGGCGCAGGTCAGCGTCGTCGCGTCAACTGAGGAAGAAAAACAGCCTGACGTCATCGAAGTCGCTATCATCGGCCGGCCCAACGTCGGCAAATCTACGCTGCTGAACCGCATGGTCGGCGAAGAACGCTCCATCGTTTCGCCTATCCCCGGAACCACCATGGACAGTGTGGATTTGGAGATCAACCGCGACGGCCGCGCGTATCGCTTTGTGGATACTGCCGGGATTCGTCGTAAGGGCAAAACTACCCTGGTGGCGGAAAAACTTAGCGTGGTGATGGCCCGCCGCGGCTTAGAGCGCTGCGATGTGGCGCTGCTCGTCGTCGACGGCGAACAGGGTGTAACCCAGGGCGACGCGCAAATCGCCAGCTACGCGGAGGAATCCAGCCGCTCCGTCGTTATTGTCATCAACAAGTGGGATCTGGCCGTCGTCGCCGCTCGCGATGCCGCGGCGCGCGACGCGGCCACGGCGAAAGGCAAAGCCAAGCGCGCTCCCGGCGAACGGCACAAACCGGAAAACTTTGATGCTGGCCGTATGATGTTCGAGTACGAAAAAATGATTCGCGCCAAATTGAAATTCCTGAGTTACGCGCCAATCGTGTTTCTATCCGCGAAAACCGGTGAACGCGCCGACAAACTCTTCCCGCTGATTAACCAATGCTGGGAAGCGCGCCGCCGCCGCATCTCGACGCCGGTCCTCAACAATTGGCTCAAGGAAGAAGTCGACCTCCAGCGCGGCACCACGCCGAAGGCGCGCCCCGTGCGCATCTACTACATGACGCAAGCGAAAATCGCCCCGCCTACATTTTTGATTTTCACCAACCAGAAAGAGCCGCTGCACTTCAGCTATCAGCGCTTCCTCGAAAACCAGCTGCGCGCCAAATTCGACTATGTCGGCACGCCCGTCCGCTTCATCCAACGCTTGCGCAAACGCGAGAAGAGACCGGGCGGCGACTCGGAGCGTGACGAATAAACGCTTCCCTCTACAGCAGTCACCCACAAACTGCTACCATAGCCGCGTCCCCCTTCCGGCAGGGCTTTTCGATGCCAAACAACGGCACAGCAACGCAAGTCGCCTCGGAGAGAAAACTCTACCGCATCGGCGAGGTCAGCCGCCTCGCGGATCTAAAGCCTTTCGTGCTGCGTTACTGGGAAACCGAATTCCCCATGCTGCAGCCGGTCAAGAGCTCTAGCGGCCATCGCCTCTACCGTCAGGAAGACGTGGACATGGTCTTCCGGATCAAGCGGCTGCTCTACGATGAAGGATTCACCATCGCCGGGGCGCGGCGGTTTCTGCGCGAGCATGAAGGAAATTTCGAGGTGGAAAGCGCTAGCGAGAGGCATGCGGCGGAAGGCGCGGCGCAGCTCCTGAGCCGCAAAATGCTGCTCGATTTGCGCGATACGCTGCGCGCTTTCTTGACGCTTCTCGAACGCCGGTGATAGCCTTGATGTTGCAGATGCTGCTGCGATTCGGTCCTTTCGATTTCCTGCCGCATCGCCGTCAGCGTACCGGTCGGGACGTAGCGCAGCCTGGTAGCGCGCACGCTTGGGGTGCGTGAGGTCGCGAGTTCAAATCTCGCCGTCCCGACCATTTCTTC
>Ga0209648_10000917_pt1 | contig 23444 bp, 18 predicted proteins | sample GraSoi2013_115cm_FD_185830 | JGI IMG/M metagenome (GOLD analysis project Ga0209648, IMG submission 185830) | Grasslands soil microbial communities from the Angelo Coastal Reserve, California, USA - Sample 9_17_2013_115cm (SPAdes) (version 2) | ecosystem: Environmental > Terrestrial > Soil >... | reverse complement strand
CTCTGAGTCCCACAAACATCTTCGCGCCTGCATCCACCCCGGCAGAGTCGATCTTTGGATTGTCTATCTTTGTGCTTGCGGTGACGGCAGCAATATTCGTCGTCGTCTTTACCTTGCTGGCCTACTCCGTCGTGAAGTTCAGGAAGCGGAACAACGACGATGGCTGCGAGCCTCCCCAGGTGTACGGCAGCAATCAGGTTGAAGTCGCCTGGACCGTTATCCCCATTCTTATCGTCGTGGCTTTGTTCATGGCAACAGCGCGCGTGATTGCCGATATCCAGAAGGCCTCCCCGTCAGCCAATGCCATCGAAGTTGTCGCCATCGGTCACCAGTTTTGGTGGGAATATCGCTATCCCGGACTGCACGTCGTTACTGCAAACGAATTGCACGTGCCCGTAAGCGACCCGCTGCACCCAACGCCGACTTTTATCAAGTTGCTATCGGCCGATACTGATCATAGTTTCTGGGTGCCACGACTGGCGGGCAAGACGGACCTGATTCCTAACCACCCCAACCATATGTGGATCGATGCACACGAGGCGGGTCTTTATCTGGGCCAGTGTGCGCAGTATTGCGGGACACAACACGCCAAAATGCTCCTCCGTGTTTATGTTCAACCGCGCGATGAGTTCGACCACTGGATCCAACTGCAACGGCAGCCGGCATCCACAAGCGATGTTGTTCGCGAGGGGCAACGGGTATTCCAGACCACTGCCTGCATCAACTGTCATGCGGTGGCTGGCACAGTCGCCAATGGACGCTTCGGCCCCGATCTCACCCACTTAATGAGCCGGGAAACGATCGCAGCGGGAGCGGCGCTGAACACTCCAGAAAATCTTCGCCTTTGGATTCAAAAACCCGAGGCCATCAAGCCTGGATCTTTAATGCCTGCGATGGAGTTGACCGACCACGAACTGGACGCAGTGACCGCGTATTTGGAGACGCTTAGGTGAACGCGCTGAGGATACGTCCCGATGTCAACTGATTCAATCGCGTGGCCGCAAACCGAGACAATGGCTTATCCGCTCGTAGATAGGCTGCACGAATGGGTGACGACTGTCGATCACAAGCGGCTGGGCATCCTGTATCTCGGTTACGCGCTGGTCTTTCTCGTGATCGGCGGGATTGAAGCGGGGATCATGCGCATCCAGCTTATCCGTCCGCATAATGATTTCGTCTCGCCACAAGTCTTCAATCGGATGTTCACTATGCACGGGACCACGATGATTTTCTTCGTTGTGATGCCTCTGGTGTTTGGGTTCGCCAATTACCTGATTCCTCTTATGATCGGCGCGCGGGACATGGCGTTTCCGCGCCTGAATGCTTTCAGTTTCTGGCTGACCGCATTCGGAGGTCTTCTTCTTTATTTCAGCCTGGTGGGAGCTAATGGTCTGTATGGTGCGGGGAACGCGCCTGACGTCGGATGGTTTGCCTACGCGCCGTTGACGTCGCGGACGTTTTCGGTCGGACATAGTACGGATTTCTGGACGCTCAGCCTTTTGGTGTCGGGCTTTGGCAGCATCGGCACAGCAGTAAATATTCTGACCACGATCTTATGTATGCGCTGCCCGGGGATGAGTCTGGATAAAATGCCCTTGTTGGCATGGCTCAACCTTGTCATGTCCGGCATGGTAATCCTTGCCGTCAGCCCGTTAACGGCAGCACAGCTGATGTTGCTGGTCGATCGTTACCTCGGCGGCCACTTCTTTGACACTCAAGCTGGCGGCTCAGCGGTAATTTGGATGCACTTCTTTTGGGTCTTCGGCCATCCAGAAGTTTATGTTCTGGTTATTCCGGGATTCGCCTTCGCGTCCGAGATCATCCCTGTGTTCTCACGGAAGGCGATCTTCGGCTATCCCGTCATGGTAGCGGCCACAATCTGCATTGGGTTCATCGGCATGAGCGTCTGGGCCCATCACATGTTCACGGTAGGTATGAGCCCAAGTGCCAACATGTTCTTCGTGTTGTCAACGATGGCGATTGCGGTCCCAACCGGAATTAAGATCTTCAACTGGCTGGCCACGATGTGGGGCGGGAAGATCGAGTTCAAGACACCGATGCTGTTCTGCGTTGGTTTTCTATTTCAGTTCCTGATTGCCGGTCTGACAGGGATCATGCTGGGCGCCGCGCCTTTCGACTGGCAGCTGGGAAATTCATATTTCGTTGTTGCACACTTCCACTACGTGATCGTAGGCGCAATCTTGTTCACGATCTTCGGTGCCTTCTACTACTGGTTTCCGAAGATGTCGGGGAAGATGTACAGCGAAACTCTGGGTAGGCTTCATTTCTGGCTCTTCCTAATCGGATTCCACTTGACGTTTGACTTTATGCACATCCCCGGACTCCTGGGCATGCCGCGACGAATTTACACCTATGAGCCAGGCCGTGGCTGGGATATGTGGAATCTCATTGTGACGATTGGCGTCTTTTTTCAAGCACTGGGTATCGTGGTTTTTGTCGCCAATCTGCTGTGGTCTTACTTCAAGGGAAGAACGGCGGGCAGCGACCCATGGGACGCCTGGACGCTCGAGTGGTCTACGCCTTCGCCGCCGCCTGCATATAACTTCGCCGCCATTCCAACGGTCAAGAGCCGTCGCCCGCTTTGGGATCTCAAGCATCCGGCCGATCCTGACTGGAAGTTTGAATGAACGCGACATACATCCCGCTGCAGCTGCAACCGGTCACGGCGCAACTTCCCTCGCGCGGGCGGGTCGGAATGTTCGTTCTGATCGCCGCTGAAGCCGCTATTTTTACGATTTTTGTCGTAGCTTACATCTTCTATATCGGCAAGAGTCTGACAGGGCCCACGCCGCAAGACGTCCTCGCAGCACCGATCTTCTACAGTATTTGCCTTCTTTCGAGCAGTCTGACCATTCATCTCGCCGTCAAAGCGCTTCGCGCGGGAAGCGTTCGCAATTTCTCAAGGTGGTGGTTCTCGACCATCGCACTGGGCGTCATTTTCTTATATGGAACAGCGACTGAGTGGCGCAGACTGATTTATAAGGATGGACTAACCATCTCTACCAATCTTTTCGGGACAACCTATTACTCATTAGTAGGATTGCACGGATTTCATGTGGTCGTGGGTCTTCTGTGCCTCACTTTAGTGTTGGGATTTGCGCTAACAGGGCGAGTCAAGCAGGAGCACGCGTATCGAGTTGATGTCTTGTCTCTCTATTGGCACTTCGTCGATGCAGTGTGGGTTGTGGTATTCACGGTCGTTTACGTCCTTGGACGATAAGGGACGATAAGGCTGAACGATAGAAGGGAACTGCTGATGGGCTCGGAAATAGTTGACCTGTCGCCGCGAGAAGGTGAGCCATCGATGAGCACAGTAGACCTGCCTGCCCCGACAGCGTGGCCAATTGTGTTGGCTTTCGGTTTCACGCTGCTGTTTGCCGGACTGGTCACCAGTATCTCGGTCAGTCTTCTCGGAGCAATCCTGGCGATCGCGGGCTGCGTAGGTTGGTTTCGCGACGTTTTGCCCGAGGAGAAGCACGAGCGCGTGTCTGTGCTGGACAAGGCCCCGCCTGTCACTACCACACGGCCGCAAGTGGCTCGCGTCAAATGGATGACACAAGAATTGCATCGCGCGCGATTGCCTATAGAGATTTATCCGATTTCCGCGGGGATAAAGGGCGGTCTGGCTGGAAGTGTTGCCATGGCTGTCCTGGCCGTGATCTACGGAATTGTGAGCGGCCATGGAATGTGGTACCCGATCAATCTATTGTCAGCTGGATTTTTCCCGGCGAGAACCACCATCGAGCAAATCGCTGCTTTTCATTGGGACGCTCTGATCGTGGCGACGGTCGTCCACCTGCTCTGCTCCCTACTCGTGGGCCTTCTCTATGGAGTCGCGCTGCCGATGTTTCCCCGGAACCCGATTCTGCTTGGCGGGGTGATCGCGCCCGTTCTATGGTCTGGCGTACTGCATAGCATTCTCGAAGCCGTCGATCCCGTGCTCAACCAGCGGATTGACTGGTTTTGGTTTGTCCTTTCCCAGATCGGATTTGGCGTCGTCGCCGGAATCGTGGTTTCCAGGCAGGTGCGCATACGTACCTGGCAGCATGTCCCCTTCGGCGTTCGCGCCGGAATTGAAGCGGCAGGAGCAATAGAGCAAAACAACGGAGATGAGCATCATCAGTGACGCACCAATCGATTCTCGTGGCTGTCGTGATGGTTGCGGTCGCGGCTTGCAGCGGTTGCAGTAGTTCGCCGGGCCGACCTAAATCGGACTCCGAGATCATCCCGCCAAGCCAGATTATGGAGTTCAGTCTGCTCTACTCTCAGAATTGCGCAGGATGCCATGGTGCGAACGGAAAGGGTGGAGCGGCGATCGCTCTGGCCAATCCCGTTTTTCTTACGATCGCCGACGATAGCGTGATTCGCCGCACCACCGCAAACGGAGTACCCGGCACATCGATGCCGGCGTTTGCGCAGAGTGCGGGTGCGATGCTCACCGAAAAACAGATCGACGCGCTCGTGAGTGGAATCCGTTCCTGGGCGAAGTCCGACACTCTGAACAACGTGATTCCTCCGTCGTATTCCTCAGAGACTCCTGGCGACCCGCAACGTGGTGCGGAAGCATATCGAATCTATTGCTCCTCCTGTCACGGAGTGGATGGCCGCGGAGGGAACAAGGCGAGCTCGATCGTGGATACCGCCTACCTCGCTCTGGTGAGTGACCAGGAACTCCGAACTATCGTCATTGCAGGTCGCCCGGAATTGGGTGCACCGGACTGGCGCGGTGATGTCGACGGCCAGCCAATGTCGGCAGAAGAAATTTCCGATGTCGTGGCATGGCTTTCCAGCCACCGGACACAATTTCCGGGTCAGCCGTACCCGATCTCTTCCACGGACGGGGGCAAGGGAGGACCGCGATGAGCGAAGAAAACGGAATGTCCAGACGCGTGATGCTCGTGAAACTTGGGATTCTTCTTAACGCCATCGTCGGCGCGGTATTGGCCGTGCCGATCGTGCGTTTTCTCTTTTCGCCGGTGACTCGCGAAAAAAAGTTTGGATACGAGTCGTGGCTCTCGCTCGGCGGACTGGAGCAGTTTCCTGCCGGCCAGACTCGGCTTGCGACGTATCGCAATCCCGTGGTCAATTCATGGGACGGCGAAACCGCGGACATCGCGTGCTGGGTTCGGAACGTCGACAATCAGACTTTCCAGGTCTTTGCCATCAACTGTGCGCACCTTGGATGCCCGGTTCGATGGTTCCCACAGTCGAGCCTGTTTATGTGCCCTTGTCACGGAGGAGCTTACTACCAGGACGGATCCCGCGCCTCAGGACCTCCAGAACGCGGATTGTTTCAGTACAACCACAAAATCGAAGATGGAAGGATTTTTATTAAAGCCGGCGAGATGCCGACTCCCGGTCGTGCAGCGAACACGAAGCCCCGAGGAACGAGATGCGCCTAGTTCAAAAAATCGGCGAGTGGTTCGATCTCCGCCTCCAGCTTGGTGCGTCGATTCGCGAAACTGCCAGGCATCCGGTTCCGCGCGAGACTGCGAGTTGGTTCTATGTATTTGGCAGCGCCGCGCTCACGTGTTTTATGCTGCAGATTGTCACCGGCATACTGCTTGCGCTGATCTATGTGCCTTCTGCCGGAGAGGCGTGGAACAGCCTCCAGACTCTCAATCACGGCATCTCTCTTGGTTGGTTCATTCGAGCCCTGCACGGCTGGGGCTCGAATTTCATGGTCGCCATCGTCCTGATCCACATGGTGCAAGTCTTCCTCTTTGGAGCCTACAAGTTTCCACGAGAACTCACCTGGGTCGTTGGCGTCTTGCTCTTACTCGTGACCCTGGGGATGGCCTTTACCGGCCAGATCATGCGATTCGATCAAGACGCGTATTGGGGACTAGGCATCGGGGCATCAATCGTAAGTCGCGTCCCCGTGATCGGCCCTTGGGCCGTGAACCTCATGCTTGGCGGCCCGATCATTGCTGGCGCAACGCTTTCGAGGTTCTTCGCGCTGCACGTCTTTGTAATCCCGGGATTGCTGATCGTGTTTGTCTGTGTCCATTTGCTCATGGTGCTGAAACTTGGAATCAATGAGTGGCCCATGCCGGGGCGCATCGTCCGGCGCGCCACGTATATGCAGGAATACCGCGAGCTGACGCATAAGCAGGGCATACCGTTCGTGCCTAGCGCGGTGTGGAAGGATATCGTGTTCTCCGGTTTCGTCCTTCTTGCGATCGCCGCGTGCGCGGTTTACTTTGGCCCCTTCGGTCCGGGCGGCCAGCCGGATCCCACGATTATTCAGACTGCTCCACGCCCAGACTTTTTCTTTCTTTGGTTATATGCGCTGCTCTCGTTCTTGCCCCCTTCCGCGGAGACACCGATATTGCTGATCGGTCCTGCTATCGGAATCATCGTGCTTCTGGCGCTTCCATTCTTCGCCGGAGAAGGTGAGAAAAGCTGGAGGCGCAGACCGATTGCCGTGCTCACAATTCTTTTGATCGCGGTGGCTCTCGGCACTATGACGCATCTGGGTCAACACACACCCTGGAGTCCGGTCATGGATGCATGGAGCAGTGAGCCGATTCCCTCACAGTATGTCCACGGACGCACGGCCTTGGAGCGCCAGGGTGCGCTGGTTTTTCAAGCCAAGCAGTGTCACAACTGTCATTCGCTCGATGACCGGGGAGGTGAACGCGGACCTGCTTTGGACAGTGTTGCTCTGCGACTTACAGAAGATCAGCTGATCCGGCAGGTAATTCAGGGTGGTGGCAATATGCCTGCCTATGGAAAAAACTTGAGTCCGGCGGAGACAACCGCGTTGGTGGGCTTTCTTAAGACCTTGCGTCCGGCAACTCAAGTGCCGGCGCGTGATGCTTCTCGTGCAGTCGCGCTAGGCGAAACTGCTACCGACCGCTAGGTATCTATGTCATTCGAAATCCACGCCCACGCGCAACACGGTCACTTCTCTTCGCTGACGACCGTTATTTTGGTGCTGCTGGCATTCGTCTACTCGCGCGGCTGGTTTCGTCTTCGCCGAGCTTCCCCGATTTCGTTTCCCCCCTGGCGGGCCACGGCACTTGTGGCTGGACTGTTTTCAGTATGGATCGCTCTGGGCTCTCCCCTCGCCGCACTTGATCATCAGTTGCTCACCGTCCACATGATGAAGCATCTTCTGTTGATGACAGTGGGCGCTCCGTTGATTCTGTCAGGGGCACCGGCCATGCCATTGTTATGCGGGTTGCCGAAGTGGTTCACGCACGTTATCCTGCTTCTCTGCGGCAGGATGCCACCATTGCTCGGACATTTTCTTAGTAATCCTGTTTTCTGCTGGCTCGCCGGTACTGCCGCAGTGATCGCCTGGCATATCCCCACTCTGTTCCAGTTGGGACTATCGTCCAACACTTGGCACATCGTGGAGAACGCATCCTTTTTGTCCGCGGGTCTTCTTTTCTGGCTGCCCATCGTCCGGACCACGCCGCGTGAGGCCAAAGGGCCTCAGTGGTCGATGTTCATGCCCTTGTACCTCTTCCTCGGCACGTTACCCTGCGACATTCTTTCCGCATTTCTTACATTTTGTGGCCGCGTTGTTTACCCAAACTATCTATCTACGGCCCGCATTTGGAATTTATCTCCTCTCCAAGATCAGGAGTGTGCAGGCGCCCTGATGTGGGTTTGCGTAACATTCGCGTATCTGATCCCGGCCGTTGTAATCACCATGCGGATGCTCTCGCCCTGCCGTGCTCCGGGAGAAGCGCAAGTCGTCTTGCACGAATTTCCAGCACCGAAACTGAGTAGCTCAGAAGCGGACGTCGTCTGAAACATGGCTGGCGACCCCATCCTTATTATTGCTACCGACCCGACGGCCAAAGCGATTTCTGGTGCACCATCTACAGACAGACAACTCAGCAGTTTCATTGTAGCCAGAGATAACCCTCCGTCTCTGGTTCTGGCGGCCCGAACCGCGGTGGCAGCAGTTGTTTCCTACCTCATCGCCCGTCTATTTCGCTTGCCTGAAGCTTATTGGGCTCCGATCTCGACCGTGATAGGCATGGGGTCGACGCTCGGGGCTGCATTGCCGGTTTCCGCACAGCATTTCGCGGGAACAGCGATAGGAGCTGCTGTTGGGGCAGTGACTGCTACCTACCTCCATGGAAGTGTCTGGACATTCGGCATAGCCGTCCTTCTCATTGGATTGCTGTTTGCAGTTTTGCGGGTTGAGAGAAGTGCCTACCGATACGCGACCACTACACTGGTGATTGTGATGCTCGTGACTCGATCCACCAGCGCATGGTCAATCGCGATTCACCGTTTCTCCGAAGTTTCGATAGGCATTGCGGTCGGCCTTGTGCTCTCTGCTCTCTGGCCTGAGCGACAGTCCGGGAATTTCGATCATCAAGGCAAGTCATGAAGCACTGAGTCCAAGTGCGATTATGCGCGGGCTGCCGGTCACCCAACCTTTTCGGCAACCTGGGACAGCGCATACTCTTCCAGGTGACGCGCGTCGCTGTTAAATTTGCGGATGCCTTCGGCGAGTTTTTCCGTCGCCATTGCGTCCTCGTTGTGCATCCAGCGGAACATCTTCTCGTCCAGGTGAATGTGTTCTTCCTTGTTCGCCTGCGCTTTTGCCGGATCCAGTTCGCGTTTCAGAGCGCCCTCCGCCTGCTCTAACTGGTCAAGAAGTTCGGGACTGATGGTGAGCAAATCGCATCCGGCTAAGCGGACGATCTGATTCACATTGCGGAAGCTTGCCCCCATCACTTGCGTCTTGTGTCCATATTTCTTGTAGTAGTTGTAGATGCGAGTGACGGACGCAACGCCGGGATCCTGGTCCGCAGGAATCTCAGTGCCTCCACGCTCCTTCTTATACCAATCGTAAATACGGCCGACGAAAGGCGAGATCAGGGTTACTCGGGCTTCGGCGCACGCTACGGCCTGGGCAAAGCTGAAGAGAAGTGTCAGATTGCAACGGGTGCCTTCCTTCTCAAGAAGCTCGGCTGCACGAATGCCCTCCCAGGTGCTCGCGATCTTGATCAGGATTCGTTCGCGCGCCACACCCTTCTTTTCGTACAAAGAGATGAGCTTACGAGCTTTGGCAATCGTCCCCGCTGTATCGAAGCTCAAACTAGCTGCTACCTCGGTAGAGACGCGGCCGGGAACGACCTTGAGAATTTCCCATCCGAACAGCACGAAAAGACGATCAATGAACTCTGCCGCCATTTCTTCGTGCTTGCCGCCGCGCCCCGTGGCAAGTTCCGCAGCCTCTTCCACCAAGTGTCGATACACCGGCATCTGGGCGGCATGGTAAAGCAGCGAGGGGTTCGTGGTCGCGTCCTGCGGCCGATGTCTGGCAATGGCTTCAATGTCGCCAGTATCCGCGACTACGGTTGTGTACTTCTTTAGAGATTCAAGCAACGTCATTGTTTTCTCCTATTACTTAGGCCCAATAGCCTGAAGCTCCTGACGATCGTTCCTACGGGCCATCGTGCTATTTTCGAGTTGAGCAACCTTGGCCAGCCGGCGGCGGTGCCGCTCTGCACCGCTGAACTTGGCGTCGAGGAAGTTCTTCGTGCAATCCCACGCGAGCGCGATACCCATGGTCCGACCCCCGAAGCAGAGTATATTCATGTCGTCATCCTCCACGCCTTGGCGGGCCGAAAAGTGGTCCTCACAAAGCGCCGCGCGCACGCCGTTCACCTTGTTGGCAGCCACGGAAGCGCCCACACCGCTGCCGCAGACTAGGACGCCCCGTTTCACGTCTCCAATAGCCACAGCACGCGCCAGAGGAATCGTAAAATCGGGGTAGTCGTCGTCCGCGTCATAAACAGCGTTGCGAAAATCAACGACCTCGTGTCCTTCTGTCGCCAGCAATTTGGCAAGTTGTCGCTTCATCTCGAATCCACCGTGATCTGCAGCTACCCCTATTTTCATTTCGTGCTCCGGTGCCGCGCGATTTGGCTCTTCGCGGCGGCTACCACGTTCTCCGCATTGAAGCCGAATTTTTTCAATAGCTGCTTAAGAGGCGCCGACGCCCCAAAGGTTTTGATACCGATGTTGTGCCCACTGCGGCCAGTGTATTTGCTCCAGCCAAAATCTGATGCCTGTTCCACCGATACTCTTGCTTTCACGCGCGAAGGCAGAACTGATTCCCGGTAATTCTCATCCTGATCGTCAAACAACTCCCAGGACGGCATGCTGACCACGCGCGCCCGCACCCCCTCTTTCGTTAATTGCTCGTAAGCCTGTAGACAAAGGGAAACCTCGCTCCCGGTGCCGATGAGGATGACATCGGGATCCGCTCCAGGCGTATCCGCGAGAATGTAGGCCCCGCGGGGCAGGCCTGAGGCAGGAGCGAACTTCGCACGGTCGATTGTTGGCACCGATTGACGACACAGAACCAGTACGGCCGGCTGGTGGCGAAGCTGGAGAATTATCTTCCAGGCCTCCCTCACCTCGTTTGCATCCGCGGGCCGGAGCACGATAAGACCGGGCATCGAGCGCATGTGAGCAAGTTGTTCGATGGGCTGATGAGTTGGGCCGTCTTCGCCAAGTCCAATGGAATCGTGGGTAAACACATAAATGACGGGAAGTTCCATCAAAGCACTCAGGCGGAGAGATCCCCGCATGTAATCGACGAAGGTGAAAAATCCCGAGCCGAAGGGCCGGACTCTCACTAGACTCATTCCGTTCACTATGGCGCCCATCGCGTGTTCGCGTATGCCGAAGTGGAAATTGCGGCCCGCATAATTCTCCGCCGAGAAATCGCCTGCTCCGTCGAATGTAAGCCTGGTCTTGGTGGAGGGTGCCAGGTCTGCCGCTCCTCCGATGAGCCAGGGAATGTTCTTGGCGACTGCATTCAGCACTTTAGCCGAGGAGTCGCGAGTGGCCAGTCCCTTCGGGTCTGCGGGGAATTCCGGGAGGTCGCGATCCCATCCTTCCGGAAGCTGGCGGTGCTGCATGCGGAAAAGTTCTTCGGCGAGTTCGGGATAGAGCTTGCGGTATTCGCCGATTTGGGCAAACCAATCGTCGCGCAGTTGCTTGCCGCGCTTTCCGATGCCTTCACGGAAATGATCGTAGACGCCGTCCGGCACATAAAACTTTTTGTCTTCGGGCCAGCCGTAATTCCGTTTCGCGAGACGGACCTCGTCCTCGCCCAGAGCTTCGCCGTGGGCCCCGCTGGTATCTTGTTTGTGGGGCGCTCCGTATCCGATGTGGCTGTCAACGATAATCAACGTAGGGCGATCCTTGGAGTCTAGAAAAGTGCGGAAGGCTCGCTCAAGCATCTCGAGGTCATTTGCATCGCCGACCCGCGTTACGTTCCAGCCGTAGCTAATAAAACGTGTAGCCACGTCGTCGCTGAAAGCTAGGGAAGTGTTGCCTTCTATAGTGATGTGGTTGTTGTCGTAAATCCAGCAAAGATTCGAAAGCCGCAGGTGTCCGGCGAGGGAGGCAGCCTCGTTGGAGATTCCTTCCATCATGCATCCGTCTCCGCACATAGCGTAGACGTTGAAGTCGAACAGATTTTCGAAACCGGGGCGGTTGTAGCGCGCTGCCAGCCATTGCCGCGCAGTCGCCATCCCTGCGCTGGTGGCGACGCCTTGGCCTAGTGGTCCGGTCGTTGTCTCCACGCCCGAGGTCCAGCGGTACTCCGGGTGTCCGGGACACCGGCTATCCAACTGCCGGAACGATTTAATCGAGTCGAGTGGCACGGACACTTCGCCGAGGGTTTCATAGTCTTTGTTAACAGCTCTGACTTCAGTCAAATGAAGCAGCGAATAGAGCAGCATGGACGCGTGCCCCATCGACAGCACGAAACGATCCCGATTCGGCCATACGGGGTCTTGCGGATCAAAGCGAAGGAACTTCTGCCAGAGGCAGTAAGCGACTGGCGCCATCGCCATGGGAGTTCCTGGATGCCCCGAATTGGCCGCCTGCACCCCATCTATAGCGAGGGTACGGATAGTGTTGATGCTGGTCAGATCCATTGTGTCGAGCGATTGGGAAACGGGGAACGCAGTTGCAACGCTCATCAAATATCCTTTCACGCCGTCATTAGCTGACGGTCCACTGTGTACGAAGCAGATCGGGTTGGAGCGGGAACACCTTTTGTTTCGTCGTGCGCACAGGTTATGGCTTTTTCAATTCACAGAGGGCGGCAGCCTAGAGGAGATTGCAACGTTGATGCCATTCGTAAACAGTTGAAAACGGCAACCTGACCGCCTACTGAGGAGTGTCAAAGCCATAGCAAATGACAAGCGGTTGGCAGCACATGACTCGAGGGGCCCTATCGCTGGAGAGCGATTGGGGGCAATCTCCACTGCCTGTAGAAAAATGCAGTGCAAAACCTACCGCATTTGGGGTGGTGAGAAATCCTAGTCACAGTCATTCTGGTGTCAACTTTTGCCGTGCCGTGAGCACGTTTTCTCTCCAGAGCGAGGAATGCACAATGAGCGTCACTGAGTTTGGGCCGAGATCGCGGACAACTTTCATGAGCACGCTAGCGCAAATGCGATTGGAACCACGGGCTAGACGCTACGAAACGTCATGGGGCTCCCTCCAATCAGAGCTGGACCTAAAGAGTGCCCGGCTCCAGTTGCTGCTGGACGTCACTAACAGCATGGTTGCTCACGTGGAGCTCAATGATCTTCTGAGAGAAGTGACGATCGGAGCTCGGCAAATCATGCAATCTGATTTTGCCATCCTGGGACTGCTGGATTCACAGAGTGGCCGGTTTCGAGTCAACGCTTCCGAGTTCGCCGACGATACCATGCTTGACGTGGAAGCAGTGAACTCTTTCGGGGAGATACTGGCCGCTCATGTTTTGTCTACGGGCAAGCCATGGACAGGCGTCTCCGCCGATCTTGTCGGCGGCATAGATTTGAATGACGATCTGAAATGGGCGGCGGTGGGGTTCAAGAGCGGTTGCTGCATCCTGCCACTTGTAATCCGGGATCGAGTCGTGGGCATTCTGGCGTTGGGCAAGCGCGAGAAAATCGCCTATACGCAGGATGAAATCGATTTCCTCACGCAACTGTCCGGCCAGATGGCAATTGCTGTAGAGAACTCACTTGTCCAAGGCGAACTACGGAAACTGAAGGACAATTTTAACGAGGAGAGGGTATGCCTCGAAGATGAAATCGGCAGCGAGCCGAACTTCGAGTTGATTGTGGGCAGAAGCGTGGCGTTGCGGAGTGTGCTTCGGCAGGTCGAGGTCGTAGCACCAACCGATTCCGGTGTATTAATTCAAGGAGAAACGGGCACTGGAAAGGAGCTCATCGCCCAGGCCATTCACAATCTGAGCGAGCGCCGTGATCGGCCTTTTATCAAGCTGAATTGTGCCGCCATTCCCTCCGGCATCCTCGAGAGCGAGCTCTTTGGGCACGAGAAGGGTGCCTTTACCGGTGCCATTATGCGAAAGGCCGGCCGGTTCGAGGTCGCGGACAAAGGAACTCTGTTTCTGGATGAAGTAGGCGACATTCCACTCGAGGTGCAACCCAAATTACTGCGGGTTTTGCAAGAACATGAATTTGAAAGATTGGGCAGCTCGCGCACTCAGCAGGTAGATGTTCGCGTCATTGCGGCTACTCACCGGGACCTGAAGCAGATGGTCGAAGACCGCGAGTTCAGAGCCGATTTGTTTTATCGATTGCACGTTTTTCCTCTACCTGTCCCTCCTTTGCGCGATCGTCGCGAAGACATACCGATCCTAGTGCGCCACTATGTGGACAAGTACGCCAGGCGAATGAACCGGCGCATCGAAACCATTCCGTCCCAGGCGATGGAGGCGTTTGCCAGCTATGCGTGGCCGGGCAACGTACGCGAATTGCAAAATTTTATTGAGCGGGCGGTGATACTGTCGCCAGGAAGTATCCTTCGTCCGCCGCTTGCGGAACTACAACAAGCAACGATGCAGAATCGCAGTTCCAATTTGAGCACTCTCGAAGAGGTCGAACGCGAGCATGTGCTTCGGGCTATCCGAGAATCCAACTGGATCATTGGAGGCCCCAACGGTGCGGCGGCACGGCTGGGGATGAAACGAACGACCTTGGCATACCGGATACGCAAGTTGAATATCCCGTGTCGTCCGCAGTAATGCCGTCGCCGGACGATTCCGTCTCAATGACGGGGTACACCGGGCGCACCCTATTGTCATTCGTCAACGTATTGACACTTTCGCCTGAAAACCGGATGCAGACCGTGGGCATTCCACTGGTCTTAGCCGCCTAAGTCCTTGCAGTACAGGTTAGAGGTCTTGCCGCTCTGACTTCTTCGGATTGGAACGTTGAATGCGCTTACTGAGTCCGTTGGCTGCGGCCGAGAAAGCATTTCCATTGGGTGGATCAAGTATGGTGTATCGCTGTTGAGGAAAGGGAATAACCGTCAATGATGTGTGGGCGCCAACCGGCGATGATCTGCGCATTGGTCGCTGGGCTCTGCCTATTCCCTCGCGCAAAGGCGCAAACGAACGGTGGAGCGGTGCTCACGCTCGACGAGGCGGTCCGTCTGGCTAAGTCCAATAATCGAGACTTGAAGGTATGGGGGCTTGACGTAGGCAAGCAGCGTGAAGCATTAGGCGAGGCAAAGACGCATCTGTATCCTCGGTTCGACACCTCCGTGCTTGCGGCCCAACTGCTCACGCCGCTCGATTTCACAATCAAAAAAGGGCAGCTCGGTACTTTCCCAGGAACCGGGCCGATCCCGGGTTCTGACACAAATCTTCATACGCCTGCTCGTCCAATCGCGATTGCCTCGGTCACCGCGACCCAGCCGCTTACACAATTGATTCGCATCCATCTATCCATCGCGGACCAGCAGCTCAAGGTCGACGCGGCACAGTTGTCCTTCGACCAACGCGAACAGAAACTAACGGACGATGTTCGCCAATCGTATTATCAAGTTCTCCAGTCGCAGATCCAGTATGAATCACAACAATCGATGATCAAATATCTGGAGGAATTGCTTCAACTCACCGATCGGCGCTTCAGCCAGCAAGCTGCTCTCGAAGCTGACAGACTGAGTGTTAAAGCAGATGTGGCCAAGGCGACATATCAGCTGACCACAATCGAAGACACGCTTGCGGATCACAAGGAGACCCTCAATCACCTCTTAGGACGCAGCGTGCAGACAGAGTTTTCGGTGGAACCCGTTCCCGCGACACTCCCCGAACAAGAGGACCTTTCTGCAGCCAGGGCGATCGCACTCGAACATCGTCCAGAAATGAAACTGGCGGCAAATCGCGTGCGCCAGGCTCAGCTCGCGACCCGGAACGAAAAGACGCATTACATCCCGGATATCGCCATCCAGGCCAGCTACGTCAGTCCGGCAAATATCAATTTTCTGCCGCAAAACGTAGGCTCGGTTGGCGCCTTGCTTACCTGGCAGCCATGGGATTGGGGAGAGAAGCGCCATAAGGTTCGACAAGCTGCGCTTGTAGAAAAGCAGGCGGGACTCTCCGTCGAAGACACCCGTGAACAGATTCTTGTTGATGTGGATTCGAACTTTAGGCATCTCCGAGAAGCGCGTGCGCACCTCGCAGTCACAGAGGCACTGCGTGACGCCGAGACCGAGAAACTGCGAAACCAAAAGGAAGCGTACTCCCAGCAATCGATCTTGCTGAGTGACTTGCTGAAGCAGCAATCTTCCCTGGCAGATGCGGAGAGCCAATACCATCAGGCGGTTCTTGCATATTGGAGTGCGCGCGCTGATTTTCAGAAGACGCTGGGTGAGGAGTAGAGCCATGAAGCCTTTCCTGATACCGGGGCACAGATCGAGCACACCGCTCTTCCTCGTCGTCTTATTGTTCGCCGCAGTGTTGAGCGGATGTAATCACCAGCCGCAGATACCTTCGCAGCCGCCGCGGGCCGTTCGGATCGCGACCGTGGCAGCGCCCCGGATGAGCGCGGAGATACTACGTTACTCAGCGTCCATCCTTCCTTACGCGCAGGTCGACATCATGTTTCGCTCGTCCGGCTATGTCACCAATGTAAGGCAAGTAAGAGGAGCAGATGGGCGAACCCGCGACATCGGAACCGGAGATTACGCAGAACAAGGCCTCACTCTTGCACACATTCGCCGGGAAGATCTGCAGAATCAAGTGGCGCAGGCGCAAGCCCAACTCGATCAAGCTACGGCGCAACACGCCAAGGCCGATCAGGACTTCCAGCGAGCGAAGGCCCTGTATTCGACGCAGAGCCTCACCAAGCCAGACTACGACCAATCTCAGGAAGCGTTCAATGCAACGCAGGCTGCGATGGACAATGCAAAGGCCATGCTCCTTCAATCCCAATTGACGCTTGGAGACGCGGATCTGAAGGCTCCTTTCTCCGGGTACATCCTAAGCCGGAATATAGATTTAGGAAGCTTGGTGTCTCCATCCACGAGCGCTTTTACGATCGCCGACATCGGTCGGGTAAAGGTATCCTTTGGCGCCCCGGACTACGTTCTCAGTCGGGTACGTTTAGGGCAGGAACTGACGATCCAGACAGAGAATGTTGCCGCCCCTGTGAAGGGGCGGGTCACAAGCATCTCCCCAGCTGCCGACACACGAAACCGAATCTTTGCCGTTGAAGTGACAGTCAACAATCGCGACCGTCACTTGAAGCCAGGCATGATCGCTTCAATCGGTCTGGGTGAGGTTCCACATTCGTCCATCTCGATCCCACTTAGCGCCATCGTGCCGTTCCCTTCGGAACCCGAGCACTTCGCGGTGATGGTAGCGCAAGAGCGCGCGGGTACGCTCGTCGCCAACCTGCGCAAGGTTCAGTTGGGGACGACTCATGACAATTCAGTTGCTGTTGAGGGAGTGCAACCAGGAGAGCGAGTTGTCTCCGTCGGCGCTCAACTTTTGAAAGATGGCGACCCCATCCAAGAGATCCCTTAAGTAGACGAATCCATGGCATACAAGAGCGACCAGGATCGAATCGAGAAAACCCACAACGTCCCGAGGTTCTTTGTGGAGCACCCACAGGTCTCGTGGGTGTTGCTCATCGGTGTCCTGATATGGGGTTGGTTTGGATATCACAGCATGCCCCAGCGGAAGGACCCCGACATTCCGGTCAGGGTCGCGGTGGCTTTCTGTCCCTGGGCCGGCGCCACGGCACGGCAAGTCGAGCAGTTTGTCACTCGTCCGATCGAGGATGCCATTGCCGAGAACAAGACGATTCATCCCGGCACAGCTTCAGACTATGGAATTCGGTCTGTCTCTCTACCCAACGCCGCTTACGTCTACGTCCAGCTCGCCGAGAATGTCTCGGACGTCAAGAGGCAGTTCAGCGACACCAATCTCAAGCTGAACGCGCTAAACAGCCAACTGCCGCAAGGCGCCGGCCCGATCTCGTTCCAGAGCGACTTTGGGGATACTGCTGCACTCATGCTGACCATAGCCAGCCCGAAGGCAGACCAGGTTGAAATCCAGATTCGCGCACAAACCATCCAGTCTGCGGTCCAGGCGGTTCGGGCTAAGAGGAAACACACAGAACACGATGTACCGGTCGCGATCGTCTATTCATTCCCTCGCTCCATTTCCCCAGCGACGATGCTCGATGCGGTACAACTCTTTGAGCAACAGGCAGCAGAAGAGGGAATTCTGCGCGTGCCAGAGGTAATTTCAGGAAGCGGCTTTATCGCAGTGGATGGTATTTCGGATAAAGATGAGGCGAGCATCAATCGCTTCGTGGAAGCATTCTTTCAGAAGCAATTGCAGCGAGCGGATTTGCATCCAGACGGTTGGACGCCAATCATCATTCGCGATCCTCATGACGTTCGGACCCGGCTGACCAGTGTCGCGGGAGACAAGTATAGCTATGCCGATCTCGACAACTTTTCTGATCTGATCGCAAGAACAGTACAAGGAGCCCCAGAGACCTCAAAAGTGGAGAGGCGAGGTCTTTTGCCCCAAGTGGTCTACCTGGAATATTCGCAAGATCGATTAGCCGAGTACGGATTGCAGCCAGCAGCTCTGGCACAGGTCCTGCGCGCCCGCAACATTATTGCTCCGGGAGGCGAATTCGAGACGGGCCAGCGACAGATCACAATCAATCCCTCGGGTCAGTTCGAAAGCAGAGACGCAATTGGGGAAGTTGCCGTGGCTAAGACTTCGACCGGAGCTCCCGTTTATCTCCGGGATCTGGTTAAGATTTTCCCCGGCTACCAGAGCCCGGCCACGTATCTGAACTATTACACGCGACAGGACCCCACTGGACAATGGCAGCGTAGCCGTGCAGTTACCCTGGCAGTCTACATGCGCGATCAGCAGCAGATCGCACAGTTTGGCCAGTCAGTCGATGGGAAACTTGCACAGCTTAAGCAGATTCTTCCAGCCGATCTCGTCATCGCCCATACCTCCGATCAGCCCTTGCAGGTCAAGGAAAACATTCATCTATTCTTGCGCGCCTTGATGGAAGCGATCGTCCTGGTGGTCGCGGTATCGCTGATCGGATTTTGGGAATGGCGCCTCGCGCTCATCATGGCCCTGGCAATCCCTATCACCCTCGCCATGACCTTCGGCGTTACCTACATGCTGGGTATCGACCTGCAGCAAGTTTCCGTGGCGACACTCATCATCGCATTGGGTTTGCTGGTCGACGTTCCCGTTGTGGCTGGTGATGGTATCAAGCGCGGTCTCGCGGAAGGACTGCCGCGTAGCATAGCAGCATGGCTTGGTCCGACCAAGTTGGCCACGGCCATCTTTTACGCAACCCTGACAAACATCATCGCCTATCTTCCTTTTCTCATGCTCACCGGCAATACCGGCGAGTTCCTCAAGAGCCTCCCCATCGTCATGACCACGGCGTTGCTCTGTGCGTTAGTTGTCGCCATGACGTTTGTTCCACTGCTGGGCTATTACATTCAGCGAGCGCCGGCCAGGAAAGAACCTACCCTGGAGGAGAAGCGGGACCGGGGATTCTATGGTTTCTACAACCGGCTAGTGGGCCGGGCTATTCAGCATCGGTGGTACGTTCTGCTCGGTTCCTTTGTGTTCTTGCTGATCGGCGCCTTCGCCGCCTCACATCTCAAGTCCCAATTTTTTCCTGAAGATGTCCAGTATTGGTTTTACCTCGACATCTGGTTACCCAACGACGTTCCACTGAGCGCTACGAACGCTGCTGCGATGACAGCAGAGCAGGTGATGCGCAAGGTTATTGAGGCTGCTCCTAGGGAGGTGAGACAAGAGGCAGGCTCGGAGCATCTCCTGACCTCCATGACAAGCTTTATCGGTGGTGGCGGACCCCGTTTCTGGTTCTCCATCTCTCCCGAAGCGACCCAGACCAATTATGCGCAAGTCATCGTGCAGGTGCGCGACAAAGAGGCCACTCCCAAACTGATTGGACCGCTTCAGGAAGAACTCGATAAACAGGTTCCGGGAGCATGGATTACCGTACGACAGCTGCAAACCAATCCCGTCGAGACTCCGGTTGAAGTCCTCATTTCAGGCCAGGCTGATACCGATCCGGGGACCGAGACGGAGGACATCCGATCCCTCCGGTCTATCGCATCGCAAACCATGGACATCGTTCGCCAATCGCCTGGAATTTCCGTGCTGAGGGACGATTGGAGTCCCGACAGCCCGCAGATCAAGATCGAGATTGATCCGGATCGCGCCAACGTGGTCGGCATTACGAACGCTGATGTTGCAACGTCCACCGCTGCCGCAATCAGTGGAGAAGCGGTAGGTGTGTATAAGGAGGGAAACAAGAACATTCCGATTGTTGCCCGCCTCCGACCGCAAGATCGCGCACGGCTTTCACAGATCGAAAGTCTCTACGTCAATTCATCGCAGGAAAATGTCAAAGTCCCTTTGCTCTCGGTGGCCGCTTTGAAGGACATTCTCGAAACCGCACGCATTCGGCGCCGCGAGCATTTTCGCACCTTGTCAATTTTGTGCTTTCCAGCGCCCGGCGTCCTGGCGTCGGAGGTGCTCGCGCCGATCGAACCTAAACTGATTGCTCTCAAGAAGAGTCTTCCGCCGGGCTATCAATTGCAGATTGGTGGGGAAAAGGCAAAGCAGGTCGACGGATTTACAAATCTCGCAGTTGTTCTTCTGATTTCTCTGGTCGGTATCTACTTGGCGTTGCTTATTCAATTCGATAATGCCGTCAAGCCGTTGTTGGTCTTCGCGGCCGCTCCGTACGGAGCGATCGGAGCACTAATCGCTCTCGCGATAATGGGCACTCCTTTTGGCTTTATGGCATTTCTTGGAGTAGCCAGCCTTATTGGAGTCATCGTAAGCCACGTCATCGTGCTGTTCGACTTCATCGAGGAGATGCATGAAAAGGGCGAACCGCTAGAGCGCGCTCTTCCGGATGCCGGCATTGAGCGCATTCGACCCGTAATGATCACGGTGGGTGCAACGATCCTTGCCTTGTTTCCGCTTGCACTCGAAGGTGGTCCACTCTGGAAACCTCTGTGCTATGCGCAGATCGGCGGCCTCGCCGTCGCGACATTCATCACCTTACTCCTGGTCCCGGTTTTCTACTCGATTTTTGTACTCGATCTGAAGTGGATCAAGTGGGAGACAACGGAGGACCGAGAGGAGGCTCCTGAGGCACAGCCAACAATAACATGACAGGCGACGCCTCGAGTGCGCACACGCCAGCTGAATTTGCAAAACGGAGCGAAATGGAAACGATGACCTCTCGACGCAATGTACTTAAAGCCGGAGCAATGGCCGCCATAGCAGGAGCACTGCGCCCGTCAGTCGCTTTCGCCGGCCCCATGGCTGACCAACAAAAACCCGCCGCGCGCACCTTCTGGCCTGACGGCGCTCGAATGGTTATCTCGATCTCTATGCAGATGGAAGGCGGCGCAGAGCCGGCCAGCGGAGCCGAAAGCCCGATGCCGAAGATCGATCCGAAATATCCAGATCTTCCGGCGAGCAAATGGTATGACTACGGCTTCAAGGAGGGTCTTCCTCGGCTGCTCGACGTTTTTGATCGTCGCAAAATTAAAGTCACTTCCCATATGGTCGGCGCAGCGGTGGACCTGCACCCCGCTCTCGCAAAAGAGATTGTTCAGCGCGGCCATGAAGCAACCGGACACGGGCAAACCTGGACCGCACAATTCTCCATGACTCTTGAAGAAGAACGCGCCTCGTATCAGCAAAGTATCGAGAGCATTGTGAGGGCAACTGGTACGCGGCCGGTGGGCTTCAACGCTTTCTGGCTGCGCGGCACACCCAGTACGCTGGAAATTCTTCAGTCGCTCGGCTTCATCTACCACATTGACGACGTAAGCCGCGACGAGCCGTTCTTGGTGAACGTGCGTGACAAACCATTTGCCGTCGTGCCCTACACGTTACACATGAACGACATCGTGGACTATGAAACTCGCTACTTCAGCACGGCCATGTATGCGGACGATCTTAAGGCAGAGTTCGACGCGCTTTATGCCGAGGCCGGAACGCGGCGTCGCATGATGTCAGTGAGCGCGCACGATCGCATCGCCGGTCGCCCGTCTCGTGCCAAGGTGCTCGAAGAGTTCATCGTCTATGCTCAATCCCATCCCGGCGTCGCATTCATGCGTAAAGATGCGATTGCGCGTTTTGCACTGGAGAGCCCTCTGACCGTGCGCGAGGGGATTTAAAAAAGCTTCGACTCTCTGTTTTCTTAAGAGGCTTGCAGCTACATCCGCGAATTTGGATATCAGAATCATGAGCAGCCTTCCGTCTCTTGTCGGTAAAGTCGCAGTAGTAACCGGAGCCAGCCGCGGGATCGGCAAAGGCATCGCTACGGTGCTCGGAGAGCAGGGGGCGAGCGTTTACGTTAGCGGGCGAACGACTGCTGCCACGCCCGAAGCCACTTCGGGAACGATCAATGAAGTCGCAGAGACGATCACGGCGTCGGGTGGTGTGGGCATTGCCGTTCGGTGCGATCATGCGGACGACGCACAGATCAAGGCCCTTTTCGAGCGGGTGAAAGTAGAGCAGGGTCATCTCGATATCCTGGTCAACAATGTAACAACACTCGGGCCTGATCCCTTCGCTCCGCCGCCTTTCTGGACCAAGAGCCTCGCGATCTCCGAACAGTTTACGGTTGGCTTGCGATCAGCTTTTGTGGCGAGTTACTACGCTGCTCCTCTCATGATCGCAGCGAACAAGTCACTCCTGGTGAACATTTCCTACTATGGCGCAGTGTCTTACCATCTTGATCCCGCGTATGGTGCTACCAAGGCCGGCCTCGACAAGCTAACGTTCGACATGGCGCAGGATTTCGAGCCCTACGGCGTTGCGGTTATTTCACTCTGGCCCGGCCCGACTGCCACAGAGAGAGCCAAGGCTCTCGTCTCAAAGTTGCCGGGCGGGGACAAGATCCTGGAAAACTCCGAGACGCCAAAATTCTCCGGGTTTGTCATTGCTTCGCTCTATGCAGATCCAAAATTGATGTCGAAGTCGGGAAATGTTGTCATCGCAGCTGAAGCAGCTTTGGAATATGGGTTTGGGGACTCTAACGGGAAGCAGCCGGCCAGCCTTCGGGAACAAAAGGGCTCTCCGCGCTCATTCTTCAAGAAAGGCTGACTGTGCCTTCATCGGTGGGGTCGACCGTCGAGTGCAGGATGCGTATTAAACCTACAGAGGTTCACGACGCCCGGGAAGATTCAACGAAACTGGTGAGATCAGGAATGATGAGAGCAAGCTGGGACGCTGGGGCCTGCACACGTCTACGTTTTGCATTTAGCCTCGGAGTTGTCTTGTGGGCTTTACCCTTAACAGCTCAGCAGAGGAGTCAGAGTCTGGACGACAAATATCCGGAGAACCCCACACCGCAAGAAACTGCGCCATCGAGATCTGCAAGGCTTGAACGGTTGCCGATCGAGTGGATTATCGGTCCATATGTTCCGGTGCAAGAGCGCCTCAAGCCGTTAACCAATAGCCAGCGAGAGCAGATTTATGTACGGCAGACGTTCCTAACCGCTGGATCTTACGTGGCCAGGGCCTTTTCAGCGGGAATTGACCACGCCCGCGGTGAACCTCACGATTGGGGAGGCGGGCTTGCTGGCTACGGGAGACGCTACGCAGCCCGGTACGGAGAGTTTGTAGTTCAGAACAGCCTGGTTGCCGGAGGGGATGCTCTGCTCGGGTATGAGCCTCGATATGACTTTTGCCGTTGCGACGGATTTTGGCCTCGCACACGCCACGCTATAGCGAGAAACTTTGTGGCCTATAACCGGACTGAGCGTGAACTCCGGCTGCAAGTGCCGACGTATGCCGGAGCCATCGCCGCCGGCTTGCTCTACAACACGTGGCTACCGGGACACCACAACATAGGCAAAGGTGGGGCCTACAGCATGTTGTCCCAGGCGGGAATCGGCAGTGGCTACAACTTCGTAAGCGAATTTGCGTTGGATATCCTGCACACGTTCAGCCTGAAAAAAACTGTGAAGCGGGCGCCATGAGTGGGCCTTTTTCCCGAAAGGAGAGACAGGAGTGAAATGTTTTTACAAAACACTTCCATTGATTGCCGCAGCATGGGTCATTACGGTTG
>Ga0209648_10000916_pt1 | contig 23474 bp, 20 predicted proteins | sample GraSoi2013_115cm_FD_185830 | JGI IMG/M metagenome (GOLD analysis project Ga0209648, IMG submission 185830) | Grasslands soil microbial communities from the Angelo Coastal Reserve, California, USA - Sample 9_17_2013_115cm (SPAdes) (version 2) | ecosystem: Environmental > Terrestrial > Soil >... | reverse complement strand
GCATAATCAACATCGGATCGGAGGCCAGTGTCACTGCCTACCCGACCCTTTCGATCTACGTGGCGTCAAAGAGCGCTGTCAATGGCTTGACGCGCGTGCTCTCAAAAGAGTTCGGCCCCAGAAAAATACGCGTTAACGCTCTCAATCCCGGTGGAACCGAAACGGAGGGTACGCACGCGGCGGGTGTCATGGGAACGGAGTTCAAGAAGCAGATAATCGCGAGTACGTCGTTGGGCCGCGTCGGCCAACCCGAGGACATCGCGCGCGTGGCCGTATTTCTTGGCTCGGATGATGCGGGGTGGCTCACGGGAGAAACCATCTTCGCGAATGGCGGCCACAAGTAAAACGACTCCAGGAGAACACCGGAAATGAGCGCCTACTTCGTTCAGACCGAGGCGCGTTTATCAGCGGCGCTGATTACGTTATCGACGGTGGCACGATACCCACGACTTGATGCCCTCGTGCCACGGGCGGCAGATTAGGTCCGCAGGCTTACGGATGTTTTCTGGTAGCTGCTCGGGCCGAATCGTCGGCAATTCGGAAGTTAATCACACATTGGAGATATGCGGATTCGTTAGGTAACGATAAGTCGGCTTGCGGGTAGTGATTAGCTTTAGCTCGTACAGTCGTTTCCGGATTCTTCCCGGATCACGGGCTAACCGGAAGTAATCGGCCATGACAAGAAACGGGCTCAATTTTCTCATTTATTGTTCGTCGGTTTGGAAGATGCGAATCACGGCAACCGACCCTGTAGAACTTTCCGGCAGATCAGAGCGCACGCGAGCGATTGAAACGCCTTGGTACCAGACGCTGGGATGGTACGAGGCGAGGCTTTGTTACGGGGACTAAGGCTTGGGAGTTCGCCGCAGCGTCGGCGCGTCGGGCGGGCGGTTCTTGTCTTCCTGCGCTTTTTCGACCGGCTCGGTGGGTGGAACGATCCATTCGAAACCGCGCCGTTCCTCCATCGTTCCAAGAACAAATTGGGCGTCCCCGGCAATCAAGGGCAGCACCGCACGCATGAAATCCGCGGAATCGATCGCCGCCGCCTTTTGCGCCTGGCCTCCGCGGATATTTTCGAGCACTTTTGTGAAGCGCGGCTCGCCGGAGCCGAGGCGTGCAATCTGCGGATCGTTGCCCCGGATCAACTCAGACAGTGTTGGGCCTTTCGCGTCTGGAGGATAGCGGCTCTCGACGATGGTGCGCGGGGCGTGCTTTTCCGGGGGGTAGAGTTGGGTGAAATGAGGGCGCATGATGCGCGTCTGCCAATAATCCCCTCGCGTGGCGACTTGTTCCTGCTCGATACGATACTCCAGAACCCACACCTCCGGGCCGTAGTCGTTGGGCGCGTAGCCAATCATCACAATCTGGAAGATAGGTTCATCGGGCGAAATATCGAGCTTATGATGAAGCTGGCTGACGAGCGGGCGCAGCTTTTCCAGAAAAGCGATGCCGATGGTCTCCAGGTCCGTCTCGCCCTCACCGGGCTCTGCTTGGTAGCGTGGGTCGGGTCGGGAGACCCGCTGAAAATTGCGATCCAGCCGAATGGGCTTGGGGTCCGCGGGAATACGCCACTCCGAAGCTCCGAAAAGGACACCGATGTGCGTGGTGTCGAGGTTCATCACGCGCGGAGGAATGGAATTTCGCTCGACGGGCCGATCGATTGCGGCAAAAACAATGATTTCTTTGGCGACATGAACGATCACGCGCCCGCCCGCAAGGTTGGCCACGATTTCATCTTCTTGTTGTGTCTGGGCTGAAGCGCTAAAAGCGAGAGCGCACCAAAAACCGTACAAAAGAACCGTGGTAATTCGCCGCACAAAAGCTGCGCGAAAGCGTGAAGAGACCGTTTGAGTGCGTCCTGACATGCCCTGCTGATCCCCCGGCCGGAGTGAGTGCCTTGCAACGACTTTCACGTCACACGGCCGCATCCGGACAACCGAAGATCTCTGGCTTCACACTACCACACCTGGGATGCGTAGACGGTAGTACGCTGCTACCAGGGCGGCGCAAAATCTTACTTGACTGCGCAAACGGCTTCGCGTAGCAATACAGCATCCCGTGCTTAAACATCCTCTCGTATTACAGGGAGCAAACATGTCATTGAGTCCAGGTGGTACCCCACTAGGCACAGCCACACCGCCTGCCGCGATGGATCCTCGTATTCCCGTTATCCAGCGGATGCAGCGCGGTGCGGGATGGTTCCTGACTATCGCAGTTCTCTCGGGCGTGAATGCTCTTCTGCAGATTTTTGAGGCCAAGATCCGTTTCATTTTTGGCCTGGGCATCACTCAGGTCGTGGACGCCGTGGCCCATGGGATGGGGCAGAACGGAACGCTCATCACCATCGCTATCGACGGTCTGTTTATCGCCATGTTGATCCTCTGCTCCCGCTGGGCAAAAGCAGGCTCTCAGGGAGCCTTCCTCGGTGGGATGATCGCCTATGCGTTGGATGGCGTTCTGCTGCTGTTCTTCAATATGTGGCTCGACGCGGCAGTTCACGCCTACGCGCTTTGGATGATCTGGCAAGGCTATTCGGCGTCACGGCAACTGGTCCAGATGCAACGAGCAGCACAGCCGGGCCTCTCTCAGCCGCAGCTTCCTTGACCCTGCAGAATTCGCCGCATTCGAAACACTTGAATTGAACTGGAATTCAAGCTCTAGGACTGCGCAGCCGGACCTCTCTCAGCCGCAGCTTCCTTGACCCTGCAGAATTCGCCGCATTCGAAACACTTGAATTGAACTGGAATTCAAGCCCTAGGGCTGCGCAGTAGGACCATCTCAGGTGGTTTTCTCCGGTTCCTCCCAAGAGTTGTACGCACAAAGTTCCGCGCAGCCTCCCCAGCGCAGTCAGGTTTTCCCGGTTCCTCCCAAGAGTTTTACGCACAAGTTCCGCGCAACCGCCGCATCGAGTAAACTATTGGTCTGATATCATCGATGGCGGAAAGAAGTATGGGACTTAGAAAACCAAAAAACATCAAGCACAATGGAAAGTCGCTCCCGGGTATCATCGATGGCGGAAAGAAGTATGGGACTTAGAAAACCAAAAAACATCAAGCACAATGGAAAGTCGCTCCCGGGTATCATCGATGGCGGAAAGAAGTATGGGACTTAGAAAACCAAAAAACATCAAGCACAATGGAAAGTCGCTCCCGGGTATCATCGATGGCGGAAAGAAGTATGGGACTTAGAAAACCAAAAAACATCAAGCACAATGGAAAGTCGCTCCCGGGTATCATCGATGGCGGAAAGAAGTATGGGACTTAGAAAACCAAAAAACATCAAGCACAATGGAAAGTCGCTCCCGGGTATCATCGATGGCGGAAAGAAGTATGGGACTTAGAAAACCGAAAAACATCAAGCACAATGGAAAACCGCTCGCCGATATCCTGGAAGCCCACGAGCTTTTTTTTCGCGGCAAAGAAGGTGGAGTGCGAGCCGACCTGACCGGCGCGGATCTTTCGAACGCCGACCTCAGCGGAGCAAACCTGACTGGAGCGATTCTTCACAATGCCAACCTTGAAGGCACGGATTTGCGCAAAGCGAAACTCCCTGGCGCCGATCTTTCCGGTGCCAATTTGAGGAAGGCTGACCTTCGCAACACTGATATGACGGAAGCGATTCTTCCTGGCGCCGATTTGTCCGAAGCGCAAGCCAGCGGCGTGGAATTTTTTCGGTGCGATCTTTCGAACGTAAATTTCCAGCGCGCCCACTTGCGAAACGTAAATTTGCGCCTCGCAAACGTGAACGGTGCAAAATTTTCCGGCGCTGATATGGGGGTAGCGATTTTGCGTGAGACGGATTTGACCGGCGCTGATCTTTTCGGTGTCGACCTCTCGACAGCGCTTCTGCCGAAAGGTTTTTCGGCGCCGCAAGCTGCAAAGAAAAGCGCCTAGAGCCGCTTTCGAACGCGGTAGTGCTCTAATTGTATGTTGGCGTAACACCGCTCGCCGCCATCAGCAGCACAAAATCAGAGCACTGCTTTCGAACGCTTCTACCGAGAGACTTTTCGACGCCGCAGGCAGCAAAGAAAAGCACCCAGTGTTGCTTTCGAAGCGCCTAGTGGCGCTTTCGAACACTCCTGGATGGCAATCCGCGTTTTGACGTGGTAGCCTCTCGCCGAAGAGAGCAAATTCTTCGCGACCTCATGGCAACTCCCAGCACCCAACTCGACCGCTCGACCGCTCGCGAACGCGTGCTGGAAGTGATCCGCGGCCTGCTGGATGAACTCGGCAGCCAGGGCGCGCTGCCGATGCTCAACCCCGGCTCGCAACTCGATCGCGACTTGGGACTCGGCAGCCTAGAACGGGTGGAATTGATGGCGCGGCTGGAAACCGCTTTCCATATCCGTTTGCCGGACCGCGTCGCTTCGGAAGCCAACACGCCGGAAGATTTGACGCGGGCGATCCTGACCGTTCCGGGAACAACAGTCGAGGACGAGGAGCCCGCCGCCGCGTTGCGGACTTCGGTAACAGTTCAGAAGCTGCACCTTGGTGCTGCGGATGAAGGAGTTTTCGCCGCTGAAACTCTCATCGATGTGCTGCGGTATCGTGCGGTTCATGACGCCGAGCGCGCGCACCTGCTCATCACCGAAGATGGCGAGGAAGGCGAACGCAGCTTTACGCTGACCTTCGGCGAGCTCTACGCCGCTGGGCAAAGGTGCGCCATGGAGCTGGCCCGTCGCGGCGTGCCGGTGGGCGGGCGTGTGGCGCTGATGTTGCCAACGTCGCGGGCGTTCTTTGTATCGTACGCGGGGATTCTTCTCGCCGGAGCGATTCCGGTTCCGATTTATCCGCCGTTTCGGGCCGACCGCATCGAGGAATACGCGGCGCGGCAATCCGCAATCCTGAACAATGCCGAAGTTTGCCTGCTGCTGACGTTCCACCGCGCGGAAGCCATAGCCAAATTGCTGCGGCCCCGCGTGCGCTCCCTCACCGGTGTGGCGGACGCGGAAAAACTGATCGAGGCGGCGGACAAAGCTCCGCCACCATCGCCCGGCGCATTGCCGCTACATCTCTCCGGCAGCCGCGCGCGCAAAGGCAGTGACATTGCGCTGCTGCAATACACTTCCGGCTCCACGGGCGACCCCAAAGGGGTGATGCTTACCCACGCCAACCTGCTCGCCAACATGCGCGCGATTGGCGAAGCGATCCAAATCCGGCCGGACGACGTCGGCATCACCTGGCTTCCTCTCTACCACGACATGGGCTTGATTGGCGCGTGGCTTACGCTGTTGCATTTCGGCACGCCCGTGGCGGTGATGTCTCCACTGGCCTTTTTGACGCGCCCGGAACGCTGGCTGCAGGCATTTCAAAAATACGGCGGCACGCTCTCCGCCGCGCCTAATTTCGCTTACGAACTCTGCGTGCGCAAGATCGCGGACAAAGACATCCAAGGTGTGGACCTCAGCTCCTGGCGCGCGGCGCTGAATGGCGCCGAGCCGGTGAATCCGGAAACGCTCGACCGTTTTGCGGAGCGCTTCGCAAGTTACGGCTTCCGCCGCGAAGCGCAACTTCCCGTTTACGGCTTGGCGGAATCTGCTCTCGGTGTCACCATCCCGCCGCTGAATCGCGGCCCGTTGGTGGATCGCGTGGAACGCGAGACATTTACGGCACAAGGCCGCGCGGTGCCCGCTGCCCCCGATGACCAAACGGCCATCGCATTTGTTTCTTCCGGGAATGCTTTGCCTCGCCACGAAGTTCGCATCGTGGATGACGGTGGCAACGAACTCCCGGACCGCACCGAAGGATTCCTGTGGTTTCGCGGGCCCTCCGCGACCTCCGGCTACTACCGCAATCCGAAAGCGACCGAAGCGTTGTTCTCGCGCGGGCCGCAAACTGGTCCCGGCGAATATGCGTGGGTGAACTCGGGCGACCGCGCGTATCGCGCCGATGGTGAGATCTATGTAACGGGGCGCGTGAAGGACATCATCATCAAGGGCGGACGCAATTTGTATCCGCACGAAGTCGAGGAGCTTGCCGCGCATGCCGATGGAATTCGCAAGGGTTGTATCGTTGCATTCGGCTTGACGGATGAAGCCACCGCCACGGAAAAATTGGTGATCGTCGCGGAGACCCGCGAACGTGACCCGGCTCGGCGCGCCGCCCTCTCATCCGCGGTCACGGATCGGGTTTCGCGCGGCCTCGGGCTTCCCCCGGATCGCGTCGAGTTGATCCCGCCCGGCAGCATCCCAAAAACTTCCAGCGGAAAATTGCGCCGCGAAGAAACCAAGCAGCTCTATCTTGCAGGGACGCTTTCCGCTACTCGCGCGCCCGCCTGGCTGCAAATCGTACGCCTGGGAACGGGGACGGCCTTGCGCGACTTCGGCCGCAAAATCATTGCAGGTATCAAGCGCGGCCTCGAGATTCTGTATGGTTTGTATTTTGGCGTGGTGTTTTTCCTTTGGATTGTTCCCACCTGGGTGATGGTGCAGTTCATCAAGGATCACAGAAAAGCAGGGCGTTTCACCTCTTCCGCTCTCAAAGTCCTCTTCGCCCTCATCGCTTGCCCTGTCCGTGTCGTCGGCAAGGAGCAGATGGAAACGCCCGGCGCGAAAATTTACGCCGCCAATCATACGAGTTATTTCGACGTGTTGGCGCTCATGCTGGGCTTGGGTGTTCCGTACCGCTTCGTTTCGAAAATGGAAGTTGGCAGCATGCCTTTTATCGGCACCTTCCTGGACCGTATGGGACATCTCAAATTTGAGCGCAGCGATCCGGAATCACGGTTGCGCCAGGCGCAACAGATGGAAACACTTTTGCGCAATGGCGATTCTGTTTTTATTTTTCCGGAAGGCACCTTCACCGGGGAGGATGGCCTGCGGCTGTTCCAGCTTGGTGCTTTCAAAGCGGCTGTGGCCGCCGGTGCGCCGATCATTCCTGTGTCCCTTGCCGGGACTCGGCGATTCCTGCGTGATGGAACATACCTGCCGCGGCCGACGAGCGTCACGATCACCCTGTCTCCGCCCATCTATCCGAACGCTGGTGCTAGCGCCGAGAATCTCGCTAGTTCCTCGGAGTGGCATGAACTGATTCGCCTGCGTGATGCTACTCGCGCGGCAATTGGGCGTTACACCGGCGAGCCAATCCTGTAGTAGAGTCAAAAATCCGCACCCTGGAACCCGCAGGGGTCCGGCACCCCTTTCGTTGCACAAAGGTTGCTCACCCGCCATTGCGGCTCAGCCTGAGCCCGTCGAAGGACGTCCACCCGCCAAGAAACTCGGGGAAAAACTTTCCTAGCAAAAACCAACAAGCCCGTAAGACCCACCCGCGAGAGAGTTATTTCCGGTAAAGGGTCTTCCGTTCTTTTGCCTGGCTCCAGTTAATGCAGGTTTCTAGATCGTCTGACCAGTACGAATCGCTTCTGTCAGGCACCGGTTGGAAAATCTCAATAAGCTCAGGATTATCCTCCCGCGGGAGTAACCATTTCCCGACTGTAAACACAAAGCGCTTCCAATCGCCGGTTGACGGATGAAGGCTGACAGCAAGAATGTCGAAATCGCCGAAATGATACGGACGGGTAGCCTCACCACCGGCTCGGCCAGACCGAGTCTTTTGAACCTCTACACAAAAAAGCCGTTCGGGAGCCTTCACCAAATGTTCCCGCCTACTCTTTGGAAACTCCATAGGATTACCGCTCTCTTTTCGTTGGAGCTTAACTTGGATGCCAACTTGCCTACGATCTTTTGACAGACGAAAGTCATAGGGTTGATGCCCTCTAATCTCGAGTTGCTCCCAGCCTATCGCTAGGAGGGCGGGGATGATGGACTGTTCAAAGACCGCTTCGGCGAGAATCCCGCGAATCCCTCGTTGTGTGATGTCCGGTGATCGCGAGATTGCCGCTAGGATAGCCTCGGCGGGAACATTCCATTCCCTTTCCAGAGGATGTAGAGAAATACCTCTACGTAACTTTTGAAGGATTTCTCTCCGCTCCTCCGCGGTAGTCTTTGCGATGAGTCCTAAGACTTCATCTGTGCGTTTTGTCATTCCGTGGTCTTCCTGGTTGTTCCGATTTGAATCGCTCGATCTCTTTGCGGTTAACTAGGAGTCGGCCCCCGATCTGAAGTACTGAAAGTCGACCGCGTTTAACCAGTAGGGCAATAGCTTGCCGAGAAACGCCGCGTAATCTGGCTGCTTCTGCTTGGGAAATCCAATCAGCTGGGTTTCGTAAACTACTTGACATTGTCAACTATTTATGTTCCTATGAGATTCTCTGTAACCCTGCCCAAGTGCAGATGTTACACTGTGTTTCACTTAGGAACACCTGCGGAATGAAAAGAGATCAAAGACCCACGGAAATTTTGGGCAAGGAACCCTATTACTGCACAACTTACGGGGCGGCATTCCTGGGGGACTCGCTAGAACTCCTGAAGCATATCCCTGACGATTCTGTCGAACTCGTATTCACATCACCTCCCTATGCCCTCCATTTCAAGAAGGAATACGGCAACGCGCAGAAGGCGGATTATGTGGAGTGGATGCTTCCGTTTGCCAAGGAAATACTTCGAGTATTGAAAGAGGACGGAAGTTTCGTGTTAAACATTGGAGGGAGCTACAACCAAGGAACACCTACGCGATCTTTGTACCACTTCCATCTGCTAATTGCGCTAGTCGAAAAATTGGGTTTTCATCTAGCCCAGGAATGTTTTTGGTATAACCCCGCAAAAATGCCTGCTCCTGCGGAGTGGGTTACTGTCAGACGCGTCCGCGTCCGCGACTCTGTCGAATATGTCTGGTGGCTCTCAAAAACTCCCTGGCCAAAGGCGAGCAATTTGTCAGTCCTGAAGGAATACAGTCCTGACATGATTCGACTAAACAAGAACGGTGTGAAGAGCGCGGTGCGTCCATCTGGCCACATTATTCGTTCGACCTTCGACAAAATACAGGCCGGAGGCTCGATCCCTCCGAACGTAATCGAAGCAATTCTTGACGCTGATCAGCTTCCAGACAACATGCTCAAATTCGGGAATAATGCTTCGAATGACGCGTATACAATGCGCTGCAAGGAACTCGGCCTTAAGATGCATCCGGCTCGATTCCCGGCAGTTTTGCCGGAATTCTTCGTGAGGATGCTCACCGACGAAGGGGATCTGGTTGTCGATCCCTTTGCCGGATCTAATACGACTGGTGTGGTCGCGGAAGAATTGGGAAGAAACTGGATCGCCATCGAACGCGTACCTGAGTACTTGGAGGCCAGCAGATCTCGATTTGACAAGCTCTTTGAACAGCCCAATCGTAAGAGCATCACACAAGCGAAACTGTTCGGGTAGGAAGTTAAGTTCCAATTCTCGGCGCGTGGGCAGGCTTTTGATTTCGGTGGCACAGGACAGGGAGAAGAGAAACTAGAAATGGGAGAAGACAGATTTCATCGCTTGCTATGGAGCCGCTCGTAATCCGAACGTAACTGTACCGGCGACTGCTCAGCAACAACACTACTTATCGTTTACTGACCAAGGAAAGTCTCTCAAGAAATTCGGCGATTTCTCGCTGATAAATTCTACCGTGTGCGGTCCCTGCTTCCACAATGTGCCGGACAGTGGGTTTTTCTCGAAAGAATAGATACCCAGGTCGTCTTTGTGCGTGGCGACCAGTTCGAAGAAAGGCACCGCGCTAACGTCCCTCAACCGGGCGGTGACGGGCAGCTTCAAGCTGGATTTCTCGATTTCTGCGACAGTAAACGCTTTAAGGACTCCAATTAGGTTGCACATTGTATATTCCCCCTGAACCACTATCTCTTAGATACGGGATCATGCGCGAGTAATGCGGCGAACCGGGACAGACGGGACGTTTCCGATATTCCTGAGGCGGAGCGGGCCGCTTCGGCGCGTGGCTGTAGCGAGCCACCGCTGTAAGCGAACTTCGATCCGTCAGCTCAAACATGCGAGATGAATCGCAGGCAGTCTTAGGTTACAAAACTACCCGCTAAATGTTTTGCTGAATTTGCAACCTGGTGCGCCTTCGCCGCATCTGAATGCCAAACGAGAAAAAACGCGGATTACTGCCTACCTGCCTTGGGCGTGCCGCAAACTCGGGGGTTAATACAAGTCGTTCCCTGGCCCACGAGCAAAATCTAATCATAGCGGAGGTTCCATGAAGCTTAGATTTATTGTGTCTTTGATCGCTCTTGTGACTGTTTTTGGACTTTCGGCCAACGCGCAGGAGCTCCCGAAGATAGATGCATCCGTCAACTATTCCTATTTTCGAGCTATGCCCGCCACTCCGGGGTTTAACGGATTCAATCTCAACGGCGGCAACGCTTCAGCGGCCTATAATTTCCGGGACTGGCTGAGCGGTCTCGCCGATTTCGGCGGCTACCACGTGGGCAGTAATAATAATGGGGTGAACGTGGACAACCATGTGCTCACGTATCTTTTTGGCCCGCAGATCACCTATCGCGGATTCCGCCGCATCTCGCCGTTCGCCCACGTTTTGGTCGGCGGAGCGCGTGCCGGTTCGGGAGTTTTCGCCACCACGAATTCCCACACCGCGTTCGCGTCGGCCTTCGGCGTTGGCGTCGATTGGAACGTGCGTGACCGATTCTCGATCCGCCCGTTGCAATTCGACTACGTGCTGACGCATCTGCCGGAAGTCACCAACGGCAACAATCAAACACAAAATAACCTGCGTGTTTCCACCGGAATCGTTTTCCATTTCAAATAACTCTTCCTGCGGAGACGCCAAGAATCGGTTGCCCAGTGCAGGCAGAGGGGCCGCGATCAAGGCAGACGCGGCCTCTTGCACTTTTTTTGGCATTCCCTCGGCGTAGTTTGTACGGCCTCAGTGCTGCAGCACATACACCACGGTAATGTACGTTTCCACTTCCACGGCTTGACCGCTCAGGTAGGTCGGTTTGTAATGCCATTGCTGAACTGCTTCCATCGCCGATTGCAGAAACATCGGGTCGCCGGCTACAACCTGTAGCGATTGAATGTCGCCGTCGGTTCCGATCATGGCGCGCAATTCGACGCGCCCTTCGCGGCGTGTCTGAATTGCCAGCCGTGGATAAACCGGTTCGACGCGGTGCAGCAGCAGGCCCGGATCGAGATGCGTCACTTGGACCACCCGCGGCCTTCTGGGAGGTTCCATCGGTGGTTGTGGCGGGCGAGGCCCGCTGGTTTTGCCGCCGATATCTACACATCCGGGGCAGCCTGGACCATCGTTTCGGGCGCTCTCGTTCGGATCGAATTCCACGGAAGGGCCGATTGGATTTTCATTGTCAACCCGATGGTGATTCACCCTGTCTGTTGGCGGGTGAAACGTGAACCGCGAATCCCGAATGGATCGCCGGGAAGTTGTAGCCCTTGCGTTGCCTCGAGGATGATTGCTCGGATGTCCGTACGGCACAACCGGAGTGATGATGGTAAGGCTGATACGCTCCGCTTTGCCAAAGAGAGGCACAAGGATCAGCGTCGCAAGAACTGCGCTCTGCAGTAGGATTGAAATAGCCAGCGCACGGCGACGCACGCGGCGTTCCCCGCGGCGCTGTTCCGCGTCACCTTCGACAAGGCACCCGCGTAAACAACCTATTCCGTCTTCGAGACGTTTTTCAGGGACTCGTTTGTCCTCGGACAACATCACACACCTCCACATTTTTTTCCACGAGCCTCCACAGCTCCACGGTCTTCCAGAACGGAGCTACAGAAGTTTTGCGGCGCCGATTCCTGGGGGTTGCTCTAGATCTCCAGGAGACCGGCGCCGCGCTCGCAGGGATGTGAGGTTGCGCGCGTCCTCACTGCGTTGGACACCAAGCCTCCGTACAAGTTCCCTTGGGCTTCGGAAAGGACCGTCCTTACAGCCATGGAAAGGCGCATCTGCGCCCTTAACGTGCCATTAAGCGTATTTTAATGAATTAGTTACAGAAACCGCATCCAAGTGCCATCCGGGCGCATCTTATTTCTTGTGGACGTGGATCTGAGGAGGTTGACCCCATGGACCGGCGTAATCCCGAAACTGTTGGCGTGCGCCGCACCGGCTGGGCCGCTCTGGACCGCGATCCGCAGCAGGACACGGTGGAATTCATCTGTCCGCACTGCGGCGCGCGGGACAAGAAGAATGCCCGGCGCGAGCGTGCGCTATATCATTTCACGGATGGCTTTTTACAGGACTTGCAAGGCGAAGTGACGCAGTGTCATGCCTGCAAACAATACTTGCGCGTGGTGCCCATCGTGATGCTGCACGATCAGGATGAGACTCGCCGCTTCGAGGCTGTTTTTTCCGACGAGCACCTGGTGAGTTCGCACTAATTCTTCGTCGCAATGCAAAAAAATAAACGGGGCGCCGGCTGAGGCACGCGCCCCGTTTCGTTTTTGTGGGGCAAACTATGGCAATGGATTAGCGACGGTCCCCGTCATCATCTTCGTCGCGGTCCCTGTTGCGATAGTAGCGACGCTCATCATAATCGCGATGGTGTTCTCGCCATTCGTGTTCGCGCCACGCGCGCTCCCTCCACTCGCGGTGGCGGTAGAACTCCAATCGTTCATAAGCTTCGTGGCGTTCGTGCCGCCAGTACGCGGCCTGCGGGCTGTAATAGCCAAAATACACAACCGATTGATGCAGTCGAAATTCGGCATACGCCACGCGCCGGTTGCAATCATCCCAGTCATTGGCCTTCGCGCTGGGCGCGCCGGCAAACAGCAAGAATCCACTCAGAACAGCGGCCGCCAGTGCGGCCTTGCCGAACATGGACTTCAGCAGATGCTTATGCAGTCGCATAACATCCTCCCGAGGACGCCTCCCAGACTGGTGCGGGGTTGCACGTCCTGCTCCTGCTGATCAAACACCCCCTTGCAGAAAATGTTGTGAAGTCCTTCCTGAAGAGCACGTTGAGAAGTCTCCGTCAACAAACTCCGTTCAAAAGAAAAAGGGCGCGGCCCACCAGTGCGGGTCGCGCCCGGAAATATCCATTCAGGAATTACGGGCGATCGCAATGGCAGTCATCCCAGTCGCGATCGTTGCGCCAGCGGTGGCCGTCTTCATCCCACCAACGACGCCGCTCTCTCCAGCAACGCTCCCGCTCCTCGCGCAGTTCATGCCGCGCATGGTCCGCCTGTCTGCTGTACCATCCGTGATCCTCCACAGCTTCGTGGAGCCTGTGGTTGGCTTTGGCAATGCGCCGCTGGCACTTATCGTAATCCTGGGCAGATGCTCGCGGCGCTCCCGCAAATGCCAGCATGCCCAGAAGCGCCGCCGATAGCAGCGCGGTCCTTCCTAAGAACTTTCTCTCTCCCGTGTGAAGCGTCATGTTTCCTCCATCCCCAATTTTGCCCCCGGCTGGGATAGGGTGAGGTTCTGTTCTATAAAACACACTTGCAGGAAGAATGTAGCAGATCGTGCGGCACACGTTTATCTATTGCAAATAAGGAGGTTACTTCTAATTCAGAATCAGTAGGCCTGCAAAAACGGGTCGCCCTCCATGTGGTACTTCTCGAGCCCCGCTCGAATATGGTCGAAGGCTTCGTCCACGGTGTCGGCAAATTGCAGCATTTTATACTCGTCTTCGTTGATGGTGCCCCAGCGCACCATGGCCTTCCAGTTCAACACTTCGTCCCAATACTTGCGCCCATAAATCAGGATGATGTTCTGCTTGGCAAGTTTTCCGGTTTGCAGCAGCGTCAGCATTTCCCACAATTCATCCATGGTGCCGAAGCCGCCCGGAAAAACGATCAGCGCTTTGGCAATCTGCGCGAACCACAATTTGCGCATGAAAAAGTATTTGAAATTGAAGCTCAGCTCCGGGCTAATATACGGATTTGCAAATTGTTCGTGCGGAAGCTCGATCGAAAGGCCGACCGATTTGCCGCCGGCTTCGTAGGCGCCGCGGTTCGCAGCTTCCATGATGCCTGGACCGCCGCCGGAACAAACTACAAAGCGCCGCGGCCGCGGTCCCAGCGTGAGCGACCAGGTCGTCAGCTTGTGCGATAGCTGCCGCGCTTCCTCGTAATACCGCGACATTTCCAGCAAGCTCTTCGCGTGGCGTATTGCGGCGCGGTGTTTCGTCAGCTTTTCGGCGGACATTTTCGTGGTCTTTTCTTTTTTCAGCCTGGTGTATCGCGCCTGCGCCGTTTCGTGCGATTCGATTCGTGCCGATCCGAACATCACGATGGTGTCCCCGATCCCCTCTTTCTTGAGCTGTACCAGCGGGTGGATGTACTCCCCGAGGATGCGGATCGGCCGCGCGGGCGTGCTGTTCAGAAATTTTTGATCTTCATGCGGCGCTTTCGGCGCGTGCTGCGGCTTCAGTTTCTTGCCGTCGGACATGAGTCTATTCTCCGTTTGAGACGAACCTTGATTGTAAGAATCGCGGCGGCTCGCGGCAACGTCTTCCGTCGGAGGTGCGTCGAATCAAGTACACTCTCGATAGCACAGACTTTAGTCTGTGCGGTTAGGTGAGCGAAATGGGACGGATCGCAGCCTCATTGGTGACTCTCGCGTTTGCGCTGGCTCTGGCGGGCGCTCCGGCCCGTGCCCAGGCCCCTTCCGGGCCGCTTTCTGCGAAACCTGACGCCGTGGTGCAACAGCCTCCTGCGAACACGCAATCCAAAGTTAAAGTGCAGGTCGCCCTTGTAAGCACTCCCGTGACCGTGCGCGACTCCCGCGGCGATATGGTTCACGACCTGGAAGCCGAGAACTTCCGCATTTCCGATAAGGGTGTAACCCAGCGGATTTCCCACTTCGATCTTGGCGGCGACCCCATTTCCCTGGTGATTTTGATGGAAACGAGTTCCCGCATCGCGCCCCTCCTCCCGACGATGACCAAAAGCGGCATTCTCTTCACGCAAACGGTCATGGGGCCAACCGGCGAAGCCGCCGTCGTGGGCTTCAATGACTCCGTCGACAAGCTGCAGGATTTTACTTCCAACGCCGACCTGATTGAGAAGACTATCGCGCGTTTGGGATCGGGCACCTCGGGCTCAAAGCTCTACGATGCCATGGCTGTCGGTGTGGAAATGCTCTCCGGCCGGCCGCAAGCCACCGCGGACAAGCCCGGGCGCCGCCGCATCCTGATGATTCTCTCCGAAGCCACCGATGTTGGCAGCGAAGCAAAGCTCGGTCAGGTCCTGCGGCAGGCGCAGCTCGCCAACGTGACCATTTACAGCGTTGGTCTGTCCACCACCAGCGCCGAATTGCGGTCCAAGCCGAAAGACACCCGGCCGCAAATTACTCCGCCCGGCACGTTCCCCATGCCGGCACCGCCTGGCACCGTGCAAACGCCCACCAGCGAAGAAAACCGCTACGGCAATATCGATTTGATGGCTCTCGCAGTTTGGGCCGTCCAGCACATTCACGATCAGGTGAAAGATCACGCCCTGGAAGTCGCCGCTGCTGCCACCGGCGGCGCGCACCTTCCCGCGTTCAAGGACAGCTCCATTGAAAAAGCCATCGACGAAATCGGTGGCGAGCTGCACTCCCAATACACCATCAGTTACACGCCTACCGGCTCCGACGCCACCGGCTACCATGAAATTAAAGTGAACATTCTTCGCAAAGACGCAAAGAATTTGAAGGTCCGCGCCCGCCCCGGCTATTTCCTCGCCCCGCCAGAAGGTTGACCTAGCAATCAGCCTCAGACGATCTGCTTCCAGAAGGTGGCGCCACGGGACGCGAGCAGCGCGTCTTTGCGAGCGTTCCAGCGCAAGAAGTGCGGCGTGTGCATGTGTTCGGTGTGAGCTTCGCGGCTCTCCCAGACCTCGTGCAGCAGCAGTGCGCCGGGTGGCTCGATGGACCGGTGAATCTCATACGTGAGGCAGCCTTGTTCTCTGCGTGATGGGCCTGTCAACGCGCGCAGTTCCGCTTCCAGCAACGTTTCCTGCCCTTCGCGCGCACGCAAGACAACGGTGAGCGTCACCGCTTCTTTCGGGAGCTTCCCCTTGGGCGCCCCGTGTGCCCGCCGTGGCCTCGGACTAGGCTTCCTTCCACGTGTCTTTCTGAGTTTGCGCTTCGCCATGTTGGCCGGGATTGTATCCCAAATCGCTCCACGCGCAAGTCTTGCCCTGCCTCCTTTGATATTCATGCAAAAATGATGGGGTGGGGACATCGCCGCAGTCTGCGGGATAGCACCCACCTTCACTTCTCTAGCAAAAAGGTAAGGTTCACCGGGGATGGCACTTCCGCAACCTGCCCTGTAGTCGCCAAGCCGCCGGTAACAGCGTCAATCTTGAAGACGACGATGTTGTTCGAGAATTGGTTCTCCGCCAGCAAGAATTTGCCGCTCGGATCAATCGCGAAATGCCGCGGCTCCTTCCCGCCGGTGGGAACGTGCGCGACAAACGTTAGCGTCCCCTTCGCGGGGTCAATCGCAAAAACCGCAATGCTCTCGTGCCCGCGGTTGGAGGCATACAGGAATTTCCCGCTGGGATGCACGGCGATCTCCGCCGCATCGTTTCGTCCTGAAAAATCTTTCGGCAGCGTCGAAATTGTCTGCACGGCGCGATTGGTTTCGTGAGCGTCGTTCGCAAAAACCGTCACGGTGGATTGTATTTCGCCCAGCACGTACATGAACCTGCCGCCCGAGCCGAACGCCACGTGCCGCGGCCCCGCCCCAGGATTCAGCTTCGCGGACAAAGGATCGAGCGCCGCCTCTTTACCTGCCGTAGCCTTTGCCGCCGGCTGGCCGTTTATTGTCAGCGAGCCGTTCGTCGCATCGAACTTGTAGATCAGCACTTCGTCCAGTCCCAGATCCGCAACATAGACAAAATGATTGCGCCCCGTCGCCTCGATCCAATGCGCGTGCGGCCCTTGCTGCTGCTTGTTCGGACCTGTAGTGCCCTGATCTTTCAGGGACGCAGTGTGTTCTCCCAGCCGGCCGTCCGCCAAAATGGGAAAAACCGCAATCGTCCCTGAACTATAATTGGCAACGAAGACGAACTTTCCAGTTTTGTCCAACGACAAGTGACAGGGATCATTGCCGAGAGATGGCATCTGATTCAGCAGCGTGAGTTTCCCGCTGGTCGCATCCACGGCAAACGCGCTCACGGCGCTCGCTTTGCCCGCTTCGTTCGCGGCATACACGTATTTTCCACTGGGGTGCACCACCACCCACGATGGATCACGCGTCTCCGCGGCAACGCCCATGGGCGTTAGCTTCCCGGTGTCGGCATCAAACTCGTAGCCGTAAATTCCTTTGCTCTCTGTCTTCGTGGTGTATGTCCCGACGTAAGCGAGATAACGGCTGCTTGCCGCAGCTTTCTCAGAAGTTTGTGCGGAAGAAAAAAGAACCAGAGGCGCGGACAGCACCAGCAGCACTGCTAGAATTCGTCTCATGTTTTTCATCAGGCCGAGAATTCTAACATCCTTGCAACCTTGATGTGGCGCGAGAAATTTTGCGGGGATAAAAGTAGGGGCACCCGCCGTGGCGGGTGCTCCTCGCTCGCTGTGCAGTCTCCAGATCTGGCTACTTCTTTTCTTCTTCGTTTTCTTCCTGCAGCACGGCAGCAGCGGCCACCGAATCATCCGCTTCTAGTCGTAGCAAACGTACGCCTTGGGTCGAGCGGCCTGCTTCTCGAATTTCGTTGGCGTGCACGCGAATCACTTTGCCGTTGTGGGCGATGATCATCACGTCCGATTCTTCCGTCACCTGCAGCGTGGCCACGACGTAACCGTTGCGGTCCGTGGTCTTCATGTTGACGACGCCCTTGCCACCGCGCGACGTGATGCGGTACTCCGCCAGCGGGGTGCGCTTGCCGAAGCCTTTCTCAGACACGGTCAGCATGAGCGTCACCAGCGAATCCCTAATCTGCTCGTTTTCGAGCTCCTCGAGGTTTTGCGTCGTGGTGTTGTGTTCCTTGGCGATAATCTCGAAGTCCGGCTGCACCGCGTCCATGCTCACAACGTAATCGTCCTTGGCGAGGTCCATCCCGTTCACCCCGCCGGCGTTGCGGCCCATCGGGCGCACTTCCGTCTCGCGGAAGAGAATCGCTTGTCCATCATGGCTGGCCAGGAAAATCATTTTCTTGCCATCGGTCAGCTTCGCGCCGATCAGTTCGTCCTTGCCGTCCAGCGTGAGCGCGATAATGCCGGTCGAGCGCGGGTTCGAGAATTCCGTCAGCGCCGATTTCTTCACCGTGCCGCTCTTCGTGGCCATGAAAACGAACTTGTCCGCTTCCTCCAGGTTGCGTGCCGCCACCAGCGCGGTGAGTTTTTCGTCTTCCTGGAATTTCACGAGGCTGGAAATGGCCTTGCCCCTCGTGGCCGCCGCTGCCTCCGGCAACTCGTACACTTTCAGCCAGTAAACACGGCCTTTCGACGTGAACAGCAAAATGTAGCTGTGCGCGGAAGCGATAAAAAGATACTCGACGAAATCTTCTTCCTTGGTCTTCGCGCCGATGCGCCCCTTGCCGCCGCGCGACTGATGGCGATACGTGTCCGCCGCGGTGCGCTTGATGTATCCCGCGTGGCTGACAGTAATCAACATCTCCGTGTCGGCGATCAGGTCTTCGAGCTTGATCTCGTCTACCTTGTCCACGATCTGAGTGCGGCGATCGTCTCCGTACGCTTTGTGCACTTCTCGCAACTCGGCGACGATGACCTGCCTGAGTTTCTTGTCGCTCGCCAGAATTTCGCGCAACTCCGCGATCAATTCGCGAATGGACTTCAATTCCTTCAAGATTTCGTCGATGGAGAGCTGCGTCAACCGGTGCAGTTGCAATTCGAGAATGGCGTCGATCTGCGCGTAACTGAGGCCGAGCCCGTCTCCACGGCCCGCCGCTTCGATTTCCGGAGCGCCCTGCGCGCGGTACTTCCGGCCGTCCAGCTTTACGCCCTCAATTTTCCTGGACTTCCCGTTTTCGGTGATGGTGACGTCTTGCTCGCTGAAATATTTGAACAGGTTTTCCTTGGCTTCGACGCGGCTGGACGAACCGCGAATGATGCGGATCACGTTGTCGAGGTGATCCAGCGCGATCTGGTAGCCGAGCAAAATGTGCTCGCGCTGCTCGGCTTTCTTTAGCTCAAAAATCGTGCGGCGGCGGATTACGTCGATGCGGTGCTCGATGAACAGCTTGATCATCGGGATCAAGCCCAGCTCGCGGGGCTGCCCACCCACGATCGATAGCAGGATCATGCCGAACGATTCCTGCATCTGCGTGTACTTGAACAGATTATTCAGGATGAGCTGCGATTCCTCGCCGCGCTTCAGCTCGATGACGATGCGCATGCCTTCGCGCGAGGATTCATCGCGCACATCGGCGATCCCGTCGATCTTCTTGGTCTGCGCCAGCTCCGCGATGCGCTCGATGAGAGTTTTCTTGTTAACCTGATAGGGAATTTCCGTGACGACGATATTTTCGCGGTCCTTCCCTACCTCTTCGATCGCTGCCTTGGCGCGCATGGTGAAGCTGCCGCGCCCGGCCTTGTACGCAGCCTCGATGCCTTCGCGTCCGGCAATGTACGCGGCTGTCGGAAAATCCGGACCCGGCACAATCTTCATAATTTCTTTTAGCGTGGTATCGGGCTTTTCGATCAGCAGAATCGTTGCGTCCACGATCTCGCGCAGGTTGTGGGGCGGAATATTTGTGGCCATGCCCACGGCGATTCCGCTTGCGCCATTGACCAGCAAATTCGGGATGCGCGACGGCAGGACCACCGGCTCTTCGCGCGTCTGATCGAAGTTCGGAATGAAATCGACAGTTTCTTTTTCCAGGTCGGCGAGAATGTCTTCCGAAATTTTCGCCAAGCGCGCTTCGGTGTACCGCATGGCCGCCGGGGGATCGCCATCGACTGAGCCATAATTGCCCTGACCATCGACCAACGGATAGCGCATGTTGAAATCTTGCGCCATGCGCACCATCGCCGGATAAATCACGGCTTCGCCGTGCGGGTGATAATTGCCGGAGGTGTCGCCGCAAATCTTCGCGCATTTGCGGAAGCCGCGGTTGGAAGCCAGGCCGAGGTCGTTCATGGCTACCAGGATCCTGCGCTGCACGGGCTTCAACCCGTCGCGCACGTCAGGCAGCGCGCGCGCGATGATCACGCTCATCGCGTAGTCCAAATACGACTTCTTCATCTCTGCTTCGATATCGATCGGAAGCAGTACCGATGTATTTGTCTCGTCCGCCATTTCCCCTCGCTTCTCTTTCCTCTTGCTTTGTGGGTCGCGGCTTCAGCCGCGACATTTCGCGCTTTAGGATTTCTAGGGCTTGAGCCCCTGAAGTCCATCGAACGTGCAGGGATCCATCGTGAATCTGGCACGTGCCGAAGACCACATGTACTCCCGTGGACATTTCGCCAACTTCGCCTTGACTGGATTCTCCAAAATGTAATTCTTTCGGATAACGTATTCCTCAGCATCACACAACCAGCGATCATGAAATCCCGGCTGCCACACGGGCCACCGAAACGCGAGTTCAGCCCGGATGCGATGCGCGGAGCCCCCTTTGATCATCTGTAGAGCTTTCTCCAACGATGTCTCCGCTCCCGGTGTCAGCAGGATGTGAAAGTGATTCGGCATCTAAACAAACGCATGCAACTTGTAAAAGCCGCGATCACGGCAACTCAACAACTGCTGAACCGCAATCTCTGCAGGGCCATTTTGCCGAAAAAGTTCTCGACGCTGCCAAGTATGCGACGTCACAAAATAGATGCTGCTTGATGGACGCGCCGTTGAATTCGGCTCACGGCTTCGGTCTTTCAGGGGCTAAAGCCCCAAATTGCGGCACACTTATGTCGCGGCTGAAGCCGCGACCCACGAACCTCTCGTGCCACTACAGCAAGTGCCTCGCTGCGTGTTCCAGCACATACGCCTTTACGGTGTCGAAGGCATCCGCCGAATTCGTAAACCGCCGCGACGCAAAGTATTCTTCGAGCTGCCGCAAGAACGCGTCGCGTTCCGCGTCATTCGCAAACTCAATGGCAACGCCGTGCTCGTTGTCCGGCGCGGCAGTAGGCGTGGCGCGAAAGTCACTCACGCTCAGTCCCTTCAGTCCCGGCAGCGTCGCCCATCCCAACTGGTAAATCATGGCTGGTTCTTGCCGCGCGGCTGAGAATCGGACGGCATGCTTCAAATATCCAAGTTCACGACTTCCAGCGCGTTGTCTTCGATGAACTTGCGGCGCGCCTCGACATTTTCGCCCATCAGCGTTGTGAAAATATCCTCTGCCGCCACGGCATCTTCGAGCTTCACCTGAAGCAATGTGCGCGTGTCCGCGTTCATCGTTGTGTCCCAGAGCTGCTCGGCGTTCATTTCGCCCAGGCCCTTGAATCGCGTGATGGTGAAATCCTTTTTGGCGTCCTCGACAACGTAGTTGAGCACGTCGGTCGCTTTTTCCTTGGAAACTTTGTCGCCATTGCGCGCAACGGTGAACGGCGGATGGTTAAACTCTTCGATCTGTTTGGCCAGTCCGCGCAGCCGCTTGTATTCCGCAGCCGAGGCCACGGCCCAATTGATCTTCTGGCTGTGCGGCGGGCCGAACTGGATTTCGTACAAGCTGTGTTCTTCGTCGAAGACGATCTTGCCTTCGAGTTTCAACTTGCTCTTTTCCACTTGCTTCAAAAGTTTTTCAAGATTCTTTTTGTCCTCGAAGTCCGTCTTCTTCTCAAGACCGCTTTCGGCGAGCAGCTCCACCAGAGCCGGTTCGCGCAGCCTGCGGCCAAGTTTCGCGGCGGCGGCTTCGTACTCCTGCACGTTTAGCAGGAAGGAAGTCAGCCGCGCTCCTTCAAGGTTCACGCCTTCCTTGGCTTTTACGACGTGATCTTCCGTGGCACGCTTCATCAGCTCGCGCGCGAAATCGCGTTCGTCGCGAATGTATTTTTCCGTCTTTCCGCGCTTCACGCGATACAGCGGCGGCTGCGCGATATAGATGTGCCCTCGCTCGATCAATTCCTTCATGTGCCGGAAGAAAAATGTCAGCAGCAGCGTACGGATGTGGCTGCCATCAACGTCCGCGTCGGTCATCAGAATAATTTTGTGGTAGCGCAGTTTTCCGGCATCGAAATCGTCTTTGCCGATGCCGGTGCCCAGCGCCGTGATGATGGCGCGAATTTCTTCATGGCCCAGCATCTTGTCGTAGCGCGCTTTTTCGACGTTCAGTATTTTGCCCTTGAGCGGCAGGATCGCCTGATACTTCCGGTCGCGCCCCATCTTTGCCGAGCCACCCGCCGATTCGCCCTCAACGACGACCAACTCGCACCGCGCCGGATCGCGTTCCTGGCAATCCGCCAGTTTTCCCGGCAGGCCGCTCGAATCCATGGCCGACTTCCGGCGCGTCAATTCGCGCGCTTTGCGAGCCGCTTCCCGGGCGCGCGCGGCTTCAATGCACTTGCCGATGACGCGGCGGGCCACGGTGGAATGTTTGTCAAACCACTCGCCGAGTTTTTCGTTCACGAGCTGCTCAACGTCGCCCTTGATGTCGCTGTTGAGTTTTCCTTTGGTTTGCCCTTCGAACTGCGGCTGCGGCAGGCGCACGCTGACGACGGCAACCAGTCCCTCGCGAACGTCGTCGCCCGTGATGGTCACTTCGTCTTTTTGTTCCTCCAGCATGCCCGCCGACGACGCGAAGTTGTTGATCGAACGCGTCAGCGCGGAGCGAAAACCGGAAAGATGCGTGCCGCCGTCAACCGTATTGATGGTGTTCGCGAAAGCAAAAACGTTTTCACCGTAGGTATCGTTGTATTGCAGCGCGATTTCGATCTCCACCGTTCCGCGCTTCCCTTCGATGTAGATCGGTGAATCATGCAGCGTGGTTTTTCCGCGATTCAGGTGTTTGACAAATTCAGTAATGCCGCCGGTGAACTTGAATTCCGCGGTCTTTTCCGTGCGTTCATCGGTGAGCGTGATCTTCAAGCCCTTGTTCAAAAAGGCCAGCTCGCGCAAGCGTTGCGCCAGAGTGTCAAAGCTGTAGACGGTCTTTTCGAAAATCCCCGGGTCGGGATGGAAGGTAACTTTCGTCCCGGTCTTGCGCGTCTTGCCGGTCTGCTTCAGCTTGTTGGTGGGCTTGCCTTTTTCGTAAGTCTGCTCCCACACCGCGCCATCACGCGAAATTTCCAGCTCCAGCCAGTCGGAAAGCGCGTTCACGACGGAAACGCCCACGCCGTGGAGACCGCCGGAAACTTTGTACGTGTCGCTATCGAATTTGCCGCCGGCGTGCAGGACCGTCAGCACAACTTCCGCAGCCGGGCGCTTCTCCGTCGCGTGCATGTCCACGGGGATGCCGCGGCCGATGTCGACCACGGTGACCGATTCGTCGGCGTGCACCGTAACGTTGATCTCATCCGCAAAGCCGGCCATCGCTTCATCAACCGAATTGTCCACCACTTCCCAAACGAGATGGTGCAAGCCCATCTCGCCCGTCGAGCCGATGTACATCGCGGGACGCAGGCGCACGGCCTCCAAACCGCCGAGAACTTTGATTGATTTTGCGTCGTATTTGTGGCCACCTTGCGGTGTGCCGCCCACGGTTTCTTTGTCGCTCACGTTTTCTTTATCGCCCATGTTTTCTCCTGGCGCAGCAACTTCTCGCGTGTTTCTTGCGGCGCGGGACAGACTCC
>Ga0209648_10000914_pt1 | contig 23504 bp, 19 predicted proteins | sample GraSoi2013_115cm_FD_185830 | JGI IMG/M metagenome (GOLD analysis project Ga0209648, IMG submission 185830) | Grasslands soil microbial communities from the Angelo Coastal Reserve, California, USA - Sample 9_17_2013_115cm (SPAdes) (version 2) | ecosystem: Environmental > Terrestrial > Soil >... | reverse complement strand
ATCGCACCGAAGGACCAGGATGTGGACGGAAAAGTGGTTGGTACTTGTGAAGGCGGGACAAAGAAGATCGTGTACCGCAGAACAGCAACCCCGCCACAAAGCCCCGCGAAGGAAGCAGACAAGCCCTGAGCCCAACGCGCTGACAGGCGCCCTTCACACTCGCAGCTGTGACAACGGTAGGACCACATCTGACTCGGCATTTTCTGCGGGCCTGCGCTTGTCGCTAACGCTGGAACTCAACGAAGTCAGCGAGACGGACGGGAACAATGAAATCATAGGGAAGCGTTGAGAGTCCGTGTATCAGCTGGTGTGAAACTACGAAGGCTAGGAAAATTTATCGACTGTTTCTAATAGTTCTCTCGTTCTCGGTATCGTCGGGCGGATGAACCCCTTCTTGCGGGGATCAGGTAGTGGGACTGAGCGATGCTCTCATCTCGATGATTCCCTCAAACTCTTGCGAGTAGTTGGAGCACGAATACCGCTGGAAGATAGATCACAGAGGCCAGCAGCAGCCGGCGAGCGGTCACGTTCGATCGGACAAGGGCGAGTCTCGCGGCGAAATAAAGGAAACTCAAACTGAGCAACAGCGTTCCAGCCGTGACCGCCGGACTGGCGTGCCGCAAGACCAGCGGCGCAACTGTGACGAACACTAACGCGAGGGTTGGGAACACGCTTTGCCCTGCCATGAACCAAGCTTTTTCTCTTCCTTGCGGAAGAACCTCATACCCTGCCCGCGCGTAGTCCTCGCGGTACATCCAGGCAATCGCCATGAAATGCGGGAACTGCCAGAGGAAAAGAATCGCGTAAAGAAGCCATGCCGGTGCGTTGAGCTTCCCGGCCGCCGCGACGTATCCGATCAACACAGGCATAGCGCCGGGAAATGCGCCCACCAGCGTGCACATCGGCGTTCGGCGTTTCAGCGGAGTGTAGAGAAACAGGTAGAAAACGAGTGTCAGCAGGGCAAGCAGGCTCGCAGCCGGTCGCACAGCGAGAGCCAGGTAAGTACATCCCACAAGGGACAACAGAATTCCGAAAACGAGAGCGCGGATGGGTGCGATTCGCCCAGCAGCGATCGGTCGGCGAGCTGTGCGCCGCATTTGCGCGTCGAACTGTCGCTCTATCAGCTGATTCAAGGTACCTGCGCCGCTCGCAACGAGGACTGTGCCTAGGACTGTGTCAACCAGCAGCACCAACGGAAACTGCGCGAGTGGTTCATGACAGCCGAGGCAAAAAGCGGCCACGGCGGCCAGACCAATTAAAACATTTATTTCGGGCTTCGTTAGCGACCAGTAGTCGGACAAGACGGTAGAACCTGCAAGGCGCGAGCGCTGCAAGGCAGAAGCATCGAGCAGCGCGAAAATGGGCTTACTTGCCATCCTTAGACAACCTCAAGGCTCCGCGGATCTCTTTGCGGTATCGCACTACCACGCAATTTCGATTGCACGGACACCGGGGAACTTCGCGGCGCAAGCAATCTGTTGGTGAGAATCGCGGCAGGCACCAAATAGACAAGCGTGACGCAGGTCCACATCAATGCACCTGCACACTGCTGATCTACGAAAACAGCGAGGTCAGACTGCTGCGAGGTCGAGAGATACACCGGATAGGCGACACGTTCGGAGAACACAAGAAATCCCGAGAGAAGATCGCAGGGCAACGTGGCGAGAAAGAGGTACAAAAGCATCGACCACCGCGGCCCCGTTGACGCACTTGGCCAAGGCTGAACAACGGGCCACCAGAAGAGAAGGCCGGTTGCAAGGAAAGACGCGTGCTCGAACACATGCCACCCTTCCGAATGCAACGCGAGCGTAAAGGCCGCAGGAATATGCCATCCCACCAGGGCCGCAGTGGCTGCAAGCCCGCAAAATGCAGGTCGCCCGAGCGCCCGCCCCAGCCACACCATCGGCTTCCACCGGAACAGTGGGCCAACAACCGTTCGAACAAATTGCTGGGGCAGACCATGCAAGAAAGGCATCAGTGGCGCACCCAGCCAAATCAACGGAGCAGCAAAAGTCATCAGCAGCAGATGCTGAATCATATGGACCGTCAGCAATTGCTCATCGAATGCCGCAATGGGTGAGGCAACAGCCACCCAGATCAGAAATAGGCCGAGAAAGAAACTACTGGCCTGCCAGACCGGAATGACGTTGCCGGAAGCCGAACGCAAATGAAGCCATCCACGCAGGTACAGCAATGCCGTGAGAAGCATGGCCAAGGTCAGCGAAACCGGAAGCGACCAGGACCCCGAAGCGAGATGAACGTGAGGTGGCATGAATGGGTGTCTACGGTTGCGTGCTTGGGCGTTTTTCCTGGCCGTCGCCGAGCACGATTTCGCGTGCCGCCTCCCGTGCCGGAGCCTGACCTGGCGGATGCAAGGTTTCGAGAAAGGCAACGAGCGCTGTCGTTTCCGCCGGATTCAAGTTTTTTCCGTAGGCAGGCATGTTGCCGCCTCCTTGGATCACCTGACGGATGAGCTGGTCCTGCGTGAGCCGCACGGCAACGCTGTCCAGAGCCGGACCTCTTTCTCCGCCACTATCTCCCAGAGAATGGCAGTTGCGGCACTGCTTCACCTGAAATACGAGCGCGCCTTGCCGCTGAAGCGCGGTTGTGCCATGCAGAAATTTTCCCGGCACGGGCTGACCACTCCACGCGTTCATGTGCGGACTCCAGGGAGTGAATCCGGCAAGATGCGTGAACGTTCCCAGCATTATTGCGATCAGCAGGACGCTTAGAACAGCGATGGGGCGCCGGCGCCAACTCTTTTCCCCTTCCCCGGACAGAAATGGAAGAAGCAGCAGAGCGGCGATCGCGATCACCGGACCGATCAGAAGCGCGGGCGTCTCCATGGAAGGAGGCAAGAGCGAGAGTAAGGCATAGAGCCACAGGAAGAAGTAATCCGGTTTCGGTACTGTTTGGATGATCGTTGGGTCCGGGCGGCCCGTTGGACCGAACGGACCGAAGTAAAGAGCGCACGCGGCGACTGCCAAGAGGATGAATGCTGCGAAGAACAAGTCTTTCCAAACCGCGTAAGGCACAAAGGGCGCGCCATCTTTCTTCGTCAATTCGTGGTATTCGCTTTCGTAAGTAGATCGCTTGACGAGGCGTCCGGGCACCGGCCACTCATTGATTCCCAGCTTCAGCACCATCAAGAGATGCAGGCACACGAACCCGATCAGCATCCCTGGAATGACGAAGACATGCAGCGCAAAAAATCGAGAGAGCGTCGCACCGGCGATAATTGGACCACCCAACATCATTTTCACGATTTCTCCGCCGATAATGGGCACTCTGCTGGCGATGGATGCGCCAATTCCCAATCCCCAATACGCATCCTGATCGAAGCGCAGGACTTGCCCGGTGAACGCCATGCCCAGAGTCATCAGTAAAAGAAAAACGCCCACGATCCAAGTGAGTTCGCGCGGAAACTTGTAGGCCCCGAACAGAAAGACCTGCACCATATGGATGAGAACAATCGCCACCATGAAGTTCGAGCCCCATCCATGCAATGCACGGATGAACCAGCCCAGAGTCACGTCATGGTTTAGAGCCTGCAGACTGCTCCACGCCTCGCTGCCTGAGGGGACATAGATAAGCGCGAGCAGAATTCCGGTGACGAGTTGCAGGAGGAACACAACGAGAGCAGCGCTGCCAAACACGTACCACCAACTCGCCGTGTTGCGCGGCACGGGATGCTCCGAGACCTCGCGAATGGGAGCGGCCAATTGCAGGCGCCGGTCGAACCATTCCCCCACCTCTGTAATCAGGCGGCGCATGGTGGTTCCTTCCCAAGTAGAGAGGCGGTCGGAGATCCCGGCGTGGGCAGCTCACCCGCTTGAATGGTGACGAGACCGTCCTGCACTTTGTGCGGATATTCGAACAGGCCCCGCTCTGGCGGGCCTGAAGCACGCGAGCCATCTCGGTAGTACGCTCCGCCGTGGCACGGGCACATGAACAAACCGGATTGGGGAAACCAACGAACCGGGCAGCCCAGATGCGCACAGTTCACCGCAAAAACCTGGAATTCATCGCCTGCGACGCGGCGCACCCAGCACGCCGTGTCCACCGTCTTCCCATCGGTCGGCGTCACGTAGGGATTCCGAAACGTGGCCAGCCGCGTTTCGCCTTCCGGAAATTCGTTTACGGATCCGAGAGGCACCCAGGAAAGGTAGGCGTTGGCGCGCCCGCGGGTAATCGAGGACAAAAGAAAGCGCACGACTGGCACGGCCAGCGTGGTCGCCACCACGCCGTTGAAGAGAATTCCCATCTTCATGAAAAGCCCGCGGCGGGAGAGCGTATTTTCATTCGACATCATGAGGCTCCTACTGCTGTGTGTAATTCGAAACGGAATAAGGCTGGCCCGGGTGCAGAGCGCGTTGCGATGCGAGCCAAGCAACTACGTCTGTAACTTCCTGGTCGGACATTGGCTTGCCGGGCGCGTTTCCGCGCCAGTCCGGTGCTCCCAATTCGGGACGGCCGGTGATAACAATGGTGCGCAGCCCCTGATCGCTCACCAACGCGAGAAAGGAGTCATTGGTGATGGCGCTGCCCTTTTGTCCGCCGCGACCTCCGGGGCCATGACAGGATTCGCAGTAAGTCTTATAGGCGAGTTCCCCTCGTTGGGCGTCGCCTGTTGACTTCGGACTATAGGAAGGCGGATTGGCCGTGTTGAGAATTTGCTGCCGGCTCCATCGCGATCGGATTTCGCTGGTGATGACATCGATTTGCTTGTCGGTCAGCATCCCGCCAGCGCTCTGCGCGAAGGCAGGCATTGCGGTTCCCCGCACGCCGTTGGCGATGACTTTGCGCATCGCCGCGTCGTCCGCGATGGCGAGATAAACTGGGTCGGCGAGCGCAATTGCCGCTCCCCCTTTGCCTTCCGCGCCGTGGCAACCGGCGCAGTTTTCCGCGTACAGGGTGCCAAATTCCAAAACCTCGTTGGGTGCCAGGACCTCCGCATCTTTGTTTGGCTGTCCGTGTGGCGCACCGCAACCAGAAAGCAGCGCCACGCCGAGCGCTGCGGATACACATAGATATCGAAAAGGGTTCAAGGGTGTCTCTCCCCGCTTCCTCGCGGTGGAATTATTCCCGGAGCTTCAATTCCTGCGCGTAGGGCGAAGGGCATGTTTTCGCGTGTTCTGACACGCGATTGCCGCATGACGACGATTCCGGCGACGACGCCAAAAGCAATCTGCGATGCTATGAACCAGGGCCAATCGATGTGGCTCTGTAGTACAGGATTGAGAAGGCCCATAATGGAGTACAGCAGGCCGGACCACAACACCGGCGCGATGAGGCCACCGAGGAGGATCGGCCGGCGCGCAAACATGGGAAGCATCGCCCCGTAAAGCAATCCCACAAGTATTGAGGTAACGAGATGTAAGATGACCGCAATAAAAAACAGGCCTGGGTGAAAAGAATTTAGTTGCGAAATCGGAGGCACCTCGGACGGCGCATACACAACAGCGGCAAGAAGATTGATGGGATACCAGAGGCTTCCAGCCTTCAACAGGCCGTAGAGGCAGGCAAGTACAGCCATTGGCACGCTTCCCGCCAGCCCGCCTTTCACTCCGGCCGATATGGGATAAGTTTCTACCGGGAGCCACGCACGTACTTGGTCCGGCGCGATCGGAATTCGTTCGACGACTCGCCGCACTGTCCTGAAATGAATTTCCTCCGGGACGATCGCCACAATCTCTTCATGCTCGTGGGGGAAAACTTCCCGGAACCAACCCACACAACCGGCGAGCGCCAGCACCGTGCCAAGGATACTCACGGAAGCGCTCGTCAACAGTCCCGCGAACACCAGCGTAAATCCAAGAGCGAGAACGAGGGGCCACGCTGTGGATGCCGGCACCTCGATCTCTCTTGGTGCGCGAGAGCTTTGCTCGATGTGTTCCGTAGGTAGCAGCGTTGCCATCGGTTCTCCTCAGCGACCCAAAACGTAAACCACGGTAAAAACAACAACCCACACCGCATCCACAAAATGCCAGTACATAGAAAGCACGTCGATGCGAGCGGACTGCTCGCGCCCTACTCGCCCCGCCAAACCGAAGAGAAGCACGATAGTGAGCATCAGCAGACCTACCGTGACGTGCGTCGCGTGCAGACCGACGAGCGAATAGTAGGTCGTTCCAAAAAGATTAGTGGAGATGGTGAGACCGTGCTCAAAGATCAGTCGGTGCCATTCCTGGCCGGTGCCGAACAAAAAGAGACCGCCAAGCACAATCGTCAGAAACCACAAACCGAGAAATGCGCCACGATTACCGCGTTCGAGAAGTTTTGACGCGAGGTGAATCGTAAGGCTGCTGGATAATAAGCAGACAGTGAAGAAAATCGGGGTCTCGAGCACCTCGCGGGGAGTCGGCCCCGTGAGGCTCTTCCCTGTGTAATAGAGATACGCGACGACGAAGATTGTGAAGATCGCCGACTCGGCAATGATCAGGCACGCCATGCCGACTTTGCCTCTGTACGGAAGCTTCCAAGTCGCCGGTGTTTCGGGAAACGGAGTTGTGATTGCGCTCATCGCTCGATTCCTTCATTCATACCGGCTATCCGGGTCTTCCGGATGCTTCAAATCCCACAAAGGCCGGCGGCTGGCGACCGTCGGCGTCACGGCAAAGTTGTACGCTGGTGGCGGCGAACTCACCGACCATTCGAGAGTCCACGCGTCCCAAGGATCGTTCCCGGCCTTCGCCCCTTTGAAATAAGAAATAATGAGGTTGGCTACAAAGATCAGCGTGGCAATGCCTTGAATGAATGCGCCGACGCTGACGAGCAGATTCAAAGTATCCCAACCGCGTCCGGGCTCGTAGGTGTAGATTCGGCGCGCCATGCCGAGCAAACCTGGAATGTGCATGAGATCAAAACATAGGTGAAACCCGATGAAGAAGAGCCAGAAATGGAGTTTGCCGAGGCGTTCGCTCAGCATTCTTCCGATGATTTTTGGGTACCAGTAATAGAACGCCGCGAAGATTCCAAACAGAAATGATCCCGAGAGGGTATAGTGAAAGTGCGCCACGACAAAATACGAACCAGTAAGCTGCCAGTTAAAAGCCGCGCTGCCCAACATGATGCCGGTGAGACCGGCGATTAAAAAATTAAACAAGAATCCAATGCAGAACAGCATTGGCGTCTTAAAGATGATCCGCCCCCCCCACATGGTGCCAAGCCAGTTGAAGATTTTAATGCCAGTCGGAACAGCGATAGCCATCGTCGTCAGCACAAAAAAGGCGTTGCCGTAAGAGCTCATCCCCATAGAAAACATGTGATGCGCCCAAACACTCATGCTGATGAACCCGATCGCTATGGTGGCTCCGACCATGACCGGATACCCGAACATAGGTTTTCGCGAAAATACCGGAATGACTTCCGACAAAACCGCAAAAGCGGGAAGAATCAGGATGTACACTTCCGGATGTCCGAAAATCCAGAAGAAGTGCATCCATAGCGTTGCGGACCCTCCGGCTTGGGTGTCAAAAAAGTGTCCACCCAGATAGCGATCCACGCAGAGCATTATCTGTGCCGCCGAGAGCGGTGTGATGGCGATGAGGACCATGCCGGACACGACAAGGTTCAGCCATGCAAGCAAAGGCAAGCGGCTCAGCTTCATGCCCGGGCAACGCATGCAGAGAATCGTCGCTATTATGTTGACTGCCGTGCCGATACTGCCAAAGCCGGCCACCAGCAGCGAGATCGTCCAGTAATCTGAGCTGTGCCCCGGCGAGAACGCACGCGACGTCAACGGAGCGTAGGCCCACCAGCCCACATCGGGTGCATTTCCGGCGCCATACAGCCCGCTTCCGCCCAGGAAACTGAAGTAAAGAAGAAATCCCCCTAACGCCGTCAGCCAAAAACTGAAGGCATTCAGGCGTGGAAAGGCCATGTCCCGAGCGCCGATCATCAACGGCACGAGGTAGTTTGCCAACCCGAACAGCACGGGTATGCCTACGAAGAAGACCATGGTCGTGCCATGCATCGTGAATATACGGTTGAAGACTTGCGGCGAAACAAAGCTGTTGTGCGGATACATCAGCTGGATGCGTATGATCATGGCTTCTGAGCCGGCGACGGCGAGAAACAGCAGGGCATAAAGGATGTACAGAATGCCCAAGCGCTTGTGATCGACCGTAGTCACCCACCCGTGCAGCGTCTCGACCCATGGCCGGCTGCCTACATCTGTTCCCTGATGAATGGCCATTGCATCCGATGACATAGCCCGTCCCTTAAACCTTTCTCTCTAGCGGAGCGTCTCTAGATAGCGCACGAGTGCGTCCAGATCGGCGTCGCTCAATTTCATGGCAGGCATGAGCGAGCCAGGCTTAATCGCATCCGGGTTCTGGATCCACAGGCGCAAATTTTCGTCCGTATTCAGGGCCGCACCAGCCGCGATTGTGTCCCGGCTCATCAAGTGCGTCAGATCCGGACCGAAGCGTCCCGTCCCATTCGTACCGCCCACTGCGTGACAATTTATGCACGCAGTTGTTTCAAAAACACGCCGCCCCGCACTCGCTTTGTCGTCCTGATTTGCAGGCTGTTTTTGTGCCTGGACCCACGCAGCGAACTCTTCGGGGCTATCGACCGACACTCGGAGCAGCATCTTCCCGTGCTGCGTTCCGCAGTATTGGGCACACTGGCCGACGTAGACGCCAGTCTGGTGCGGGTCGATCCATGTGTGATTTACGCGATTCGGGATCAAGTCTGTCTTCCCCGCAAGTTGAGGAACCCAAAAGCTGTGATCCGTGTCAGCGGAAAGCAACTTTAAAAATGTGGGCGTTGGGTGAGCTGGATCGCTCACGGGAACGTGCAGTTCGTTAGCCGTGACGACGCCCAAAGCCGGATAGCGGTACTCCCACCAGAACTGGTGGCCAATAGCGGTGACCTCCACGGCCGTCGCGGGTTTCCGGGCATCCTCGATCGCATGAATCACCCGTGCCGTCGCGAGAAACAGGACAAACACAATCACGACGGGAATAATGGTCCAAGCCAGCTCAATTTGCGTGCTCCCGTACACCTGGGCAGGCTCGCGTCCAGCTGTCACCGGCTTGTCACGGAACTTGACGACGGCGTAGACCAATAAAGTGACGACGACGAGGAAGATCAGACCGGTGATAGCAAGGACGAAATAGGAATGATCACGGATGGACTCCGCTGGTGTCGAGCGGGGATCAAAGATGTTCGGGACCGGGTTATCGCTACGCGGACTCGCAGTGCACAACCCCGCTGCAAAGAGTATTCCGACCAGGAGAACAAGTATTCCCATAGCCCGACCGACGACCACTCCCCAATCAGCCTGCTTGTGCGTCGCCTCAGACATTCCCTTCAGTCCTTCCCCCGTCCACCCGGGTCATGCCAGGCTGTGCTTTCGCGCCCGTCACTCCCTGAGATCGACTCGCAGGCTAGACCGCGTCAGAAACTTGAGGTGAACGGCCGCCCACGTGAGCCACGGTGCATCCTGCGCTCCATCGGTTCATTTTCTCGGCCTCTACGCTTATCTTCTTTCATTCGAGCCAGTAGCGGCCGAGCCGTAGGCTACGCAGTTGGGGGGCAGAACGCCGCTGTCGTCATCGAATTGACCATCTTGTCAAACCCTAGGCGGGTCGAGCAGTCATCCGGCCTTGCCGCGTTTGAAGACTTACGGCGCATGTGGATGGTGCTAAGCCTTCACAACTTCAGTGAGTCGCTGAACAGGACGCCGATTCTTCGTAAAGTCCGAAAAAGCCCAACAGCGGTAGGAGTTCCAGGATGCCGCAGCTCGACGACGCTTCCAAGATTTACTCGGTCAAGATTTCATTGGCGTAGCGGGCGGGAACAGCAAGGTTCGAACCGCCAAAGCCCTTGAAGATCGCGAAGTTCATACTAGTAACTGCAGATTCTCCCGATACGACTTCTAGTTAAAGTCTCCGACTTAAGCCGGTCGGAAACATGAACGCCACAAATTCAGGTGCAATCGCTAAGGAAGTTGTCAACGATTCGCCCAAAAAGTCGACACCTCGGCATTCATTCGCGGCTGATGCCGCGGCCGATTTGACTTGTAGTTGTTCGCATTCGTCAAACCACTGATAAGAAACCAAATCCAGTGTGGTCCGCGTAATCGACCCATTGGAATTGGGAATGCCTTATCGAAGTTGATGTGGAAATGGATTGAGTGCGGAACAGCTAGGCATCTGCGAGATGCGCCGCCCCGGTATTGCGCGCCCACGTCACAAGCGTGCGCACGCAAACTCAACCGAAGGCGGGAGCAACTTTGGCGCACCTAGCGGAGGTTCCACGCCGTTCGCACTGTTCACCAGGGCGCCACTCTAGCTGCTTCGACAGGCATATTTTGCGCAAAATGCTTGAATCGGAGAGTGAAACGTCTCGCCCCGAGATGCGGGCGAAGACAAAACTAAATCCGGACAACTATGACTTTGAAATCGTTGGAACAGAACTGGTGGCTGACCGCTCGGCCTTCGTTCTGGAAATTAAACCCAAGCGCAAGGAGAAGTACCTTTTCCGAGGCCGCATCCGGGTAGATTCCGAGGACTACGCGCTCGTCCGCGCAGAGGGTAATCCGGCAAAGAATCCTTCGTTCTGGACGAAAAGTACGCATTTCGTACAGGTGTACCAAAAGAGCGGTCCCCTCTGGTTTCCACTCTCGACGCAGAGCGTCACCGAAGCCCGTATTTTTGGCCCTACTGGCGTGAGCATCGAATATTTCGACTACGCCCCTAAAGCCTCGCATCCTCCCGACAACTTCACGATGTCCGCGAAGGAGATGGCGAAGACATGAAACGCGTAAGTCAGTGTCTGATTCTCGCTGCGGGTAACGGGAGCCGAATTGCATCCGTGTCTGGCGGCATTCCCAAACCCCTTGTGCCGCTTTGTGGCGTGCCGCTTCTCAAGCATGTGATGATGTCCTCTCAACAAGCCGGAATTAATAACTTTGTGATTGTTGCCGGGTATCGCGCGAATTTGATCCGCCGCTGGCTTAACACCCGATCCTTCCCGGGAATTTCCGTCACCTTGATCGAAAACCTGGAATACCACAAAGCCAACGGCGTTTCTGCCTTGGCTGCGAGACAACAGTTTGACAACCCATTCTTATTGCTGATGGCGGACCACATTTTCGAGCCAAAAACCGCCAAGGCGCTGCTGCAGCAGCCACTCGCACATGACGAAGTCATCCTCGCGGTCGATAGCAAGCTGGGTGACGTCTTTGACTTGGACGACGCAACGAAGGTCAGACGCGAAGGGAGCCATATCGTAGAAATTGGCAAAGACCTTGCCCGTTATGACGCGTTGGATACAGGGATGTTTTTGTGCAGCCCTGCACTGTTCGACAGGCTTGAATCGGCAAAGAGAGATGGAGACTGCTCGCTGTCGGACGGTATGCGCCAACTCGCGCGAGAACAGAAACTGAGGGCCTTTAATATCGGCGGCGCGCACTGGCACGACGTCGATAGTCCCGAGGCACTGGTTCACGCCGAAAAGATGTTTGACCGCAACTTCTGCGGGAACCCGATTATGGAAACGTTCGCCGGTGTTTAAAATCCCGCCAAAGGGGCGACTCTTGCTTCGGGTTCTCGCTGTCGCGATGAGTGCCGGCTTGTTTGCTTACCTGATCTGGCGAGCAGGCCCCAGCAAGCTATGGGAGAACGTCGTGACGCTGGGTTGGGGGTTCATTCGCTAGCTCGGAGGCCTGCTCAGTGTCGCGCGCTTGACGAAGGCGGTCTTTCAGGCCCGAATCCAGCCAGCCCTTGGATTCCTCACACACTCACGACTGGGCAAGGTGAGTCGCGAACCACTGAGATGAGATCCCGCATCTGGGAGGCATTTGAATTGCCAGAGTCAGTCTTGATGAAGTTCAGGCAACCCGCTGAACCGATTGATATTTAGGTGCTGAAAGAGGCCTGCCGAACGTCTATCGAGGCGCACTGGCTCGACGAACTAGTCAAGGCTTTGACGCTGGAGGTTGCGATTGCACTGCGGCGACCAATCCACCTGGATCAGCTAGTTGGTGAGGGATTCCCGGTACAGCCCTAACCGAAGAACGGGAGTATGATTCCGGAAATGATTGTTGAAGTACCCAACGCCAAGTGGTTCGGCTTCCCGCTGGATTTGCGGAACGTGATCGATACAATTGCAGCCTTGGTAGTGTGCGCCCTTCCTGATGGTTCCGTTGAATTCGTTAACCAGAGTTGGTGCGAATTCACCGGCTCCACGTTGGAAGAATTAACAGGTCGGGGCTGGCAGACGGTAATCCACCCTGATGACTTGCGCATGTTTGTTGACGAATGGAACGCAGCCCGGGCAGCCGGCAGGCCCTTCGAGAATGAAGCGCGCGTGCGGCGCGCTGATGGGCAATATCACTGGTTCTCAATCAGAAAAGTGCCCTTGCGGGACAAGGCAAATCAGATCGTCAGGTGGTATGGAACGGGTCACGATATCGAGGGCCTAAAACGGGCCGAAGAGAGGCTTCGGCAAGACGAACTGGAACTACGAAAACTTATCGATACTATCCCCGCGCACGTATTCGTAATACAACCTGACGGCACTCCTGTTTACGCAAACCGGCGAGATCTGGAATATGCCAGCCTCGCCTTGGAGGACATTCGCACCGGGAACGCTGCGCCCAGCATGTTTCATCCGGACGATCTGAAGGAACTTCGGGCCCACCGTGAGGAGCGCCTTGGAGCAGGCGTGCCGTTTGAAGTTGAAGCACGGATAAAAGGAAAGGATGAACGGTATCGCTGGTTTTCGATTCGACTCAACCCGCTCCGCGACGAGCATGGACGCGTCGTCCGTTGGTACGGCGCAAGGACCGACATCGAAGATCTTAAACGAGCCGAAGACCGCCTTCGCCTTGTCGTCGACACAACGCCAGCACTTATACACACCGCTCGTCCCGACGGATACGTCGATTATTTTAATCAGCGTTGGCTGGAGTACCTGGGACTCGCTTTGCAGGATGTTTGCGGCTGGCGGTGGACGAACCTCATACATCCGGAGGATGTGGAAGGAATACTGCAGAAATGGCGTGCGGCTTTGGCCAGTGGCGAGCCTTTTGAAGCGGAAACGCGCGTGCGGCGTGCTGATGGGAAATATCGCTGGATGCTGCATCGCAAAGTCCCGGTTCGCGACAGCTACGGCAATATCCTGAAATGGTACGGATCGAGCCTCGATATCGAGGACCGAAAGAGAGCGGAACAAGACTTGCGGCGTAGCGAGTTCTACCTCACGGAAGGACAGCGCCTTGCCCACACGGGAAGCTGGGCGTTTTGTCCCTCGGGGCGTTTTGACTATTGGTCCCGGGAACTATTTCAGATTTACGGCCTCGATTCGTCAAGCAAACCTCCGACGCTGCGCGAATATCTTGCCCTCATCCATCCTGAAGAGCGCGAGTCCATGGCAACGACGATACAAAAAATGCTGGCAGAGGCCTCGGGTTGCGACATTAAAAAGCGCATCGTGCGACCCAACGGCGAGGTTCGCTATGTACGCTGCGTCGGTGTCCCGATCGTAGACCACGGAAAATTGAAAAGAATTATCGGCACGGCCATGGATGTGACTGAGCAAGAGCACCTGACTCAGGAACTCCAGCGCCGCGAAGCCTATCTGGCAGAAGCGCAAAAGCTCAGCCATACCGGGAGCTTCGGATGGAGGGTTTCTACCGGCGAGATGTTTTGGTCACAGGAGACCTTTCGGATCTTTGAATACGACCAGGCGACGAAGCCGACTGTGGAACTCGTGCTCGAGCGGGTTCATCCCGAAGATGCCGCCCTCGTGAAACAGACAATCGAACGCGCCTCACAGGATGGGAAAGACTTTGATCTTCAACATCGTTTGCTTATGCCGGATGGTTCCGTGAAATATCTCCATGTTGTTGCCCATGCGGGCAATAAATCGGGCATTACCGAGTTTGTTGGCGCGGTTATGGATGTCACCGCGCGGAAGCTGATCGAAGTCGAACTTCGGCGGAGCAAAGCGCACCTAACGGATGCGCAGAGACTCAGTCGCACCGGTAGTGTTGGAATGGACGTAACCACTAAGCGGTTTTTTTGGTCCGAGGAATCGGCCCGGATCTACGGGTACCCTCCCGGGACGGAACCGACGCCCGATTTGATACTGCAGCGAGTCCATCCTGATGATGTGGACCTTCTCAAAAACGTTCTTGAGAGAGCGGCGCAGGGCGGAAGTGACTTTGACTTTGAGTATCGGTTGCTGATGCCGGATGGTTCGATAAAGCATATTCATAGTCTCTCGCATTCCTTAAGGGACGAGACGGGCAACGAAGAAGTCGTCGCCGCGATAATGGATATCACGGAACGCAAAGTCGCGGGGGAAGCTATCCGGCGAAGCGAAGCTTACCTGGCCGAAGCGCAAAGACTAACTCACACGGGCAGTTGGGCCTGGAATGCGGCGGATCGCAGTGCAGTACACCTCTCCGAGGAGTGGTACCGGATTTACGGTTTTGATCCAGATCAGGGAGCGCCGGTGTGGGAAAAGCGGCTCGAACGCGTCCACCCGGACGATCGTCTTAAATGGAAGAGCACGATTGAGCGGGCAATTCTGGAGAAAGCCGATTACGACGTGGATTTCCGTATCGTTTTGCCTGATGGCATGGTCAAGTGGATTCACACCGTCGGCCATCCCGTTCTTGCCGGGGATTTGCTGCAATTCGTAGGTAGTTCGACCGACATTACCGAGCGCAAGAAGGCGGAACAAAAGATCCGGGAGCAGGAAATAGAACTCCGGCAAATGCTAGACCTCACGCCACAACATGTCCACGTGCTGGCGGCTGATGCCAGTCTTGTTTTCACGAATGAGGTCGCGATCAAGTATCACGGTGCCGCCCTGGAAGATTGGAGGGAGCGTCCAGTCGCAGAGTGGCGGGCTGACGAGCTTCCGTTTACCGTCTTCCACCCCGATGATAGGGAACGCCTCATGGGCGAATTGAAAAGCAAGTTCTTAGGCGGGTCTCCCCATGAAACCGAAGCTCGGTTGTTGAGACACGACGGTACACATCGGTGGTTCCTTTTCCGCTTCAACCCGCTGCGCGATTCACAAGGACGCGTAATGCGTTGGTTTGTCGCGGGGACCGATATCGATGATCGCAAGCAGACGGAAGAGAGGCTCCAGCATGAAAACGTTGCCCTGCGCGAAGAGCTCGACAAGACCTCGATGTTTGAGGAGATCGTCGGAGCGTCTCCCGCTCTTCGGACGGTTCTCTCGCGCGTATCGAAGGTCGCTCCCACCGATTCCAGCGTCCTGATCACTGGCGAAACCGGCACCGGCAAGGAACTTGTCGCTCGGGCGATTCACAGAAGGTCCAAGCGCTCCTCGCGCGCCTTCGTAAGTGTAAACTGCGCCGCTATCCCTCGCGACCTGATCGCCTCGGAATTATTCGGTCACGAAAAGGGTGCCTTTACGGGTGCGACCCAACGACGCCTCGGGCGCTTTGAATTGGCGGGAGGAGGCACGATTTTCCTCGATGAGGTCGGAGAGCTTCCCGCCGAAACTCAGATTGCGTTGTTGCGCGTGTTGCAGGAACACGAATTTGAGCGTGTCGGCGGAATTCGCTCGATCCAAACGGATATTCGCGTAATTGCGGCCACTAACCGTGATTTGCAGGCTGCCATTGCTGCGGGCAGCTTCCGCAGTGACCTGTTCTACCGCCTTAACGTCTTCCCCATCGAAATTCCTCCTCTGCGTGACCGCAGAGAAGACATTCCTATGCTGGTTGAGTACTTCATTGATCGCTTCGCAAGAAAAGCAGGCAAGAGCATACGGGGGCTAAACAAAAGGACATTGGACCTTCTGCAGTCGTACGCCTGGCCAGGTAACATTCGCGAGCTGCAGAATGTTATTGAGCGGTCCGTTATCGTATGTGAATCGGAGAATTTTTCGGTCGATGAAAGCTGGCTTTCGCGCGAGCCTCTTGTCCCCGAGCCGAAAAGCCCGCTTGACCTCTCTCACAAGCTCGCCACTCAGGAGAAAGAGATGATTGAGGCGGCCTTACGCGAAAGCGAAGGACGCGTCTTCGGACCGTCAGGCGCGGCCGCCATGCTCGGCATGCCACGCTCCACCTTGGAGTCGAAGATTCGGTCACTGAAGATCAATAAGCATCGCTTCAAGACTTAGGCGTGCAAACCCCCTTTCGACAATTTTGCTTAGAATCGAGGACGAACGGTCCAGATCGAATAGCCGCCCGCTCTTTCTCAAGACGCTGAATAATGCACCGCAGCCAACTTCCGACCGTTTCTTCGAATAACTCAAACCTCCAAACCTCCAACAGGTCGCGCGCATCCTTTTGCATCTTGCACCTCCACTGAACTCATACCTTAGCCAAAAGGGGGTCGCTGTAACCATCGTCACTTGGCAGGGTGACGACCGTCACATCTAAGGAGCGTTTCATTCCAAATGACAGAGACCAGATCGATGCGCAGTTGCCGGACGCCATCTTGTTGGTCGCGTGCCTCCCTGCTAGACTAGACTTCCAAACCCAAAGGACTGAAGTTTCCCCGCAGCCCATAACGCGCCGATTCGCTACCTGCTCAGGATCAAGCCCGAAGCCCGTAAGTCTGCTGGGTGCTGGAGGCCCACGTGGCTTCTGCAGTAATGCATGGTTTGAGCCCCGACAATGCACCTTCTTCGGTCCGACCCATCGAGGCTTCCTCTACCAATGCACGTCTGATTTCGACTCCGGAAGAAGTGTACGACTCGTGGCGACGCTGTATGGCCGAATATCATGTCGACCCAAGGAGCCGGACGCCGCCCCACATCATCACTGAAGCCGAACTAAAGGTCTCGAGCGAACCACTCGCCGACGTCATCGTTCACGCCCGGGAAGAGATCGATCGTCTTTACGCAATCGTCCGGCAGCAAGGGTATGTCGTTCTCTTGTGCGACGAAAATGGCGTCGCTATTCACCATCGCGGCGATGAAGCGAGGGCCGATGAGTTCAAGAATTGGGGCATCTGGCTCGGCGGTGTCTGGTCGGAGCAAATCGAAGGCACAAACGGCATCGGGACTTGCATCTCCGAACAACGGCCGGTTCTCGTCCATTGCGGCCAACACTATCGCAGCCGGCACGCCAAACTCAGTTGTGCCGGTGCTCCGATCTTTGATCCCGCTGGCAAACTGGCCGGCGTGCTGGACGTTTCAACCGCGATTCTCGGCACATCGGACCGAACGCAGCAGTTGGCTCTCGCCGCAACCATTGCATCGGCGCGCGCAATCGAAGAACGACTTTTTCGCGAGTTCTTCCGATATGCATGGATCATCGCAGCTTTGCCGTCCGATAACAGCTGCACCGAAGTGCTCCTTGCAGTCGACGATGATCAGCGCATTGTTGGCGCGGATCGAGTCGCTCGTCTGGCGTTCTCTCTAACTGACAGGAGCTTGGCGGACGGAGTGCACCTATCCGCGATCTTCGATTACAGCCTTTCACTCTTCCGGCGTGGTAGTGGCCAGGACATTTCGATTCGCCTGGCTCGCGCTGGCGGTAAAGGCTGGTGGCATGGATTGATCACTCCGCCGCTCAGCAGATCGAGAGTATCGCGCGGCTCGCCGCAGGCACTCATCCACTCGCAGCCCCGGATCACCATGTTAGCCAGCTTGCGGATGCCGGAAGCGGAGGTTCCGCTCCCTAGCCGCGGAGGCCTTTCACCCGCGCTCGCACGTCGCATATGCGAATACGTTGAATCGCATTTGGACCAAAAGATAAGCCTGGACACTCTTGCCGCGATGGCGGGGCTTTCTCAGCACCATTTCGCACGGGCTTTCCGGCAATCGGTTGGGATGCCGCCTCACGGATATTTGCTACAGCGACGTATCGAACACGTTGAGCAGCTGCTCCGTGACACTCAACTTCCGTTGTCTGAAATCGCCCTCGCTGTCGGGTTTTCTGACCAGAGCCATCTCGCTCGGCATTTCCGCCGAGTTACTGGTGTGTCCCCACGTCTTGCCCGCTGGCAGGAACGATAAGTCCGATCGCGGAAATCCTGAAAAGACTTCTCTCGAATCGCTCGACGATTGAGCCTGCGGGCCTCGTATTCAATCGCCCTCTCCCGTAGCTACTTTTTTGAGCAAGAACGTGCTAGTCAAGGCCGATTCGTTCAAGACCGCACTGTCCTCCTTGAGTCAGGATCCACGCATGATTTCTGAAAACACCCAATTCGACGACCGCGTATTTGAACTTGCATGCTTCTCGGTTGACGCTCACGGCTCGCATCTACCTTCAACGTCCTCTGACCGGATTTTGTACAGAATTTCGCCAATTGGTGAGGAGTCGACATTTAGCAGTGACTTAACACCCCTGTTCACAGCCTTTTACGATTGGCGCTGTGATTGCCATCACAGACGCGCGTCACGGGCATCACACGCTACCCTAAGGTGCCTTGAGAAGAGGCTAGATGCTGAAGATCAAGAGAGCAGCGAACAGCGAAGTGGTCTTGACGTTGTGCGGTCGGATGGACGCCGAGAATGTGATCGAATTGAAATCGCTCTTAAAGTCGGAAGCGGAAGGTCGCCGTATCGTCCTCGACTTAAAAGACCTCACCCTCGTGGATCGAGAGGCCGTCAGATTTCTCGAGCGCTGCGAAGTGGACAGCGTTCAACTCAAGAATTGTCCAGGATACATCCGCGAGTGGATCACGCGAGAACGGGATGCAGGTTAGTCGTTCATCGGACTATCGCTGGCCGCAATAAAGCGGAGGACCACATTCGGTCGTCCGCTTCGGGAGATTGAAATTTAATGTCGTGCCCCAGCTGATTTCGAGTCACGACAGTGAAGAGGAAGTTATGGCAACAGCAACGCTATCGCGACACACAAAAGAGTTGGACACGAGAAAACGGAGCTCCGCGTCGTGCTATTTTGAGGATGCACTGCGCCGAAAAATCGTCGGGCAGGACGAGGCCGTGCAAGCGCTTTCCGATCTTTATCAGGTTTTCTGCGCTGGCCTGCACTCTCCTGCGCATCCAGTCGGAAACCTGCTGTTTCTCGGGCCGACCGGCTCAGGCAAAACGCGCATAGTTGAAGCCGCTGCAGAAATCCTGTTCGGAGATAGCCGCGCGCTGATCAAAGTGGACTGCGCCGAATTTCAGCACTCGCATGAAATCGCCAAACTGATTGGTTCACCTCCCGGATATCTGGGGCACCGCGAAACGCATCCACTAATCACCCAGGAAGCGCTTGCCAAGAGCCATACAGAACAGTTGAAGCTCAGCTTCCTCCTCTTTGATGAAATCGAGAAGGCGAGCGACTCTCTCTGGCAACTTCTGCTGGGAATACTCGACAAGGCGACCTTGACGTTAGGGGACAACCGCCGGGTCGACCTGTCGCAAACCATAATTTTCATGACATCGAATCTCGGCGGCGCCGAGATCAGCGAGCTGATCACCGGTGGGATGGGATTTGTTCAGCCCATCGACAAGCCGGTACACCGGCTGGAGGAAAAGGTGGAACGCACCGCGATAGAAGCAGCACGCCGCAAGTTCTCTCCGGAGTTCATCAACCGGCTCGATAAGCTGGTCGTCTTTCACCCATTAAAGCGCGACGAACTCGATGAGGTGCTGGAGATCGAGCTCGGGCAAGTGCAGAAGCGCGTATTGGATTCCACGACGCGCCCCTTCTTGTTCCGGATAACGAGTGAAGGACGGCAGTTCCTGCTCGAAGAGGGGACCGACCAGCGGTATGGAGCGCGCCACCTCAAGCGTGCCATCGAACGTTATCTGGTTTACCCCCTTTCCAGATTGCTGGCCACCGCACAAGTGCGCTCGGGCGACGTCCTTCTCGTCGATCGTCATCCGGAGGATAAAGGATTGGCATTCCTAAAGGATACGGAGAAGCGGTCATCTTACGCGCCCTTTACCGCTCCGAATTTGAGTTGCCTTGCCGCTGCAGAAGTTTGAGGTTAAGTGCGATATCTCCCACGATTTTTACGAAGGAGGGCGGCACGAAATGCTCAATGAACTGAACCGTGGCCAGGTTCGAACCAACATTCTGGTTTGGCTCTCATCCGTTTTGCACGATCAATCTCGTAATCGGGAGGCTCTATGGCCGCGATAACACCCGCACCTGCACCGTCCACTACCGTAACGGAGTCGGCTCCGTCACACACGACTGTACCCGAGCGCCCACCGGCGTCCGCCGGCAAGCCGAAGTGGCTCAGCTATCTCACGCCCATAGCTGTGCTCCTCCTCGCTGCCGCTTTGATCATCACCCTCACCCGAAATTGGAATGCCTGGGAGGGCGGGCGAATCGACCAGGTAACAGATGATGCGTACGTGAGGGGAGATCTCACTCCGCTGAGCACCAAGGTTCCCGGCATCGTTAGCTCGGTACATGTCTCGGACTATCAGCAAGTGCGCAAAGGAGACCTCCTTGTGGAACTGGAAGACAGCGATTACCTGGCGCAAGTAGCGCAGGCGAGCGCCGCCGTGGAAGCCGCAAAGGCTGCCATCGAGAACAATCGTCGCCAGCGCGACCTTCAAGATGCGCGCATTGCACGAGCCTTTGCCGGAGTCGACCAGGCTCACGCTCAGATCGCCGCCGCGCAGAGTGGCGAAGAGGCCGTCCAGGCCGACGTCGTGCGCACCCAGAAGGAACGTAGCAGACAAGAGGCACTCCTGCTATCGAGTTCTAGCACACCGCAGAAGGTCGAGCAGGTGGTCGCGGACCAACAGCGCTTTGCCGCGCAGTTGGCCAGTCGCCAGGCTGACCTCGAGCAGGCCAAGACCGTCCTGCACAGCAACGAACTGGCCGTTGAGGCCGAAAAGCGCAGCAAGGCGGTGTTGGAATCACAGGAACTCCAACTTGTCGCTGACCTCCACGCCAAGCAGGCGGCACTCACCGTCGCACAGGTGAACCTCGGCTACACCAAGATCGCGGCTCCCATGGACGGCTCGGTAGGCGAGCGGCAGGTGCGGCCGGGCCAGTTGGTTTCTCCCGGCACGCAAGTAATTCCGTTCGTCAGCAATATCAAATGGGTAGAGGCGAACTATCGAGAGACGCAGCTCACCAACGTGAAAGTGGGCGATTCCGCGGAGATTCGCGTCGACAAATACCCCGGGCAGGTCGTTCATGGCAGAGTGCTCGAAATCGCCCCCGCCAGCGGATCGCAGTTTGCACTGTTGCCGCCCGACAATGCTACGGGCAACTTCACCAAAGTCGTGCAGCGCATTACCGTAAAGATCGGGCTGGAGGATGCCAACATGGCCGCCAAACTTCAACCCGGTCTTTCTGTAACTGCCACAGTCCGCACCAAACGATAAGGGACCATCATGGCTTCTACAGCGATCACAACACGTCCGCTCACCTCGGTGGAGCTTGCCCATGCCGCAGCTGCGGCGATCCCCTCAGAAATTTCAACCCGGCCTCTGGTGGGGATACTCGGCGTGCTCATCGGAGCCGGCCTCGTCACGCTTACCGGTCGCATGCTTACCTTGGGACTGGCGGACCTGAAAGGTCATCTCGGCATCAGCTACGATGCAGGTGCCTGGCTCGACAGCGCTTATAACGCTTCGATCATGTTTGTCGGCCCATTTAGTGTCTACGTCGGAGGTTTACTCGGACCACGTCGCGTCCTTCTGTTTGCAGCAGGCATTTTTGCCGCAACCTGCGCCTTCTTGCCTTTCATACACAGCTTTAGCCTTCTGGTTGCCGCATTGATTGTCGCCGGGCTGACCTCAGGCACCTTTTATCCGCTCACGTTAACCTTTGCCCTTCGTATCGCCCCCATGCGGTTTCTACCCTTTGTAGTCGCTTTCTACGCAACGTTCATCGATGGCTCAGTCAATGTCGCACCATCACTTTATGGGTGGTATCGCGACCAACTTTCTTGGCGCTGGATGTTCTGGGGCTCCGCCGTCATCGCGCCGGTGATGATGATCTGTATCTATTTCGGGATACCGTCGGCTCCTGCTCGAAAGAAGGGTAGTTCTCCGCCTAGCTTTGTCGGGTTCCTGTACCTGAGCGCCGGATTGGCTCTGATGCTTGCCGCCCTCCAGCAAGGCCAGAGGCTCGACTGGTGGCGCTCCGGCGTGTTCAACGCGTTGTTTTGGTCCGGCGCGTTCTTCACACTATGCGCGCTTGTACGACGACTACTCGGTCCCAATCCGCTTGTCGCCCTCCCTTATCTATGGCGATGGAATACTGTCCTGCTTGGAAGTCTGCTCTTCTGGTTTCGGTTTACTCTCACCTTAACCATCATCCTGATTCCGCAGTCGCTGGCTATCCATGGTTTCGAGGCCGATCAGATCGGGCCGGCAATCATCTGGAGCGCTATACCGCTCCTGCCGGTCGCGTTGATGGGTGGGCTTCTACTGCGTAGCGGGGTGGATCCTCGGCTGGTCTTCGCTGCTGGGCTGACATGCACAGCCCTCGCGGCTCTCTTCTGCGCCCAATACTCCAGTGCGTGGGCCGCAGAAAACTATTATCGCACCGAACTGCTGACGGGCGTCGGCCAATCGTTTGCTCTCATCGGACTGGTGGCAGGCATTGTCCTGCAGGGCGTTTTCACTGGTGGGTTGTCGAAACCTCAGTGGATCCTGACATTCTCTGCGTTCTTTCATAGCGTTCGATTGTTTGGAGGAACCGCGGGAGCCATATACATGGGCCATTTTCTCGCCGACCGCGAGAAGCTGCACTCGAATCTCTTGGGTCTGCACGTAAGCAGCGGCAACTGGATTACAGATGCAAATATTCATGCGCTGACTGCGGGACTCTTTGGGAAGTCCTCCGGGCTCCCATCGGCTGCGGCGCGTGCGGCCGATCTCATCGCCGCCCGGCTGCGCCTCCAGGCGTATTCATTGAGCCTCATTGACGGCTTTCTGTTGGTCGCCTGGAGCTGCGCTATCGCACTTGTTCTCGTCGGACTGCTCCGCAAGTCGCCCCTGAACTACGACGGTCTTGCTGATGTTCAGCAACAATTACCTCGGGAGGCAAAATCATGATCGCACGCCAGGCTTATCGCCTTGGATCAAGGCTCGCTAGACATACTTCGACTCGCCGGCGCATCTTCCGATTCACTGCAACCACCGGAGCGCTTTTCCTTTGTGCCATCTCATCTCTAGCAAACGAAGCGCGTCATCTCACCCTCTCGGAAGCGGTTCACCTTGCGCTCCAGCAGAACCGCACCCTCAAGATCGCTCGCTCCAAGGTCCACGAAAACGACTACCGCAAAGAAGCTGCCCGTTCTGATTACTTGCCAACCATAACCAACCAATCGAACATACTGCACATCACCGAACTGCAGGACGTCTCCATCCCGGCTGGAGCTTTTGGTGCCGCGGCAGGTGTGCCCATTCCAAACAGAGGCACGCTGCTCCTTCAAGGCAAGAAGACTCTCTATTCGAGCGGCACCATGATCGCCCAGCCCCTGACCCAACTGCTGCGTATCCGCCAGGAAAATCGCGCCGCCGCTGCGGAAGCCGCCACTTCCCGCGACGATCTGAAGCACGCCGAAAATGAAGTCGCTCTGCAAGTTCATTCCCTCTATTACGCCATTCTTGTCGTGCAGCTCCAG
>Ga0209648_10000913_pt1 | contig 23524 bp, 20 predicted proteins | sample GraSoi2013_115cm_FD_185830 | JGI IMG/M metagenome (GOLD analysis project Ga0209648, IMG submission 185830) | Grasslands soil microbial communities from the Angelo Coastal Reserve, California, USA - Sample 9_17_2013_115cm (SPAdes) (version 2) | ecosystem: Environmental > Terrestrial > Soil >... | reverse complement strand
AGCGGGACCACGTTGGCACAGGATGCCGCTGCCGGTGAGCAAGTGTTCCGGCGTTTCTGCTCTCCCTGCCACGACGTTGGGCCGGAGGCCAAAACCAAGCTCGGGCCTCCGCTCAACGGGATTGAGAGCCGCAAGGCTGGCACGATCGAGGGCTTCAATTACTCAGAGGCCAACAAATCCTCCGGCATCGTTTGGAGCGCAGAGAGCTTCGACAAGTATATTCGTGCGCCGATGCAAGAGATGCCGGGCACCCGCATGGCTTTCGTTGGCGTCAAGAATGACAAGGACATCACTGATTTGTGGGCCTACCTCAAGCAATTCGGACCCGACGGGGCGAAGAAATAAGGGTAACACAGGGAGCAAACAGCTCCACGCCGGGGGCAGTGCGCTAATACATCAACGAGCCGGTCGGTAGACTTTATCCGCGTTGCAACGCCGCCGAGCCGGCTTAAACTTGCTCAAACTTTGACGCAAGCCGGCTGCGTAACTGCCGCGGGCCCGCGTCCGCCGTCGGGAGGTCGAACTATGCTCAAGGACGTCGTTGTCAACCTTTCCGGTCGCGGGCCGCGCGACTTCGCGGCCGAGTATGCGACCTCGATCGCGGCTACATTCAGTGCGCATATCACGGGAATTTCCTTCGTCTACGAACCGGTGATTCCCGACGGCACGCTCGGCGGCGTTCCCGTCGATTTAATCGAGCTTCAGCGCGCTGAAAACAGCAAGGCCGCCAACGAAGCCGTCAGCCGCTTCGATGCGGCGGTGAAAAAGGCCGGAATTTCCGCGGAAACACGGATTCTCGATGCGACCTTCGGCGGCGCGGCCACCCGCTTCGCCCAGATCGCCCGCCGCTTCGACCTCGCTGTCGTTGGTCAGGCACAGCGCGAGCGCGGAGCATCCGACGACCTCATGATCGAAGGAGCCCTCTTCGAGTCCGGACGCCCCCTCGTCGTGGTGCCCTACATCCAAAGGCGTGGACTAACGCTCGAGCGCGTGCTCGCGTGCTGGGATGGTAGCCGCACCGCTGCACGGGCGATCGGCGACGCCATGCCTTTTCTCGAGCGCGCGAAGGCCGTTGACATCGTGATCGTCGCCGAAGAACGCAAGAGCGAGGAGATGACCGGCGCAAACATGAGCGCGCATCTCGCTCGGCACGGCGTCCCGGCCAGCATCAAACGCATGGCCAAGGGCGACATCGGGATTGAAGATGTCCTGTTGTCCTACGCCGCCGATAGCGGGGCGGATTTCATGGTGATGGGCGGTTACGGACATTCCCGCCTTCGTAAGTTTATTCTCGGCGGCGTGACACGCGGCATTCTTGCCTCCATGACGGTACCAGTGCTGATGTCGCATTGAGCCCTGATCGGCCGCACGGCCGCAATCTGTTGAATTTACATTCATTTTTGTGGGGAGGAACTTCGCTTTCCGAGCCGCGTTATCTGCCCGCTTTATCCCCGGTGCCTTTGTCCCTTCGCGTGTCAACCGTTGCTGGCTCTATTCGGTGGTTGGCCCAATGGATTATGCACTCGCAACTCGGCCCAAGACACCGGCCATACGAATGGCCGGTGCATTCACGTTCGGCATCGAAGAGGAGTATTTCCTGGTCGATGCCGAGACGAAGTCCCTCGTGCGCAAGATGCCGCAGACCTTCCTGGAGGCCGCCAATGCTGCCGCCGCCGGCCGCATCTCGCCGGAGTTCTTACAGCCGCAGATCGAGGTGATCTCCTCGCCGCACGACAACATGGCCGACGCGCGCGCGGAATTGCGCGACCTGCGGCGGACCATCTCGGCGGTGGCTGGCGAACACGGCCTCGCCATCCTCGCCGCCGGCACCCATCCCACCGGCACTTGGCGCAAGGCGCGGCAGACCGAGAAAGAGCGCTACGATAACGTGATGCACGACCTGCAGATGATCGGCCAGCGCGACCTCGTGTGCGGGCTGCATGTGCACGTCGAACTCCCCGATCCGGACGATCGGATCGACTTGATGTGCCGAATGCTACCCTATCTGCCGCTATTCCTTGCGCTGTCGACCTCCTCGCCCTTCTGGCAATCGCGACCCACGGGGCTCAAGAGCTATCGGCTCGCCGCTTACGACGAGCTGCCGCGCACCGGAGTGCCGGAGCTGTTCCGCACCCGGGAAGAGTTCGACGCCTATGTCGCGGCGCTGGTGCGTGCTGGCGTTATCGAGGATTCGAGCTACATCTGGTGGGCGATTCGCCCATCACTCCTCAACCCCACGCTGGAATTGCGCGCACCCGATTCCTGCACGCTCATCGAGGATTCGATCGCCATCGCCGCACTCTACCGCACGCTTGCGCGTCACCTCTACCTCAATCGCTGGCGCAACTCCGATCTCACCCCGGTCGGGCGCGCCATCATCGTCGAGAACAAATGGCAAGCGCAGCGACATGGTGTGCATGCCATCTTCGCGGCCGAGGATGAGGCATTGACGGTCGCGGAGATGCTCGAACGCGTGATCTGCGACACAGCGGCGGACGCGGACGCGTTGGGCTGCTCCGCCGAGGTCAATCGCTGTCGCACCATCGTCAGCTCCGGCACATCCGCCGACGCGCAGCTTGCGCTATTCACGGCGCACCGACGAAGTGGCAGCCTCGGTGCAGCCCTGCGTGCGGTCACTGATTGGATTGCAGCCGCAACGCTGCATTAATATTGCGAAACACCTGCCCGCACTGCGAACCAGCGACGGTCGGCGGTAAGGGCAACCAATTGCAGGCACTCTCGGCTGCGCTAGGAGCCGCCGCTTGGCTCGGGCAGCTGCGTCTGCACCACCAGGCCCCGCGCGCGCGCGTCGATGACGCCGAGCGCGCGCAAGGCAAACAAGGTAAGCATCTGAACGCGCGCGCGCGCCTGGCCGGGCTCGGCGGAGACGGCCGGGGCGCGGGTGCCGATCAAACCCTCGATCACCGCGCCGAGGAGCGCCGGCGCCGCCAGCGCGGCATCCTGGGCGGGCAGGCGGCCGGCATCGAGAGCCCTCCGGATGAGTTTTTCAAATTCGGAGGCAAGCGCGTGACGGTAGCAGAGGCGCGCGCGGTCAACCTCGGGCTCGACCGGTTCGCAGATGAGCGCAAAGGCAAGCCGCCGCTGCACAAGCGCGCGGGCCGCAAACGTGGTGATCGCGGCCGCTAACGACGAGAGCGGCCCGGGCGCCGCCTTAGCCGCCGCCTCGAGCGCGACTATCTCCACGTCAGCCAGCGCCGCAGCCAACGCCGCGACGAGGTCGGCTTTAGAGGGAAAATAGCGATAAACCGTGCCGGTGGCGATGCCGGCACGCTGCGCAACCGGCGCGATCTGCAGCGCTGCCATGCCCCCCTCCATCGCGATCTGGCAGGCTGCCGCCATGATCGCGTCATGGCGGGCAGCGAGTCTGCGGACCACATTCTCGGTTCGGCGGTACGGCATTGTGAATCTCGGCCGTAACGAATGAAGGATGATTCATGCCGGGGCAACAGTCGCGCTGCACGCGGCCGGGCAAGCAAGGGTTACAGGAGATCGGGAGGGACGCAGATTATTGGCCGGCTTGTGCCTTCTCGCGCGTCGCCGTGAGCGACATGGTCGGTGTCAGCGCGTCGGGATCGACCTTGAGGTGCAGGATCGCCGGCTTGCCTGACTTTTGCGCTGCTTCGAATGCAGGAAGGAAATCCGCAGTCTTCACCACCGTCGCGCCGTAGCCGCCGAAGGCGCGGGCGTAGGCGGCAAAATCCGGATTCTTGAGGCCGGTCGCCACCACCCGTCCCGGATAATGGCGCTCCTGGTGCATGCGGATGGTGCCGTACATGCCGTTGTCAACGACAATGATGATCACCGGCAAATCGTATTGTACGGCGGTCGCGAATTCCTGGCCCGTCATCAAGAAATCGCCGTCGCCGGCAAAGGCGATGACCGTCCGCTCCGGCGACAAACGCTTCATTCCGATCGCCGCAGGGACGCCATAGCCCATCGAGCCCGAGATCGGCGCGAGCTGCGTTCCGTAGCGTCGGTAGCGCGCGTATCGGTGCACCCAGATGGAGAAGTTACCGGCGCCGTTGCAGATCACCGCATCGGGGGGAAGCTTTTCACGCAGGCCGACAATGATCTCGCCGAGGTTGACAGGTCCGGGGACCACGGTGGGCTTGTCAGTCCAGGCGAGGAAGTCGGCATGGGCGATCGGGGTCTCTTTGCGCCACTTGAGCTCGGTTGGCGGCTCGAGGCCCTCCAACGCCGCGGCAAACGCGGTCGGCGTCGCGTTTATCGCCAGGTGTGGCCGGTACACCCGCCCCAGCTCTTCGATGCCGGGATACACGTGCACGAGCGTTTGGCGTGGCGCCGGAATCTCGAGAAGTGTGTAACTCTGTGAAGGCATTTCGCCCAGCCGGCCGCCAACAAGCAGGATGAGATCGGCACCCTTTACACGTGCGAGAAGCTTGGGATTTGGTCCGATGCCGAGGTCGCCCGCATAACAGGGATGCGCGGGGTCGATGAGGTGGGCACGACGGAACGTGGTTGCGACCGGCAGCGCGAAACGATCGGCGAAGCGGGCGACCACGGCGCAGGCTGAGAGGGACCAACGGCTGCCGCCCAGCAGCATGATCGGTCGCTCGGCCGCCGCAAGAAGCTTCTGCAGGCGGATCATGTCACTCGCGCCGGGCCAGATCTCGACTGGCTCGAAGCTGGGCGCGTCGGGCACGGCGAGGGCCTCGACCAGCATGTCCTCCGGCAGCGCGATCACGACCGGCCCCGGACGCCCGCCGGCGGCGACGTAGAAAGCGCGCGAAATAAGCTCGGGGATGCGGGAGGCATCGTCGATCTCGGTCGCCCACTTGGCGATCGATCCGAACACCGCGCGGTAATCGAGTTCCTGGAAGGCCTCGCGCTCGCGCATCTCGCGTCCGATCTGCCCGACGAACAAAATGAGCGGAGTCGAATCCTGTCGCGCGATGTGCAACCCCGCCGCCGCATTGGTAGCGCCGGGACCGCGCGTGACGAAGCAGATGCCCGGCCGCCCGGTTGCCTTACCGCAGGCCTCCGCCATGATCGCAGCACCACTCTCATGCCGACAAACCGTGACGGCGACGTCGCGGTCGTAAAACGCATCGAGCGCCGCGATATAGCTCTCGCCGGGTACGCAGAATACGTGCTTCGCGCCGTGAATGACGAGCTGATCGACCAGAATTTGGGCCGCCGTCCTCGTACCTTCATTGGCGCGCATCACGCGTCTCCCATGATTCTGCCGCCCGTTCCAGAAGCATCCAGCAAACGAGCAAGGCCGGCAAATTGCGGTGTCGATCCGAACCCGACAGGCAATCGCCCCAAAGCGGCGAATTGAGTCGGATGCGCTTGAGCACGTGCGGCAATTGCGTCATGACGATCGCGGCCGGACGCAGGGCCGGTCGGACACAAGATAGCATGCTGAGCGGCTCGACGGACGGTGATATCGCAGGGACAAGACGGTGGCACGGCGGCGCCGATGTTGGCGGCGCAGGGGTGCCGGACATGAGCGAGGGCGAATGCCAGGAGGGGGTGTTTGCGTTCCTCGCCGACCCGGCAACGCAGAAAGCCGGTGCGGTCAAGCGCATCGACACACACGCAGCCTCGGTGTTTCTCGCCGGGGAGCGCGCCCTAAAAGTCAAACGCGCGGTACGCTTCCCGTTCCTGGACTATTCGACCCTCGCCAAGCGCAAGGCCGCCTGCGAGGCAGAGCTTGCAATCAATCGCTCGTTCGCGCCCGACGTCTACCTCCGCGTGGTGGCGATCACGCGGGAGAGCGACGGCCGGCTCAAGCTCGACGGCGGCACCGGCACGCCGGTCGAATGGGCGCTCGAAATGCGCCGCTTCGACGAGAACGCGACCTTCGACTGCTTGGCGCAGGCGGGAAAGATCGATGCGACACTCGCCGATGCCCTCGGTCGCGCGGTGGCGGCACTTCACGCCCGCGCCGGTGCGGTCGAGGCCGAGCCATGGATCGCGGCGCTTGCCGAATACATCGAGCAAAATGACGCCGCATTCCGCGAGCGCCCCGATCTTTTTCCTGCAGCCGAGGCCGAAACGCTGACAAAGCGGAGCCGCGCTGCCCATGACCGCATTCAACTTCTCCTTCTCGCGCGTGGAGAACGAAGGTTGGTTCGGCGCCTTCACGGCGATCTGCATCTCGGCAATATCGTCTTGATGGGCGGGCGGCCGGTTTCGTTCGATGCGATCGAGTTCAGCCCACTGATCGCGTCGGGGGACGTACTCTACGACCTGGCTTTCCTGCTGATGGATTTGGTCGAGCGCGGGTTAAAGCCTGCGGCAAACATCGTTTTCAACCGGTACCTCGTCGAAACCGACCGCATCGAGGACCTCGATGGACTCGCAAGCCTTCCACTGTTCCTGTCGATCCGGGCTGCGATTCGCGCGAAGGTGACGGCGGCACGGCTTGAGCATGCCACATCCGATGAGAGGGCCGCGATCGCGCACAGCGCCCGGACCTATTTCGATTTTGCAGGACGAGTCCTTGAACCGGGCCGCGCTCGCCTTGTTGCGGTCGGAGGACTCTCCGGCACAGGCAAGTCAGCTCTCGCCTACGCGCTGGCGCCGGAGCTGGTGCCGGTGCCGGGCGCGGTGGTGCTGCGCTCCGATGTCGAGCGCAAGACCCTCTTCGGCAGGGACGAGCACGAAAAGCTGCCGCAGGATGCCTATTCGCCGCGTATGACCGCAAGGGTCTATGCCGCCATGATCGACAAGGCGCGCCGCGCGGTCGTAGCCGGCCACTCGGCGATCGTGGATGCGGTCTTCGCGCGAGCGCAGGAACGCGCCGCGGCGGCAGCATCCGCCCAAACCCTCGGTGCGCCGTTCGACGGGCTTTTTCTCGAGGCCGCTGTCGACGAGCGAATTGTTCGCCTCGCGAGGCGCAGCCGTGATGCTTCCGACGCGGATGCCGCCGTCGCCCGACGCCAGGAGGATTACGATCTTGGTGCGCTGAACTGGACGCGGATCGATGCGTCCGGCACGCCGGAGGAGACCCTTGCTCGAGTGCGGAGGGCGATACCTCAATGACAAGGGGGAGTTATGGATCGCGAAGATCGGACCATCTCTGCGCAGATGTGACGACCGGCGACGCGGAAGAGATGCTCTAGCAATAATGACGGTCGACTCCCGCAACATCGCCGTACCCGTCGCCGGCTTCTGTACCTTCCTCAACCTCTACTCGCCGCAGGCGCTGTTGCCGACGCTGTCCCGCGAGTTCGGCGTCGGCGCCGCCGAGATCAGCACCATCATGACCGCGAGCACGCTCGCCATCGCCTTGACCGCGCCCTTCACCGGCGCGGTTGCCGACGTGCTAGGGAGAAAGCGCGTCATCACCGCGGCCATGCTGGCGGTGGTCGTGCCCATGGTCGGCGCCGCGTTCGCGCCGGACGTGCAGGCGCTCATCGTATGGCGCTTCATTCAGGGGCTGCTGCTGCCGCCGATCTTCGCGGTCACCGTCGCCTATATCGGCGACGAGTGGCCGCCAGCGCAGGTGGCAGGAATCGCCGGCATCTACATCGCGGGATCGAGCCTCGGCGGATTCTCCGGCCGCTTCCTTCCCGGCGTGCTCGGCGATCTGTTCGGCTGGCGCGCCGCTTTCTCGGCACTCGCGGGGCTGTCGTTGGTGGGCGCGATCGTGGTCGCACTGCTGTTGCCCCGGGAAAAAGGGTTCGTTCGCTCGCACGGCCTCTCTGCGTCTGCTCGGCAGATTCTGCGGCATCTCAAGGATCCGCAGCTCGTCGCCACTTACGGCATCGGCTTCGGCGTGCTCTTCAATTTCATGGCGGTGTTCACCTATGTGAGCTTCCATCTCGCCGCGCCGCCCTATCATTTTTCCTCGACGCTGCTCGGTTTGATTTTCGTGACCTATCTCGCCGGCACCATGATCGCGCCGATGACCGGCTGGGTGATGCCACGCCTCGGACGCCGCCGCTTCGTCCTTGCGGTCATTGCCGCGTGGGCCGGCGGCGCGCTGCTCATGCTGCTCGCGCCAATTTCCGCGATCATTGCGGGCCTCACGTTTTGCGCCGGGTGCGGGATGCTGTGCCAGACGATCTCGACCGGCTACGTGACCGAGATCGCCAAAGAAGGACGCTCCTCGGCCGTCGGCCTTTACGTGACCTCGTTTTATGCGGGCGGCAGCATGGGCGCGTTTCTGCCGGGGCTCGCGTGGGACTGGGGCGGATGGGCGGCAGCGATCGCCATGGTACTGGCCATGCTGGCGGCCATGGCGTTGATTGCAACGCTCGCGTATCGAGGCGCGACGCCTTAGGGTTTAGCTTTCATCAGCTCCAGGGGAAAGCGAATGACTGTACCGACCCGAAGCCATCTCGATTTCCTGCAATCGATCGATACTCCCACGGTATGCAACCTGATCGAGATCGTTGCGCCGGAGCGCCGCGGTTTCGGCTACACCATCAAGCACCTACATTGCCCGTTTCCCGAGCTCCCGCCCATTGTCGGCTTCGCCAAAACAGTGACGTTCAAGGCGAAGGACGCGGTCCCGCTCGGACAGGGCAGCTATATGCAGAAGCGGCTCGATTACCTCGATTATGTTGCAAGTCCGCCGCAGCCCGGCATCATGGTGATGGAGGACCTCGATGGCGAGTACGTCGGCTATGGAGCATTCTGGGGCGAGGTGCAGTCGAACGTGCACAAGGCGCTCGGTTGTCTCGGCGTGGTCACTAACGGATCGGTGCGCGACATTCCGATGATCGCGCCGGGCTTCCAGATGCTGGCTGGCTCGATTGTTCCCTCCCACGCCTATGTCCACGTCGTCGACTTCGGAGTTGACGTGACCGTGCACGGGATGGCGGTCAAGAGCGGTGATCTCATCCATGCGGACCGCCATGGCGCGGTGGTCGTCCCAACCCACAAGATCGAGTCCATGCAGGCGGCGCTCGAGGGAGTTGCCGGGCGCGAAGCAAAGATCATTGCAGCGGCGAAGGCGGGAGGCGACGTGGCGGCGATCAAGGCGGCGATGAAGAGCTAAGCTGGCGAGGACAGTCAGCCCAATCGGCGCGGCGCGACAGGAGGTGCAATATGGACACGCGCGACGAGCTCAGTGTTTGGCACGCTCTATATCACCTTGAGGCCCGGTATTGGCACGAGGTCGATTGCAATGGTGGGCGGCGCGCGCACGAATTTTATGCGCCGGACGGTGTAATGTCGGTCGGCCACAACCGCTTCGAAGGCCGTGATAAAATCCGAGAATTTTATGCTTGGCGCGAACGCCAGGCCCTTACCGCTATCAGCAGCGTAAAAACCACGCGACATCTCATCAATAATCTGTTCGTCGAGTCGAGCGATGGAACGCGCGCGAAGGCATTTGGCATCGTCAGTTTCTACGGCGCTGCCGTGCGCCCGCCGGCGCCGCAAACCAAGCCGCCGATGCTGATCGCGGACTTGATCAGCGAATGCGCGCTGGACGCAGACAGCGGCTGGCAATTCAAATCACACATGCTGCAGCCGGTGTTCATGAGTCACGAGGCGCCGCCCTCGATTGCGGTCGACACGCGCCGGTAGGCGTTCTTGATCGCCCCGCCGATGAATCAAAACGGCTTACGCGGAGTGCCGTGAAAGGCCCTCAAGCCTGCGGCTGCGGCTCAAGTCCCCCAGTCTCGGGGCGCGGCCGCGGCTTACCGGCGGGGGGCACGGCCGAACCACGTGGGGTCGCGGGCTCAATCACGGATTCGCGCGACGGCCGCTTGCCGGCGAGCAGGTCCTTGATCTCGTCGCCGGTCAGCGTCTCGAACTCGAGCAGCGCCTTGGCCAGCGTTTCGAGATCGCCCCGCTTCTCCTCGAGAATGTGCTGCGCCTCGGCGTAGCCCGCCTCGACCAGGCGCTTGATCTCGGCGTCGATCTTGCGGCTCGTGTCCTCCGACACGTTCTGCTGGCGCGCCACCTGGTACCCCAGAAACACCTCGTCTTGATTCTCGCCATAGGCAACCGCGCCGAGCGCCTCCGATAGACCCCAGCGCGTCACCATCATGCGCGCAAGCTTGGTCGCCTGCTCGATGTCGGAGGCGGCACCCGAGGTGACCTTCTGCCTCCCGAACACCAGCTCCTCGGCCACGCGTCCGCCCATCATTATCGCCAGCCGCGAGGTCATCTGCTCGAGGCTCATGGAGAGCTTGTCCCGCTCAGGCAGCTGCATGACCATACCCAGCGCGCGGCCGCGCGGAATGATCGTCGCCTTGTGCACCGGATCGGTCGCCTGCACGTTGAGCGCAACGATGGCGTGGCCGCCCTCGTGATAGGCGGTCAGCAGCTTCTCCTCCTCGGTCATCACCAGCGATTTGCGCTCCGCCCCCATCATGACTTTGTCTTTGGCGTCCTCGAACTCGACCTGCGTGACCATGCGCTTGTTGCGCCGCGCCGCCATCAAGGCCGCCTCGTTGACCAGATTCATCAGATCGGCACCGGAAAAACCCGGGGTGCCGCGTGCCGTGGTCTTCAGGTTGACATCCGGCGCCAGCGGAACCTTGCGCACGTGCACTTTGAGAATCTGCTCGCGGCCGACCACGTCCGGATTGGGCACGATGACTTGGCGGTCGAAGCGGCCAGGGCGCAGCAGCGCCGGGTCGAGCACATCGGGACGGTTCGTCGCGGCGATGAGGATGATGCCCTCGTTCGCCTCGAACCCGTCCATCTCGACGAGAAGTTGATTGAGGGTCTGCTCGCGCTCGTCGTTGCCGCCGCCGAGTCCGGCACCGCGGTGGCGGCCGACGGCGTCGATTTCATCGATGAAGATGATGCAGGGAGCGTTCTTCTTTGCTTGCTCGAACATGTCGCGCACGCGCGAGGCGCCCACGCCGACGAACATCTCGACGAAGTCCGAGCCGGATATGGTGAAGAACGGCACGTTGGCCTCTCCGGCGATCGCGCGCGCGAGCAGCGTCTTGCCGGTTCCGGGCGGACCAACCAGCAGCACGCCGCGCGGAATGCGCCCGCCGAGCCGCTGGAATTTTCCGGGATCGCGCAGAAATTCGACGATCTCCTGTAGGTCTTGCTTTGCCTCATCGACCCCGGCGACATCCTCGAAGGTGACGCGGCCGTGGGCCTCCGTCAGAAGCTTAGCGCGGCTTTTGCCGAAGCCGAGCGCCTTGCCGCCCGCCCCTTGCATCTGGCGGGAGAGGAAAATCCAAACCCCGATCAGCGCGATGAAGGGCAGCCACGAGACCAAGAGCGACACGAACCAAGGCACGTCGTTCTGCTGCGGTCGGGCGGTGATCGACACGCCTTTGCCGTAGAGCCGCTGGATCAAGCTCGGATCGCTGGGCGCGTAGGTCTGAAAGCTGCGCCCATCGGTGAATGTGCCGTGGATTTCCGGGCCCTGGATCAAAACGTCGCGCACGCGACCCTGATCGACTTCATTCAACAGCTGCGAGAAGGAAATGTCTTGCGACGTCGTGCGCTGACCCGGATTCTGGAACAGGGTGAACAGCGCCAGCAGCAAGAGGACGATAATCACCCAGAGGGCGAAGTTGCGTAGATTGGCGTTCATCCCGTGGTCCTTCACGGCTCGGTGGAGGCCCGCAGCCGGTTCTACGGCAACTTATAGGCCGATTCACGGCCGTCCGGATAGAATACGAGACACAATTTATGTGCCGAAGCGCTCCCTGCCAAGGGAACGGGGTTAATTCCTGGGCGCCATTCTGGCGCGGCTCGCAGGTGTCCGACGGGGCTGTTTGCCTGCCATTGAGGCAGGCGAGTGGCTCCTGCGCGGCGGGGCACGCTCGACCTCAAGCTTCGAGCCGCTCAACGTAACCAGCGCTCCTGCCAGCGTGCGACGCAAACGAGAGGTTTTGTTTGCATGCATGTCAGCGAGCACCTCGTAGAGTGCCTCGAGCTTGCCGAGCCGAATCGGCCCCTGCGCACCGGCGCGGGCTATCACGCGCCCGAGCAGGCGTAGTGCCACTTCCGCGGGCAGGCGGACTAATTCATCGGCATCGACGACGATCCGAGCGTGATCGGGGCAAGAGCCGCACAGCTTTTCCATTGCCTCGTCGACCGCCGTTTCGATCGCCGCGTCCGCGCGACGAAGCCGCCCCGCAAGGCGCCACAGACTGCGTGCGCTTAGCCCCTCGTGTGCGAGGGCGGGCATCAGCTCGCGCAGGCGCACACGGGTGAAGCGCGGGTCGCGGTTCGATGGATCATCGGCAAATCTGATTTTCACTCGCGTCAGCATTGCAATGAGCCGCGCCTTCGGAATGTCGAGCAGCGGACGCACAAGCACGACCCCGTTCCCCGGCAGAGGCGACTCGCGCGCCATGGCGCTCAGTCCGGTGAGCCCGCTGCCGCGACTCAAGCGCAGCAGCACGGTTTCTGCTTGATCATCGAGCGTGTGCGCGGTGATAATGGCGCTAGCCTTCGCCGATCTGGCCGCGGCCGCCAGCAGTCGGTAACGCGCATCACGCGCCGCCTGCTGCAATCCGCTGGCAGGCTTCTTGCCTTCCCAGCGCATGGTACGATGTGGCACGGCGAGCCGCCGCGCCAGTGCCTTCACCGCGCGCGCCTCGGCGGCGGAGGTCGGCCGCAAGCCATGGTCGATGGTGACCGCGAGCAGTTTCGGCCCGCGCTTCAACGCGCGTCGCCAGCGCGCCATGAGCAGCAGAAGCGCTGTGGAATCGGGACCGCCGGATACAGCCAGAACAACCGCGGGATGGCGGGCGAGCGGTGCAAACAACGTCTTCGCCTCGGCCGCGGAGACGGGCGCCGCATCGTCAGCAACGGGCACGCTTTTGTTCTCGCTCGACCCCCTGCTTCACCCCCGCTGACGCGCGCGGAAATTTGCGCAGGACTTCGCCGAGCGATGCGCAGGCCGCCTCCTTCTCGCCAAGCGCAGCAAGCGACTGCCCGAGTCGCAGCAGCGCATCGGGCGCTTTAGCGCTGGACTCGTACTTGGTGGAGACGTTGAGGAAGGCCTCCGCGGCGTCACGAAAACGCTGCCGCTGGAACATGCTTTCGCCAAGCCAATACGTGGCATCGCCGACGAGCCGATCATCCGGGTACTTGCTCAAAAAACTGCGGAAGGCCTCTTCTGCGAGGGCATAGTCCTTGCGCAGCACATAGCCATAGGCGAGGTCATACTCATCGCGTGGGCTCTGCGAGGGCGCGAGCGTGGCAAGCGCAGCACCGGCGGCGGCCGCGTTGCGCGCCGACTGCGGCAGCACGGCCCCGCTGGGCGGGCCTGCGGTCGCGAGATCAAGCGGCGCGCCAGCCCCGCGTCCGCCGGGACCGCCAAACGGCTGCTCGCCCACATCGGCGCTAATGCTCGGAGCCCCGGCCGGAGCACCGACCGAGCCGAGCGTGTGCGGCGCACCCGGTGCATTCGGATTCTGCACAGGATCGAAGGCGTCGCCGCGCTTCGCGGGGCCTGCGGCGGGTGCGGAGGACGGATTCTGCGGCCGGACTTGCGCCCCCGGCCGTGGCGCGGCCTCCTCCTGCATGCGGCGGATTTGGCCCTCGAGTTGCTGGTTGCGAAATTGCAATTGCTCGATTGTTCCAGTCAGCTGCCGGATCTGGGTTTCGAGGCGCTCAAGACGCAGCACAAGATCGGGACCCGACATTTGCGCCATGCGATCCGCTCCCGCGGGCGGCGCGCCAGGCTCGCCGCCCAGGCGCTCGCTTCCATTGAAAAGGCCAAACAATCCAAACGGACGCTCGTTCTCCTGGGCCCAAGCCTCGCACACAACAAAGCATACCGCGATCGTCGTCATCAGGACGAGCGCAGATGCCGACGTCACACGGAACGTGAAGCGGGTCATGGCTTTATGCGGTGTTGGAGCCCTGCAAACAGGATACGAATCCCTGCGTCCAAATTGTGACTGCGGCCCGTTAACAAAATTCACAATTCCTGCAAGGCAGGCGACGTCCCGCCGCAGATTATTCCACGGGCTTGCGCGCGGGCGTGGGGATTTTGCTCGCTTTGCGCCATTCCTCGAACCGCTGCGCGACTGCGAAGAACGGCGGCACGAACAGCACCGCTAGGCAAGTGGATGCGAGCATGCCGGTGAACACGGTGATGCCGATCGACACGCGCGCGCTGGCGCCAGCGCCGCTCGCGAGCACGAGCGGCACTACGCCGAGAATAAAGGCGGAAGAGGTCATCACGATGGGGCGAAAGCGCGCCCGCGCGGCCTCCGTCGCCGAATCCAGGATTGGTTTGCCCCCAGCGCGCAGCTCGCGCGCGAATTCGACGATCAGGATTGCGTTCTTTGCCGAGAGCGCCATCAGAAGAACGAGCCCGATCTGAACGTAAAGGTTATTGTTGAGCCCGCTCTCAGCAAGCGCCGAGAGCGCCACAACGGGCCCAATGAACGACAGGGGAACCGCAAGAATGACCGAGATCGGCGCGTACCAGCTTTTTCGTACTGCCCGGCGAGTACGAGATATACGAGCAGCAGTGCTAGTCCGAATACGATATACATCTGGCTGCCGACCAGCTTCTCCTGATACGACATCGCGCTCCATTCGAAGCCAGTGCCGGGAGGAAGGGTGCGCCGGGCAATCTCCTCCATCAGGGTCAGCGCTTGGCCCGATGAGACCCCCTGTGCCGGCAGCCCAATGATCGTCGCCGTTGGACGCAGATTATACAGGCTGATGAGGGAGGGACCGACAATCGGCGTGATCTTTACGAGCGTCCCAAGCGGGATCATTTGGCCGTCCCTGTTGCGCACGAACATGTTCTCGATGTCCTCGAGCCGCACACGGGACTGCGAGTCGGCCTGCACGTAGACCTGGAACACCCGGCCGAACTGGTTGAACTGGTTGACATAGGACGATCCGAGGTAGCCGGCGAGCGCGGCGAAGACCTGGTCGAGCGAGACCTGCAGTGCCTCCGTCTTCACCCGGTCCACCTCGAGCCTGTACTGCGGCACGCTCGAACGGAACGAGGCCAGCACCAGCTGCAGCGCGGACTGCGTCTTGGCGTTGGCGACGATGGCGTTGGTGACGCTCTGCAGCTTGGCCATGTCGAAGCTGCCGTCGCGCAGCTCGACCTGCATAGTGAAGCCGGCATCGTTGCCGATGCCCTGGATCGGCGGCGGCGGCATTACCAGGATATCCGCCTCCTGGATAACGGCGAGATCGGCATTGAGCTTGTTGAAGAGCGACATCAGATCTTCGCCCTCGCCGCGCTCGCTCCAATCCTTGAGGATGATATAGGCCACGCCGGCGCTCGACAGCGTCGCGCTGTTGTCGAGCGCCGAGACTCCGGCGATGTTGACGACTCGCGCGACTCCCGGCGTCTTGCGAGCGATCTCGAACACCTTGTCCAGCGCTTTTTCCGTCCGCTCGAGCGAGGCGCCATCGGGCAGCTGCACGAGCGCGATCATGTAGCCCTGGTCCTCGATCGGCAGAAAACCGGTGGGCACCCGCGAGAACCAGTAGCCGGTAGCGGCAATGACCGCGATCGCCACGGCCACCATCAAGCCACTGCGCAAAACCATGCAAGCGATCAAGCTTCCGTACCATCGCTCGACCCGATCATAGGCCCGGTTGAAGGCGCGATAGAATACGTTGCGCTGCTGCGGCGGCACCGCCGGGCGCAGCCATAGTGCGCATTGCGTCGGCTTCAACGTGGCGGCGTTGATGGCGCTGAGCAGCGCTGTTGCCGCGATCACCAGCGCGAACTGCGCGTACATGCGGCCAGTCAAGCCGGGCAGAAACGCGGCCGGCAGGAATACCGACATCAGCACCAGCGTGATGCCGATGATCGGGCCGAACAGCTGACGCATGGCGGCGCTCGCCGCCTCGCGGCCCGACATGCCCTTGTCGATATTGTGGACGGCACCTTCGACCACCACGATCGCATCATCCACCACGATCCCGATCGCCAGCACGATCGCGAACAGGGTCGAGAAATTGATCGTGAAGCCGAGCGCCGCCATTGCCGCGAAGGCGCCGATGATGGTGACCGGCACGGTCGTCCCCGGGACCAGCATCGCGCGCCAATCCTGCAGGAACACGAGGATGACAATGAGCACGAGGAACGCGGCCTCGTAGAGCGTCTTGTACACCTCGTGGATCGACTGCTCGACGAACTTGGTGGTATCGAAGGGAATCTCGGCGATGAGCCCCTGCGGGAATTCGCGCTCCAGCTCGCCCATTTTTTCATGAACTTCGCTCGCCACATTGAGCGCGTTCGCCCCGGGCGCCTGATAGATCGCCAGTCCCGCCGCCGGCCGACCATCGAGCGTGAAGACCTGCGCGTAGGTCTGCGATCCGAGCTCGACCCGGCCTACGTCGCCGAGCCGCGTGATCTCGCCGCCGCGGCCCGTCTTGACGATCACCTGCGCGAACTCGGCCGGATCGCTCAGTCTGCCGAAGACGTTGAGGGTGTATTGGAAGGATTGGCCGGACGGCGCAGGCGGCGCGCCGATCTGACCCGCCGTGACCTGCGTGCTCTGCTGCTGCAGCGCCTGAATTATGTCCTGCGGCACGAGTCCGCGCGCCTGCATCTTGTTCGGATCGAGCCAGATGCGCATCGAATATTGGCCTGCGCCGAACACGACGACATTGCCCACCCCCGGCAGCCGAGCGATCTCGTCCTTGAGCTTGATGGTCGCGTAATTCGCGAGATAGAGGCTGTCGTAGCGCAAGTCGGGCGACGTCAACGTGACGATCTGCAGGATCGCCGTTGAATTCTTCTGTACGACAACTCCTTGCGACTGCACCGCCTGCGGCAGCGAGGAGAGCGCACTCGATACCCGGTTCTGCACCAGCACCTGCGCAGTGTTGAGGTCGGCCCCGATCTTGAATGTCACCGTCAATGAATAGCTGCCGTCCGCGCCGCTGTAGGACTGCATGTAGATCATGCCCTCGACGCCATTCACTTGCTGCTCGATCGGCAAGGCGACAGTGTCGACGACCGTGCGGGCGCTTGCCCCGGGATAGCGCGTGGTGACTTGCACCGTCGGCGGCACGACGTCGGGGTACTGCGCCACTGGCAGCGCGAACATGGCGACGCCGCCGATCACCACCATCAAGATGGCGAGTACGTTCGCAAGCACGGGCCGCGCGATGAAAAAATCGGAAATCATATGCCGCTGCTACCTGGCGCTGGCAGGGCCGACCCGTGTTGCAGCAGCAGTCTCGAGCTGAGGATCGACCTTCTGGCCCGGGATTGCGCGCAGAATTCCGGCAACAACGATGCGATCATCCGGCTTGAGCCCGTTCTCGATCACGCGGAGGTCGCCTACTTTGGGGCCGATCGTGACCTTGCGCTGTTCGACGACATTCTCCTTATCCAGCACGAGCAGGTAACGCCCGCCCTGGTCGGTACCGAGCGCGGCATCCGGTACCAGAAAGGAATCGTGCTCGTCGGCGGCGCCAACACGAACGCGCACGAAATTGCCCGGCACCAGCACCTGATCGCGATTCGGCAGGATCGCGCGCACGGCAAGCGTTCCGGTCGCACGCTCGATGGTGGGAGACACGTAATTGAGCGTGCCCCGATAGGGATATCCTTGATCGGTCTGCAACCCGACTTCGATCGGATATTGCTTCAGCTCCTCGTGGGTGATGCCGAGGCGCCGCATGTCCGCACGAATATTCAGCACCTCCTGCTCGTTGATATTGAAATTCACGTGAATTGGAGCGGTTTGCACGATGGTCGCGAGTTGGGTCGGGCCATTGGCTCCCACCATCTCGCCAAGCGAGACCAGACGCGCCGTGACGATGCCATCGAACGGAGCTTTGACTTCCGTGTAGCTGAGGTTCAGCGCGGCCTGTGCGGTGTCGACCTCTGCCTGCTTGAGCCGAGCCCGCGCGGAGTCGCGATTGGCCGTTGCGTTGTCGAGCGCCTGTTTCGAGGTGACTTGGCGGCTCGCGAGTTCGGCCTGCCTCTCGTATTCCAGTTCAGTCTGCTTCAATGTGGCTTGGGCGCCGGCCTCGGCAGCCCGCGCCTGCTCGAGCTTGAGCCTGTACGGCTCGGGCTCGATGACGAAGAGCGTCGCCCCCTCCTTCACCTCCTCGCCGTCCTTGTAGTTGATCTTTTGCAGGAAGCCCTGCACTCGGGCGACCAGATTGGTGGTGTTGATCGCGGATGCGTAGCCGGTGGCCTCGAGGTAGCGCGTGACCTTCTGCTGCACTGGAATCGCCACGGTGACCTTCGGCGGCGGCGGCGCCACGTAGCGGTTTTCCTGCCCGCAGGCGGCAAGCACCATCGCGAGCGCGCTTGCTGCAACGCAAGCGCCAAGCGGCGCACCCGCACCCTTCGGCCCACGCATCATCGCACGACCCTCACGAACGCCGAAGTTACGATCCCACGTTGGAAAGTGGAAGTCTCGAAACACAACCGGCGCCCGAAGGCGCCGGCTGTCCCCTTCCCCCGTGTCTGTCTTGCTCAGGAGCTGGTATTGAGCACCGTGACTGCGCGGCGATTCTGTGACCAGCAGGAAATATCGTTGCACACAGCGACCGGACGTTCTTTGCCGTAGGAGATGGTGCGCATTCGTTGCGGATGAACCCCGCGCGAAGCGAGGTAGTCGCGCACCGTCTGTGCACGGCGGGCGCCGAGCGCGATGTTGTACTCACGCGTGCCGCGCTCGTCAGCATGGCCTTCAACGGTGAAGGTGTATTGGTTATAGATCTGCAGCCATTGCGCCTGCTTCTCCAGCGTGGCGATGGATTGCGACGTGAGTTCGGAAGAATCCGATTCGAAAAAGACCCGATCGCCGACGTTGACCACGAAATCCTGCTGGCTGCCGGGAGGCGCGTAGCCGGCGCCAGCCTGCGGATCGTTCGGTCTATTCGCGCAAGCGGACGCGGCAAGCGCCAACGCCAGAAATCCGGCGAGCTTTGCCGCGCGGACGACGCGCACAACGACATTCGCCATTCCGCTGCCTCCACCGTTGCGTCGTTACCGCACCATCCCGCAGGTCTAGCAGGTGCGTGGTTAAGCGAAGGTTCTTACTGACCTTGATCGGGTGTCGCCCCGATCGCTCGACCGCAAGGAAAAAGCGGAAAACCCCTGCCCGTGGTTAATGGGCGGTGAATGCGGCGCCTTGTAGGCCCCGTGAGTTCCATTTCGGTGCTGCGCCCCCAAATCAACGCCTCACTGCAACAGCGGCGACCACGCAGGATCGGACGCGTAGCTCGGCGTCTTCAGGATCTGTTCGTTACGGCCGGTCACGTCCACGGTGTAGAGCATTGGCCCGGCGTTGCCGCCCGGATCGCGGAAGAACATGATCACGCGACCGTTCGGCGCCCAGGTCGGCCCTTCGTTGTGGTACCCCTCGGTGAGAATCCGCTCGCCCGAGCCATCCGTCCGCATGATCCCGATCGCGAACTTGCTCTCGGTCTGCTTGGTGAAGGCGATATAGTCGCCGCGTGGCGACCACACCGGCGTCGAATAGGCGCCCTCCCCGAAGCTGATGCGTTGTGCCTCCCCGCCCGTCGCCGCCATGACGTAGATCTGTTGCTTGCCGCCGCGATCGGATTCGAAGCTGATGCGCGTGCCGTCCGGCGAGTAGGAAGGCGCGGTGTCGATGACCTGAGTGTCGGTCAAGCGCATTGTTGCTTTCGAGCGCAGGTCCATCACGAACAGGTTGGAACTGCCACCGCGCTGCAGGCTGAAGATCACGCGTTGGCCGTCCGGCGAGAAACGCGGACTGAATGTCATGCCGGGAAAGTTGCTGACGATCTCGCGCTGCCCGGTCTCGATGTTCAAGAGATAGACCTTGGGATCGCCTTCCCGGTAGGACATATAAGTGATGGTGTCGGCTGACGACGAGAACCGCGGCGTAAGCACCAGGTCGTCCCCGCGGGTGAGATAGCGCACATTCGCCCCATCCTGATCCATCAATGCGAGCCGCTTTATTCGCCGCTCCTTCGGACCCGATTCGTCGACGAAGACGATGCGGGTATCGAAATAGCCCTTGTCGCCTGTGATGCGCTCGTAGATCGCGTCGGAAATGATGTGTGAAATGCGGCGCCAATTGTCCGCCGTGGTGTTGTATTGTTCTCCGCGCAGCTGCTGCCCGGCGAACACGTCCCACAACCTGAACTCGGCCTTAAGGCGCCCGTCTGATTGCGTGATACGGCCGGTCACCAGCGCCTGAGCATTGATCTGCCGCCAGTCGCCGAACCGCGGCAGCGTGTCGATGGTGACAATTTTCTCGATATAGGCGGCCTGGTCGATCGGAGCGAACAAACCCGAGCGGCGCAGGTTCGAGGCGATGATCTGGCTTACATTGCGCCCGCCCGCGGGGTCCGGCAGCCCGACCGCGACGAAATCCGGGATCGCAATCGGCACCGGTTGGACGTTGCCCTGGGTGACGTCGAGCTTAAGCACCGCCGCTGCCTGTCGGGCCGAAAGCGTTGCCAGCGCTCCCGCCGCTCCCCCCAACATGATCAGCCGGCGGCGGCTCATGGAGCTTGCCGCTGAAGCGGCGTCGCCTCCGGCTTTGGCACCGGCCGCGACGGCTAACCGCGGATCATGTCGCGGGGGTCGAACGTGATCTCGACGTCTTTCCATTGCTCGTAGTGCTCGGGCTTCAGCATGTCGTACGGTTGCCCGCGAAACAGCGCGCGAATGGCGCTGTCGCGGGCAGCCATGAAGAGCGGGCTCTTTCCGCTGGTCAGCACCATTGGCGGAGCCGCCAGCGTCCCGTCGGGCTTGAGCTTGATCCTGATCAGCACGACCAGCTCCTGCGGATCCTTTGCGCCGGCGGGCACCGTCCACAGCTGCGCGAGGCGCGCGCGTAAGGCCTCAAGCTCGCTCAGCGACAGCTGCGCCGCGGCGCCATTCGACAAGCCGAGCGAAGGAGCGTTGTTGAGGGTCTCGCCGGCGGCTGCGAGCCGCGCCGAGTCTCGCTTGTCGAGCAGCGCCGCCACCTGCTTGGGATCGAACTTGGGCGCTGGTGGGGCGGGCTTCTTGGGCGGGGTTGGCGGCTTGGCGTCGGCCTTCTTCGGCTCGGGCTTCTTGGCCTCGTCCTTCGCCAGCGCGTCCGCGATCGGATCAGGCGGCGCCTCGGCTTGTTTTTTCTCCGATTCCGGTTCGGCGGGCTTGGATTCAGGGGCCGGCGGCGGCTCGCGCGCGGCTTTTACTTCCTTCTTTTCCACCACTTTGGCGGTGGGGTCCTCGACCGGCTTTGCCTCTGCGACCTTTTCGACCAGGGGTTTTGCCGTCTCGGCTTTCGGCGCGCTCTTCGTGCCAGCGGTAATTTTGGAGAACTCGGACGCGGTCACCAGATCGACCGGCAGACCCTCGTTCGAGACCGGGAGCGGCTTCGCTGCAAGCGACCACACGCTCCATAGCAATACGGCGGCATGCCCGATCGCCGATATGGTGTAGGCCGTCCTCAAATTATCCTCTAGTCACGCATCAATGCGCAGAGGCCTGCTGCTCGCTCTCAGTCACCAGGGCCACGCGGCGGAAGCCGGCGGCCGATATCCGTCCCATCACCTTCATCACGGTGCCGTAGTCGATTTGCCGGTCGCCGCGCACGAAGATGCGCTCCTCCGCCCCCCGGCGGGCCTCGGTGATGGCCTTGAGCTTTGGGACCAGTTCCTCAGCCGCAATTTCGGTATTTTGGAGATAGACCTGCCCGTTCGCGTTGACCGAGACCGTCAGCGGCTCTTTGTCCTGATCGAGCGTCTTGGCCTGGGTCTGTGGCAGGTCAAGCGGCACCCCCACCGTCAGGAGGGGGGCCGAGACCATGAAAATGATGAGCAGGACCAACATGACGTCGACCATCGGCGTCACGTTGATCTCGGCCATGACCGGGCGACGGCGATGCCGCCTGCCGGCGAACGCGGCAGTCTCGCCGTTCATCGCCATTTGCGTCCCCCTATCCCCGTTCGTCGATCTGCCGCGACAAGATCGCGGAGAATTCGTCGGCGAACCCCTGCAGGCGCTGAGCCTGTTTATTCACGTCCGAGACGAACTTGTTATAGAAAATCGTCGCCGGTATGGCAGCGATGAGGCCGATTGCGGTCGCAAACAGGGCCTCGGCGATACCGGGGGCAACGACGGCCAGCGAGGTCGACTGCTGGCCCGCAATGGCCCGAAAGCTCGTCATGATGCCCCAAACAGTTCCGAACAGGCCCACAAAGGGGCCAGCCGAGCCGACCGTCGCCAGCACCAAGAGATGACGCTCCAGGCGGGCAATTTCCCGCTGGATCGTTACCTCCATTACTTTTTCGATGCGCATTTGCAGGCCGGCAAAAGAGCGCGGCTGGCCCTCGATGCTGCGCTTCCACTCGCGCATGGCCGCCACGAACAGCGCCGCCATCGAATGGCTCGGCCGCGAGGCGAGCGCCCGGTAGAGCTCCTCCAGGGACTGCCCGGACCAGAACACCTGCTCGAAGCTATCCATCGCGCGTCGGGTGCGCGAATAAAGCAGGAGCTTCTCGATCGCGATCGCCCAGACCATCACCGACGCGATCAGCAGCCCGATCATGACCAGTTTGACTATCAGGTCCGCATTCTGGAAGAGATCCCAGATTGAAACCGGCGCGGCGGACGGCATGGCATCTCCTTCCCGCTGTCCACGTCTTTCGCTGTCCCGCGAAAGGTGACCAAACTAGGGCGCAGGATGCGCCATTGCGATGCTAAAGGGTTTTCCGGCCGAGGTGAATCGGGGATTCCCAAGGGCCGACCGGGGACGGATTCTATGCGCATTGATTCGCCGGGAGGTGGGCCATGCGCGGAACGTATCCCAGTGAGATGCGAGTGCGAGTCATTGGACTTGTGGAGGCGGGAACGTCGCGGCGTGAGGCCGCCGAACAGTTGGAGATCAGCGCGAGTTCTGCGATTAGATGGATGCAGCGCTGGGAAGCGGACAGAACGTCCGGGCCCAAGCCACGCGGAGGGAGCGTCTCCCCGTTGGAGCAGCACGCGGAATGGATCCTCGCCTTTGTTGCTGAGCAATCGGACCTGACGCTCGATGAGATCGTTTCGGCGATGCACAAGAAACGAATCTGTGGAAGCCGTACGGCGCTTTGGCGTTTCCTCGCTCGTCATGACATCACCGTTAAAAAAAAGCCTGCGCGCGGCGGAACAGCAGCGCGCCGACGTCGCTCGGGCACGTCGACGCTGGATTCGTGAGCAAGGGCTTCTTGACCCGGCCAGATTGGTGTTCATCGACGAGACCGCGGTCAGCACCAACATGGTGCGACCGAATGGCCGCAGTCCGCGCGGAGAGCGCTTGATCGGATATGTGCCACTGGGCCACTGGGAGACCGTGACCTTCGTTGCGGGCCTGCGTCTCACCGGAGTAGTCGCGCCGATGTTGATCAACGGAGCAATGAACGGCGAAATCTTTCTGGCCTACCTCGAGCAATGTCTGGCTCCGACGCTCAAGCGCAGAGACATTGTGGTGGTGGACAACCTTCCCGCCCACAAAGTCCTTGGCGTCGAAGACGCCATCGAGGCAGTCGGCGCAAGCCTGAGCTATCTGCCGCAGTATTCCCCGGACCTCAATCCAATCGAGATGGTCTTTCATCCGCTTAAGGCACTCCTACGCAAATTCGCGGAGCGAACTATCGCAGGAGTGTCCCGACGCATCGGATC